>Ga0209060_10000454_pt1 | contig 77477 bp, 65 predicted proteins | sample Coa_R1_8_FD_187155 | JGI IMG/M metagenome (GOLD analysis project Ga0209060, IMG submission 187155) | Surface soil microbial communities from Centralia Pennsylvania, which are recovering from an underground coalmine fire - Coalmine... | ecosystem: Environmental > Terrestrial > Soil >... | reverse complement strand
GCGCCGCGCGGCGACCGCCGCCTCTCCGCGCGCGGGGTCGCGGGCGACGACGGCCAGCGTCGCACCCGAGCGCGCGAGGGCGCCCGCCGCCGCCCGCCCGATGCCCGACGTCGCGCCGGTGATCACGCACACGCGGCCGGTCACGCCAGCTCCGTCGCCGGCATCGCGCGCCGCCGCCCGGGCGAGCCGGGTGCGGCGAGGCCCAAGTCCTCGTAGACCGCGCTCGTGATCGCCTCGAAGCGCGGGTAGTGGCGCGCCCGGCCGGGCATCCCGTTGGTGACGCACGCCACCACCAGCGCGTGCTCGGGGTCGCAGAAGCCGACCGACGACTGCGCGCCGCCATGGCCGAACGTGCGCCGGGAGGCGTGCCGGCCGTACATCATCGCGTCGATGATGAAGCCGAGCCCCCAGTCGATCACGATGCCGAAGGACTGGTCGAGCATACCCACGCGGTGGCGGGCGCTCACCGCCTCGACCGCCTGCGGGGAGAGGAGCCGCACGCCCGCGCGGGCGCCGCGGCCGCAGAGCATCTCGTAGAGGAAGCCGAGCTCGCGGATGGGCCCGCGGCCGTTCGCCCCCGGGACGCAGCGCGCGGCCACCTCCTCGGAGTCGAGGCGCTTGAGCGGCCGCGGCGCCGCGGTCTCGGTGTTGTGCATGAGCCCGATGCGATCGCCGTAGGCACGGTAGCGCGCGGGGGGCATCCCCACCCACGTGTCCCGCATGCCGAGCGGCTCGCAGATCGCTTCCCGCACGTAGCGCGCGAAGGGACGCCCGTCGCGGCGGCGGACGATCTCGCCGAGCACGAGCATGCCCGACGTCGGATGGTAGCCGGCCTTCTCGCCCGGCACCCAGCCCGGCTCGAGCGGCGCGTCGCAGATGCGGCGCAGGCTCTCCTCCCACGGCACGGCGAACGGCCCGTCGATCTTCCCGAAGTGGTCCGTCCAGCGAAATCCCCCGGTGTGGGTGAGCACGTGGCGGATCGTGACGGCGTCCTTCCCGTGCGCGGCGAACTCGGGGACGTGGCGCGCAACCGGGTCGTCGAGGTCGAGCAGCCCGCGCTCCCAGCATTGCGCCACCGCGACTGCGACCAGCGCCTTCGTGCTCGAGAACCAGAGCATGAGCGTATCGGGCGTCATCGCCACCCCCGGCCGCGCCGTGCCGAGCGCGAGGTCGGCGATCACCTCGCCGGCGCGCGAAACATAGAGCTGCGCGCCGACGTGCAGCCCGTCGCGCATCCCCTGGGCGATGACCGCGGTCGCGCGCGGCAGGGCGTCGGAACCCGTCGGCATCGCGCGGGAGCGTAGCGTCGCGGGCGGGAATTTGCCACGACCGGTTCAACCGGCGAACGGCCCGAGGCGGCGGCGGCGCAGCTCGGCGGTCATCAGCGCGCGGAAGCGGTCGTTGCGGAAGATCGCCAGCACGACCGTGCCGAAGTAGCCGAAGGGCAGCTTCGGGCTCTCGGCGACGAAACGCAGCTGCTGATAGGGGCGCGCGGCATGCGCGTGGTGGTCGGCGTGACGGGAGAGCCCGACCAGCGTGTAGAGCGTGAAGCGCGAGTCCGTGTCCCAGGAGTCGACGAGGCCCACGCGCCGGCCGGCGCGCGTGAGCCCCCAGTGCTCGAGGTAGTTGACCGTCTCGAGGAGGCGCACCGCGAGCCCGGCCTGGAGCAGGTAGAAGGCGAACGCCCCGGGGCCGAGCACGACGAGAATCGCGAGCGCCGCGCTCCACTCGACCGCGAGCCCGTGCACGACGCGGCTGCGCAGCAGCCGGCTGTCCCACCACCGCATCCGCTCGTCGCCGAGACGCTTCGCCTCCAGCCGCCACGCGCTGCGGAGCTGCGCCGGCACCGTCCGGCGCAGGAAGGCGACGTTCGTCTCCCCGAAGCGCGCGGTGGCCGGATCGTCAGGCGTGCCGACGCGCGCGTGATGGCCGCGCAGGTGCTCGGTGAAGAAATGCTCGTAGAGCACCGTGCACAGGAGGAGCCGGCCGAGGAGCTGCCGATGCCGCTCGGCGCGGTGGATCAGCTCGTGGGCTACGACGATCCCCGAGTAGCCCGAGTTGACGCCCACCAGGAGCCAGGCGACCAGCGTGTCGGCCCGCCAGAACCCCTGCTGCGCGATCATGCGCACGCCGAGCGCCACGTTCGCCACCTGGAGCGCGACCAGCGCGTAGAGTACCGAGTCGAACGGCCAGCCCGGCAACGTCTGGACCGGCTGCCGCCGTTCCGGAGCGCTCGAGACGTCGGCGACCACCGAGCCCACGAGCACCAGCAGCCAGGGCAGCGCCAAGCCCGCGGAGTGCGGCGCCGTGAGGAGGAAGGCGAGCGTCGCCAGCGGCAGCACGAAGCAGAGCAGGTGCCACGCCCAGATGCGGGCCCGTTCGGGCAGCAGGACGCGCGCCGGGGCGGGCGGAGCGGTGGCGGCCGTGGTCGTCATCGGGCTCACATACGGCAGCGTATGCGAGGGCTTTTTCTCCTACATACGACCTCGTATGTCAATCCCCGACGTTGATTCCCTCCGGATGGGCCTGTATGGGCGGCCCATGCGGGCGGCGGCGCGGTCGCGCGACGACAGCAAGCGGGAGACCCGCGAGGCGCTCGTGCAGGCCGGCATCGCCGAGTTCGCCGAGCACGGGCTCGACACGCCGAGCCTCGACGCGATCTGCGCCCGGGCGGGCTACACGCGCGGCGCCTTCTACGTCCATTTCCGGGACCGCGACGCGTTCCTGGTCGCGGTCATGGAGCGCGTGCTCGGCAGGTTCTTCGATTCGATCATCGCCACCGGGGACGCGGCGCACGACCTCGAGCGCACCGTCGGCCGCTTCGCCGACGCCCTGGCCTCGGGGCGGCGCGGCGCGAGCCCGCTCCCGCTGCCGGGCGCCGTCCAGCTCCACCGGCTCCTCGAGGCCTGCGCGCGGTCACCCCAGATCCGCCGGCGCTTCGGCTCGCTCATGCAGGAGGCGATCGCGCGCGTGGGACGCGCGACGGCCGCGGGCCAGGCGGCGCGCACGGTCCGCGGCGACGTCGATCCCGTGCAGGTGGGCCTCCTCTTGGTGGCAGTCGCGTTCGGGGGCATCGCGCTCCTCGAGACCGGCATCCCCTTCGACCCCGGCAAGGCGAGCCGAACCGCGCTCCGCCTCGTCGCCCGCCGGCCCGCGCGCGCCTGATCCGCCGCGCATGCCGGCCTGGCTCTATGCCCTTCTCTGCCTCGCCGTCCCGGCGGTCTGGGGCGTCGTGATGTTCTGGGTCTTCGACCTCTGGCACCGGCGCCGCCGGCGCGAGGACTTGCGCGCGGGCCCGCCGCCGATCGACTACTCGATCTGAGCCGTGCTCCCGCTCGCCACGCTCCGGGTCGCCGGCCATCCCGTCTCGCTCGGCGGGGCGGCGCTGCTCGGCGTCGGCGTCGGCTACGTCGCGGGGATGTTCGGCGTGGGCGGCGGATTCCTGCTCACGCCGCTGCTGAGCGTGGTGTTCCGCATCCCGCTCGAGATCGCGGTCGGCACGGGCCTCTGTCAGATGGTGGGGACGTCGGTCACGGCGCTCCTCCGCCACCAGCGGGTGCGGCAGGGAGAGGTGCGCTTCGACCTGGTCATGCTCGCCGGCTGCCTCGTCGGCGTCGACGGCGGTGCCCGCGTGCTCACCGCGCTCGCGCGCGCGGGCAGCGTGCGCGTGGGCGGCCACCCGGTCGCCGCCGTGCGCCTCACCGTCGAGGTGGGCTACGTCGTCCTGCTGCTCGCGGCCGCGGCCGTCTTCTGGCGCGAGGGCGCCGGTCCGTACGAGGCCCTCGACTACGTGCGGGTGGCGCCCCTCGCGCGGCTGCGCCTCCCGCCCTTCGTCGACCTCCCGGCGGTGCCGCTTCGGCGCGTCTCGGCGACGGCGATCGCCTACACGGGTCTCGCGCTCGGCTTCATGAGCGGGCTGCTCGGCATCGGCGGCGGCGTCGCCCTCATGCCCGTCCTCATCTACGGCTTCGGCTTCCCGATCCGCCAGGCCGCCGGCACGGGGATCGTCGCGCTGGTCGCCACCGCCGCCGTGGGCACCGTCGAGCACGCGCTGCGGGGCCACGTGCACCTCGGGCTTGCGATGGTGCTGCTCGTCGGCGCCACGGTGAGCGCGCAACTCGGTGCGCTCGCCACCCACCGCCTTCCGGCGCGCACGCTGCGCCGCGCCTTCGCGCTCCTCCTGCTCGGCACGGTCGGCGCGATCGCGTGGGACCTCGGGCGCCATTTGGGATAGGGTGCGCGACCCATGGCGCTGCTCCGGGCGATCGGCGACGCAATCGGCGGCACCCCGCTGGTGCGGCTCGCCCGGCTCTCGGCGACGAGCGGCGCCGAGCTGTGGGCCAAGCTCGAGGGTGCGAACCCGGGCGGGAGCGTGAAGGACCGGATCGCCCGCGCGATGATCGACGACGCCGAGGCGCGCGGCGCGCTGCGGCCGGGGGCCACCATCGTCGAGCCGACGTCGGGCAACACGGGCATCGCGCTCGCGATGCTCGCCGCCGAGCGCGGCTACCGCTGCGTGCTGACGATGCCCGAGGCGATGAGCCGCGAGCGGCTGGCGCTGCTGCGCGCCTACGGCGCCGAGGTGGTCCTCACCCCGAGCCCCCTCATGCGCGCCGCCGTCGAGCAGGCCGAGGTGCTCGCGCGCACGACGCCCGGCGCGGTCATGCTGCGACAGTTCGAGAACCCCGCCAATCCGCTCGCCCACGAGCGCACGACGGCCGAGGAGATCTGGCGCGACGCCGAGGGCCGCCTCGACGCCTTCGTCGCCGGCATCGGCACCGGGGGCACGATCACCGGCGTGGCGCGCGTGCTGCGCCGCCGCGCGCCGGCCGTGCGCATCGTCGGCGTCGAGCCCGCGCGCGCGGCCTTGCTCACCCGCGGGCCGGTCGGGCCGCACGGGATCCAGGGCATCGGTGCGGGCTTCGTGCCCGAGGTGCTCGACGTGCGGCTGGTCGACGAGGTGCTCCCCGTCGACGACGCCGAGGCGGTGGAGGCGGCGCGACGCGTGGCGCGCGAGGACGGCGTGCTCGGCGGGTTCTCGTCGGGCGCGGCGCTGGCCGCGGCGCTCCGCCTCGCCGCCCGCCCGGCGATGCAGGGCCGGCGCATCGTGATCGTGTTCCCCGACGGCGGCGAGCGCTATGCGACCGCGCCGCTGTTCCGGGCGATGACCGACGGGTGAGGGCCGGAGGGCAGCGCGCCGGCGGCGAGCGGCGTCCAGTCGAGCAGCGCGGGCAGGTGCGCCAGCTCCGCGGCTGCGAAGGCCGGGAGGCCGATCGGCGCCGGGTGGAGCCATCGCTTCGTGTAGAGCGCCGCCACGACGAGCTTCCGCCAGCTCCCCGTTCGCGCCAGCAGCGCCTGCCCCTCGGCGAAGAGCAGGCTCGCCGCGAGCACGTGGTAGAGCGCGTCGGCGACCGGCCGCGCGGCGATCTCCCGCTCTTCGGGAGGCCCGGCCCACCAGCCCCCGGCTTGGCGCAGCAGACCGTCGAGCGCGGCGCGCACCACCTCGATCCAGGGTCGCGCCGCCGGCGTGGTCACCGCGGCGAGGCGCGCGCGCGCGAAGCCGCCGAGCGCCTCGTGCGCCCCGTGGCGGAGGATCGCGCGCTGGACGTCGAGCGCGACCACGTTCGTCGACCCCTCCCAGATCGCGCCCAGGTGCGCGTCGCGCAGCAGCCGCGCGTTCGGCCACTCCTCGACGTAGCCGTTGCCGCCGCGCACGTTCATCGCCTCGCCGGCGACCGCGCGCGCCCGCGCCGTGATCCAGCACTTGGCGAGCGGCGTGACGACGCGCAGCAGGCGCGCTGCGTCGACGTCGCCCGCGTCCGCGCGGTCGAGGAGCGCCGCGCCGTGGAGCACGACCGAGGCGGCGGCCTCGGCGTCGAGCAGCAGCTCGAGGAGGTCGGCGCGCAGCAGCGGCAGGTCGGCGAGCGCGCGACCGAACGCCGCCCGCGCCCGCGCGTGTACGACCGCCTCGAGCAACGCGCGGCGCATGATGCCCGCCGCCCGCATGGCGTTCGAGAGGCGCGAGACGTTCACCATCTCCATCATCTGCTTGAAGCCGCGGTCGAGGGCGCCGACGGGAAAGGCGACGGCGCCCGCGTAGGTCACCTCGCCGGTCGCCATCGAGCGCGAGCCGAGCTTCTCCTTGAGCCGGTCGATCGTCCACGCGTTCCTCGCGCCGTCGGGCAGGACCTTCGGGACGAGGAACATCGCGAGCCCCGCGGTGCCCGCGGGCGCCCCCTCCGGACGCGCCAGCGTCACCGCCACGTCGGCGCCCGCGTTCGAGCAGAACCACTTCGCGCCCCAGAGCCGCCAGGTGCCGCTCGCATCCCGCCGCGCGACCGTCGTCGAGGCGCCGACGTCCGAGCCGCCGCTGCGCTCGGTCATCCACTGCGTACCCTGCCAGAGCTGCGCGGGGTCGGTGCTCGTCAGCCGCGGCAGGTAGGCCGCCGCCAGCTCCGCGTCGGCGAAGCGGCGCAGCATGCGCGACGTCGAGTCGGTCACCGACACGGGGCAGAGCAGACCGAACTCGGCCTGCGCGAAGAGGTAGGAGAGCGCGTACTTCACCACGTGCGGCACGCGCCCCGGCCAGCCGAGCACGCCCTCGCGGTGGGACATGGCCGCGAGCCCGAAGCGCGCGAAGGCGATCTCCTCCATACGGCGGTAGGCCGGATGGAAGACGACCTCGTCGACGCGCACGCCGCGCGGATCGAAGGCGCGGAGCACGGGCGGGTTGCGGTCGGCTTCGGCGGCGAGCGCGTCGAGCTCGCCGCCGGCCACCTGCCCCATCGCAACGAGGTGCGGCCGGGCCCGGGCGAAGGTCTCGGCGTCCATCACGGTCGAGCACACGAACTCGAGGTTCGGGTCGGCGCGGTAGAAGTCGAGCCCCCGCGTCGAAGGCATCGCGTCGTTGGTCGGGGCGTCGCCCATGGGCCGCATCGCGCGTCAAGGGCTCATGCCCTCGACGTCAGTGGATGGTCTCCGGCCTGCGCGTGCCCGCGCGCGCCGCAGCGTGCGTGAGCGCCTCGTCGGTCGCGTAAAGGCGGAGCCCGGCGCGCACCGCCAGCCCCACGCCCTCCTGCGGCGTGCATGCGGCCACGTCGACGTCGTCGCCGCGGGCGAAGGTGACGAGCGCGCGCAGCACGCCGGCGTCGACGTCGAGCACGACCTCGCGCAGCGTGACCCCGCCGGCGCTGAGTCCCGCCAGGACCAGCTCGCCGAACGGACGAACGTCCGTCCCGCCCCCGCCGGCCAGCTCGCGCGCGCGGGCCGGGTCGAGCGGGACCGTGAGCGTCGCGCCGTCGCCGGCGGCCAGCTCGGCGCGCCCCCGGCCGCACCGGCCGCAGACGCGCACCGCGCTCAGCTCGACGCGCCTCACGCCCGATGCGATACCGCCGGGGCGCGAGACGGTCAACCGCCGCACGCTTGAGTCCGTCCCGAGGATCGACTAGGAGCCCGCCGTGGTGCTGCTGCTCAAGGCCCTCGTCATGGGCGTCGTCGAGGGCGTCACCGAGTTCCTGCCCATCTCCTCGACCGGCCACCTGATCCTGGTCGGCGACTGGATCGGGTACCCGGAGCCGTCCCGGGTCACCATGGAGATATTCATCCAGATGGGAGCGATTCTGGCGGTGTTCTGGCAGTACGGGGCCGAGCTGCGGGACCTGGCGGCACGGGCCCCGCAGCCGGGGCCGGCTCGCGACCTCATCGCCAAGGTGATGCTCGCCTTCGTGCCCGCGGCGGTGGTGGGCCTGCTGTTCCACCACGCGATCGAGGAGCATCTCTTCAACGCGGCGAGCGTGGCGACCGCGCTCGTGCTCGGCGGCGTCCTGCTCATCGTGATCGAGCGCCGGCCGCGCCGCGTCACGGTCGACGCGGTCGAGGCGACGAGCTGGTCCGACGCGTTCTGGGTGGGCGTGGCGCAGGTCGCCTCGCTCTTCCCCGGGGTGTCCCGTGCCGGTGCCACCATCGTCGGCGGGCTCCTCGTCGGCATGAGCCGCCCGGCGGCCACGGACTTCTCCTTCTACCTGGCGCTCCCGACCGTGAGCGCGGCGAGCCTCTTCAGCCTCGCCAAGGACATCCACCTCCTCGACCGCGGCGACGTGGCGCCGCTCACCATCGGCTTCGTCGCCGCCTACTTCTCGGCGCTGCTCGTGATCCGCTCGTTCCTGCGCTTCGTGCGCTCGCACGACTTTCAGGGCTTCGGCTGGTACCGCATCGCCTTCGGCGCGATCGTGCTCGCGTTCCTCCGCCGCGGCGGCTAGGGGCGGCGCGCCGTGCTCTCCTGGCCGTCGATTGCGCTGCTGGGTTTCGCCCTCGGCGTGCGCCATGCCACGGATCCGGACCATGTGATCGCGGTCGCCACGATCGTCGCGCGCGAGCGCTCGGTGGCGGGCGCCGTGCTGGTGGGCGCGCTCTGGGGCCTCGGCCATACGCTCACGATCGCCGCAGTGGGCGGTGCGATCGTCGTCTTCGGCCTCGTGATTTCGCCGCGCCTCGGTCTCGCCACGGAGCTGTCGGTCGCGCTCATGCTGATCGCGCTCGGCATCCGCAACCTCGGTCGGTCGGGAAGCGGTGACCACTCGCACCTGCACGCGCACGCGGACTACGTGCACGACCACCCGCACGGCCATGCCCCCGGCGCCCATGGCCACGAGGAGGTTGAAACGCCGCTTGCCCGCCTCGACCGTTGCTTCCGCCGGCTCGGCGCCTACCACACGCTGCGGCCGGTGGTCGTCGGGATCGTCCACGGGCTCGCCGGCTCGGCGGCGGTCGCGCTCCTCGTGCTCACCGCGGTCCCGGGCGCGCTCGCGGAGATCGTGTACCTCGTGGTCTTCGGCGTCGGGACCATCGCCGGGATGATGCTCGTCACCGCGGTCAACGCGCTTCCGTTCGCGTACACGGCCGGACGCTTCACGCAAGCGAACCGCATGCTCGGCGCGGCCGCCGGGCTCGCGAGCGTCGGCTTCGGCCTGTTCCTCGTCTACCGCATCGGCTTCGTCCACCGCCTGTTCGGAGTGGCGCCGCTCTGGACGCCGGGCTGAGGCGCCGGCGGGCGGCCGCCACGCTCGCCGCCGGCGCGGCGGTCTGCGTCCTAGCCTCCCGCGCACGCGCCGGAGACGCCGCCGCGGCGCCGCAGCTCGGCGAGGTGGTCGTCGAGGGGGAACGGCCGACGTCCGCGGCCTCCTCCTTCGACCTGCCGGCCCGCAGCTTCGACCTCGAGCCGCACGACACACCCTTCCAGCTCCTGAACGACCTCCCCGGCGTGGTCGTCGCCCAGCACCAGGGCGGCGGCAAGGCGCCGCAGTACCTCGTGCGCGGCTTCGACGCGGACCACGGCACCGACTTCGCGGTCTTCCTCGACGGCCGGCCCGTGAACCTCCCGAGTCACGCCCACGGCCAGGGCTACGCCGACACGAACGTCCTCATCCCCGAGACGCTCGATACGATCCACCTCTACAAGGGCCCGTACTTCGTCCAGTTCGGCGACTTCGAGAACGCCGGCGCGGTCGACTTCGTCACCAAGGACGAGTTCAAAGAGAGCTTCCTGCTCGCCGAGGGCGGCTCCTTCGACACGCAGCGCTACGTCGCCGGCGCCTCGCACCGGTTTGGCGGGGTGACGGCGCTGGTCGCCGGGCAGTACTTCTTCTCCGACGGCCCGTTCGACCACCCCGAGGGCTTCACGAAGTACAACCTCTTCACGAAGCTGACGGCCGAGCCTACGCCCGCGGCCAAGCTCTCGCTGTCGACCGCCGTCTACGACGGCACCTGGCACGGCTCCGGGCAGATCCCGCTGCGCGCCGTCGCCGCGGGGCAGCTCGACCGCTTCGGTGCCATCGACCCGAGCGAGGGCGGGCGCACGGACCAGGAGGATCTGGACCTCCACTACGACTGGACGCCGACCGCCGAGGACGTCTGGGAGTCGCAGGTCTACGGCTTCCGCTACAAGCTCGCGCTGTTCAGCGACTTCTCGTTCTTCAAGGACACGGGCCTGCGCTTCGTCGAGGAGCCCGACGGCAGCATCATCGACACGCGCGCTCTCGGCCCACCGCTGTCCGGGGCCACCTACGTGCCCGGCGACGGCATCGAGCAGAACGACCAGCGCTGGGTGTACGGCGCCAAGGGCCGCTGGACGCATACCTGGTCGCTGCTCGGGCTCCCCGTCGCCAACCTGCTCGGCCTCGAGAGCCGCAACGATCAGATTCACGTGGCGCTCTGGCGCCAGGTGGAGCGCCGACGCTTCTTCGCTGTGAACCGTCTCGCGGTCGACGAGCGATCGGTGAGCGCCTACCTGGAGGAGCAGATCTTCCTGCGCGAATGGGCGCGGCTCGAGGTCGGGGTGCGCAGCGACGCCTACTTCTTCGACGCCTTCAACCGCCTGCCGATGCAGCGTCCCGACCCGAATTTCGCCGCGGTGACCATCCGCGGCCGGACCACCGACCACCTGCTCAGCCCGAAGGCGGACCTCGTCCTGACGCCGCGGCCGGACACCGACGTGTACCTCGACTTCGGCGAGGGCTTCCATTCCAACGACGCGCGCAACGCACTGCTCGCCGAGGCCGCCGGCAGCAGCTTCTCGCCGCTCACCCGCTCGCTCGGCTACGAGCTGGGCGCGCGCACCCGCCAGCTCGACGGAAGGCTGGAGGGATCTGCCGCGCTCTGGCTCCTCGATCTCGACAGCGAGCTGGTCTTCAACGGCGACGCGGGCAATCAAGAGGTCGGCGCCGGCGGCACGTTCCAGCCGGCGGGCAAGAGCCGGCGCTGGGGCGTCGACGTCGACGGGCGGTACCGGTTCCTGCGCTGGCTCAGCGCCGACGCGAGCCTCGCTTGGGCCGATCCCCGGTTCTTGAACGGCCAAGCGATCCCGCTCGCGCCGACCCTGCTGATCGACGGGGGGCTCACCTTCGAGCATCCGAGCGGCTTCTCGGCGGGACTGGGCTCGCGCTTCCTCGACGATCGGCCGGCGAACGAAGATCGCACGCTCACCGCGCGCGGGTACACCCTCCTCGACCTCCTGCTGCGCTACCGGTGGCGGCAGTGGCTCGCCTCGCTCGCCGTCTACAACCTCACCGACACCGCCTGGCGCGAGGCGCAGTTCGCCGACAACTCCTGCCTACGCCGCGAGATCGGCCGCGTGCCGGGATGCCTCGCCCGCCCGGGCCTCCAGGGCACCCACCAGGACCCGCCGGCCGACATCCACTTCACGCCGGGAAACCCGATCACGCTCGTCGCGGGGCTCACGTTCTTCTTCTGACGGGTTGAGCGGGCCCCGGCATGACGCTATGAGTGGCCGGAATGACGGCGCCGCCCATCCGCCGGCTGGTCGCGTCGGTCGCGGTCGTGGCCCTGCTGCTGGGCACGGCCCCCGTGGCGCCTCGCGGCACGGCGCGCTGCCATTGCGCGGCCGAGTGCCCGATGCACCGCCACGGCGCCCGTCTCCCCTGCCACGGCGGCGGCGTCGGGCTCCGGGGCACCTGCGGCCACGGCGCCGACGCGACGGCCCCCGCGGCGGGGGTCCGCGTCGCGCTGGCGGCGCCCGTGGCATCCCGCCCGGCGTTCACCGCGCAGCCCCTGACAACGGCCGGCGCACCCGAGCACGCGGCACCGGTCGGCGAGCCGCCGACCGACCCACCGAGAGCGTCCTTCGCCTGAGCTGAGCCTCGACCGTCCGATTCCCCGATCGACGTCGCCGCGCGCGCGGCGGCGCGGAGGTGCTCATGCGAATTTTCGTGGGCGCCGCGGGTGGGTTGCTCGGCGTGTTCCTCGCCGCCGCAGCGCACGCCCACGGCGTGGTAGGACAGCGCTCGTTCATCGAGCCGTTCATCACCGAGGACGTGAATCCCAAGAACGAGCTCGTCGTCGCTCGTCCCGAGTGGGACACGGCGCGCGACGGCCGGACCTTCTCGCTCGGCTACGGCCTCGAGAAGAAGGTCTCCGATCGCTTCAGCATCACGCTCGATTCCGCCTGGCTCGACGTGAGCCCGAACGGCGCCGGCGAGCCGCACGCGAGCGGCGCCGACGACCTCGGCGTCACGCTCAAGTACGCGTTCTTCGTCTCCCCCGCGCACGAGGCGATCGTCTCGGCCGCGGTCGAGTCCACCGCGCCGACGGGGGTGCGGGCGGCGGGCGCGGAGCCCGCCTGGGCGTTCAAGCCCTTCCTCCTCTACGGCAAGGGCGCCGGCGACCTGCCCGACGCGCTCGCCTATCTCCGCCCGCTCGCCATCCAGGGCGACGTGGGCTACGAGGTCGCCCTGGATCACGGCCGCACGACCGCGCTCCAGCACGACGTGGCCGTCGAGTACAGCATCCCCTACCTCCAGCAGGCCGTGCGCGACTTCGGCATCCCCTGGCCCCTCTCCGACCTGATCGCCGACGTCGAGCTCGACTTCGAGAACGGCGCGCACGCGACGGGGCGCGGCGACAACCCCGTGATCGTCACGCCGGGCATCGTCTACATGGACCGCTGGGTGGAGCTGGGCGTCGCGGGGCGGTTCCCGCTCAACGCGCGGGCGAACGACGGGCTCGGCTACGGCGTGGTCGGCATCGTCGACCTCTTCATCGACGACATCTTCCCGTGGACGAAATGGCAGCCCTTCTGATCCTGGCGCTGCTCCTCGCCCGCACGGGGACGGCGGCGGCGCACGCGTTCCTCGATCACGCCGACCCTCGTGTCGGCTCGACGGTGACCGCCCCGCCGGCCCTGACGCTCGTCTTCACCGAGCCGGTCGAGCCCGCCTTCTCGCGGATCGGCGTGACGGGAGCCGGCGGGAAGGTCGAGACCGGCTCGCTCGCGCATCCCGAGCCGGCCACTCTCAGCATCCCGCTGCCGCCGCTCGCGCCCGGCACCTACACGGTCACCTGGGTCGTGGTCTCCATCGACACGCACCCGACCGAGGGCCGCTTCACGTTCACGGTGCGCGGCCCGTGACCGCCGCGCTGGCAATCACGGGCTGGCTCGACCTCGCCGCGTCCCTCGCGCTCGCCGGGGGGCTCGTCTTCGCGGCGCTGGTCGGGCCGCCGGCGTCCCGGGGCGAGCGGGCGCTGCGCCGCGCGCTGCGGCTGCTCGGGCTCGTCCTGCCCCTCGAGCTGGGGCTCACGGCGTATCGTCTGCACGCGGTCTCGGGCGCCGGCGGCCGGGCGCTGCTCGTCGATCTGCTCGTGACGCGCTGGGGCATGCTGTGGGCGGCGCGTGCAGCGGGGCTCGCGGCGCTCGCGGCGCGGCCTCGGGGAGCCGCCGCGCTCGCGGCGCTTTGGCTCGCGGCCCGGAGCTTCCAGGGGCACGCCGGCGCGCACGGCACGGTCCCGGCGTTGATCGACTGGCTTCACCTGCTCGCCGCCGCGGCGTGGCTCGGCGGTCTCGTCCAGCTCGCGCTCCTCCCGTCGGTCACGCCGGCCGTCGCGCGGCGCGTGCGCACGCTCGCGACGGGCGCGGTCGGCCTGCTCGTGCCCGCCGGCGTCTACGGCGCCTGCCTCCACGTGCCGCACGTCCACCTGCTGGTCGAGAGCCCGTACGGCCGCGCGCTGCTCGCGAAGCTCGTCCTCGCAGCGACGCTCGTCGGCCTCGGCGCCGCGAACCATTTCTGGCACGTGCCGGCGCTGGAGCGGGGCGACACGGGCAGCGAAGCGGCGCTGGCGCGCACGGTCCGCTGCGAGCTCACGCTCGCGGCTGCGGTCGTCGGGCTGAGCGCGCTCCTCGGCGTCCTGCCGATGCCGCACGGACGACCCTGACGCGTCAGGGCTTGGCGTGCCTCGGCGCCGTGCGCTCAACTACACGGACAGAGCTGCCGGCACTGGTCGAAGGCGTTGTTGATGGTGTCGAGCGCGCTCTCGATGCCGCTGTACGTGAGGCGGCCTGACGAATCGATCGCCGTGAGCGGCACCCCGCCGAGCGCCCGGTCGCCGAGCACGATGAGGTCCTGGACGGTGGCCGCGTTGCTCAGGATGCACGCGGGGAGCGCCGAGAACGCCGTCGGGCCGCCGCCGGCGCAGGTGCAGAACGGGCTGCCGAGCGGGGCGAGCGCGAGCCCCCCCAGACCCGGCGGATTGGCCCCGATGTTGGACAGCGCCGTGCTGAGCGTCAGCGCGAGCGTCTGGCCGGCGAGCGTGCCGCCGCCGTCGCCGTTGGCCGGGATGCCCGAGGCGCTGCTCAGCACGACGTTGCCGGGGTGGAGCGGCGCCGGCGTGCCGCCCGTCGGCATGAACGCCTCGAGCGCGGTCTGGTTCGCGATCGTGACCGACTGTCCGCCGAGACCGACGAACGCCGGCAGGACGCTCGGGTTGGCCGTGATCCACCCGAGCGGGCCGTGCGTGCCCGAGCCGTTGGCGATGCCGTTGGGCGCCCCGTACGCGCCCTGGGTGAGCGTGCAGAGCGTCCCGGTCGCCGGACAGTTGGGAATTGGCGTATGGCTGCACCCGTTCAGCATGTCGCAGCTGTCGCTGGTGCACGGGTTGCCGTCGTTGCAGCTAAGCGGCGTGCCCTCGCACACGCTGTCCACGCACACGTCACCCGTCGTGCAGGCGTTGCCGTCGTCGCAGGGCGCCCCGTTGTTCGACGTGTGCTGGCATCCGAGCAGCGGATTGCATGTGTCGCTCGTGCACGGGTTCCCGTCGTCGCAGTTGGGCGGTGGCGCGGCCTGACACGTGCCGGCGACGCACACCTCGGGCGTGCACAGCGTCCCGGGACCGTTCGGGAGGTTGCAGTCGCTCGTCGTCGTGCACGGCACGCAGCCCGGGACCGGCGTGAGCTGGCAGCCGAGCGTCGGGGCGCAGCTCGCCGTGTAGCACCCGTTCGGCGGATTGCAGGTGAGCGGCGTCCCCGGCGTGCAGGTGCCCCCCTGGCAGGTCTCGGCGCCGTTGCACACGTTGCCGTCGGAGCAGGAGGTGCCGTCCTCCACGGGCGAATGCTGGCAGCCGAGCGTCGGATCGCAGCGGTCCTCCGTGCAGAGATTGCCGTCCCGGCAGTCGAGCGGGGTCCCCGGCACACAGCCGCCGATCGCGTTGCAGGTCTCGAGCCCGTTGCACACGTTGCCGTCCGAGCACGACGAGCCCGCGGGGTCGAAGTGACAATTCGGGTCGCAGCAGCTCCCCGGCTGGCCGTTGGCCGCGCCCGCGTCGCACTGCTCGCCCGGATCGACGATGCCGTTGCCGCAGTCCTGCAGCGTGAACGTCGGGCCGAAGTCGGCCTTGAACTGGTCGGCGATGAACTGCCCGGTGAGCGAGGCGAAGCGCCCGAAGCGCATCTTCGCGTTGCAGGCCACCACGTCGGCCGTCACCCGATTGCCCTGGGTGAAGATCACCGACGTGCCCCCGACGGCGAGCCGGACGTCGGTCGCCCCGAGGCCGGAGCTCATGGCCGGCCCGAAGCTGCTGTTCAGGTTGAGCTTGACGTTCCCGGCGACGTTGACGGTGGCGGGCCCCGCCACGCGAACCCTCGCGTGGTGGCCGGCCTTGAGGCTCGCCAGGCAGTACGTCCCGCCGCTGAGCGTGAGCGTCGCCTGATCGCCGACGACCACGGCGCCGTAGCTCCCCGGGGGCAGGTCGGCGCTGCCGTACTTCTGCACGCTCACCGGCGTCGTGCCCGGGCTGCAGGGGGGCTGACACGGCAGCGCTGCGAACAGCGCCGGGCTCCACGGCGTCGGCCCCTGGTTGCGGATCGTGCTCTGCGCGAGGCTCGCCATGTTGACCTGGTTGGCGAAGAGGTCCCAGAGGCTGCTCTGGTTGCCGAGCTGCTCGACGATGTCGCTCACGAGCTGGGTGCGGTCCGGGAAGACGGCCTTCCGCCCATAGGCGAGCGTCCCGCCCGCATCGTCCACGCCGACGTTGCCCGCCACCGTGAAGCCGAAGTCCTTCATCTTGAACTTGTGCAGCGCGACGATGACGTAGCTCGGGAGATCGCGCGAGACCGGGTCGGCGGCGGTCACGCGGGCGGCCGCCGTCACGGCGAGGACGGCGCAGACGCGCACCCACGACCGCGCGCCCCGTCGAGCAGGCAAAGCCCCGTCTCTCATGACCTCTCCTTGCGCACGGGTCGTCCTTGGGCGCATGACCGCTATCCAGCCAGACGGCGCATAACGCTTCCAAGCGTGCTCTGGCAAGTCTTTTCTGGCAGGGGCGCTACCGGCCGCGCGTCACCAGCGGGGCCAGCGCCTCCTCGGCCGTGGTGCCATAGGCCGTCAGTGTGGCGGCCAGCGCAGCATCGAGCTTCTGACTGCCCGCGGCCTTGTCGACGCTGGCGAGCACCGCGCGCACACCGAGATTCACCCGGCGATACTTGGCCGCCGCCCGCTTGCCATGGGCGTGCGCGACCAGCGCGGCGAGGTGTACGAGCCGGCCGTGGAGCGTTCGGGCGAGCCGCTTGCTCCGCACGGCCCCCGCCGGCGCGGTGGTGAGCGCGGTATCCATCGCCTGGAGCCAACACGCCGCTCCCGGCGCCCCCGTCTCCTCGCAGAGGGCCGCGGGCAGCGTGGTGCTGGTGGTCGACGCGCCGATCGGCACGGTGGTCGTCGGCGGGAGGCTCGTCACCGTCGTCGTGCTGCCGGCCAACGTCGTGGTCGGATGCGCCGTGGTCGTCGTCGTGGAGCTGGTCGTGCTGGTGCTGGTAGGGTGGGTGGTCGAGGTGATCGTCGAAGACGTCGTCGTTGGGGGCAGGCTCGTCGTCGTCGTGGCCACGGAGATCGTGGTGGTGGTCGTGCCGCCGGGCATCGTGGTGGTGGTGGTGGGCGGCGCTGTCGTGGTGGTGGTCGGCGGCACGCACGGCGCGATGGCCGCGACCCGGTCCGCTTCGGCCTTCGGCGAGAACGTGGCCCCCGACCCATTGAAGGACGAGACGTACTGGAGGCAGTTCGAGCTGGTGGCGCACGGGTTGCCACTCGTCGGCGTCGCGGGCCCGGCCTTGAGCACGCCGCCGATCACCAGACCACCGCCCTGCAGCAGGTTGAAGCCGGTCGGGCCGACAGAAGAGACGGTGCTCGCCGCGTCGACGGTGAGCGTAATGCAGCCGACGAGGTTCACCTCGCCGGCGCCCTGGGGGTCGTCGGTGACCAGGGTCGCGCCTTGGGCGTTCACGATCGGGGCCTCGATACCGATCGAGCCGAGACCGCCGGTCGCAGTGACTTTGGTCTTCTGGTTGAAGACGCCCGTTGCGGTGCCGTCGACTTCCCCGCCGGCGCCCCAACCTGCCGGGCCATGCACGTCGATCGCGCCCATCACGTCGACCTCGGGGCCGCCGGCGAGGCAGATCATTCCCCCCGTCCCCACGTCCCCTTGATTGTCTGCCGAGGCCCACGCGCCCAGCACCCCCTGAACGAGGAGGGTTCCCCCGGTTGCGGCGAGGTCGATGCAGCCGCCGCTGCCGCCGCTGCCGCCCTGCGCCTGGATCAGCGCTGAGGCGGTGAGGGCGCCGGTCGCCGCCGCACAGACTTCTCCGCCGTCGCCGCCGGCCGTGGTCCCGTTGCCCTGCACGTTCACTGGGCCGCTCATGGTCACGTTGCCGTCGGCGGTGATCATCACCATGCCGCCGGAGCCCTGCCCGGCCGTGCTGCTCGCATCGAGGCCCGCCACCTGGACGTCGAGGTGGGCGTCCACGTCGATGCAGCCGCCGTCGCCGGCACCGCCCTGTGCGGTGAGCGGGTTGGAGACCATGATGCCGCCATTCTGGCTCGCCAGGCAGATGTCTCCGCCGGCGCCCTGGTTGGCGCTGTTCGCGTGCACGTTGCCGGCCGCGGCGAGGATCGCGATGTTGTTCCATGCCGCCAGGTTGATCGTCCCGCCGTCGGCACCCTGATCCGCGGCCGATCCCTTGCCGTCGGCGTTGACGATGCCGCTGATCAGGATGTCCCCCTCACTGGAGGTGAGGTCGACCTCGCCCCCGCTCGTGGGCGAGATGCCCGAGACGTCGATCTTGCCGTTGCTCGTCCCGAGCGCCTCGACGGCGATCGGGCCCGTCGTGTTGACGGCAATGAGCCCGCCGTTGCCCGAGAGGCCCCCCCCCGGCTTGATGTCGAGGGTCTGCGCGTTGATCGTCATGGAGCCGGTGGGTGGGCTCAGGTTGAGGCTCCCGCCCTTGGCGACCACGAGGTTCCAGCTGATCCCGTGGAACCCCGTGGCGTCGTCGCTGAAGTCGAGCGTGGAGCCGTCGTTGACCGCAATGCTGCCGGTGATGGTGCAGGTGCTGGTGGCGGACTCGCAGTCGCAGCGCCGCCCGCTCGGCGCCCCGTCGAGAGCGCAGATCTGGGCGACGGTCGTCGGCGGCAGGGTGCTCGTCGTCGTGCTGGTGGTCGTGGTGACGGTGGTCGTCGTGGCGGCGGCCGCGCACGCGGCCCAGCAGAGGGCGACGGCGAGAGCGAGTCGCATGCCGCTCGCCCAGCAACCGCCATGCCTCGGCCGCCCGCGTCGGTTGGTGCGATGGGGGTCGCAGCGCTGCAGGGCCGGGCGAACATGAAAGGAACCGTGGTCACATCGGGGCAAGACGCCCACCGAAAGGTGGAGGCGAGGTCCACCGTTGCTTCCAGAATCATCTGCCGACCGCTATCGCGGGAGCTGAGAGAGGAGCGCCCGGGCGCGTTCAACGACCTCGGCCAGCGACGCGGCGAAAGCGGGCCCGATCGTCCGCCGGGTGTTGCCCGCGCGCACACGCTCGAGCAGCAGGCCGAGCGTATGGTCGAGACGTCGCGCCGCCACGCGTCCCCGGCGTCCTGGCCCGAGCCGCCGCGCCGCCGCCGCCGCCCGCTCGCCGATCTTCCGAAGGCGCCGCAGACCCCGCGGGGTAGCGGCCGCCGCGCTACCCGGCGCTGCCAGCGCGCCCGCCAACCATCCGACGAGGCACTGCACTCCCGGGATGCCAACGAACGTTCTTGCGGGCGTACAGCGCCCGCCCTGACAGGTCGGCGGCTCTGCGCAGGTAACGCTCTCTCCGCAGACGGTGCCGTCGGGCTTCGCCGGCGCCGAGCATCGGCCCGAGCGGGGGTCGCAGACGCCCGGCGAGTGACACGCATCGACCGGGCTGCCGCAGGTTCGCGCCTGGCCCGCGACGCAAACGTTCGCCGTCCCGCTGCAGTGGTCGCCGACCGTGCACGCGTCGCCGTCGTCGCAGGAGGCGGTCGCGGGGCGCGGCACGCAGCCGAGCCGATGGTCGCACGCGAGACAGGGCCCCTCGCAGGCGAGCGGAGCGCCCAGACACGCACCGGTGCCGTCGCACGCGTCACCGGCGGTGCACGCGTCGCCGTCGTCGCAGGGCGCTCCAGCCGGCTGCCCGTCGCAGCCCGCGGCGTCGCACAGCGGGAGGATCCGTCCGACACGCCCCCCGTTCGCGTCGCGCTCCGTCACCTGGAGCAGCAGCGGAGCGAAGCAGTCGAAGGGCATGGAGAAGGCCAGCATGGTCGGCGTCACCGCGTCGGGATAGAAGATGGCCAGAGGTTGTCCATCGAGCGTCGTGATCGCGAGCCGATTCGCCTGCGTCTGCTGGTTCCGCCGCCGGACCGGCGCGTCGTCCGCCGAGCACGGATCCGCCGGCGCGATCTCGTCGGCGCAGGCGCCGCCCTCGACGGCGTTGAAGCTCGCCCCCGCGACGGCGGCATCGAGGTAGACCCGCACGAGGTCCCCTTGCCGCGGTCGTGGAGGCACGACCCGGAGAAGATCCGGCGTGCCGCCGCGCGCACCGCGGGGCGCGCCGACGTCCACGGTTGCGCCGGGGGCGAGGCGCACGTCGTCGGCGACGACGCGCTGCGGGTTGCAGGCGGTCGCCGTCGTGCAGCTCTCCCATTGATTGCCGCGCGCCGATACCGCGAGGCCGCCGACGTCGACTACGAGATCGGCACCGAGCGCCGTGACCGGATTGAGCAGAAAGGCGTTGCGGCCGGCGCTGTCCCCGCGCCCGAGGTCGACGAGCGGCGTCCCGCCGCCGTCGACGGCACCGATCGCCAGACCGATGCCCTGCGAGAACGTGGCACCGCAGCGCAGCGGGGCCGCGCAGCCCGGATCGAGCACGCAACACCCGCCCGGCGCGCCGCAGCAGTCCGCCGCCGCCGTGCAGGGCGCCCCCGTGTCTCCCGCAGCGCCCTGGCAAGTCCCGCTGATGCCGGTTCGGTGGTTGCAGGAGAACGCCACGCCACGGAGCGCCGCCAGCGGCGTGGCCGCGAAGGACACGCGCGTGCTCGTCTCGACTCGACCGCCCGCGAACTGGTTGTCGGCGACGTAATCGTTGGAGAAGGCCGCGGCGGCGTTGTCCGTCACGGTGAGCCCCCGGCCGCCGGCGAAGCGCACGATGTCCCCGTCGGTAACGAGCGTGGTGCGCTCCTGGGCCGCGCCCCCGGTCGCCGACAACCCGTTCTGCGCGGCGCCGGGCACATTGTGCTGCACGACGTCGTGGCGCGCGAAAACGTGGCCCCCGAGCGTCGCCTGGATGCCGCCGTTGTGGTTGTCGTGGACGCAGGTCCGCTCGATCGTGGCGTGGGCGCCGCCCGCCACCTTGATCCCCTTGTCCCGCGCGTCGCGGACGACGCTGTCCATGACCACGCCGTCACCCGGGCCGTCGCCGTCGGGCGTGCCCGCCCGATCCTGGATGCTGATGGCATCTCCGCACGTAGGCCCAACCACCTCGGACTGCTCGATACGGTTCCGCCGGGCCCCGCTGCCGGCGATCGTGATCGTGTCCGCCTGGCAGTTGGACTGCCCGGGATCGACGGGCTTGCGGCTGCCCACGAAGACGAGGCCGCGCAGCACGTCGTCCGCGCCGGAGACATGGACGAGCCGCCGGCCGCACGTCCCGACCGACAGGACGACCGCGCCGCGCTCGCCGTCGCGATCGAGCGCGTCGACGACGATGCGGCTGCCCGCGAGGCAGAGGCCGGCGGAGAGACCGTCGGCGCAGACGTTGGCGCTTCCGAGGGCGCAGGCCGGGGCCTTCAGCAGCTCGATGGTCTGCGGGGCGCTCGCGCCCGGGAATGCCCCACGAGCGAACGTGACGAGCGCCGGGCCCGGATTCGCGTCGGTGAACGCCGTCGCGGCGTCGAGCGCCGCGTGGAGCGCGTCCACGGTCGGCGCCTCGACCACGAAGGTCCGTGGGTAGATGATCCAGACGAGGCTGTTCGCGCCGCCGCCCGCCATGTTGCCGATGAAGACGGCTCGCTGGCTGAGCTCCTCGGTCGCCGAGTCGGACACGTCCACCATGGCCCGGTTGATCCATTCCCCGGGGCGCAGCCCCCCGATGCGCCCACAACGGACCAAGCCGGACCCCGCGCACGTGACGTGCACGCTGTAGGCGGCGTCGCCGGGCCCCGCGCACGTGGCGTCGGGGTGAAGGAGCTGGCCGTCGAGCACCAGCTCGACGCTGCGGTCCTCGCTCAGGTTCTCCGCGAGCACCGCCACCGTGGCGGTCGCCGGACAGACGGGCTGGCTCTCGCCGGCGCGGGCGGCGGGGATCTCGGCGAGCAGGATCACGACGAGCCCCAGGGTCGCGGCGATCGGCGCGCGCATCGCCCCCTAATCCAGCAAGCATGATGCCCAGAGGAGGCTCGCTCGCGCGGCTCGTGGGCTCTCGGGCGCGTGGCGGCCGTGCGAGGCTTCGTCGCCCTGCGCGGGCGCCGTCGGAAGCGTGCCCGGAGGATGGAGCACGCCTCCATCCTGCGGTGGACGCCTGGATTCAGAGCCGGCGTTCGTGCACGCCGATCAGCCCCATGCGAACCGCGTAGAGCGCCAGCTCGACCCGGTCGCGGACGCCGAGCTTCTGGAAGACGTTGTTCAAATGCGTCTTCACGGTCACCTCGCTGATGCAGAGCCGCTCGGCGACCTCGGCGTTGCGGAGCCCGAGCGCCACGTGCCGGACGATCTCGCGCTCCCGCCGGGTGAGCGACGCCTCCGCCGGCTCGCGCAGACGCGCCGTGATCTCGGCCTGGATCGCCGGGGGCATCCACACGTGCCCCTCCAGCACGGCCCGGAGCGCGGTCATGAGCGTCTCGATCGCGAAGCGCTTGAAGACGACGCCGCGCGCGCCGGCGCGGAGGGCGGCGAGCGCGTCCTCGACCCGCTCGCTGGCCGTGACCACGAGGATGGTGAGGCGTTCCGCGAGCGTCTCGATGTCGAGAAGCGAGCTGCGCTCCATCTGAAGGTCGAGCAGGAGCAGATCGCACGCCGTGCGCTCGAGCACGGGGAGAAGGTCGCCCGCGCGTTCGACCTCCGCAACGACCGTCACGTCCGGCTGGAGGCGCAGCATGGACTTCAGCCCCTGACGGAACAGCGCGTGATCGTCGGCGATGACAATCCGCACCGGCGATGCCATCAGGCCACCGGAAGCTGGACGAGCAGGCGGCCGCCGGTCGAGCGCCCGTTGCCGAGGGTGATGCGACCACCTACCTCGGCCACGCGTGACGCGATCGACCAGGGCGGGGCCGCGCCTTGCGAGAAACCGATCCCGTCGTCATCGACGGTGACCACGACCTCCTCTCCGACCATTCGAGCATCGATCGCCGCGGATCGCGCCCCCGCATGGCGCTGCACGTTGCGCGCCCCTTCGAGCAGGATGTGGAGCACGTGCTCGACCAGGGCGCTCGGCCCACGGAAGTCCGCGTGAACCGAGAACTCCGTCGGCTTCGAGTAGAGGATGGACGTCGGCCTCGCCTCGACCTCGGCCAGCGAGCGGATGTAGCCGCGCAGCTCATCGTGCTCGCGCGTCACGCCCACCTGCAGATCGGCGAGCTCGGCGAGCGCTTCCTCGGTCAGGCCACGGCGGAACAGCTCGCGGCAGCTCTCGAGGCGCAGGTTGACTCCCGCGAGGGCCTGCGCGTAGCCGTCGTGCAGCGACCGCGCGATGTGCGCGCGCTGCGCACTCGCCTCGAGGTGACGGATCCGTGCCTCCTGGGTCAGGCGCTCCTGCCCGAGGTAGCTCACCAGGTATCCGGTGATGGCCAGATACGCGGGCCGCATGATGTAGAAGTTCTGCGTGTTCGGCACGGAAACGACGATGAGGCTCAGATAGAGCGCGACGCTCGCCGCCGTGACCGCGAAGGTGGCGCGAAATCCGGCGCGCAGCCCGGTGGCGAGCACCGCGAAGGCGAAGAACACGTAGAAGGGGCTCGTCGTCCCCTCGGTCACGAGCACGATCATTGCCCCGAACAGGACATCGGTCCACGTGGTCGTCCACGCGAGCCCGCGCGCGCTCACGAGGCGCTGCCGCAAGAGCCCGTAGACCACCAGGCTGTAGCCGAGGTGCGAGCCCATCACCGCGAGCGCATAGGGATCGATCCGAAACGGTCCGCCGGTGAGCGGAAGCCAGCGCGTCAGCGTCGGCTCCGTCGGGTCGATGTAGACGGCGAGGATCGCAGCGACCGAGAGCATGACCCGGCAACGGGCGATGCTCCGCTCCATGTCGAACGTCGCTGAGGTCATGAAAAACTCCTGAAGATCATTTAACAAGACGACGCCTCCCGCGGAAAGCACGAAACTCCATCGAAGGATGGAGAAGAAAGCCTCTCTTCGGCGAATTCCCGGCCGCGACCCGCGCGCGGTAGATGCCGAAAGGCCCGGTGCCTCACGCAGCCATGTCGTTCGCGGGTCGCGCAGCCTTCGTCGAGCTGAGCCTCCAGAACCTCGTCGACTCCCTCGCTCTCGTCTCCGTGGTCACCTTCGCCGGCATTTGCGTGATCCTGGTCGGATGCGCGCTCTTCGTGCTCGTCGCCTACCTCGCCTGGGTGACCGGCGCCCGGGGGGCGCGGCACGCCCTCCATTCGCGTGGAAGGGCTATTCCGGCGCAGCCCGGCGTTCCGGGCCGAGCGGCGCGAGCAACGCTGCCACGGCCTTCCGCGCCGCCGTGACGTAGGCGGAGCCCAGCTCGACCTCCCCCGGCGTGGCCACCGGCGCCGGACGCGGCGCGTTCCTCCAGACGACGCGCCCGCTCGCGGGGTCGACGAGGCTCGCCGTAAGCGCGACGATCACGAACGCCGGGTGCACGGGCGCGTCGGGCTCCCAGCGCCGCACGTCGAGCCAGAGCGCGAGGCCCGGGAGGCGCGCGCGCGCGGCCACGGCGGCGGCCGCCTCGACGCTCTCGGGAGCGCGGTCCTCGGTCGCGCCCGACACGACGTCAGCGGGCACCACCGTGAAGCCCCGGCGGGCGAGCTGGACACCCGCTTCGGCGGCGAGCACCTCGGGCACGGTCACCCGGTCGCTGCGCAGCGCCCAGCGCTCGAGAAACGAGGCGCCCGTGACGAGCAGCGGGTCGCCGGTGTGATTCGCCGGCGGCAGCACGGCGACCGTGCGGACCAGGTCCGGCGGCGGGGCCGCGGGCGGAGGCGTGCAGCCTGCGAGCCCGAGCGCGAGGAGGAGGGCGCACCTCCGCCTCATCGCCGCGCACCGAGCCGCTGCTCCAGCGTCGCGATCGCGCTGCGCATCCGCGCCTCCTCGGCGCGCAGCGCGTCGAGCGTGCGCCGGGCCTCGGCGAGCGACGCCACCGGCTCGGGCGCGTCGGCGGCGGCCACCACCTCGGGCACGAGCGCGCGCACCTGGACCTCGCGCCGCGCCGCCGTTTCCCGGGCGCCGCAGCGCACGGCGAGCGCGTAGCGGGCGAGCGCGCGTCCCGCGCGCCGCGCCTCTTCGGCGCGCGCCGACGGTGCCGCCGACCGCGCCGCGAGCCGGTCGGCGAACGCGGCCAGCCGCCTGCCGGTGAACCAGTCCTTGTCGCCGTCCGGGCCCATGCGCGTGAGCCGCGGGGCCAAGAACTCGAGCCGCGGCCTATCGTCGGTGTTGAGCGGCCCGGGGCCGACGAGGCCGGGCGCGGCGGCGAGGTCGCCCATCCAGAGCATGCCGAGGCCGCGCGGCGTGGTGAGCAGCGGATCGCGGCTCCACGGCGGAAGCGCCCGCGGCCGGGGCGCAGCCAGGGGCTCGCGCGAGCCGACGAGCGCCACGACCGGCCGGTCGGCGTAGAAGTCGTCGCGCCAGAGGCTCGCGTGCGGGAACACGGCGAGGAACGTGCGCGCGATCAGGTCGAACTCCTCGTGCGTGAGCTGGTAGAGCGGAAGCCACTGGCAGAAGAGCCCGCCGGGGGCGAGGCGGCGCGCGGCGGCGGCGAAGGTCTCGCGCGTGTAGAGCGTTCCCGCGCCCGCGTGCCATGGGATGAAGAGATCGGCGACGACGACGTCGAAGCGCGCCGGCGTCGTGGCGAGCCAGCGCCGGCCGTCGTCGACGACGACGTGCACGTCGGGACGGCCGGCGAGGCCCGCGTTCCACGGCGCGAAGTGCGCGGCCGCGGCGGTCACCACCTCGGGCACCAGCTCCACCACCGTGGTCCGCTCGACGCCGAGCGCGGGGCCGGCGCTCGCGCTGATGCCTGTCGCCATGCCGACGAACGCCACACGCCGGGGCGCGGGGTGCAGAAGCAGCGGCAGGAGGCCCTGGCGCCGCTCCTGCTCGGCCGCCGCGCTGCCGCCGAGCACGTAGTAGCCGTCGAGGCGGAGCTGGAGGTCGTCGCCGGTGTCGACGACCGTGACCAAACCGGCGGGACCCTCGGCCGTGGCGCGGAGCGTCTCCCCGGGACGCAGGCGCACGAGCGCAGCACGCCGCGGATCGCCGAGCGCGACCGCGATCAGCGCCGCTGCCGGCGCGAGGCGCAGCCGCCCGCGCGCGCCGCCCGCGACGGCGGCGAGAAGCACGTAACCAATCGCCGCCACGGCGAGCCCGGCGCGGAGCCCGATCGCGGGCAGCACGACGAACCCCGCGAGCAGCGCGCCGGCGACGGCGCCGAGCGTGTTCGCGGCGGCGAGGTCGCCCATGGGGCGCGCCGCCCCGTCGTCGTCACCGAAGGCGGCCCACAACGCCGGCAGCACCGCGCCCGAGGCGAGCGCGCCGGGGCCGGCGGTCGCGGCCACGAGGCCGACGATCCGCAGCAGGTACTCGCCGAGCCCGGTGCGCATGCCGACGTAGCCGAGCCCGCCGGTGAGCGCGACGAACAGCCGGAGGCCACCCACGGTCGCGACCGCGGCGGCGGCGAGCGCCGCGGTCGCCGCCGCCGGCGGCCCGAGCCGCCCGACGAACGCGGCGCCGAGCGCCGCGCCCGCCGCGAGCGCGAGCAGGAAGACGAGGCCGACCGCCGCGAACGAGTAGACCGAGTTGTGCAGCACCTGCGCGAAGAGGCGGATCCACAGCACCTCGAGCCCCAGCCCGAGCGCGCCCGCGCCGGCGGCGAGAAGCCGCAGCCGGCCCCGAGACGCCGTCGCAGCCGAGACCGGCGCCCGCTGCCACGCCGGCGCCGGTCTCGCGGCCGCGAACGCAAGACCGCCCGCGAGCGTGCTCGCGGCGGCGACGGCGGCGTAGCTCGCCCGCACGCCGATCCAGGCCGGCACGCCGAAGCCCATGGCCCCGAGGCCGACCGCGCCGCCGAGCGTGTTGAGCGCGTAGACGAGCCCGCCGCGGCTGCCGACGGTCCCCGGCGCGGCGAGCGCCGCGCCGAGCGCCGGCAGCGTCGCGCCGAGGCAGACCGTCGCGGGCAGCACGGCGAGCGCGATGGCGGCGACGCCCGCGCCGGCACCGCCGGCGGCGAGCATGCGCTGCGCGCCGTCGGACGCCAGCACGGCGAAGAGGCCGAGGGACCAGAGCGCGCCCGCGGCCGCTCCCAGCTCGAGGCGCGCGTAGCGGCGGGCGGGGTGCGCGGCGGGGCGGCGGCCGGCAGCGGCGCCGACGGCGAGACCCGCGAAGTAGCACGCGAGCACCGTCGCCGCGGTGGGCGCGGTGGCCCCGAGCACGAGGCCGGCCGAGCGCATCCACAGCAACTCGAGGCCGAGCGCCGCGGCGCCGGAGACGAACGCGCACGGCCACAGGACCGCGCTCACGGCGTCCCCCGCCGGCCGGCGAGACCCACGAGCCCGCGGCCCGCGCTCACCCCGAGCAGCACGAGCGTCGCCACCGCAACCTGCGCCGGGCCGAGCGGCAGGTCCAGGCGATAGGCGGCGTAGAAGCCCCCGAACGCAGCCCCCCCGCCGAGCGCGGCCGCAACGAGCGAGAACGAGAGCATGCGCCGCGTGACCAGCCGCGCCGCGATCGGCGGCAGCACGAGGAAGCCGAAGGTGACGATCGGCCCCGCGGTCATCACCCCGAGCGAGATGGTCACGCCGATGACCAGGTAGAGCAGCCCGTCCCAGAGCCCCGCCCGCTTCCCGAAGACCACCGCGAGGTCGCGATCGAAGGACACGAGCAGGAACTCCTTGCGCAGCGCAAACAGCACGACCACGACGGCGCCGAGGAGCCCCGCGAGCACGCCGAGGCTCGTCCCGGTGGTCGCGAGGAGATCGCCCTTGAGGAGGTTCACGATCTGCGCTTCGCCGAGCGGGTCGACGGCGACGAACAGGATCGTGAGCGCCGCCGCTGCGGCGTAGGCGACGCCGATGCGCGCCTCGACCGTCTCCCGACCGCGCCGCTCGAAGGCGGCGAGCACGAGGATGCCCGCGAGCGTGAACGCGACCGACCCGGCCATCGCCAGCGCCCGCTCGCTCATCCCGCCGTGCTGGTGCGCCCCGACCGCCGTGCGAAAGGCGAGGAAGGCGAACGCGATGCCGGCCGCGGAGAGCTGCGGGAGCGCGACCCCGAGGAACATCATGCGCCGCAGCACGAAGTAGACGCCGACCAGCGGGCAGACGAGCCCGACCAACACGCTGCCGACCAGCGCGTCGCGCAGGAGGAAGCCGGGGCTCAGGATCTGGACGAGGTCGCTCATCCCGCGCCCACCGCCTTCAGCAGCGTGTGCAGGTTGTAGTCGATGAGCCCGACGTAGTCCTTGGCCTCGGGGACCCCGCCCACCATGACCGGCAGCTCGACCAGCTTCGCCCCGGTCGCCGCCGCGACCGTCTCGGCGAGCCCGGCCGGGTAATGCCGCTCGCGCACCACCAGGTCGACCTTCTCCTCGCGCATGCGCGTCTCGAGGTCGGCGACGTGGCTCGGGGTGGGATCGACGCCGGGGCGGATCTCGATGGTCCCGAAGGGGATCATGCCGAAGCGCTCGCAGAGGTAGATGAGGTCCGGGTGATAGCTCACGACCTTCTTGCCGTGCAGCGGCACGGCCTCCTTCTCCCAGCGCGCGATGTTCGCGTCGAGCTTGGCGAGCAGCGCGGCGAGGTTCTGCTCGAAGGTGGGCGCGCCGGCGGGGTCGTTGCGCGCGAGCCCGTCGGCGATGGCGCGCGCGGCGTCCTTCATCATCACCGGGTCGAGGTTGTAGTGCGGGTTCCCCATCGGGTGCTGGTCGCCGAGGCTGCGGTCGATGCGCGTCGGCACCTCGAGCGGCGTGATGTCGACCGACGCGTCGACGTAGCCCGGCTGGTCGCGCTGGATCTTCGGGTTGCGCGACGCCTCGAGCAGCGCCGGCAGGAAGGCGTGCTCGGCTTCGAGGCCCATGAGCACGACGACTTGGGCGCGGTTGAGCAGCACCGCGAAGCTCGGCTTCATCGGCACGGCGTGGATGTCCTCGACGCCGGTGGCGAGGCTCGTGACCTCGACGCGGTCGCCGCCGATCTGCCGCGTGAAGTCGGCGAGGTCGGGGATCGTGGTGACGACGTCGAGCTTGGCCGCGGCGGCGGGGCCCGCGAACGCGAGCCCGACCCCGGCCAGCAGCGTGATCAGCGTGGTCCTCATGGTGTGCTCCTCATCGGTCGCGGAACGTGTGCACGTGGCTGCCGAGAATGACCGTCCACTGCAAGAAGAACTGATTGTCGTGCGATCCCGGCTCCTCGAGGCGCGTGTACTGCAGGCGGAAGCGCTGGAACTCCGAGGCCCAGATCGTCAGATAGGGCGAGTAGGCGATCGTGTCCCCCCTGAGGCCGTCGACGTCCTGCGCCCACTCGAAGAGGAAGCCGGGCGAAAAGCGCCGCGTGAGCCGCGTTTCGAGGTAGCTGTAGAGCCCGACGGCGTTGTGCTGCCGGAAGCCGGCCGGCGCCGACGCGGGCGCTACGGCGAGCGGCGCCGGCGCGAGCGGCCCGGCCAGCGGCGCGAGCAGGCCCGGGGCGAGCGTGCGCGCGAGGCTCGCCGCGGCCGAGGCCGGGGCGGCCGCGCCGCCGAGCGGCCGGTCCTCCTGGTTCCACAGCGCCTCCGTTCCCCACACGAGCCCGCGGTAGGACGCCTCGCTGAGAGGCACGTAGCGATAGGTCAGGTCGAGGCCCGAGAGCGCGCGGTGGGCTCCGCCGTCCTCCTCCACCTTCGGGGTGTAGGCGAGGCTCGCCCCCAGATCGAGGCTGTTGGCGTCGCTCAAGTTGAAGAACGTGGCGGCGCGTCCGAGGTAGGTATTTTTCGAGAAGTCACGCGGCACCGTGTTGTCGACGCGCGTGTTGTCGGCGCCCATCTTGTTGTACGCGCCGGCGGTGAGCGTGAGGTACTGGCGCAGCGGCGCGAGCCAGTTGACCTCCACGCCGTCGGCCTGCGACTCGCCGTCAACGTAGCGGTCGAGCGCGATCGGCCGGTTGACGAACGGCAGGTCGTGGTCGTGGAACTTCGAGAGCCGACCGAAGTCGGCGAAGAAGCGCCCGCCCTTGACCGTGAGGTTCCAGGGCAGCGAGGTCGTGACGATCGCCGCCTCCTCGACGTCGATGCCGGTCTGCGTGCCGTTGATGATCGCGTAGCCGCGCGCGAAAGGATCCACCGACGCCGAGATGCCGATCTCGCCCGAGCGGAACTCGAAGTTGCTGCGTTCCTTCGAGCTGTACGACCCGACGCTGTCGATGACGAAGCCAATCGCGGGGTTGAACTGCGCCGGGAACGTCTTGTTGGCCGCCGCGAGGCTCGGCTGGATGCGGCGCAGGACCTGCTCGGTCACCTGCCGGCGCAGGCGTTCCTCGTCCTCGGCGGTCGCGGTCGTCGCGGCCGGCGGCGGGGAGGCCGGCGCCGCGGCCGGTGCGGCCTGCTGCTGCCCGGCGGTGAGCCGCTGGATGATGGCCTGCTGCCGCTCGATCTGCTGCTGGAGCGCACGCAGCTGCTTCTTCATCTCCTCGAGCTCGCGGCGAACGTCGTCCTGCGCGCGCGGGGCGCGCGGGACCGCCGCCACGGCCGCCAGCACGACGGCGGCCACGAGCCGGCCTCGTCTCAACGTGTACCCCATCGGATCCTCCTCCCCGGACACTCTCGGACCTGCCGCCGGGAGCCGGGGAGCCGGATCCGGGCGGCGTCAGGCGACGGCGAGGGGGGAGGACGGCGGGGCGCGCCCGGCGTGCGCGGAGCGCTCGACCCGCCCGGCGGGGCGCGCGGGTGCCGCCGCCGCGACGGGCACGGCAGCGAGCCCCGCGGCGAGAGCCGGCGCCGGGCTCCTCACCGCAGGGGAATGGTGGACGGCGACGCACGCCGCGCAGGAGCGCGCCGCTACCGGGTCGGCGTGGACGTGGCTCGCGAGCGCGAGGGGGACCAGGAGCAGCGCGACCAGCGAAAGCACGCCCGCCAGGCGGGCGGCACGCTGCCGCAGGCGCCACATGCCCGGCCTGGCTAGCAGCGGGCCCCGAGCCTGTCAATGCATCGGCGCGGAACGAGCCGACGTCAGCGCGTGCCGCCGCGCACCCAACCGGACGGACGCTCGGACGCGGGGAGCCGCTCGCGCAGCCGGTTCGCCTGCGCAGCCAGCCGCTCGGCGCGACGCAGGTCGAGCGTGCTCGGGTCGAGCGGCGTGGGCTGAACCTCCTGGACGAGCCGGTCCTGCGGCCTCCACGTGGGAAGGGCCTGGGCCGATGCGTGGGCGCCTGCCAGCGTCGTGGCGGCGACGAGAGCGAGTGACAGAACGCGCATGCGCTGCCTCAGCAGCGACCGTACCAACCCGCGGGCAAGCGCCGGCGGCCCGGGATGCTCCGGCTCTGGGACAGACGTGGCACGCGTGTGTCACACGGGCGCGCCGCGACCGTGCCGGCGCCGTGCTCGACTCCACACCGCGCATCGACTACTGCACCGACATGCTCCTCGACCTCAAGGACGTCAGCCTCGGCTACGAGGGCCGCCCCGTGCTGGAGCACGTCTCCTTCGGCATCTCGCGCGGGGAGTTCACGGCGCTCCTCGGCCCGAACGGCGCCGGCAAGACGACGCTGTTCCGCGGCATGCTCGGCCTCATCCCCGTGCTCGCGGGCCGCATCGCCTACGGCTTCGACCGGCGCACGACGCCGCCGGGGTACGTGCCGCAGAAGGAGACCCTCGACCCGATCTTCCCGCTCACCGTGCTCGAGGTCGTGCTGATGGGAACGTACGCTCGGCTCGGGCCGCTGCGGCCGGTCGGCCGCCGCCAGCATCGCCTGGCGGCCGACTGCCTCGCGCAGGTCGGCCAGGCCGAGCTGGCGGATCAGCCGTTCTGGGCGCTCTCTGGCGGGCAGAAGCAGCGTGTGCTCATCGCCCGCGCGCTCGCGGTCGAGCCCGAGCTGCTGCTCCTCGACGAGCCCACCGCCGGCATCGACCCGGGCGCCGAGCGCGGCATCATGGACCTGATCGCGCGCTTGAACCGCGAGCGCGGCCTCACGGTCGTCCTCGTGAGCCACCACCTGCGCCTCGTGCGCGCGCTGGTGAGCACGGTCATCTGGGTCGAGGACGGCGCGGTCACCAAAGGTCCGACCGCGGCGTTGCTCGCCCCGGACCGGCTCGCCGCGATCTTCGGCGCCGGCGTGGGATGAGAGAACCGCCGATGCGCGGCAAGCGGCTCACGATCTATCTCGGCGAGAGCGATCAGTGGCAGCACCGGCCGCTCTACCTCGCGATCCTCGAGCACCTGCGCGCCGCCGGTCTCGCGGGCGCCACCGTCACGCGCGGGCTCGCCGGCTTCGGCGCGCACTCCAAGATCAAGACCGCGAATCTGCTCGAGCTGTCGGTCGATCTGCCGGTGGTGATCACCGCCGTCGACCGGCCCGAGCGCATCGAACGGATGCTGCCCGAGATCGCGGCGATGATGGCCGCGGGCGTGGTGACGGTCGACGACACCGAGGTTCACTTCTACTCCGCGGCCTTCGCCGGAGGGCTCCCCGCGGTGGCCGTCGGCGACGTCATGAACCGCTGCCCCGAGGCGGTGGGGCCCGACACGCCGATCGCCGACGTCGTCGGCCGGCTGCTCGCCCGCGATTTCACCGCGCTGCCGGTGGTGGACGCCGCCGGGCGCGTCGTCGGGATGATCGCCGACAGCGACCTGCTCGAGGCGCGGCTCACGGAGCTGCGGGTCGGCATGAGCAAGGTGATCGGTCCGGCGCTGGTCGCCGAGCAGCTCGCCCGGCTGAAGGCCGTCGGCGCGACGGTGCGCCGGGCGATGACGTCCCCTGCCGTGACCGTGACGGCGAGCACGCCACTCGCCGATGCCGCGCAGCTCATGCACGCGCGCCGCCTCAAGCGGCTGCCGGTGGTCGACGCCGAGGGCCGGCTCGTCGGGGTGCTCGGCCGCCTCGACATCCTGAGGTGCGTGGCCGCCGGCGGCGCGCACCGCACGGCGCCCCCGAGCATGCGGCTGCCGCAGGAGCACCGCACGGTCGCCGAGATCATGGATCACGACGTGCCGACCGTGGCCGAGACGGCGGCCCTCGGCGACGTGGTCGAGAAGCTGCTCGCCTCGCCGACGGCGCGCGTCGTCGTGGTGGACGCTGCCGGCCGCCCGGCCGGCATCGTCACCGACACGGACCTGGTCGCGCGCGTCGATCCCGCGGAGCGCCCCGGGCTCCTCACCCTGCTCCGCAGCCGGTGGAGCGAGGCGGCGGCCGCGGAGGTGCGCCGGCATTACGGGCGGCGCGCGGCCGACGTCATGACGTCGCCGGTGGTCACCGTGCCCGTGGGCGCGAGCGTCCTCGAGGCGCTCACGGTGACGGTGGCGCGGCACGTGAAGCGGCTGCCGGTGGTCGACGACGGCGGGCGCGTCGTGGGGGTCGTGTCGCGGCCGGCGCTGCTCGCCGCCTCGCTCGATCTCGCGCCGCCGGAGGCGCCCGCGTGACCGCCGGACGCCACGGCCCTCGCCGGTCGCACGGCGCCGCCGCCGTATGCTAGAGCGCGCCCGCATGAGCGTCACGGTCGAGACCAGCCTCGGGCGGCTGCGCGGCGTCGAGGAGAACGGCCTACACGTGTTCCGCGGCGTCCCTTTCGCGCGCGCGCGGCGCTTCGCCCCGCCGGTGCGGCCGGAGCCCTGGGCCGGCGTCCGCAGCGCGGCCGAGCCCGGGCCGACGGCGCACCAGAACGCGAGCGTGCTCGGGCCGCTCATCGGGGTCGACCTGCGCAACGCGAGCGAGGACTGCCTGTCGCTCAACGTCTGGACGCCGGGACCCGGGCGGCGTCCGGTGATGGTCTGGATCCACGGCGGCGCCTTCGTGATGGGCGCGGGGTCGCAGCCGATCTACGACGGCGCCCGGCTCGCCCGCCACGGCGACGTCGTCGTGGTCACCATCAACTACCGCCTGGGCGTGCTCGGCTTCCTCCGCCTCGACGACTGCGCGCCGGGAACGCTGCCCGCGGCGGGCAACCAGGGCCTGCTCGACCAGGTGGTCGCGCTCGAGTGGGTGCGCGACGAGATCGCCGCGTTCGGCGGCGACCCGCGCGAGGTGACGGTGTTCGGCGAGTCGGCCGGCGCGATGAGCGTGGCGACCCTGCTCGGCGTCCCTCGGGCGCGGGGGCTCTTCCGCCGTGCCATCCTCGAGAGCGGCGCGGCCAACTTCACGGCGTCGCGGGAGACCGCCGCCGAGGTGGCGCACGCCTTCCTGCACGAGCTCGGGCTCGCGCCGCATGAGGCCGCGCGGCTTGGCGAGGCGCCGGTCACGCGCCTGCTCGAGGCGCAGGAGCGCACCTTCCTCGAGCGGACGCGCGCCGGGCGCCTCGGTCTCCCGTTCGTGCCGGTCATCGACGGCGAGGTGTTGCCGGCACACCCGCTCGCCGCCGTCGGCGACGGCCTCGCCCGCGACGTTGCGCTGCTCGCCGGCACCAACCTCGACGAGAACAAGCTGTTCGCGGTGACCGACGGCAAGGCCCGCACGCTCGACGAGCCGACGCTGCTGCGCCGGCTCGGGCGCAACGTCCCGGGTCCGGTCGGCGAGCGGGCGGCGCGCGCCGAGCAGGCGGTGGCCGTGTACCGCGCGGCGCGCACGGCGCGCGGCGAGCGCACGACACCACCCGAGCTGTGGTCGGCGATCGAGACCGACCGCATCTTCCGCTATCCCGCGATGCGCCTGGCCGAGAGGCAGCGCACCCACCAGCCCGCGGTCCACACCTACCTCTTCACCTGGGCCTCGCCGCTGCTCGACGGCGTGCTCGGGGCCTGCCACGCGCTCGAGCTGCCGTTCGTCTTCGGCACCCTCGCCGATCCGCGCATAGCGACGTTCACCGGCCGCGGGCCCGACGCCCAGGCGCTCTCGGCACGCATGCAGGACGCCTGGCTTGCCTTCGCGCGCACGGGCGACCCGGGCTGGCCGGCGTACGACGCCGGCCGCCGCGCGACCATGCTCCTCGGGCGCGAGTGCGGCATCGAAGACGCGCCACGCGAGCCCGAGCGCCGATTCTGGGAGTTCTGGGACGGGACCTGAGGCGGCGCTACAGGATCTGGTCGCAAGGCTCTCGCAGGCGCTCGACGACCAGCCGGCGGCCCCGCTGCGCGTCCACGGGCTGCGCGGCAGCGCACCGGCGCTCTGCCTCGCGCGGCTGCTGGCCGTGCGCCCGCGGCCGGTCGTCGCGGTGCTCGCGTCCGCGGCCGAGGCCGAGGCGTTCGCTGCCGACCTGCGCTTCTTTCTCGGCGAGTCGGCCGCCCGGGGGCCGCTGGGCAGGCGCGTTCACCATCTCCCCGGCTGGGAGGTGCCGCCGTTCGAGCCGGTCTCGCCGACCCGCGAGACGCTCGCGGCGCGCAGCGAGGGCCTCTACCACCTCCTGCAGACGACCGACCCGGTGGTGGTGACGACGGTCGAGGGCTGGGCGCAGCGCTGCCTGCCGCGGGCGGCCTTCGCGGCCGCGGTGACGTACGTGGTCGTCGGCGAGACGCTCGCGCCCGACGTCCTGGTGCAGCGGCTGGTCGCGTGGGGCTACCACCGGGTGCCGCTCGTGCAGGACCCGGGGGACGTCGCGCTGCGCGGGGGCATCCTCGACGTTTTTCCCGTCGGCCATGCGGCACCGGCGCGCCTCGAGTTCGTCGGCGACGAGGTCGAGAGCCTGCGCGAGTTCGATCCCGACTCGCAGCGCTCGCTCGGCCGGCTCGAGGATCTGCTCCTGCTTCCCGCGCGCGAGCTCGACCTGGCGCGGCTCGGTCCCGCGGCTGCGCGCGCGGTGGATGAGCGCGCGGCCGAGATCGGGCTCGCGCGCCAGGACCGGCGGGACCTCGTCGAGGCCGTCCGGGGGGCCGTCGTGCTGCCGGGGATGGAGCTCGCGCTTCCCTATCTATACGGCCGGCTCGACACGCTCGCGGACTACCTCCCCGCCGGCACGCTCGTCTGGACGCCGGCCTCCGGCGAGGTGGACGCCGCGGTCGAGGCCTGCTGGAGGCAGGTGGAGGAGCACGCGGCGGCGGCCGCCGCCGCGGGACAGTTCCATCCCCCGCCCGACGCGCTCTACCTCGCGCCCGCCGCCTGGCGGGCGGCCCTCGACGGCCGGCAGCGCGTCGAGATCGAGGCTCTCGACATGCTCGCCGGCGACGGGCTGCGCGCCACGACGTACTCCACCGAGTCGCTGGTGCCGCGCGGCGCGCCCGGCGCCGGCGACGGCCCGCTCGCCGCGGTGAGCGCACAGCTCGCGTCCTGGCAGCGCGAGGGGACGCGCATCGTCCTGGTCGCCGGCGGGGAGGCCCAGCGGGCGCGGCTCGGCGCACTGCTCGCCGCCCGCGGGATCGAGACGCTTCCCAGCGCGGCGCCGTTTCCCCAGGCGCTGGCAGCGGGCGGGCGCACGGCGCTCCTGCTCGTGGGGGAGCTCACCCGCGGCGTCCGGCTCCCGGCCGACCGGCTCGCGCTGGTCACGGAGGTGGAGGTCTTCGGCGAACGCCGCCAGATCCGCCGCGGCCGGCGCACGCGCGCGGCCGACGTCCTCTCGAGCCTCGCCGCGCTCGAGCCCGACGACTACGTCGTGCACGTCGACCACGGCATCGGACTCTACCGCGGGCTCAAGCACCTCGAGATCGCCGGCACGGAAGGCGACTACCTTCACCTCGAGTACGCGGGCGGCGACCGCCTCTACGTCCCCGTCGATCGCATCGCGGTCGTGCAACGCTACGTGAGCGCCGAGGGCGGAGCCCCGCCGCTCGACAAGCTCGGCGGCACGTCGTGGGAGCGGGTGAAGGCGAAGACGCGCGAGTCGGTGCTCGCGATGGCGCACGAGCTGATCCGGCTCTACGCGGCGCGCGCGGCGCACGGCCGCCGCCCGTACGCCGCGGGCGACGATCTCTACCGGGAGTTCGTCGCGCGGTTCGCGTTCGAGGAGACGCCGGACCAGCAGCGGGCGATCGAGGAGGTGATCGCCGATCTCGAGCGCGAGAAGCCGATGGATCGGCTCGTCTGCGGCGACGTCGGCTTCGGGAAGACCGAGGTGGCGATGCGGGCGGCTTTCCTCGCCGTGCTCGCGGGCCGTCAGGTGGCGGTGCTCGTGCCGACGACCGTCCTCGCCCAGCAGCACCTCGAGACGTTCCAGGCGCGCTTCGCGGGACACCCCGTGACCGTCGAGATGCTGTCCCGCTTCCGCTCGGCGGCCGAGAACCGCGCCGTGGTCGAGCGTCTGGCCGCGGGCCGGGTGGACATCGTGATCGGGACGCACCGGCTGCTGCAGAAGGACGTCGCCTTCCGCGATCTCGGGCTGCTCATCGTCGATGAGGAGCACCGCTTCGGCGTGCGCGACAAGGAGCGCATCCGCGCGCTGCGTGCGACCGTCGACGTCCTGACGCTCACCGCGACGCCGATCCCGCGCACGCTCAACATGGCGCTCTCGGGGATCCGCGATCTGAGCGTCATCGAGACGCCCCCCGTCGACCGGCTCGCCATCCGCACCTACGTCACCCGCTACGACGAGGGCGTCATCCGCGACGCGATCCTGCGCGAGCTCGCCCGCGGTGGGCAGGTGTTCTTCGTGCACAACCGCGTGCAGAGCATCGACGCGCTGGCGCGCCGGCTGGCCGAGGTCGTGCCCGAGGCGCGGATCGCCGTCGCCCACGGGCAGATGGCCGAAGGCGCGCTCGAGAGGACCATGCTCGGCTTCATGCACGGCGCGACCAACGTGCTGGTGACCTCGGCGATCATCGAGTCGGGGCTCGACATCCCGTCGGCCAACACGGTCATCATCGACCGCGCCGACACCTTCGGCCTGGCCCAGCTCTACCAGATCCGTGGCCGCGTCGGCCGCTCGCACCAGCGTGCCTACGCCTACCTGCTCATCCCCGGCGAGCACCTGATCACGCCCGAGGCGCAGAAACGGCTGCGCGCGCTCCAGGAGCTCGACGACCTGGGGGGCGGCTTCCGGCTCGCCGCGCACGACCTCGAGATCCGGGGCGCGGGCAATCTGCTCGGCAAGCAGCAGTCGGGGCAGATCACCGCGGTCGGGCTCGAGCTCTACACGCACCTGCTCGAGCAGGCGGTGCGCGAGGTGCGCGGCGAGCCGGTCGAGGCGGACGTCGAGCCGGAAATCCAGCTCGGCATTCCCGCCTACGTCCCCGAGACCTACGTGCCCGACGTGAGCCAGCGCCTCGCGATCTACAAGCGGCTCGCCGGAATCCGCGGCATCCCCGACCTCGAGGACATCGCGGCCGAGCTCGCCGACCGCTACGGCCCACCGCCCGCGTTGGTCGACACCCTGCTGCGCGTGATGGAGCTGCGTCGCTGGCTCAAGGACTTGCGGGTGCTGCGGCTGCGGCGGCGCGGCGAGGGCGTCACGCTCGAGTTCGACCCCTCGACCCCGGTGCGCGTCGAGCGGCTGCTCGAGGTGGTGCGCGGAAGCCGGGGGCGGCTCCGGCTCGCCGACGACCGCACGCTGCTCGTGCGGCCGGAGGCGGCGGACCACGACGGCCTCGTCGCCGAGCTGCGCGCGCTCTTGCAGAGGCTCTCGGCCGCGTGATACGCACGCGCGCGATGATCCGCGGTGCGTGGGCGGTAGCTGCGCTGGCGCTCGCCGCGGCGCTCCGCCCGAGCGGCGCGGAGGTGGTCGATCGGATCGTCGCCACGGTCGACGGCGAGCCGATCACGCTCCGCGAGGTCGAACGCTACGCTGCCGACCGGGGCTCGCCCAATCTCTCCCACGAGCAGATCCTCCAGGCCCTCATCACCGACAAGCTCCTCGAGCGCGAGGTGAAGGCCGAGGGCATCGTGGTCCGGGACGACGACATCGACGCCTACGTCGCGGAGATCAAGTCGCGCAACCACCTCGACGACGGCGCCTTCACGCACGCGCTGGCCGCCCAGGGGATGACCCTCGAGGCCTACCGGGCGCGCGTGAAGAGCGAGATCGAGAAGACCCAGCTCGTGAGCCGCGAGATCCGAGGACACGTGACCGTCTCGCCGCAGGAGATCGAGCGCTACTACCAGGCGCACCTCACCGACTACGAGACCGGCGCCCGCGTGACGGTGCGCGACATCTTCTTCCCCCTGGACGCCGGGACGGACGCGGGGCTGGAGGAGCACATGCGCGCGAAGGCCGAGGAGGTGCGCGCGCTCGCGGTGGACGGCCGGAGCTTCGAAGACCTCGCGCGGCAGTTCTCCGAGGGCCCGGGCGCCGACAAGGGCGGGCTGCTCGGCACCTTCGCGCGCGGCGAGATGGATCCGCCGCTCGAGGAGGCCGCCTTCAAGCTCGCGCCGAAGGAGGTGAGCCCGGTGGTGCGCACGTCCAAGGGCTTCCACATCCTGCGCGCCGACGCGGTGACGGCCCCAGGCCACAGGCCGCTCGACGACGTGCGCGACGACATCCGCGAGAGCCTCTACAACCAGCAGCTCGAGTCGCGCTTCAGCGACTGGCTCTCCCGCGAGCTGCGCGAGCGCCACCACGTCGAGGTGCTCGACTGAACCCGGCGATCTTCCGCGAGTACGACGTGCGCGGCGTGCCCGGCCGCGATTTCGACGCCGAGTTCGCGCGGCGGCTCGGTCTGGCCTTCGGGAGCCGCGCGGTCGAGGCCGGCGGGCGGCGCGTGAGCGTCGGGCGCGACTGCCGGCTCACCTCCGAGGGCCTGGCCGCGGCGTTGATCGAGGGCCTCCGCGCCACCGGCCTCGGCGTGATCGACGTCGGTGTCTGTCCGACGCCCCTCGTCTACTTTTCGCTGTTCCACTGGGACCTCGACGGCGGCATCCAGGTGACCGGCAGCCACAATCCACCCGACTACAACGGCTTCAAGATCTGCCTCGGCAAGGAGACCCTCCACGGCGAGCAGATCCAGGAGCTGCGCCGGCGCGTCGAGGCGGGACGCTTCGCGCGCGGCACGGGGACGGTCGAGCGGCGGCCGATCGAGGCCGCCTACCAGGCCCACGTGCTCGACGCCGTCGGGCGCCTCGTCCGTCCGCTCGACGTCGTCGTCGACGCCGGCAACGGGACGGCGGGCCCGGTCGCCCCGGAGCTCTACCGGCGGCTCGGCGCCCGCGTCGTCGAGCTGTTCTGCGAGCCGGACGGTCGCTTCCCCCATCACCATCCCGACCCCACCGTGGTCGAGAACCTCGCCGACCTCGTGCGTGCGGTGACCCGCGGCGGCGCCGACCTCGGCATCGCCTTCGACGGCGACGCCGACCGGATCGGGGTGGTGGCCCCGAGCGGCCGGGTGATCTGGGGTGACGAGCTGCTCGTCCTCTACGCGCGCGACGTGCTGGCGCGCAACCCCGGCGCCACGATCGTCTCCGAGGTGAAGTGCTCGCAGCGCCTGTACGACGACATCGCGCGGCACGGCGGGCGCGGCATCATGTGGAAGGCGGGGCACTCGCTGCTCAAGGCCAAGATGCGCGAGACGGGCGCGCTGCTCGGGGGCGAGATGAGCGGCCACATCTTCTTCAAGGAGCGCTACTTCGGCTACGACGACGCGATCTACGCCGGCGCGCGGCTCCTCGAGCTGCTCGCCCGCGAACCGCGGGGCCTCGAGGCGCTGCTCGCCGACCTGCCGCCCGCGTGCACCACGCCCGAGATCCGCGTCGACTGCCCGGACGACCTCAAGTTCCGCGTCGCCGAGCGCGTCCGGGCCCGGTTCGAGGCCGAGGGCCACGATCTCATCGCGGTCGACGGCGTGCGCGTGCGGTTCCCGCACGGCTGGGGGTTGCTGCGCGCCTCGAATACCCAACCGGTGCTGGTGATGCGCTTCGAGGCGGAGACGGCGGAGCAGCTCGCGGTCTACCGGCGCACGGTGGAGGCGGCGGTGGCGGCAGCGCGCGCGGAGCTGGGCGGGTAGCCGCCCCCGCGATGGCGGGCAGCATCGTCGTCCGCGGCGCGCGCGCCCACAACTTGAAGGACGTCGACGTCGCGATCCCGCGCGATCGCCTGGTGGTGATCACCGGGCTCTCCGGCTCGGGCAAGTCGTCGCTCGCCTTCGACACGCTCTACGCCGAGGGACAGCGCCGCTACGTCGAGTCGCTGTCGGTCTACGCGCGCCAGTTCCTCGAGCAGATGGAGAAGCCCGACTGCGACGCGATCGAGGGGCTGTCGCCGGCGATCGCCATCGAGCAGAAAGGGACGGGAAGGAACCCGCGCTCGACGGTCGGGACGGTGACCGAGATCGCCGACTACCTGCGGCTCCTGTGGGCGCGCGTCGGCCGGCCCTTCTGCCCCGTCTGCGGGAGCGAGATCCGCGCGCAGACCGTCGCGCAGGTGGTCGACCAACTGCGCGCGCACCCGGCGGAGACGCGGCTCTTCCTCTACGCGCCCGTGGTCCGCGACCGCAAGGGGGAGCACCGCCGCGAGCTCGACGAGCTCCGCCGCCGGGGGTTCGTGCGCGTGCGCATCGACGGGGCACCCCACGAGCTCGCGGAGACGCCCGCGCTCGCCCGCACGGCGCGGCACACGATCGAGGTGCTAGTCGACCGGCTCGTGCTGCGGCCCGGAATCGAGCGCCGGCTCGCGGACTCGCTCGAGGTGGCGTTCCGCGAGGGCGGCGGCGTCGTGCTGGCCGAGGTGGCGGCGCCCGGCGAGGTCCCCCGCCCCCTGCTCTTCAGCACGCGGCACGCGTGCGCGCGCTGCGGCGTCTCGTATCCGGAGCTATCGCCGCGCTTCTTCTCCTTCAACAGCCCGCACGGCGCGTGCCCCGCGTGCAGCGGCCTCGGCGTGCAGCGGCGCTTCGACCCGGCGCTCGTCGTCGCCCACCCCGCCGAACCGCTCCCCGCGGCGCTCGCGGGCGCCGCGCAGCGTGCGCTGCCCGGATTCGAGGAGGTGCTCGCCGGGCTCGCGCAGGCGTATCGATTCGAGGTCGCGACGCCGTTTGCGCGCCTGCCGGCGGCGGTGCGCGAGGTGCTCCTCGAGGGATCGGGGGAGCAGGAGGTGGAGCTGCGGGCGCGCCGGGGCGGGCGGCAGGTCGTGCGGCGGCCGTTCCCCGGCGTGTTGGCGCTCCTCGAGCGGCGGCTGCGCGAGACGCACTCGAGCTGGCTGCGCGACGAGCTCGAAGGGCTGATCGCCGAGCGGCGCTGCTCGGCGTGCGAGGGGACGCGGCTGCGCCGCGAGGCACGCTTCGTGCGCGTCGGCGGGCGCACGATCATCGAGCTGTCGGCGCTGCCGATCCGCCAGGCGAGCGCCTTCGTCGACGGCCTCGACCTCGATGCGACCGAGCAGGAGATCGCGCGGCCGATCCTGCGCGAGCTCGGCGGGCGGCTCGGGTTTCTCATCGACGTGGGGCTCGACTACCTGACGCTCGACCGCGCCGCGGCGACGCTCTCCGGCGGCGAGGCGCAGCGCATCCGCCTCGCGACCCAGATCGGGTCGCGGCTCACCGGGGTGCTCTACGTGCTCGACGAGCCCTCGATCGGGCTCCACCAGCGCGACACGGCCCGGCTGCTCGCGAGCCTCGGCCGGCTGCGCGACCTCGGGAACACGGTGATCGTCGTCGAGCACGACCCCGAGGTGATCCTCGCCGCCGACCACGTGGTGGACATGGGCCCTGGAGCCGGCGTGCACGGCGGCCGAGTCGTCGCCGCCGGCACGCCGGCGGAGATCATGCGCGAGCCCGCCTCGCTCACCGGCCGCTATCTCGCGGGCGTGGAAGCCGTGCCGGTGCCCGGGCGGCGGCGCCGGGGGCTCGGGTTCGCCGTCGGCGTGCGCGGCGCGCGGGCCAACAACCTGCGCGGCCTCGACGTGGACGTCCCGCTCGGGACCATGACCTGCGTCACCGGCGTGTCGGGGTCGGGCAAGAGCACGCTGGTCGTCGACACGCTCTACGCCGCGCTCGCGCGCCGGCTCGGGGGCGCCGGCGTCCCGGAGCCGGGCGCGCACGACGATATCGTCGGCTGGCAGCTCCTCGACAAGGTGATCGAGGTGAGCCAGGCCCCCATCGGCCGCAGCCCGCGGTCGAATCCCGCGACCTACACGGGGCTCTTCGCCCCCATCCGCGACCTTTTCGCCCAGCTGCCCGAGGCGCGCGCGCGCGGCTACGGCCCCGGCCGATTCTCCTTCAACGTCAAGGGCGGACGGTGCGAGGCCTGCGCCGGCGACGGGCTCATCGCGATCGAGATGCACTTCCTGCCCGACGTGTTCGTCGTCTGCGAGGTGTGCGGTGGCCGGCGCTACGACCGGGAGACGCTCGAGGTGCGCTTCAAGGGTCTCAGCATCGCCGACGTGCTCGACCTCTCCGTGAGCGAGGCGCTCGAGCTACTCGGCAACCTGCCCGCGGTGCGGCCGCGGCTCGAGGCGCTGCGCGACGCCGGCCTGCACTACGTGAAGCTCGGCCAGGCGGCGACCACGCTCTCGGGCGGCGAGGCCCAGCGGGTGAAGCTCGCTCGGGAGCTCGCCCGCCGCGCGACCGGGCGGACGCTCTACGTGCTCGACGAGCCCACCACCGGGCTCCACTTCGCCGACGTGCACGGGCTCCTCGAGGTGCTCCACCGGCTGGTCGACGCGGGCAACACCGTGCTGCTGATCGAGCACAATCTCGACGTCGTGAAGAGCGCCGACCACGTCATCGACCTCGGCCCCGAGGGCGGGGCCGAAGGCGGCGCCGTGGTGATCGCCGGCACGCCGGAGGAGGTGGCCGCCTGCGCGCGGTCGCACACCGGAGCCGCGCTGCGCCGGGTGCTCGGGGCTTCCGACGCGCCGCGCCAGACGCGCCGCTCGTCTTGACTGGCCGGCCGTTGCTCGTATAGTTGCCTTATCGGGCCGTGCAGGTCTGGATTTATCTGCCGGCGGCTGGAGGGAGATCCCGGATGCTGGCCAAGGCCATCTACATGGACAACCACGCCACGACGCCCGTCGACCCGCGGGTGCTCGAGGCGATGCTGCCGTACTTCAGCCAGATATTCGGCAACGCAGGGAGTCGGAGCCACGGCTTCGGGTGGGAGGCCGAGGCGGCCGTCGGCGTCGCGCGGGAGCGGGTTGCGCGGCTCGTCGGGGCGAAGGCGAAGGACATCATCTTCACGAGCGGCGCCACCGAGTCCGACAACCTCGCCATCCAGGGCGTGGTCGAGTTCTACCGCGACAAGGGCAACCACGTGATCACCCAGGTGACCGAGCACAAGGCGGTGCTCGACACGTGCCGCCACCTCGAGCGCAAGGGCCTCGCCACCGTCACCTACCTTCCGGTGGACAAGCACGGGCTGGTCGATCCCGACGACGTCCGGCGCGCCATCACCGACAAGACCGTGTTGATCACGATCATGTGGGCCAACAACGAGATCGGCACCATCCAGCCGATCGCCGAGATCGGCAAGGTGGCGCGCGAGCGCGGCGTGCTCTTCCACACCGACGCCGTGCAGGGCGTCGGCAAGCTGCCCTTCGACGTCGAGCAGATGCACGTCGACCTGGCCTCGATCTCGGCGCACAAGATGTACGGCCCGAAGGGGATCGGCGCGCTCTACGTCCGTTCCAAGGGGCCGCGGGTGCGGCTCGCGCCGATGATCCACGGGGGCGGCCAGGAGCGCGGTTTCCGCTCGGGCACGCTGGCGGTCTCGTCGATCGTCGGGCTCGGCCGGGCGTGCGAGCTCTCCGGCGAGGGCATGCCCGACGAGGCGCAGCGCGTGGCGCGGCTGCGCGAGCGGCTGAGCGCACGGCTCTTCGGCGAGCTCGACGAGATCTACCTGAACGGCCACCCCGTGCACCGGCTGCCGGGGAACTTGAACGTGAGCTTCGCCTTCGTCGAGGGAGAGTCGCTGCTCATGGGCCTCAACGGCTCCGTGCATCCGATCGCGGCCGCCGCCTCCCTGCCGCCCATCGCCGTGTCCTCGGGCTCGGCATGCACCTCGGCGACGCTCGAGCCGTCGTACGTGCTCAAGGCGCTCGGCGTCGGGGACGAGCTGGCGCACACCTCGATCCGCTTCGGGCTCGGGCGCTTCAACACCGAGGAGGAGGTCGACTACGTGGCCGAGCGCGTGGTGAGCGAGGTGCGGCGGCTGCGCGAGCTGTCGCCCCTCTACGAGATGGCAAAGGAGGGCATCGACCTCAAGTCGGTGGCCTGGCAGCGCGAATGACGACGGCTCTCCGGGGAGGGATTCATGGCGTACAGTGACAAGGTCCTCGATCACTACTCCAATCCGCGCAACGTCGGCTCGTTGCCGAAGGACGACCCGAGCGTCGGCACGGGCGTCGTCGGCGCGCCCGAGTGCGGCGATGTGATGAAGCTGCAGCTCAAGATCAGCGACGCGGGCGTCGTCGAGGACGCCAAGTTCAAGACCTTCGGCTGCGGCAGCGCGATCGCCAGCTCGAGCTACGTGACCGAGCTGGTGAAGGGCAAGACCGTCGACGAGGTCCTCAGGATCCGGAACACGGACATCGTCCAGGAGCTGTCGCTTCCCCCGGTCAAGATCCACTGTTCGGTGCTCGCGGAGGACGGCATCAAGGCGGCCATCAAGGACTGGCAGCGCAAGCGCGAGGGCGCCGAGGGGAAGGTCGCGAAGGCGGGTTGAGCGCATGGCGGCGATCGGGATGACGGACGAGGCGGCGCGCAAGATCCAGGCGCTGGTCGTCGAGCGCGGGCTTCCGGACGGCGGGCTGCGGGTGAAGGTCGTCGGCGGCGGATGCTCCGGCCTCACCTACAAGATGGACGTCGACCAGCCCCGCGACGGCGACAAGGTGTTCGAGCACGACGGTGCGAAGCTGCTCGTCGACCGCAAGAGCTTCCTGTACCTCAACGGCACGATCCTCGACTACACCGAGGAGCTGATGTCGTCGGGGTTCAACCTGCAGAACCCGAACGTCAAGCGGACCTGCGGCTGCGGATCGTCGTTCGTGGTCTGAGGGATGGCGGGCGGGCATGGAGAGCGGGGGCAGAGCCGATGAGCAGTGCTGGCGGTGCGGGACGCGCGCGGCGGCGCTGGTCTGTCCGGGCTGCGCGGCCCCGCAGCCGCTCGACCCCGGCGTGGATCACTTCGCGCTGCTCGGGCTCCCGCGGCGGCTCGTGATCGACGCCGAGGACCTCGAGCGTCGATATCACGCGGCCGCGCGCAGCCTTCACCCCGACCGCCATCAGGGTGCGGGAGCGCGGGCGCAGGAGCTGTCGCTCGCCGCCAGCGCGGCCCTCAACCGCGCCTACCGCACGCTGCGCGATCCGGTCGCCCGGGGCCGGTACTGGCTCGACCTCCACGGCCGTCCGCTCGGCGGCGCGGGCAACGGCGTCCCGCCGGCGCTGGCCGCGCTGGTCTTCGACGTCCAGGAGAAGCTCGCCGAGCTGCGCGGCGCCGGTGCCACGGCCGGCGCCCTGCGCGGCGAGGTCGAGGCGGCGCGGGACGAGATCGGGGGGCGGCTCGACGGCCTCGAGAACGCGCTCCGCCGCCGCTATGCGCAGTGGGACGACGAGGGCGCCGCGGCGAGCCCGAGCGCCCTCGAGGAGCTGCGCGCGCGGCTCGCGGAGATGGCCTACCTCGACACGCTGCACGGCGACGTGGCCGCCGCGCTCGGAGGATGAGTGGAGCACATCGTCGGCATCGATCTCGGCACCACGAACAGCCTCGTGGCCCTGCTCACGGAGGGGGGGCCGCGCGTGCTCGCCAGCCCGGAGGACGGGGAGCGGCTGCTGCCCTCGGCGGTGAGCTTCCTGCCCGGCGGCGAGGTCGTCGTCGGACGGCGGGCGCGGGCGCTCGCCGCGGAGCGACCCTACGAGACGATCCTCTCGGTCAAGCGCTTCATGGGCCTCGGGCTCGCGCACGTGAGCGCGGAGGACCGGCGGCGCTACCGGTTCGTGGAGGACTCGGACACCGTCGTGCGCTTCGACGTCGGCGGCCGCACCGTGACGCCCCCCGAGGTCTCCGCCTACGTGCTGCGCGAGCTCAAGCGGTGGGCCGAGGCCGCGCTCGGCGGCCCCGTGCGCAAGGCCGTGATCACGGTTCCGGCCTACTTCAACGACAGCCAGCGCCAGGCGACCCGCGACGCCGGCCGGCTCGCGGGCTTCGAGGTCCAGCGGCTGGTGAACGAGCCCACGGCGGCCGCGCTCGCCTACGGCCTCGACAAGGGCGCCGAGGGCGTCGTCGCCGTCTACGACCTCGGCGGCGGCACCTTCGACGTCTCGATCCTCAAGCTGCGCGGCGGCATCTTCGAGGTGCTCGCCACCGGCGGCGACACGCGGCTCGGCGGCGATGACCTCGACGCGCGGGTGGCCGAGCTGCTGCTCGCCGAGCTCCCGGCCCCGTTGCGCGGGCATCCCCAGGTGCGCGCCCAGGTGCTGGCGCTCGCCGAGCGCGCCAAGCGGGCGCTCAGCGCCGCCGAGCGCACCGACGTCGTGCTCGGGCTGCCCGACGGCGGGGAGGTGCGCCGCACCCTCACGCGCGGCGAGCTCGAGGAGCGCGTGCGCGACCTCGTGGAACGGACGACCGACCCGTGCCGGCGGGCGCTGCGCGACGCCGGTCTCACACCGGCCGACGTGGAGCAGGTGGTCGCCGTCGGCGGCAGCACGCGCGTCCCGCTCGTTCGCCGGCACGTGGAGGCGATCTTCGGCCGCCCGCCGCTGGTCGACATCGACCCCGACGAGGTCGTCGCGCTCGGCGCGGGCATCCAGGCCGGCCTGCTCCTCGGGACCCGCCGCGACATGCTGCTGCTCGACGTCGTGCCGCTCTCGCTCGGCATCGAGACCATGGGCGGCGTCTTCACCCGCCTGATCGATCGCAACACGACGATTCCGGCGAGCGCCAAGGAGACCTTCACCACGGCCGTCGACGGGCAGACGTCGGTCGACGTCCACGTGCTCCAGGGCGAGCGCGAGCTCGCGGCCGACGACCGCAGCCTCGCGCGCTTCACGATCCCGATCGACCCGCTGCCCGCGGGCGTGGCGCGCCTCGAGGTGACCTTCCTCGTCGACGCCAACGGTATCCTGAGCGTCACCGCGACCGACCTGCGCACCGGCCGCGCCCGCTCGGTCGACGTGAAGCCCTCGTACGGCCTCACCGACGCCGAGGTCGAGCGCATGCTCGAGGAATCCATCGATCACGCCGAGGAGGACGTGCGCCAGCGCCAGTTGCGCGAGGCGCGCGTCGACGCGCAGGGCATCCTCGTGGCGACGCGTGGCCAGCTCGCCGCGCACGCCGCCCTGCTCGAGCCCGGCGAGGGGGAGCGCATCGCCGCGGCGGTGGCCGACCTCGAGGCGGCGGCGGCGGCCGAGGACCCGGTGCGCATCCGCGACGCCTACGACGCGCTCAGCCGCGAGACCGAGCCGTTCGCCCGCCGCATCATGGATCGGGCGCTCGTCGAGGCGGTCGTTGACCGCCCGCTCGAGGAGCTGTGATGGACACGCTCACCTGGGACGACGCCGAGGAGATCGCCGAGCGCCTCGTCGAGGCGCACCCCGACGCCGACCCGCTCGCGGTGCGGTTCACCGACCTGCACCGCTGGGTGTGCGCGCTGCCCGGCTTCGCCGACGCTCCCGGCGCGGCGAGCGAGGCGAGGCTCGAGCGCATCCAGATGGCCTGGGTCGAGGCGCGCAGCGCGTGAGGAGGGGGACATGCCGTTCCTGCAGGTGAGCCGTAAGGTCGACTACGCGCTGCGCGCGGTCATCCACCTCGCGAACGAGGAGACGTCCGCGCGCGCGTGCGCCCTCGGGGAGATCGCCGCCCGCGAGCGCATCCCCCGCCAGTTCCTCGAGAAGATCATCCAACAGCTCATCCACAAGGGGCTGGTCCGCTCGCGCCGGGGCCGCCGCGGGGGGTACGTGCTCGGCCGGCCGGCCGAGCAGACGACCTTCCGGGACGTCATCGAGGCGGTGGAGGGACCGATCTCGCTCAACGTCTGCGTCGGCGAGCGCCCCGACTGCTCCCTCCTCGGCGCCTGCGGGATGAACCGGGTGTGGCAGGAGGGGCAGCGGCGGGTGATGGAGCTGTTCGAGCGGACCACCATCGCCGACGTCCGGCAGCCTCCGATCGCGCGGATCGCGGTGCCGGCTGAATACCCCCTGTTGTCCCACGTCCAAGCGCACAAGGGGACGCCATGAGGGACGGAGAATTCCAGGCCGAGGAACGCCTCGCCGATCTGTTTCAGCCCGACGTGCTGGTGCCGGCGCAGTTTTTCGACCGGATTCGGCGCCGCAGCGAGCACGAGGGTGAGCGCCGGCTGATGGTCGCCGTGCTCGAGGACGCGATCGACGTTTACCGCAAGCGGTGCACGGCGCACGACCGGCGTGGGCGGGAGCTGTTCGAGGAGGCCGAGGCGTGGATCGAGAGCACCGACCGGCGGTGGCTCTTCTCGTTCGAGAACATCTGCGACGTGCTCGGCATCGACGCCGACTACCTCCGCCGCGGACTGCGTGAATGGAAGGCCCGTTACGGTGCGCGCGGTCGAGTCCTCGTGTTCCGCCCACCCGCCGACCAGCACCCGCTGCGCAAGGTGAGCGGCGACTGAGGCCTTCCTGCGCCCGGGAGAGCGGCAGGGGTCCCTCCTTCCCCTGCCGCTCTTTTTTTCGGGCGGCCCGATCCGCTAGAGTCGGCCCGGCATGCCGGTGCGATTGCGGATCGCCTGCCCCACCTGCGGCGCGCGGCTCCTGCGCCGCCCGGGCGGGCGCTGCCCGGCCTGCGGAGAGTCCGTGGCCCGCCACGTGCAGGCGGCGCGCGCCCGCGAGGAGCGCATCGAACGCGTCGTGGCCGTCGTCGGGACCGGCCTCGTGCTCCTCGTGTTCTCGCTCACCGCGGGGCTCGGGCTGATCGAGGGGGTCCTCGCCTACGCCGCGGCCGGCGCGGTGATGTTCTACCTCGCCAGGAAGACGTTCGGGTGAGCGCGTGACCTCGGGGCCGTCGGTACGCGTCGTACGCGGCGGCACGGGTGCCGCGCGCGCAGACCTGCTCGTGCTGCCCGTGGCCGAAGGCGGGCTTCGGGCGGCGCTGCGCGCCCTGCCCGGCGCGCAGGCGCAGCAGCTCGCCGCACAGGCGCGACGGGCGGACTTCCGCGGCCGCGCGGACGAGCTGCTCGTCCGCCACGCGGGCGCGGGAGCGGTGGCGCTCGTCGGGCTCGGAGAGGCGCCCGAGCCGGACGCCTGGCGCCGCGCCGGGGCGCGTGGCCGCCGCGAGGCGCAACGCCAGGGAGCGGCCCGGGTCGCGGTGTATCTCGGCTCCCGGAACGGAAGCGAGATTCTCCAGGCGACCGCCGAGGGATTCCTGCTCGCGGGCTACCGCTTCGACCGCTATCGCGGCGAGCGGCCGCCCGAGCGGGTCACGCGCGTCACCTTCGTCGGGGACGCGGTTCCCGACGCCGCCGAAGCGCGCGAGCGGGTGCGCGCGGTCGAGGCCGTCGTGGCGCAGGTGTTCGCCGCGCGCGACGCCGTCAACGAGCCGCCGTCGGTGGCCACCCCGCGACACCTCGCGGCGCATGCGCGGCGGCTCGCCGCGGCCGTTCCCGGGCTCACCGTCGAGGTGTGGAACCGGGCGCGCATCGCGCGCGAAGGGCTGAGCGGCCTCCTGGCGGTGGCGCGCGGCAGCCACGAGGAGCCGCGCTTCATCATGCTCCACCACGCGCCGCGCCGCGCGCGCCGGCGCGTGGCGCTGGTGGGCAAGGGCATCAGCTTCGACTCGGGCGGCCTCTCGCTCAAGCCCGCCAAGTCGATGGAGACCATGAAGTACGACATGGCCGCGGGGGCCGCGGTGCTCTCGGCGGCGGCCGCCGCGGCGGCGATCGGGCTCCCCGTCGAGGTGACGGCCTACGTACCCGTCACCGAGAACATGCCGGGTGGCGGGGCCCAGAAGCCGGGCGACGTGATCCGCTACGCCAACGGCAAGACCGTCGAGGTCCTCAACACCGACGCCGAGGGCCGGCTCGTGCTTGCCGACGCCCTCCTGCTCGCAGGCCGCGGCAGGCCCGACGCGCTGATCGACCTCGCCACGCTCACCGGCGCCGCGCGGGTGGCCCTCGGCACGCAGTACGCCGCGGTTTTCGGCACCGACCAGCAGCTCGTCGACGCGCTGCTCGCCGCCGGCCGCACGAGCGGCGAGCGCCTCTGGCAGCTTCCGCTCGTGCCGGAGTACCGCGAGGACCTGAAGAGCCCGGTCGCCGATCTGCGCAACATCGGCGGCGGCGACGCCGGCACGATCGTGGCGGCGGTCTTCCTCCAGCAGTTCGTCGACGCGGTCCCGTGGGCGCACGTCGACATCGCGGCGACGGCCTTCGCCGAGAAGGACGTCGCGCTCGGCCCCCGCGGCGCGACCGGCTTCGGGGTGCGCCTGCTCGTCGAGTACCTGCGCGCGTTCGCCTGACGCTTCAGCCGGGGAAGCGCGCGCGCACGAACCGCACCGCCTCCTCCCGCGTGCGCACGTCGCCCTCGAGCTGGGCCTCCTCGAGCGCACGCAGGATCTCGCCGAGGCGCGGTCCCGGCGGATGCCCGAGGGCGATCAGGTCGTCGCCGCCGAGGAGCCGCGGGGGTCGTAGCCCCTCGGCGGTGAGCTCGGCGCGGCGGCGCTCGCAGAAGAGCACGTAGCCCAGGTCGCCGTTCGAGGCGAGCGCGTCGAGCCGGGCGAGCCAGAGCAGCTCGTCGAACCCCTCCTGCGCCAGCAGGCGCTTGAGGGTCGACACGCGCATCTCCGGCGCCTGTACGAGCCGCAGGTGATCGCGCACGAGGGCCGCCACCCGCTCCCAGACCGCGCGGCTGCGCCGCAGGCGCTGGCAGACGGCGACCGCGATCTCCGCGCCGACGGCCGGGTGGCCGTAAAAGGTGATGCGGTCGCCGTGCGCGCGGGCGCAGGCGGGCTTGCCGACGTCGTGGAGCAGCGCGCCGAGCGCGAGCGTCTCCGGAGCGCCGGCGGGGAGCTGCTGGAGGAGCAGCAGGGTGTGCGTGAACACGTCACCCTCCGGATGGAAGTCCGGCGACTGGGCGACGCCCCGCAGGCGGGCGACCTCGGGCAGCACGACCTCGAGCAACCCCGTCTCCGCCAGCAGCTCGACGCCGCGCCGCGCCCCGCCCTCGGTGAGCAGCTTCACGACCTCGTCGCCGATGCGCTCCCCGGCGATGTCGACGAGCGTCGGCGCGGCCGCGACCACCGCCGCCTGCGTCGCGGGCTCGATCGCGAACCCGAAGCGCGCCGCGAAGCGCACTGCTCGCAGCATGCGCAGGCGATCCTCCGCGATGCGCGCCGCGGCGTCGCCGATCGCGCGGATGATGCCGGCGCGGAGGTCCGCCTCGCCGCCGACGAAGTCGATGATGCGGTCGTCGAGGGGGTCCCAGAACAGCGCGTTCAGGGTGAAGTCGCGGCGCTGGGCGTCCTCGCGCGCCGAGCCGAAGTGGACGCGGCTCGGGCGCCGACCGTCGACGTAAGCGTCGTCGGAGCGGAAGGTCGCCACCTCGAATCGGCCGCCGCCGTGGAGGACGAGGATGACGCCGAACTGCGCGCCGACCGGCACCGTGCGCGGGAAGAGCCGCTGCACGGCCTCCGGCGGCGCCGCGGTGGCCACGTCGTAGTCGGCCGGCACGCGCCCGAGCAGCCGATCGCGCACGCACCCCCCGGCGAGGTAGCTCTCGTACCCGGCGGCGCGCAGGCGGCGCACGACGTCAGTGGCGGCCGTCCTCCGCTCGTCCATCGGGATACGCGAACAGGACCTTGACGGCCCCGGAGGCCTCCTGATCGCCGCAGGCGAGGAACGCATCGACGTAGCGCTCGAGCCCGAAGCGGTGAGTGATGATCGGCGTGACGTCGATCCGGCCCGCGGCGACCAGATCGAGGTAGATCTCCATCGCGTGGCGCCGCCGGCCCTCGAATTCCTCCACGCCGAAGGCGTTCGACCCGATGATGCTGATCTCCTTGAAGTAGAGCGGCGTCCACTCGAATCGCCGCGGCTGCTCCACCCCGGTGACCACGATCGCGCCGCGGCTCGCCGCGACACGGATGCCCACCTCGAGGGTCTCGGGGTATCCCACGGTGTCGTACACGACGTCGACGCCGCCCCCGTGGATCCAGGGCAGCCCGTACCACGGCTTCATGAGCTGCCCGCCGCTCGCCGCCGCCACCCCCTCGACGACCGCGCTCGCGGGGGCGTGCGGCAGGACCGCCGCCGCGCCGAAGCGCTCGGCGAGCCGCGCCTGGTGCGCGAAGCGCGCGACCGCCAGCACCCGCGTCCGGGGATGGAACGCGCGCAGGATCGCGATCGCGAGCAGCCCGAGCGTGCCGCAGCCGTAGACCAGCGCGGTCGCGCCCTCGGCGGGCGGGCGCTTGAGGATCCCGTGCAGCGAGACCGAGAAGGGGTCGGCGAGCACCGCCTGCTCGTCGCTGACCGCCGGCGGGATCGGGATGCACATCGACTCGTGAGCCGGGACGAACGGGGCGAACCCCCCGGTGGCGGCGCTCGAGTTGCCCGTGTGGATACCGGGCGGGATCACGCCCCGGGCGAAGTTTCGGCAGAGCGAGTAGAGGCCCTGCCGGCACTCCGGGCAGGGTGGATGGATGCCGCGCGGCGCGCACGAGAGCCAGGGGTTCAGCACCACCCGCTCGCCGACCCGGCGGTCGCGGACCGCCGGCCCGACCCGCTCGATCGTGCCCACGACCTCGTGGCCGAGCACCTGCGGGAAAGAGATCACGGCGGTCATCGGGTTGTCCATGCTCCCGTTCAAGAAGAGCTGCTTGTAATCGCTGCCGCAGATGCCGCACAGCCGGGTGCGGAGCACGAGCCAGTCGGCCGCGGGAAGCGCCGGATCGGGCACCTCCCGCAACGCGGTGGTCGAAAGCGGACCGAAGTAGAACCGCTTGTCGATCCGCCCGAGAACCGCGGAGACCACCTGCCGCGGCACGCTGACGTCGCAGACGAGCGCGCGCATGCTCCGTACCAATCACGCGCCCCGCGGGCGAATCAAGTCGCCGCGCCTTGTCGCCGCGGCCCCGGCTGGGGCACGATGCAAGCGGTTATGACCCGAGCCCCGGCGAACCCGCGGCGCGCCATTCCCTCGGTCGAGCGGCTGCTCCGGACGCCGGCGGCCGAGCCGCTGCTCACCCGCTGGCGGCGCGAGCACGTCGTCGAGGCCGTGCGTGCGATCCTCGCGGAGATCCGCCGCGACGCCGGCCCCGGCACGACCGTCCCCGACGGCGCGGCGCTGCTCGCCGCCGCGGGGCGGCGGCTGGAGGCCGCCGCCGGGCCTCGGCTCGTGCGCGTGGTGAACGCCACCGGCGTCGGGCTGCACACGAACCTCGGCCGCGCGCCGCTCGCTCCGTCGGCCGTGGCCGCGCTCGTCGCCGCGGCCACCGGCGCCGTGAACCTCGAGCTGGATCTCGCCACCGGGCGCCGCGGCAGTCGCGACGGCCTGGTCGCCGACGACCTGCGCGCGCTCACCGGCGCCGAGGCCGCGCTGGTCGTCAACAACAACGCCGCGGCGGTGCTGCTCGTGCTCGCGACGCTCGCCCGCGACCGCGAGGTGGTGGTGTCGCGCGGTGAGCTGGTCGAGATCGGGGGCAGCTTTCGCATGCCCGAGGTGATGGCGTCGAGCGGCGCCCGGCTGCGCGAGGTCGGGACCACGAACCGCACCCACGCCCAGGACTACCGTGACGCGATCGGTCCCGACACGGCGCTGCTCCTCAAGGTGCACACGAGCAACTACCGCCTGATCGGCTTCACCGCGTCGGTCCCGCTCGCCGAGCTGGCGGCGATCGGGCACGCGGCGGGGCTCCCGGTGGTCGAGGACCTCGGCAGCGGCGCGCTGATCGATCTCGCGGCGTACGGCCTGCCGCACGAGCCCGTGGTGCGCGAGCGCGTGGCCGCGGGGGCCGACCTCGTGACCTTCAGCGGCGACAAGCTGCTCGGCGGCCCGCAGGCCGGCATCGTCGTCGGCCGCGCGGCGTTGATCGCGCGCCTCGCGGCGAACCCGCTGCGCCGGGCGCTGCGGCCGGACAAGCTCACGCTCGCGGCGCTGGCCGCGACGCTCACGCTCTACCGCGAGACCCCGGACCTCGCCGCCGCGCTTCCCGTGCTCCGCTGGCTCGTGCGGCCGCTCGCCGAGATGGAGGCGGTGGGGCGCGCCGCGGCGCCGCTGCTCGCCGCGCGTCTCGGCGCGGGCCACGCGGTGGCGGTCGTGCCCTCCGAGGCCCAAGTGGGCAGCGGTGCCGCGCCCGCGGTGGCGCTCCCGAGCCGCGCGCTCGCGATCACGCATCCCTGCGTGCCGCCGGAGCGCATCGCGGCGCGGCTGCGCGCCGCCCGGCCGCCGGTGCTCGGCCGCGTCCACGACGGGCGGGTGCTGCTCGACCTGCGCGGCATCTTCGACCCGGCCGACCTCACGGTCGACCTCGATTGACGTGCCGTTCGTCATCGGCACCGCCGGCCACATCGACCACGGCAAGACGGCCCTCGTCCGCGCGCTCACCGGACAGGACACCGACCGGCTCAAGGAGGAGAAGGAGCGCGGCATCTCGATCGACCTGGGATTCGCCCACTTCGCCGACTCGCGCGGTGGGTGCGCCGGCGTCGTCGACGTTCCGGGACACGAGCGCTTCATCCGCAACATGCTCGCGGGCGCCCACGGCATCGATCTCGTGCTCTTCGCGGTGGCGGCCGACGACGGCGTCATGCCCCAGACGGAGGAGCACCTCGACATCCTCCACCTGCTGCGGGTCCAGCGGGGCATCTTCGTGATCACCAAGGCCGATCTCGTCGACGCCGCCCGCCTGCGCGCCGTGCGCGAGGAGATCGAGCTGCTGGCGCTCGACACGACGCTCGAGAGCGCCCCGATCGTGCCCACCTCCACGGTCACGGGTGAGGGCCTCGAGGCGCTGCGCGCCGAGATCGCGGCCCAGCTCGCCGCCCCCGCGGGCCCGCCGCCCCCGGGCTACTTCCGCCTGCCGATCGACCGGGCCTTCGTGGCCCGCGGGCACGGCGTCGTCGTCACGGGGACCGCCGTCGCGGGCGCGATCGCGGTCGGCGACCCGCTGCGCATCCTGCCCGGCGGCGCCACGGCCCGCGTGCGCGGCCTCGAGGTGCACGGCGAGGAGGTGCCGCAGGCCGGCCACGGCCAGCGCGTGGCGATCAACCTCGGCGGCGTGGAGCACGGCGACGTCCGCCGCGGCCACGTCGCCTGCGATCCCCGGATCGAGCGCACGACGGCGCGGCTCGACGCGTGGGTCGAGGTGCGCCCGGGCGCCCGGCGCGCCCTTCGACACCACGAGCGGGTGCGCGTCCACCTGGGGACGGCCGAGGTGCTCGGCCGGCTCGTGCTGCTCGGCGGCGTGACGGGGCTCGGCCCCGGCGCCGGCGGCTGGGCGCAGCTCGTGCTCGGGGAAGCGGTGGTGGCGCTCCGCGGCGATCGCTTCATTCTCCGCGACGAGACCGCGCGCTGGACCCTCGGTGGCGGCGAGGTGGTGAACCCGTTCGCCGGCCGGCACGGCAGCGCGGAGCACGACGTCGGCGGCCGGCTCGCGGTGCTGCGCGCCGCCGATGCCGCCACCGCGGCCGCCGCCTTCGTCGCGCTCGCCCCCGCGTTCGCCAGCGCGCTGACGACCGTCGCGCAGGCGGTCAACTGCCGCGAGGAGGAGGCCGCCGCGGCGCTCGTCACGGCCCCCGACGTCCTCCCGATCCCCGACGCGCGCGCGCCCGACGCGTTCACGACCGCCGCCAAGTGGGACCGTCTCCGCGCCGCCGCGCTCGAGGCGGTGGCCGCCGCGCACCACGCGGCGCCGCTCGCCGCGGGGGTCGAGATGGAGAGCCTGCGCGGGCGCCTGCCGTGGGACGTGCCGCCGCGCGTCTTCCGCTGGTGCGTCGAGCGGCTCGTCGCCGAACGCGCGCTCGTGCGCGACGACAGCATGCTGCGCCTGCCGGCGCACCGGGTGACGCTCGCCGCCGACGCGCGGGCGCTCGGCGAGCGGATCGAGCGCCGGCTCGCCGACGCCGGCTTCACGCCGCCCGACGTACCCCGGCTCGAGGAGGAGACCGGCAGCGACCGCGCCCGGCTCGCCGCCGTGCTGGGCGTGCTCGAGCGCGAGCAGCGCGTCGTCCGGGTCACGCCCGACCTCTACTTCGGGCGGGAGGCCGCGGACGAGGCGCTACGGCGCGTCGAGCGGCACTGCCGCGCCCACGGAGAGATCACCGCCGCGGTCCTCCGCGACCTCATCGGGGCGAGCCGCAAGTTCGCGATCGCCCTCCTCGACTGGTGCGACCGCACGGGCGTGACCGTGCGCGTCGGCGACGCGCGCAAGCTGCGGCGCTGAGCGGTCGCACGTGGTTGACCCCACGTGGGGTCAGTGATACGGTCCTGGCGATGGCCGACCTCAAGGTTCGCAACCTCGACGAGGCGGTCGCCCGCGCGCTTCGCAAGCGGGCGCGCGCACGCGGGGTCTCGGTCGAAGAGGAGGTGCGTGCCGCCCTTGCCGACTCGGTCGCCACGAAGCGCGCCGCGTTCGTGCGGCGCGCCGCCGCCAGCCGGGCCGCGACGCGTCCCAGGGACGATCGCCCTCCGTCCGATAGCACGCCCGGCATCCGCCGCGAGCGCGATGCGTGGGGCTGAAGCTCCACGCGCTGCGGTCGTGGATGCGTCGGTCGCGGTCAAGTGGGTGGTGGAGGAAGCCGGGAGCGCGGCGGCGGCGGCGCTCCTGGAGCAGCCGCTGCGCTGGACGGCCCCCCGACTCATGCTGGCGGAGGTCGCCGGTGCCATCCGCCGGAAGATCGTCGCCCGCGAGGTGCGCACGGCGACGGGGGCGGGCGCGCTCCGGACGCTGCTGGCCGCCGTCCGCCAGGGGACCGTCGAGCTTGCGGAGGACGAGCACCTGATCGCCGACGCCTTGCTCCTCAGCGTGACGCTCTCGTATCGAGTCCCGGATTGCCTCTACCTCGCTCTCGCGGAGCGGGAGGGTGCGGCGCTCTCGACCGCGGACGTCCGCCTGGCTCGGCTCGCGCGGGCGCGGGGCGTCCCGGTGCTGGAGGTCCGCGCATGACGGACGCAGCAGGCAGGTTCCGCCTCACCGCGCGCGCGCGCGCCGCGGGCTGCGCCGGCAAGCTCGGGCCCGCGGACCTCTCGGCCCTTCTCCGGGGCCTGCCACAGGCGGCGCACCCCGACCTGCTGGTCGGCACGGACACCGCCGACGACGCCGGGGTGTTCCGCATCGGGCCCGACCTGGCGCTGGTGCAGACGGTCGACTTCTTCCAGCCGATCGTCGACGACGCGTACACGTTCGGCGCGATCGCCGCCGCCAACGCGCTCTCGGACGTCTACGCGATGGGCGGCGAGCCGCGCACCGCGCTCAACATCGCCTGCTTCCCCTCGAGCGGGGTCCCGCACGAGATCCTCGCCGACATCCTGCGCGGCGGCCTCGCCAAGGCGGCCGAGGCCGGCGTCGTCGTGCTCGGCGGGCACACCGTCGCCGACGACGAGCTCAAGTTCGGTATGGCGGTGACCGGCGTGGTGCACCCGGACCGGGTGTGGCGCAACGTCGGGGCGCAAGCCGGCGACGCGCTGCTCCTCACCAAGCCGCTCGGCACCGGGATCGTCGCCACCGCGATCAAGCGCGAGGCCGGCGAGGCGGCGGAGCACGCGGCGGCGATCGCGAGCATGGCCGCGCTCAACCGCGACGCCGCCCGCGCGCTGCGGGACGCGGCCGTCCACGCCTGCACCGACGTCACCGGCTTCAGCCTCCTCGGCCACGGCTGGGAGATGGCGCACGGCAGCGGTGTGCGCCTGGTCTTCGAGGCCGAGCGGCTGCCGCTGCTGCCGGGCGCGCGGGCGCTCGCCGCCCGCGGCTTCCTCACCGGCGGCTGCCGGCGCAATCGCGACTGGCTCGCGGGCGAGGTGCGGGTGGCGGCGCACGTGCCGGCCGACCTGGTCGAGATCGCCTTCGACCCGCAGACCTCCGGCGGGCTCCTGGTCGCCGTTCCCGCGGGAGACGCCCCCGACGCGCTCGCGCGGCTGCGCGCGGCGGGCGCCGCCGCGGCGACGGCGGTGGGATTCGTCGAGCCCCTCGGGGGCGGTCCGGCGGTCGCGCTGCGCTAGTGCCCGAGGAGCGTCGGCTGCGGCGCGGCGCTCGCCGCCGGCGGCGTGACCTTCGCCAGCTCCGCGTCGTCGACCTGGACGCCCGCCTCGCGCTTGAGCGCGTCGAAGTGGTGCTGCACCTGGTCCTGGAGCGCCCGGTTGCGCAACGTCGCCTTGATCTGCTCCTTCACCTGCTCGAAGGGCTTCTGCTCGCCCTCCTTGCGCTCCGTGACCATGATGATGTGGTAGCCGTACTGCGTCTTCACGACGTCGCTGATCTTCCCGACGTCGAGGGCGAAAGCGACGCGCTCGAAGTCCGGGACCATGCGGCCCGGGCCGAAGAGCCCGAGGTCGCCGCCTTTGGCCGCGCTCGCCGTGTCGATCGACTTCTCCTTCGCGATCTCGGCGAACCGCTCGGGGTGCGCGCGCAGCTCCGCGAGGATCTGCTTGGCCGTGTCCTCGTCCTTCACCAGGATGTGGCTCGCCCGGACCTGGGTGGTGGAGTAGAGGGCCTTGTTCTCGTCGTAGTAGGCGCGTGCCTGCTCGTCGGTGATCTCGGGCGGAGTCTGGTACTTGCGCATGACCTTCTGCACCACCAGCCGCTTGCGCAGGTCGTTCACCTGCCGCTCGACATCGGGGTCGCGATCGTAGCCGTCCGTCTTGCCTTCCTCGAAGAGGAGGTCGTTGAGGATCATGTTCTCGACGAACTGCCGCTTGCGCTCGGGCGCCGCGAGGTAGGCGCGCGACGGCCCCGGCAGCCGCTCGAGCTCCTGCAGAACCTGGCCCCGGGTGAGGCGGTGGCCGGCGTACGTGGCGACCACCTCGTCGGCACCGGGCTCCGCCTTCTCGGCCGCGGGCGCGGCCTTCGACCCAGCCGCGCCGCCCTCCTCGCCCGCCCGGCGGCAGGAGACGACGAGCGCCAGCAACGAGAGGAGGACAGTCACGCGACGGGACATGGCGGCGCCATAGCGCAGCGCTCCGTGACGAGTCAATTTTGCCGCCTTGGGTCCGATCGGCGCCGCGCAGCAGCAGGCCGGCGCGTGGCACGCGCCTTGCTGCCGATCCCGCTCGTGCTGTGGCGCGCCGTAGCAGTGCCGGCGCCGGAGGGTCTCGCCGTGGAGCATCTGAAGGGCCAGCTCGAAGCGCTCGCCGTCCTCGCGGCGGACCTCGACGGCCGGCTCGCCAGCGCCGGCGTCGCGGGCGTCGGCGGCGCGCTCGACGTCTACCGGCGCGTCCGCGAGGTCCTCGACGGCGTCGAGATCGCGCAGGTCGAGCGCACGCTCGCCGACGTCGCCGCGCTCGCCCGCCGGCTCGAGGAGGTGGCGCAGCGGCTCGAGATGCTGCGGCGCCTCAAGAGCCTGCTCGACGGCTGACGTCGCCGCGGAGCGCGTGGCGGCACACGGCGATCGCCTGCGCGACCGCGGCGCCGCCCGTGTCGATGAGGCAGTCGGTGACCGCCGGCCCGCGGCCGGGGACGAACACCTGGTGCAGCTCGTCCACGCCCGAGTAGGCGGCCGCCAGCCCGAGCGCGATCGCGGCGGCACGCCGCAGCGGACGGCCGGGGACGTGCAGCGCGCGGAAGAGGAGCAGGCCGAGCACCAGGTACTCGACGACGTGCGCCGACTTGCGGATCGCGTGGTGGATCGCGACGAGCTGCGCGTGCGTGGCGTGCGGCAGCAGCACCGCGAGCAGCGGGATGATGAACGACCCCGTGCGCTCCCCCGAGAACCACTCGGTGGAGAAGGCGGAGATCACCGCCGCCCACACCACGACGGGCAGCCAGCGCGCGAGCGCGGCGCGGCGGTCGCTACGCAAGCTCGGCCACGACGCGGTTCACCAGCTCGAGCGTCTCCTCGTCGAACTCGGCATCGATGAAGCTCTCGAGCTTCTCGCGCTGCGAGGCGTAGCGCCGGCCGCCCGCCTCGCCCGCGAGCTGCGTGCCGGCGATCCGGTCGAGGAAGGCGAGCATGGCGGGATAGCGGCCAGGGTCGCCGCTCGCGAGCTTGCGGTCGAACACGAGTCGCATGGTGAGAAACGCGAGGCGGTACTTCAAGTCTTCGCTCAGCTCCATCTCTCCTCCGTGACGGCCGTCAGCCGCCTCCCCGGGACGCCTGCGCCTCCAGCGCGTGCTTCTCGATGGCCAGCGCATAATCATAGTAGGGGCGCTCGAGCGCGCCGTCCACCGTGCGCCCGTTGATGAACAGCGTCGGCGTCGAAGCGACGCCGAAGGCGATGCCGGCTGCGACGTCGCGCTCGACCTGCTCCCGGGTCGCGGGGGCGTCGAGGCAGGCGCGGAACGCCGCGATGTCGAGCCCGAGGTCGCGCGCATAGCGGAAGAGGCTGTCCCGGTCGAGCGCGCGCTGGTTCTCGAAGAGCAGGTCGTGGTACTCCCAGAAGCGGTGCTGCTCACCGGCGCACTCCGCCGCGAACGCGGCGAGGCACGCGTCGGGGTGCGGGGAGCGCCCCTGGAGCGCGGCGTTGCAGGATGCGTCGAGCGGGAAGTAGCGGAAGACGACGCGCACGTCGTCGCGCGAGCGGAGCAGGTCCTTGAGATCCCGGAACGCCTCGGCGCAGGCCGGGCACTCGAAGTCGGAGAACTCGACGATCGTGACCGGCGCGTCGGGGTTCCCCTTCGTGTGCTCCTCCCCCCCGGCGACCTCGCGCAGCGGGCGCACGGGGAGCTTCGTGTAGAGGTCGTAGAAGCGGGGATCGCTCGCCTGCACCTCGGCGGCGGTGAGGGCTCCGGCGCCACCGCGCACGGCCGAGCCGGCGCCCGCGCCGAGCGCGACGACGAGGCCCGCGGCGACGACCGCCCGCGCGAGCGTGCGCCGCGGCGGCGCCAGGCGCGCGGCGAGCGGCAGCGTGGTGACGAACCACGCCAGCGCGATCACGTCGATGCTCAGGCAGAGGAGGCAGACCTTGTGGAGGACGAAGAGCTGGATGCCGAGCAGCGCGAGCGCGAAGCCGAGGCTCCCCGAGGCGAGCCCGAGCAGCGCCACGTCGAACAGCTCGGCCGGGACCGCTCCGAGCGCCCCCGGAAGCGCGAGGACCGCGCCCACCGCGAAGGCGGCGAGCCCGAGCACCTCGTCGCCCAAGCCGAGCAGGTGGCCGTAGCGGCTGCCGATCACCGCGTCGCAGTTCACCACCGGGCCCAGGTTGCAGAAGCTCGTGTAGCCCGAGCCCGCGTGCAGCCGGGCGTCGACCACGTGGATGTAGGCGCTCAGCGCCACGCCGGTCAGCGCGAGCAGGAGCGCGACGCGGTATCGACTCGGGCGGGCGCGCATCGGGGAGGAGGGGGCGGAGTCTAACCGGGGCCCCGCCGCCTTTCAATCGTGGGCCCGCGTACCGGCGCCGCCGACGGCCGGCGCCGTCAGAACTGGAATGTGACTCGCAGAACGGTCTCCGAGCGACCCGCCTCGAGGCCGGCGAGCCCCCACGTCTCGAAGATCGGGGTGCTGTGTCCCCTGGGCGTCACGAAGTAGTGCTGGCCCAGGTTCACGATGAAGTCGTCGCGCAGAATCCAGTCGACGTCCCAGAAGGGCTCCATGCTCCACTGGTTCACCGGATCGACCGCGATGCCTGCGACCGGGACGACGCTGCCACCGCGGTAGAAGGTGAACCCGGCGAGTGTGAAGAGCGATTCCCAGTCACGGATCTTGTCCCGGAACGCGACGTTCGCCGTGCGGACGGTCGAGGGCAGGTCGAGGCCGCCCACGAGACACGAGGGGTACTTCGCAAGCGTCGCCGGACGGTTTTGGGGGTTCTGCAAGGCGATGGCGACGTTCTGCGCCGGACAGGACGGGTTGTCGATCAGGTAGTGCCAGAAGAACTGGCCGGTGAGGAAAAACGTGCTCTTCTTGTTCAGGGACCGGATCCAGGTCGGCCGATCGAAGCCGATCATTCCCTTCCACATGTTCTTCTTCGTCACGCCGGGCAGGAGCCCATCGACCACGGTGACCTTGGAGACGTCGTAGAACGGGATGCCCTGATCGAAGACGGTCTCCATGCGGTAGACCGTCTGCGTGTAGGTGTCGTCGGAGTAGGTCGCGGAGCCTCCGATCGTGTGGACGTAGGGCGCGATGAACTCCGCCGGGAAGACGCCCCGGTTGAGGAGCGTCCTCGAGAGAGCCTCGTTCTGAGGGTTGTCGGGAAGCGCACGGAGCTGAGCGTAGTTGGTGCCGTCGTCACCCGCCCAACGCTGGTAGTAATAGTTCAGGGTGAACTCGACGCCGAACGGCGTCATGCCGTGGTAGCGCACGCCGACTTGGCTATTGTCCAGGGGATCCCGGGAGTAGTTCCCCTGCTTGAACAGCGTCGTGCCGTTCATGAGCCGTGTGCACATGCCCTGGCCGGCGCTCGGCCCGTACGGCACAGGGCTGTGCGCCCTGTTGAATACCGTGTCGCAAGGGCCGCCGACGAACGCCCCGTCGACGACGTTCGTGAGCGGATTGTAGATGGGCAGGCCCCACGGCTGCGGGAGGAATGCCTGCTTGGCGGGATACCAGTCACCCGGGTTCCAGTACCACTCGAGGAAGCTCTGCGAGAGCGGGCCGATGTTGCCAAGCGTGTAAAGGAACTTGAACATGAGCAGCGGACGGCGGATCTCGTCCCAGCCGAAGGCGGGCGCCGGGATCTCCTGCTGGAAATGCCAGGTCAGATCGAGCGGGTTGGCGCGGTCGAGCAGGCGGAAATTGTCGCTCTCTCCCCAAACCACCTGCTGGCGCCCGATGCGCATCGTGAGCGGCACCCCCCGGAGCTTGACGTCCGCGTAGGCCTCGCGCATCCGGTTCTCGAAGCGGAGCGAGGCCGCGTTGAGACTGTTGAGATTGAGCTGATTGCGCGTGAGGTGCCCGGTCTGTGTGGCGTAGTCGAAGTAGTCGAGGCCGGCATACGCGCGCCCGTGGATGTCCTCCTTCTGCAGGAAGGCCGGCTTCGTGTCGTAGATGCTGTCGTAGACGCCACGGTAGAGCAGGAACAGGTGCGAGCTCTCGATGAAGGGAATGTCGTACTTGTTGTAGAATTGCCCGCCCTGGAGCCAGTCATAGTCCAGGCGGATGTGAGCGATGTTGCGGTTCTGGATGAACTCGTAGGTGCTGGCGTCCGGCGTGCGGACGATGTTCTGCGACTGGACGTTGCCCGAGAGCTGCAACGGCCCCCACTTCTGGGTCGCTCTCGCGGGCGGGTCGAGCAACACGAGCCGCGCGGCGGCGACGACCGCGGACACCACCCATGCCTGGCGCCGATTCGACATGCCCCCTCCTCGAACCGCAGATTTGCGCGAACGGCGCCTTGCTAGCGCATAAGGACTCTGCTTTGCAATGTGTGAAGGGGGGGCTTCCTTAGGAAGCCCCCCCTTTTTCCGGCTCGGGTCGAGGGGTCGGCGGCCCGATCGAACCGCCGCTACTGGTTCCCGACGAACGTCGCGGTCCCGTTCAGGAGAAGGGCCCCCGGGCCCGGAAGCCCGCTGGTGGTGTCGATGACGTTCGAGCCGGTTGCCGCCTCGCAGAACGTGGCCGCCAGCACACCCGTGCTGGTGGCTGACGTCGTGGAGTTCGGGACCCATGCAGGGGTCGGCGGGGTCGCCGAGCCCGTGCGCACGATCGCCTGGCTCCCGCTCGACGGCGATGTCGGGAAGCAGGGCGTCGTCCCGTCGCTGTTGCAGCAGAACTGGTTGAGCCCACCCTTCAGCGGCTTGATGGTCGAGCAGTCGACGGTGCACGGGCTACCGCAGGAATCGTGCACGGTCTGACCGGGACACGGGAAGTTCCCGGCGGCCTTGGCCGCCAGCGTCGAGGGCTTGGCCGGGTCGCCGGTGAGCGGCAACGTGATCTTCAGCGTCGCCTTGAGCTGCGCCGGGTCCGGCGGGCAGTCCGAGGACAGCGTGTACTTCTTGTTGGTCACCGCCGGCGGATTGTTGACCGTTACGATGCCATCGACCGTGCAGCTCTTCCCCTGATTGGGTCCGGAATCGCAGGTGCCCTTGGCGCCGACGCTGCCGCCCGAGCAGATCGGGCAGACGTCCTGGGGCGGCTGGTTCGTGAGGTAAACGTCCGAGTTGAGGTGGATCGGAGTCGCGGTGGCATCGAAGATGCCTGTCTGCACGTTGACAGTCCCCGTGATGGTGGGATCGGCGAACCGGTTGACGACGCAAACGGGGACGTTGCTGGCGAACAGCGGCAGCGGAGCGCCGAAGTCCTCGCCGTTGAGGGAGCCCTTACCGGTCGAGCCCGAGGCCTGACAGCTCGGCGTGCCCGCCCCGTCGCAGCCGCTCAGACAGTACTTCAAAGTCGAGTTCTGCGGGATCGGGAAGTTGTGCGAGGTGCCGGTCGTCCCATTGTCGAGGTCTGAACCCGTCGCCGCCGTGACGAAGTCGAGCTCGCGCGGCCCGCCCGCGGAGTTGGGCTGACACAGCGATGGTAGGGTAGTGGTGGTCGTCCCGGACGACGGAATGCACCGCAGGAAGACCGTGTTCCGGTCGACCTTCGGCTTCGAGGGACCCACCGCGATCAGGACGATCTTCTGCGTCCGTGGCTTGTCCTTCTTCTTGCCGTGCTTGACCGGCACCACGACGGTGCCCGCCGTGGCGGCGCAGCCTGGACCGCTGGGTGTGGGCAGGTTGGCGGTATTCTTGGTGAACACGACGCTGGGCGGAGGCGTGCACTTCGGAAGCGCCGGGTCGGCGACCGCGGCGCAGACCGTGATGGAGAACGTACACTGGCCGTCGACCTTGCCGTCGGCGTCGCAGGTGGGATCGCCGTCCATGCAGTCGACGCGCGGCTTGCCCATGAACTTCCCGCTCGCCGTGATGCCGTCGAACTCGGCGAAGCAATCCGTCTTCTTCGATCCGCCTCCGGAAACGGTCGCCCACCCGGGTCTCGCCGCTCCGAGCGCTAGAGGCAACGCCAAGAGGGTCGTGCAAACGATCCGCATCGACATGGTCGTTTCCTTTCTCTTCATGGGGCGAGCGTGATGTTGCCCGGCAGGCTGGTCGCGCCGGGACCCGGTAGCCCGGCTGCTCCGTCGATGGCGGCATTGCCGCTCGCTGGCACGCAGAACGTGCTGCCGAGGACAGTGGAGTGCGGAGTGTAGTCCGTAAACGGTCCGGCGGGCATACCCGACTCGGAGATGAATTTCGCGTAGACGTTGCCGAAGGCTCCCTTGACGCCTTGCGGCGTGCAGAAGTTACCGCTTGCGTCCGCCGTCGCCGTAGACGTGCCCGTCGTGACACCGGAGAGGCTCACGGGAATGGCGCCAACGTACGCGTCGCTGGGCGCGGACGGATTGGCCGGATTGGGCGGGCAGTCGTGCGTGGTGCCTTCGCTTCCGACGGCGGTGCAGCTCTGCCCCTCGTTCGCCCCCTGATCGCACGTGTTGTCACAGTCGGCGTCCACCGTGCATGCCTTCCCGGGCCCGACGCCGGTCATCTGATTGAAGTCCGCACCGCAGTGGCCGTTGCTGCATGGCACCCCGGTCGCCTGGCAGACGGGGCACGGCTCCATGCTGTTGCCGGTCAAGAAGACTCGTGACGAGAGCGGGTAGGTTATGGTGGCGCTCCCATCGTTAACGGCGAGCTGGCCGAAGGAGTCCGTCTGGATGACGTTGAGGACGCACGTGGAGAGCGGCCCGGAGGGGATCGGGAGCGGTGGACCGAAGAAGCAGTTGGCATCGAGCGCACACGACCCCGGACCTGCAGCGCAGTCGGCGTCGGTCGTGCAGGCCTGCCCCTCCTTACTCAGGTTGACACAGTGCTTCCCCGGCCCGGCCCCCTTCGTGCACGTCTTGGGATCGGTTCCGGTGGCCAAGAGGTGGACCGCGTTGGGGTCGTTGGCGCAGCAGATCGCCGCGAGATCGAGGATGGACCCGTCAGGGTTCTTCGATGGCGGCGTCGCGTTGCCATTTCCGCCGCCGAGATAGAGGCAGCTGAGACCGAGCCCTGCAATCTTGTCCCCGGGATTCGGCCCCACGCCGAACGACCCCGAGAAGGGCGCCACGGGTCCCGTGCCCCCCTTGCAGCTCCCCGTGCCCACGCAATCGCTGTTCTTCGTGCAGGCGCCTACCCCGTTCGAGCAGCTGCCCATGTCACACGTACCCACGCAGTCCATGTCGGACGTGCAGGACCCCTTCCCGTCGGTGCCGGGCTCGCCGAATGTGCAGTGCTGGATCACGCCCGCGCCGCCGCAGTTCGTCGTTCCCACCCCTTGGGCGAAGGTGAGCTTGGTGAACGGGTTGCTGCCGGCCATGCAGGTGCTCGGCGTCAGGCCGGCGGCGGCACAGGATACGAACAGAGTCGTGGTCGTTGTGCTCGTCGTGGTCGTCGTGGTCGTGCTCGTCGTGGTCGGGCATTCCCCGGTGCGAGGATGGCAGACGAGCATCAGCGTCGCGGTGCCGGTCTTCGGCCCCTTGCCCGTCGTCCGGACCATCAGCCGGATGACCTTGCTGCCGTCGAGGAGCTTCTTGCCGTGCTTGCGGACCTTGATCTTCACCGGGACATCGGCGAATGCTCCGCAGGCCGACGTGTCGATCCCGGGGATTCCGGTCGGCGCCGGGAGCAGATTCTGGCTGATCTTGAGCTTCTTGATGCTGTGGGCCGTGCACACGCCAGGATTGACCGTGGGATCGTTCACGCACGCGCGAACCATGAAGTCGCACTCCCGATCGGCCTGGCCAGCGTTCTTCATGTCGCAGGTGGGATCACAGTCCGTGCACTCCACCCGGTTGCGCTTGTTCTGCGTCCCTCCCTGCGTGTCGAAGACGGCGTAGCAGGCCGCCTTCTTGGGGCCGCCGGTCACCGTGAGCGCGGCCGCGGTCGACGCGGCTCCCGCCGCGAGCGCGCAAGCGATCGCGCTAGCGATCCGGTGACGGACGTTCCAACCCCGTCGCTCGAGGTCACGCATGGGGGCCCTCCTTGGTTGCAGTTATGTAACTGATCGTGACGCTTCCCGGGTACCAGTTACGCGCGCGCGGCGTCAATACTCCCAGCGGGCTGCATGCCCGCGATGCATGACGCCGCAGGGGGCCGCAGCGCGGACGCTAGCGGGCTCAGCCCTTCGCACCCAGCTCCTGGTCGATGATCTGCTTGAAGCCCTCGTAGCTCTGCGCGCCGCTCACCCGCCGGCCGTTGATGAAGAACGTCGGCGTCGAGCCGACCCCGAGGCTCGCGGCCTCCGCCTCGTCCGCCTTGACCGCGTCGAGCGACTTGCGCCCGTCGAGACAGTCCTTGAGCTTCGCGGCGTCGAGCCCCCCGGCTTGGCCGATCTCGACCGCCTTGTCCTTCACGTTGTCCTTGGTGATCTCGCTCTGGCGCTTGAAGAGCCCGTTGTACATCACCCAGAACTGGTCGTTGCCCTGCTCGGCCCCGCACGCGGCCGCGACCGCGCCGTCCTCGGCCCAGGGGTGGATGCTCGTGAGCGGGAAGTTCTTGAACACGAAGCGGACCCGATCGCCGTACTCCTTGAGCACCTGGTCCTCGAGCGTGGCGTAGGCACGGGAGCAAAAGGGGCACTGGAAATCGGAGTACTCGACGATCGTCACCTTGGCGTCGCGCGGTCCGCGGGCGGGCACCCCGTCGAGCTTGATCTTGCTCATCACCTGCTTGAGCGGGTCGATGGTGAGGTCGACGGCGTCGCCGCGGAGCAGATAGCGGCCGTCGCGGCTCACGTAGAAGCCGACGCTCTGATGCTGGTCGCCGAGCGAAACCTCGAGCGTGCCCTTGCGCCAGCCGGGGATCTCCGCGTCCGCGAGCTGGCCGACCTTGAAGCTCAGCCCGGGCGTGGTGACCGTCTTCTGGAAGTAGTCGACCACGCGCTGGCTGATCGTGGCGTCGGCGACCGCGGGTGGGGCCGCCGGCGCGCTCGCCTCACCGCGGGGGCCGCCGCCGCAGCCGGCAGCGAGGAGCAGGAGCGCGGCGGCGATACGCATCGACGACTTCTAGTGCCGGCGCTCCGAACCGTCAAGGATCGCCGCCGGCCGCCCGCAGCCCGACGGCGGCCTCGGTGAGGCCGGGCCACAGGCGCAGCGCCGCCGCGAAATCGCGCGCCGCCGCGGTGCGCCCGCGAGCGCCGAGCAGGTAGAGCGCCGCGCGACCGCGCTGGTAGTGCAGCAGCGCCTGCTCGCGCGGCGCCTGGAGGCGCGCGACGAGCCCCGCCGGCGCGGGAATCGGATCGCCGAGGCCGGCGGGATCGCCGGGGGGCGCGCCGTCGGCGAGCAGCACGACCCCGCCGCCGTCGAGGTACGCGAGGCGCCATCCGGGCAAACGGGCGATCCGCGCGGCCAGCTCGAGCCGTCCCGGCGCCGGGTGGTAGAGCACGGCTGCGGTGATGCCCCAGCGCGCCGCGAGCGCGGCGAAGGTCCCGGGGTCGGCGAGCGCGCCTTCGTAGGCGCCGAAGATCGCCGGTGGGTAGACCTGCATGCGCCCGTCGACGAACACCGGCTGCGTGGGATGCCGCCAAAGCACGAGCCCCCCGAGGAGGTCGTCGTTGAAGACGCGGGCCCCGGGCGCGCGCGCGGCGACGAAGTCGACCGCGCGGGTCGGGAAGAGCAGCGGGGAGACGCCGAGGCCGAACCGGCGCGTCAGGTGCGCGGCGTCGTAGCACCGTCCCGCGACGATCCCTCCGGTCGCGACGAGCGGCCCGATCGCGAGCGCCGCCGCGAGCGCGGCGGCCGGCAGCCGGCGGCGGTCGATCGCCGCTGCGACGCCCGCCAGGCCGTCGGCGAGCAGCGGGAGCACGCCGAGCCCCACGAGCCCCACGTTGCGGCGCGCGAGGAACCCGAGCGCCACGAACGCGGCGGCGACCAGCGTCCGGCCGGCGTGGAGCCGCCGCCGGCCGAGGACCACCGCCAGCGCGGCGAGCCCGAGCAACGCCGCGAGCGCGAGGGCGGCGGGCGGCGCGAGGTCGCCGAACGCCGTCGGGCGGTGCTCGATCACCGTGAGCGAGGTCACCTCGCCGCCGCGGATGACGCGGAGCAGGCGCAGCGGGAAGAGCGCCCCCGCGACACCGAATGGGGTCAGCGTCTCCGCGAGCGCCGCGGCCGCGGCGGCGCCGGCGAGCGGCCCGGCGCGCTCCGCTCCCCGACGCCAGCCCGCCGGCAGCGGCAGCCAGTGCGCCCCGACCGCCCCCGCCGCGTAGAGGCCGAGCACCGCCACGCCGAGCGCGGAGAGCGCGTGCAGGTTCGCCCACAGCGCTTCGAGCCCGACCAGGGCCACGAGGGCCGCCACGCTCGGCTCTCCGTCGAGCACCCAGAGGAAGAGCGCGAGCAGGAAGAAGGTCGCGGCCTCGGGTCGCGGCACGTAGCGCTCGATGCCGGCGAGGACGGCGAGCAGGACGAGGCCGGCCGCGGCCCACGCCGGCAGCCGCCGGCGCGCGAGCGCGTAGGCGGTCGCGAAGGCCCCGACGAACGACGCGCCGCTGCCGAGGATCACGCCGGCCGCCCCCGCGCACCGCCAGGCGCCGTAGAGACCGAGATCGAAGAGCCACTGCGGGTTGATCCAGGGGGCGCCCGGCGCGGTGTAGGAGAAGGGGTCGACCCGCGGGACCGCGTGCCGCGCCGCGATCAGCCGCCCGCTGGCGAGGTGCCACCAGACGTCGGAGTCGTCGAGGGTGTGGATCTGCAGCGCGGCGGCGAGCGCGAGCACCGCCGCGGCGGCCACGCCCCCGAGGCGTGTTGACCCGGCGTGCGCCCCGCTGTTAGAGGCGCCGGGCATGCGTGCGCTGCCCGCCGTGGCGCTGCTCGCCGTCCTGGCCGCTCTGCCGATCCGCGCGCAGGAGCCGGTCGCGACCACCACGACCACCACGCTGCCGCCGCCGCCCGAGCAGCACGTGAAGATCCTCGGCACGCCGCCCGACCTCACGGGACGATGGCTCGTGGTTGGCGACGTCGAGGCCGGCGGCGCGGGACGGCGGGCGACCGTGGCCTTCTGGGAGGTCGGGAAGGCGGCCGACGGCCAGCTCGACCTCCGCGTGCGTTCCGTCGGGCTTCCCCCGCCGCTGCAGAAGGCGCTCGACGACGCTGGGAACCAGAAGCGGGCGTGGGTACCCGCCCCAGCCGACCTCGCCGCGATCGCCGCCGACTGGGATCGCCTGCCCCAGCAGCTCCTGCCGATCGGCCGCATCGACACCGAGGTCGCGGGGCGCGACGGCTTCGACGACGGCATGAAGGCGGAGCCCACGACCAAGGACGCCACCTGGATCGTGCGTCAGGTCGAGACGTTCCTTCCCTCGGGCGCGCCGATGATGCGCCAGGTGCTGCTCTACGCCGCGCTCGGCCCGAGCGACGACGGCTACACGGGGAACTACGCGCTCCTCATGCTCGCCGCCGCGCCGTTTCCCATCCCGATCTCGCTGAACGGCACGTTCCACGCCTATCGCCTGCCCTCGCCCTCCCGCGGTCTCTTCGCACGCATCCTCGACGTCTTCACGGGCTGTGGGGCGGGCCGCCGCTAGCAGGGTGGCCGGGCTTCCATAGGCCGTGCAGAAACTCCTCGGCCTGCGGGTCGAGGCTCACCCGCCAGAGACCCATGTGCACCCCCCGGTGGAAGGGGGCCGCCACGAAGTAGGACATCGCCAGCGGCGGGGGGATGTCCGCCACCTCCGCCACGGTGGCGCCCTGCGCCAGGTCGCGCACCAACGTATGGGTCGCGAACACGTCGGCGGGGAGCAGCAGATAGGGCCGCATGCCCGCCATGATGAGCCGCAGGCAGGCCTGTTTCACGGTCATGTGCCAGCGTTCGAGGTCGGTGAGGTAGAGCGCCCACCGGTGTCCGTAGTGCTCGATGTTCTCCGCCGGCCGGCCGACGTCCTCGGTGGTGATCACCACGCCGTCGGGCTCGACCGCACGATCGAGCGTGGCGCGGGCGGTGAGCATCTGCGGGCGCTGGAAGCTCGCGTTGCGCCCGAGCGCGTTCCAGTCGTGCCATGCGCCCATACCGGCGAGCCCGACGGCGACCAGCGGCGCGACCAGCCCCGCGAGCCGCCGCCGTGGCCAGAGCGCGGTTGCGAGCGCGCCGCCGCCGGCGCCGAGCACGAGCAGCCAGGTCGCCGGCGCGACCCGGGGATTGGCCGGCGCGAGCGTGGCCCCGACGACCAGGGCGAGCGCGATCAGCCCGCCGAGGACCCGGGCCGCCGTCGCCTGGCGGCGCCGCCAGAGCGCGCGCAGCAGGTCGAGCGACCCGACGGTCCCCTCGACGATCAGCAGCGCCACCCATAGGTCGACGCCGATCAGGTAGCGCGTGTCGGGTCGCACCCAGCAGCTGAAGAACAGGAGCGTGGCCACCGAGTACGGGACCGCGAGCAGGAAGAGCGCCGGGCGCACCGCGAGCGCCACGACCGCGCCCCAGAGCGCCGCCCCGCAGAGCACGGGACCGTAGCTGCCGGTGAAGATCGCGAGGTTGCCGGGCAGCACCGCGCGCAGGTTGCGGAGCTGGAGCGCGCCGCCCTGCACCGGGGTGAGCGTCCCGCCGTGCCAGCCGAGGGCGTAGGCCGAAGGCACGAGCAGGTCGCGGACCGCGCCCAGCACCTTGTCGAGCTCGACGCTCTGCGGGGGCAGCAGGCTGCCGGCGGCGGCCCAGTCGTAGACGAGCAGCGGCGCGATCCCGAGGACGTAGCCCGGCACCGCGACGCGCAGCGCCCGCCGCAGCGCGCGCCCGCCGCCGCGCTCGCGCCGCCAGCGCAGCGCGGCGAGGGGGATCGCGGCGAGGAGGTACATCACGGCGTCGGGCCGCATCGCCGCCGCGAAGCCCAGCGCCACGCCCGCCGCGGCCGTGCGCCGGCCGTCGAGCCGCCGCGCGCCCGCGGGCAGGAGCAGGTAGAGGCCGGTGAAGGCGACGACGTGCGTCGCCACGTCGCGCGTGAGCGTGAGGCCCCACAGGAAGAAGAACGCCGGGGAGATCACGACCAGCGCCGAGGCCGCGAGCCCACGCCACCACGAGCGCGTGAGGCGCCGCGCGATCGCCGCGACGAGGACCAGCGAGCCCAGGTAAAGCAGCGGGTTGAGGTAGTGCGCCCGGTCGTCGCCGAGGATCGCAAGCCAGGCGGCGAGCAGGAGAGGGAACCCGGGCGCGTAGCGCGAGTAGATGCGCCCGTGGTCCCAGATGTAGGTCTGGGCGAGCAGGTCCGTCCGCGGCGGCAGCCCGGACGCGAACGCGTCCGCCGGCGGCCAGACGTGCAGGAGCCGTCCGGCGAGGATGTCGTGCGCGAAGGTGAAGTAGCCGAACTGGTCGACCGCGAGGTACCAGGTGATCTGGCGGCGCATCCACTCCCCGCGCACGAGGACGAGCACGGCGAGGAGGCCGAGCGCGCACGCGTGCTGCCACGCGAGCCGGCCGCGCGGCGCCGCCGCGGGGACGGGCGTCGGGCCGGACCGCTGCGCGGCGTGGGCGCGGCGGCGGCGTTCGGCGCGGGACGACATGAGCGGGGACTATATCCAGGCGGCGGCGCGCGGCCAAAGCGCAAATTGGCGGCTGCGCGCGCGAGTGCTAGACGCAAGCCGTGGCCCTGCCCTTCTCGCCGCTGGTCGCGCGCTGGTTCGGCGCGCGCTTCGGCACGCCGACCCCCGCGCAGGAAGCGGGCTGGCCGGCGATCGCCGCCGGCGCCGATGTGCTGGTCGCCGCGCCGACGGGCTCGGGCAAGACGCTCGCCGCCTTTCTCTGGTCGATCGACCGCCTGCTCGCGCGCGCCGCCGACGGCGCCCTCGAGGAGCGCACCACCGTGGTCTACGTCTCGCCGCTCAAGGCGCTCGGCAACGACGTGCAGAAGAACCTCGCGGCGCCGCTCGACGAGCTGCGCGCGCTCGCCGCCGCCGAGGGCGTCGCGCTCCCGGACCTGCGCGTGCTCGTGCGCTCGGGGGACACGCCGGCCGCCGAGCGCCGGGCCATGGCGCGCCGCCCGCCGCACGTGCTGATCACGACGCCGGAGTCGCTCTACATCCTGCTGACCGCCGAGGGCAGCCGGCGCTTTCTCGCCGGGGCGGAGACGGTCGTCGTCGACGAGATCCACGCGATCGCCGGCGACCGGCGTGGGGCGCACCTCGCGCTCTCCCTCGAGCGCCTCGACGCGCTCGCCGGCCGGCGCCTCCAGCGCGTCGGGCTCTCGGCCACCCAGCGGCCGATCGAGGTCGTGGGCCGGCTGCTCGTCGGCAGCGCGCGACCCGCCCCGACGATCGTCGACGTCGGCCACCGCCGCGCGCTCGACCTCGCGGTCGAGGTGGTGGACCACGAGCTCGGCGCGGTCGCGACGCACGAGCAGTGGGCGAGCCTCTACGACCGGATCGCGGCGCTCACGCGCACGCATCGGACCACGCTCGTGTTCGTGAACACCCGCCGGCTGGTCGAACGCGTGTCCCACGCGCTCGAGGAGCGCCTCGGCGCGGGGCGGGTGGCCGCGCACCACGGCAGCATGGCCCGCCGCATCCGGCTCGCCGCCGAGGAGCGCCTCAAGCGGGGTGAGGTGCCGGTCGTGGTCGCCACCGCTTCGCTCGAGCTCGGCATCGACGTCGGCGCCGTCGACCTCGTCTGCCACGTGGGCGCGCCGCGCGCGCTCTCGACGCTCATCCAGCGCGTCGGCCGCTCGGGCCACGCCCGCGGCGCGGTGCCGAAGGGCATCGTCTTCCCGCTCACGCGTGACGACCTCGTGCAGGCCGCCGCCGCGGTGCGCGCGGTGCGGGCGGGCGACCTCGACCGGCTGGTCGTGCCCGAGAACCCGCTCGACGTGCTCGGCCAGCAGATGGTGGCGGCCGTCGCGGCCGAGGGCGAGATGGTCACGGACGATCTCCTCGCGCTGGTCCGCCGGGCGTGGCCCTTCCGCGCGCTTTCGCGCGCGGACTTCGACGCCGTCCTCGAGATGCTCGCCGAGGGGGTCGCCACGCGGCGGGGGCGGCGGTCGGCGCACCTCCACTGGGACCGGGTGCACGACCGGCTGCGCCCCCGCCGTGGCGCGCGGCTCGCCGCGATCACGAGCGGCGGCGCGATCCCCGACACGGCCGACTACGACGTGGTCGAGGAGCCCCACGGGCTCGCGGTCGGCAAGGTGAACGAGGACTTCGCGGTCGAGAGCATGGCGGGCGACATCTTCCTCCTCGGCAACCGCTCGTGGCGCATCCGGCGCGTCGAGGCGGGACGCGTGCGCGTCGAGGACGCGGGCGGCGCGCCGCCGACGATCCCGTTCTGGCTCGGCGAGGCGCCGGGGCGGACGCGCGAGCTGTCGGCGGCGGTCTCCGACCTGCGCGCCGCCGTGGTCGCGCGGCTCGCCGACCGGCCGACGGCCGAGGCGTGGCTCTGCGCCGAGTGCGGGCTCGACCCGGGCGGCGCCACCCAGCTCGTCGCCTACCTCGCCGCCGCCGAGGCGGCGCTCGGCGCGGTCGCCACGGACACCCAGGTGATCGCCGAGCGCTTCTTCGACGAGGGCGGCGGCATGCAGCTCGTCGTGCACGCGCCCTTCGGCAGCCGCATCAACCGCGCCTGGGGGCTCGCGCTGCGCAAGCGCTTCTGCCTCACCTTCGACTTCGAGCTGCAGGCGGCGGCCACCGACGACGGCATCGTGCTCTCGCTCGGGCCGCAGCACAGCTTCCCGCTCGAGAGCGTGTTCGCGATGGTGCGTCGGGCGACGCTCGTGGAGGACCTGGCGCAGGCGGCGCTCGCCTCGCCGATGTTCGCCAACCGCTGGCGCTGGAACGCGAGCCGCGCCCTCGCGCTGCTCCGCCACGAGGGCGGGCGGCGGGTCCCGATGCCGCTCCAGCGCATGCGCGCCGAGGACCTGCTGGCGGCCGTCTTTCCGGCGCAGGTGGCGTGCGCCGAGAACCTCGCCGCCGGCCCGATCCCGATCCCCGATCACCCGCTCGTGCGCCAGACCATCGACGACTGCCTGCACGAGGCCATGGACGCCGACGGGCTCGCCGAGGTGCTGGGCGCGCTCGCCGCGGGCACCATCGCCACGCGCGCGATCGACACGGTGGCCCCGTCGCCGATGTCGCACGAGATCCTCAACTCGAACCCGTACACCTACCTCGACGACGCGCCGCTCGAGGAGCGCCGCGCGCGCGCCGTCGCGCTCCGCCGCACCGACCCCGACCTGGCCCGCGGGCTCGGCGCGCTCGCCCCGGAGGCGATCGCCGAGGTGCGCGCGCAGGCGTGGCCCGCGCCGCGCGACGCCGACGAGCTGCACGACCTGCTGCTCTCGCTCGTCGTGCTGCCCGAGCCCGAGGCCGTCGCCGCAGGCTGGGAGGGGGCGGCGCGCGACCTGCTGGCGACGGGCCGCGCGACCTGGGCCGAGCACGAGGGTGGGCGCGCGCTGGTGGCCGCCGAGCGCGTGGCGGTGGGCCGGCTCGCGCTGCCGGGCGCGCGCTTCGCGCCCGCGGTGCGCGAGGTGACGCCGCCGCGCGGCCTCGCCGACGGCGAGGAGGAGGCGCTCCGCGCGGTCGTCGGCGGCTGGCTCGAGGTCACGGGACCGATCACCGCCGCCCGGCTCGCCGCGCGCGTGGGCCTCGCGCCCTCCCGTGTCGCCGTCGGCTTGGCCCAGCTCGAGCGCGGCGGCGGGGCGCTGCGCGGGCGCTTCACGCCCGGAGCCGACGACGAGGAGTGGTGCGAGCGCGGGCTCCTCGCGCGCATCCACCGGCTCACGCTCGGCGCGCTCCGGCGCGAGATCGAGCCGGTGAGCGCCGCGGATTTGATGCGCTTCCTCTTCCGCTGGCAGCACGTCCATCCCGGCACCCAGCTCCACGGCCGTCAAGGGCTGCTCGAGGTCGTGGGCCAGCTCGAGGGGCTCGAGCTACCCGCGCGCGCCTGGGAGGAGCAGATCCTCCCGGCGCGCATCGCCCGCTTCGACCCCGCGGACCTCGACCGCCTCTGCCTCGCGGGCGCGGTCGCCTGGGGACGGCTGCGCGCTGCCGACGCGGCCGAGGACGGCGGCACGCGGCGCCAGCGGATGCCGTCGCGGACGGCGCCGCTCGCGTTCGTGCTGCGCGAGGACCTTTCCTGGCTGCTCGCGCCCGAGGCGGCCCCCGGGCAGCGCGGGCTCGGATCGGCCGCGCGCGCCGTGCTCGACTTTCTCGCCGGCCGGGGCGCGAGCTTCGTCGCCGACGTGGCCCGGGGCACGGGCCTGCTCCCCGCGGCCGTCGAGGAGGCCCTGTGGACGCTGGTGGCGCGGGGGCTCGTCACCGGCGACGGCACCGCCGGGCTGCGTGCCCTTCTCGCGCGCCACGACGAGGGCGGGCGGCGCCGGCTACGCGCGCTCGCCGGCGGGCGCCCGCGGCTGCTGCCCGCGGGGCGCTGGGCGCTCCTGCGCGCGGCCGCGGCCGACGGCGAGCCCGACCCGTTGCGGTTCGCGCGGCTCGCGCTGCGGCGCTGGGGCGTGGTCGTCCGCGAGCTGGTGGCGCGCGAGACGCGGCTGCCGCCGTGGCGGACGCTGCTCGGCGCGCTGCGCACGCTCGAGGCGCGCGGCGAGGTGCGCGGCGGGCGCTTCGTCGGGGGGCTCGTCGGCGAGCAGTTCGCGCTCCCCGAGGCCGTCGAGGCCCTGCGCGCCGTGCGCCGGCGGGGCGAGGCGCCGGGCGACGAGGAGACCGTGGTCGTGGCTGCCGCCGATCCGCTCAACCTCGTCGGCGTGATCGTACCCGGCGCCCGCATCCCGCCGTCGGCGCGCGAGGTCGTCGCCTTCCGCGACGGCGCCGCGATCGACGCGGGCGAGCTGGGGGCGGTGCGCTCGCGGCTGCGGCGGGCGAGCGGAGCGTAGCCGCGGAAGGAGGACCGGCGATGAGGTGGTGGTGGGGGACGATGGCGCTGGCGCTGGTCGCGCTGCCCGCGGAAGGGCGATTGCGGTCCGGCGACGCGATCCATCTGCGGCTCGCCGGCCTCGACGTCGCGGCCTGGACGCCGCCCGGAGCGAGCGTCCCGGAGCACGGCAGCCCGCTCATCGTCTTCTCGCACGGCTTCCGCGGCTGCGACACGCAGTCGGCGTTTCTCACCGCGGCGCTCGCCGCCGCGGGCTACGTGGTCGTGGCCCCGAACCACCGCGACGCGGGCTGCCGCGCGGCGCGCGGGAGCTGGCGCCCGGGGGCCCGGCTGCGCGACCGGGCCGCGTGGCGCCCCGAGGAGCCCTTCCGCGACCCGGGGAAGTGGAGCGACGCCACCTATCGCGACCGGGCCGCCGACATCCGC
>Ga0209060_10000452_pt1 | contig 77817 bp, 68 predicted proteins | sample Coa_R1_8_FD_187155 | JGI IMG/M metagenome (GOLD analysis project Ga0209060, IMG submission 187155) | Surface soil microbial communities from Centralia Pennsylvania, which are recovering from an underground coalmine fire - Coalmine... | ecosystem: Environmental > Terrestrial > Soil >... | reverse complement strand
AGCCAGAGATGGCTCAGGGTGGGCTCGATCCGATCGCCAGCCGCTCTGCCGCGGATGGCCGTCCGCGGCAGAGCATTCCTCTCGGAACGGATCGACGATAATTGGATTCGCTGTGACAAGGGTGGGCAAAATCGTCCACTACCGCGTTCCCGCGTGGGCATCGCGCGTGTACGATTTTGCCCACCCGGAACCGTGTGAAGCACGCGATGCCACCCTACGAGTGATCAAAATGGTTGACGCAAAACCCGATCCGATGATCGCCCGCGATTTCGTCGGCTACGGCGAAAAACCGCCCGATCCGAAGTGGCCCGGCGGCGCGCTGATCGCGGTGAACTTCAATCTCAACATCGAGGGCGGCGGCGAAGCCTCGCTCATCAACGGCGACGATATCTCCGAAGGCATGCTCAACGACGTCGGCGTGCCGACCTATCGGGACGTGCGGGTGCCGATCGTCGAATCGGTGTTCGAATACGGCAGCCGGCGCGGCGCCTGGCGGGTGCTCGAGGCGTTCGCCGAATTTTCCGTGCCCATGAGCATTTTGGGCGTGGCGCGGGCGCTCGAGCAAAATCCGGAGCTGGCGCAGGCCTGCGTCGCGCGCGGCCACGAGATCGTCAGCCACGGTTACCGCTGGATCGACTATTGCGACGTGGCCGAAGACGTCGAGCGCGAGCATATAAGGCGCGCCGTCGCGATCTTGACGCGCGTTTGCGGCACGCGGCCGGTCGGCTGGATGACCGGGCGGCCGGGACCGAACACGCGCCGCCTGCTGGTCGAGGCCGGCGGCTTTTTGTACGACCGCGATTCGCTCAACGACGAGCTGCCCTATTGGCTCAGTGTCGCCGGCCGGCCGCATCTCGTGATTCCATATTCGTACGAGACCAACGACAACCGCTTCAACGAGAACAGCGGCTTCTCCACCGCCGACGATTTTTTCATCTACCTGCGCGACGCCTTCGACGTGCTCCTTCGCGAAGGCCAGCGCGGTTCGCCGAAGCTGCTCTCCATCGGCCTGCACGACCGGCTGATCGGCCGCCCCGGCCGCTGCAAGGGCTTGCTGAAACTCCTCGACTACATGCGCGGCCACGACGGCGTCTGGTTCGCCACCGGCGCCGAGATCGCCCGCCACTGGCGCGCGACGTTTCCGGTGGCGGGCGTCTGATTTCTGAGATTGTCATGCTCCGCGAAAGCGGAGCATCCAGTAAACACCTTTGTCCTCGGTGATTACTGGATCACCCACTTTCGCGGGTGATGACACGGTTGTTTATTGCCTGACTTCCTCCGGCGCTTTGAGATGGCGGAAGGAGAACAGCAGCGCGGCGTCGTAGACGATTTTCAGCGTGCCGCAGACGACGAGCGGCAGGCCGGTGAAGGGCGAGGCGAGCAGAAAGCCGGCGAGGCTCGGGCTGATCGCCGAGGCGAGGCTGCGCGGCACGGCGGTGACGCTGGCGGCGGCGGCGCGTTCGGCGGGCGTCACCACCGCCATCACGTAGGAGGTGCGCGCCGGCACGTCCATTTGCGACAGCGCCGCGCGCACCAGCAATAGGCCGAGCACGACTTTCAGGTCCGACGCGAATGCCGCAATGATGAGAAAGATGCTCGACGGAATGTGGGTGAACACCATGGTGTTGATGAGGCCGATATGGCGGGAAATCCACGCCGCCACCGGATAAGAGAACGCGCCCAAAATTCCGGTCCAGAAAAAGAACACGCTCGCGGTCGCGATCGACAGGTGAAATCGTTCGAACAGCCACAGCGCCAGCAGCGATTGGCCGGTAAAGCCGCCGGCAAAGGCATCGAGGCTGAACAGCGCGGCGAGCTTGTAGACGATGCCGCGCGACGGTCCGAGCGGCGTTGCCGGTGCGGCTTCGGCGCGCACATGCGGCAGCCGCCGGTACAGCAGCACGCAAACGAGGCCGAGCCCCGCATAGGCATAGAACAGGATCGTGAAGGCCTGCGGCCGCGCGATGCCGGCATGCACCAAGAGGTCAGGCGATGCCGCCGCCAGCGCGCCGGCGGCGGTCGACAGCGCGCCGATCAGCCCGTAGCGCGCGAACACGCGGGTGCGCTCCTCGTTGGCGACGCTGTGGGCGAGCATCGATTGCTCGAGCGGCACCAGCACGCCGAGATCGCCGGTCGCCGGATTGATGGTGCCGAGGCAGGCGACGATGGCAATCAGCGCGATGCCGCCGACATTGGCAAAGGCGAGGCCGGTCGCCGTCATCAGCGCCGCGCCGACGATCATGAGCGTGCGCAGATCGTAGCGCGGCGCAATCGCGCCGACCGAAAGCGTGAGCGCGGCGGTGCCAAGGAGCGCCGCGGTCAGGATGGCGCCGATCGCCACCGGATCGTAGCCGGCCGCGGTGAGATAGGCCGGCAGCACGATCACGGCAAAACCGTCGCCGATACCGCGCACCCCGCGGCCGATGTAAAGCAGCAAAATGTCGGAGCGCATCGCCATCTCGCCAAGCCCCTCGCCCGCCGCGCGGGCCACTGCCACGATGCCGATGCGGTGCTTTGGCGACCCTTTGGAGTCGGGCGATTGCGGTTTCGCCCGATACGCAAGGCTCATTCAATCGCCCTGTGAAGTCAATGAGTTGCCCGCGGACGGGAGGGCCCAGCCGAAAGCACCGCAACGGCCTTGCCAAAAGATGATATCTTTAGTATCTACCGGCCACGATGGCCGCAGCCGCCCCCTCTGCGCTCACCCAGCTGAACGGCGAATTGACCGCGCGGGTCATGTTCGCCGGGCGCTCGTCGTCGCTGTCGGCGCAGGTCGTCGCCGGGGTGCGCGACGCGCTGTTCGCCAAGAAGCTGAAGCCCGGCGATTTTCTCGGCACCGAAAAGGATCTTGCCGCGCGGTTTCGTGCGAGCCGCATCGTGGCGCGCGACGCACTGCGCACCTTGGAAGCCCTCGGCATCGTCGAAATCCGCATGGGCAAGGGCGGCGGCGCCCGCATCGCGCACGGCAATCCGCGGCTGTTCGCCGAGGCGCTCGCCGTACAGCTCGACCTCACCGGCGTCTCGGCCGCCGAGATCATGGACGCGCAGCGCGCCATCGAGACGCTCGGCGCCGAATTGGCCGCCGAGAATGCCACCGCCGCCGACGTCGCCAAGCTGCGCCGGCTGTTGCGCGAGGCCGAAGCGGCGATCGGCGATCTCGACGAATTCACCCGGCTGTCGCGCGACTTTCATCTCGCGGTGGCCGAGGCCTCGCACAACCGCGTTCTCATCGTGCAGCTCATTTCGCTCGAGCACGTGTCGTGGCCGCGCCGCAACGTCACCGCCACGCCGAAGCTCGCTCGCCATATTCTCGACGTGCACGGCAAGCTCGCCGACCTGATCGAGCTGCGCGACCCGAGCGGCGCGCGGGCGCTGATGGACGACCATGTCAAGATGATCCGCGCCCGTCGCGTCGCCGAGCACGGCGGCGCCGCCGCGCGCAAGAGCGACGAACGCGCCGCCGCGCGAGCGCGCGGCAAAGCCGCCGACCCACAAACCTGTTGCTGAGGAAAATGATGAAGTTAGGCCAATCCCATGCCTCGTCATTGCGAGGAGCGAAGCGACGAAGCAATCCAGGAGTCGGTGCACCCCACCCCTGGATTGCTTCGCGGAGCTTGTCATCGGGCCGGCCACTTCGGGCCGGACCCGTTGGCTCGCAATGACGAAGGCTGACACTCTCGCCAAAAACGGAGGACCCCCAAATGGCGAAATTCATCATCGAACCGCACTTCCGGCTGCACGAATGGGTGGCGGAGGAGAAGGGCTATTTCCGCGCCGAAGGTCTCGATTACGAATTCCGCGAGCTGGTTCGCGCGACCGGCGGCAAGATTCACAGCAAGGGCGACAAGGTCGGCGCCTATCAGTCGATCGAGGCCGGCCGCAAGTCGAACGTCAGCTGCGCCTGCCATTGGACCATCAACGTCGCGGCGTCGAAGGGCCTCGGCCGCATGTACGCCGATCTCTATTCGGTGTCGCCAGCCGGCATTTTCGTGCCGCCGGATTCGCCGGTGAAGACGCCGGCTGATCTCGCCAATGTGCCGGTCTCGGTCGGCTATCAGTCGGGCAGCCATTACGCCACCGTGCAGGCGCTCGAGCAGTATCTGAAACCCGACGAGATCAAGCTGCACTACGCCGACGGCATGCTGTTCGCCCGCATGGAGCAGCTGATCGACGGCAAGGCGCCGGCGGTGAGCCTGTTCAGCGGACCGTATTACTTCGCCGAGCAGCTCGGCTTCCGCAAGGTGATCGACACCACGTTCATGATTGCCACCATGATCCACGGCGATCCCGATCCGGAAGACCTGCGAAAATTCTTCCGCGCGCTGCGCAAGGCGCAACGCGACATCGACCTGCGGCCCGAGCTATACACGCATTATTACAAGAACGAATTCCCCGACCGCTTCCATGCGCTGATGGATACGCGGCGCTGGGGCCCCGGCGAGCGGCTGGTGTTCGAGCCGTACACCAAGGAGGTCTACGAGGAATCGTTCGAGTGGATCGCCGATCACCACATCTTCGCCGAAGGCGAGATGGGCGCCGGCCAATACGAGAAGGCGACGCTGTCGCTGGTGTCGTAACGCCGGTGAAGGGAACCGGAGCGCTCCGTGAAAGCGGGCGCTCCGGCCTTCTTGTGATCCTCACCCTGAGGTGCTCGGCGCGAAGCGCCGAGCCTCGAAGGGCAAGGCCACCAGCGCCTCGGCCTGCATCCTTCGAGGCTCGCTTCGCTCGCGCCTCGGGATGAGGTGAACTGAAGAGCAAACAACTAAGAACAAGGGAGTACCGCCATGGCCACCCGCCTCATCCCCGTAAAGGTCGCGCCGAAAGGCATGGGCCTGAACGACTTCGTCGCCATGCAGGAAGGCTTTTTCGCCGCCGAAGGGCTCGACGTCGAATTCGACTGGAAGACGTTCCGCGGCACGCAATCGAGCTGGAAGGAGCTCGATTATTTCCAGCGGCCACAGGATCGGCCTTACACCGAAGATAAAGTCGAGGTGGTGCAGGGCGCCTGCCTGTGGGGCACGATCTGCAACGCCAGCGCCGGCATGGGTCGCGCCGTGACCGAAGGCTACGGCTTGTCGCCGTGGGCGATTTTTGTCCGCGCGGACTCGAAAATCCGCGAGCCGCGCGATCTCGCCAACGTGCCGGTCGCGGTCGGCATGCGCGCCGGCAGCCATTTCAACGTGCCGTATCGCCTGGAAAAATATCTGCCGCTCGCCGAGATCAAGACCGTCAATACCGGCGGCTTCGGCGCCCGGCTCAAGGCCCTGCTCGACGGCGAAGTGGAGGCCGCGAGTCTGCTGCCACCGCAGATCGCCATGGCCGAGCAGCTCGGCCTGCGCAAGATCATCGAGGACACGTTCAAGACGGTATGGTGGGTGCCGGGCAATGCACCGGCCGAAGTGGTGCACGGCTACATGCGCGCGCTCAACCGCGCCGAACAGGCGCTGCAGTCGGATCTGCCCAAATATCTGCCGCTGTGGAAGCTCGCCGTGCCGCCGGAATTCGAAAACGTCCATCCGTGGAATTTTTCACTGTTCGGCCGCGGCGAGCGCTTCGTCAACGCTCCGCTGCCGCGCGAGGATTTTGACGAAGTGTTCGCGCAAGTCGAACGCTGGGGCCTCGATCAGTATCTCAAAGAGCGCAGCCCCGACGCGCTGAGCTACTCGGCGTAGCAACGCACGTCATTGCGAGCGAAGCGAAGCAATCCAGCGGACGGCACCGCTGCTCTGGATTGCTTCGTCGCGCCTTCGGCGCTCCTCGCAATGACGGATTTTGCGGCCATGAGCGCACCCCGCTAGCCGTCCCGGCGCCGCTGTGAGAGTATGGCGGCCCGCCTTCTCGCACACCCGGTTCACATGCACGCGAACATCGGAGATGCGGTCCGCCGCAAAGAAGACTTTCGTCTCGTCACCGGACGCGGTTGCTACAGCGACGATTTCACGCTGCCGGGTCAGGTCTATGCCGCGGTGGTGCGCTCGCCGCATGCCCATGCGCGGATCGTGCGCATCGATACCGCGGCGGCGCGCGCCGCGCCCGGCGTTCTTGCCGTGCTGACCGGCGACGACGCCCGCGCCGACGGGCTCACCCGCATTCCGCATCTCGCCGCGCCCGGCACGCCGCCCGACATCGTGTTGAAGAACCGCGACGGCTCGCCGGTGCCGGTAGCGCCGCATCACGTGCTGGCCATCGACCGGGCGCGTCACGTCGGCGCCGCGGTGGCGTTCGTGATCGCCGAGACGCTCGCCGCCGCCAAGGACGCCGCCGAAAAGGTCGACGTCGAGTACGAGCCGCTGCCGGTCGTCACCGATCCGAAAGCGACCGCCGAACCCGGCGCACCGCTTCTCTACGACGATCTGCCCAACGTCATGATCGACGCCGAAATCGGCGACGCGGCGGCGACCGACGCGGCGTTCGCGCGCGCCGCTCACGTGACGCGGCTAGACACCTGGATCAACCGCGTCACCGGCGTGCCGATGGAGCCGCGCTCGGCGCTCGGCGTCTACGACGCCGCGAGCGGCCGCTACACGCTCTACGCCGGCTCCGGCGGCATCGTGCGGCAGAAACGCGAGATCGCGCAAATTCTCGGCGTGCCGTTCGACAACGTGCGCGTCATCGCCCGCGAGATCGGCGGCAATTTCGGCACCCGCAACAGCTTCTTTCCCGAGTTCGCGCTGGTGGTCTGGGGCTCGCGCAAGGTCGGCCGGCCGGTGAAGTGGACCGCCGAGCGCCACGAGGCCTTCGTCACCGATTACATGGGCCGCGATCTGACGGTGACCGCCGAGCTGGCGCTCGATGCCGACGGCCGCTTCCTGGCGCTGCGCAGCCAAAATCTCAGCAATGTCGGCGCGCACAGCGGCTCCTATGTGCCGCTGGTCAAGGGCGTCGGGCTCGCCACCGCCGGCTACCGCATTCCGGTGTCGCATATTGCCGCGCGCGCGGTGCTGACCAACACCATGTGCACCACGCCGTACCGCAGCGCCGGCCGCCCGGAAGTGATCTACGTCATCGAGCGGCTGATCGACAAAGCCGCGCAGGAGCACGGTTTTGACCGCGTCGCGCTGCGCCGGCGCAATCTCATTCCGCCGTCGGCGTTCCCCTACAAGAATCCGCAGGGCATCACCTACGACAACGGTACTTACCGCGCCGTGATGGACCAGGCGATGGAGCTCGGCGACTGGCGCGGTTTCAAAAAGCGCCGCGCCGCGGCGCGCCGGCGCAAGCGGCTGCGCGGCATCGGGCTGTGCGCTTATCTGGAAACCACCGGCGGCTATCCGCGCGAGCGCGCCGACATCACGGTGCGCGGCACCGGCAAGGTCGACGTCGTGGTCGGTACGCTGTCGAGCGGCCAGAGCCACGAGACCACGTTCGCCCAGTGCGTCGCCGAATGGCTCGGCGTGCCGTTCGACGACGTGCACATCTTCGAGAGCGACACCGACATCGTCAAAGAAGGCGGTGGCTCGCATTCGGCGCGCTCGATGCGGCTGGCCGGCATTGTCATGGGCAACGCGTCGGACGCCATCGTCGAAAAGGGCAAGAAGATCGCCGCCCATATGCTGGAAGCCGCCGAGGACGATATCGGCTTCGCCGGCGGGCGCTTCACCGTAAAAGGCACCGATCGCACCGTCGGCATCTTCGACGTCGCGGCGGCGGCAGAAAAGAACGACCCAACATTGCCGGAGGATTTGCGCGGGCCGCTCGCCGCCACGTCGGACGAAACCATCCGCCAGCTCGGCTTTCCCTACGGCGCGCATGTCTGCGAGGTCGAGATCGATCCGGAGACCGGCGCACTCGATCTGGTCAGCTACGTCGCGGTCGACGACGTCGGCCGCGCCATCAATCCGATGGTGGTGCACGGCCAGACCCACGGCGGCGCCGCCCAGGGTATCGGCCAGGCGCTGTGGGAGTGCTGCACCTACGACGCGCAAGGCCAGATGCTGTCGGCATCGTTCATGGACTACGCCATGCCGCGCGCCGACATCGTGCCGTCGTTCACCACCGCGATCAGCGAGGTGCTGACGCCGACCAACAAGCTCGGCGTGCGCGGCGCCGGCGAGGGCGGCACCACCGGCGCACTCGGCGCCGTGGTCAACGCCGTGGTCGACGCACTCGCCGAATTCGGCGTCAGCCATATCGAGATGCCGGTGACGCCCGAGCGCATCTGGCGCGCGATCCGCGCCGGGAAGAAGTGATTTCCCCCTCCCCCTTGTGGGGAGGGAAATTGAAGGAGCAACCATGCCGGACATTCTGACCCAGCAGGACGGGCCGATCCTGCGCGTCACCCTCAACCAGCCGGAGCGCGGTAATGCCGTGTCGGATGAAATGGTGGCGCAGTTGAGCAGCATCATCGAAGGCGCCGACAAATCCGCGAGCGTCGTCGTGCTGCGCGGCGCCGGCAAGGACTTTTGCGTCGGCCGCGCCACCATGGGCGCGGTGCCGAAGACCGATCCGGACGCCTATGAGCGGCGCGGCTTTAGCGACGTGGTGTTCAACTGCTACGGCGCCATGCGCAACGCCAAGATCCCGATCGTCGCCGTGGTGCACGGCCGTGCACTCGGCTTCGGCTGCGCCATCGCGGCGGCCTGCGACATCACGCTGGCGAGCGACCTGGCGGTGTTTCAGGTGCCCGAAATGGCGCACAACATTCTGCCCACCATGGTGATGTCGTCGTTCGTCGACCGCGTGCCGCGCAAGGCGATGAGCTATCTGGTGTACTCGCAGGCCGAAATCGGCCCGGAGCGCGCGCTCGCCTTCGGCATCGTCAGCGACGTGGTGCCGGCCGCCAAGCTCGACGCCGCCGTCGAGACGCTATGCGCCGCGATCCTCAAGGCGCCGCGGCCGGCGATTCTCGGCGTCAAGGAATACGTCAAGACCGCGCCCGACATGGCGGTGTTCGGCGCCGTCGAATTCGCCCGCAACCTGCATGCCACGGTGAATTCGTCGGGCCAGATGCGGCGGAAGCATTAGGCGTCAATCACGTTCTCCGCGCCGCACGCAAGCGAAAGCCCCGGCTCGCGCCGGGGCTTTTTTTGGGTCGCATTGCGACCCGTTCAGTCGTTCCGCGATCAGTCGCAGATGCGGCGGCGCACCGTCACGCGGTCGCCGTCGGCGTTGATGCGATGGTCGATGATGACGCGGCAGCGCTCACTATCGTAGTAGCGGTGATGCCGCGGACCGAGGTCGACGCCGACGCCGCCAGGTCCGACGCGGATGTCCTGCGCGCTCGCCGCGCCGGCCGATACCGCCAGAGCCGCGACTGCGGACAGGGCGAAAAGAATGCGCTTCATGATCCCGTTCCTCTCTCTGTTCTCGGGGCATAGGGATAAAAATTTGCGCGGCCTTTTGTTCCGAACCCCACGACTTTCCCCGCGGTTCCAACTGCGGTTCCGCGCTGGACGAATATTCAGAGAAAGCGCCTTTGTTGATGGTTTCAGGACGCGGCTTTGTCGATGCTCGCCACTCCGTCCCGCTTGGCGTGGATTGCTTGGCAGCAAGGCGGTTTGAGTCACGGCGATCGTCGACGGTGCCCGGCCTCAAGCATCGACCTTGACGCGATGCAAAACCGCGTCGTCCCTACGCACGCTGTCCCCGTGTCCGATTCCCGGCCTTTTTTGGGCAACCGCCCCGGAAATGCCCAACACCTTGCCGCGTCGCCGTGATTCGCATCGCAATCTGACGCAAAAGCCGGATCGCGGTTCCTTCATCTGTGCGCATTGCCTGCCAAGCGCCGTCCAGTCGCGAAGTGGTCACATTTTCATGCGGCCATCGCCGCCGGGGGCCGCCCGACTGGCGGGCGGCCGAGCGTCGGGGAGAGACATGAATTTTGTCAGACCACGTGGAGCAGACAGCGACAAGCCGGCGGCGGAGGTGGAAAGCAATATCCGCGAACTGGTGCGGCGCGACTCGACCGCTTTGCGCCAGGCCGAAACCGACAGCGAGCTTGCGGCCAATAATCTCGGCAGCCTGCTGCGCCGGGTTTCCGCCCATTCGACGCGCGAGATCGATCTTCTGATCGGCGAATTGCGCACGTTGCGCGAAAAACTGGCCAACGACGGCAGCCGGGTCGAGCGCGAGATCGTCGACTACGCGGCGCTGAGCCAGTCGGTCATTCAGCTGACCAAAATCATCGCCGACGGCGTCACCCAGGTCAAAAAGGTGCCGGACGCGCCGAGCATCAGCGAGTAGTGCGAGACCGAACGCGTAAGCTTCAGTCGCGGCCGGCCGCGTGTTCCGGCCGCGGCTTGGCGCCGCGGCGATCGGCGCCGGTGCGGCGGTCGATACCCGACCGCCGTTCGCCGAGCAGCGCCTTGTCCTGATCCGAGCGCGTGTCGATGCCGCTGCGCCGGTCTCTCTCAGACCGGCGGCCATGCGCCGCGCGTTTGTCATCCGTCGTCATCGCGAAGACTCCAGTTCACCGCAGGATGCGCCGGCGCGGTGAAGAACGGGTAAACGGGCGCGCCCCCTCGTCGCGGAATGGCGGCGGTCCAAACAAATTGGATTGTCGGAGGTTTTTCAGAAAATCGATTCTTGTCGGCCGAGGTTCGCCGTCGATCGCAATGGCCAGCAAAAGTTTCGGCCGCCATTGCGATCGACGGCTTTCTCTGATTCGTGAGATCAGATCGGATTACCTGCTCCGCGCTTTCGCCCACTTCACAGCCGCTTGTTGAACGCATCCGCGATAAACTGATGCGTCAGCGCGTAGGTCTGCCGCGTCGCCGGCTCGTCCCAGCCGGAGACGCCGGGCACGTCGAAGCCCTGGTCGGTGTAGGCGTGCAGAATGCCGCTGAACACCAGCATCTGCCATTGGGCGCCGGCGGCATCCATTTCGGCCTCGAAGGCGTCGCGGTCGGCCTTCGGCACCACCGGATCCGGCGCGCCGTGGGTGACGAGGAGCTTGGCCTTGATGGCGCCCTTGCGCGCCGGTGCCGCGGTTTTCAGATCGCCGTGGATCGAGACCGCGGCGGCGATGTCGGCGCCGTCGCGCGCCAGCTCCAGCACGTTGCCGCCGCCGAAGCAGAAGCCGATCGCGGCGCGGCGGTTATCGATCAGGTCGCGCTTGTTGCCTTCGGCAACCAGCGTATCGAGCGCGGCGCGGATGCGCGCGCGCGCTTCGGCGGCGTCGGCGCGCAGCGGATTGGCGAGTTGCGCCGCCTCGCCGAAATCGGCCGGCCGGGTGCCTTGCCCGTACATATCGGCCACCAGCCCGACGTAGCGGTCGCCGGCGATGAGCTTGCCGCGCTCGATCGCCTTGTCGGTCATGCCCATCCAGTTCGGCGCCACCAGCACCGCCGGCCGCCGCCCGGAGACGCTTTCCTCGTAGACCAGCGCGCCTTCGGCGGTCAGCGAGCCCATGCGGTATTTGATGATTTCGGTCTTCATGCGATGTCCTCCGCCCGCGCCGTAGGGTTGGTTGAGCGCAGCGAAACCCACCATTCTGAGCTGGAAGCAAGATGATGGGTTTCGCTTCCCTCAACCCATCCTACAAGCATTGTGTTCTGCGCGAAAACTTATAGTGTGCGGCGCCGTGACGGCGTACCTCCCCGACCTCGCAGACTTCTCGCCGCCGCGCCCCGCAAAGGCGCGGCGATGATCGTCGTCGCCATCGACATCGGCGGCACGTTCACGGACCTGGTCGGCTTCGACGCCAAGGCCGGCCGCTTCGTCGAGGCCAAGAGCCTGACCACGCCGCGCGAGCTGACCCAGGGCGTGCTCGACTGCATCCGCAAGAGCGGCCTCGACGCCGGCGCCATCGACGAGCTGATCCATGGCTCGACCATCGCCATCAACACGCTGATCGAGCGCACCGGCGCCAAGACCGGGCTCATCGTCACCAGCGGCACGCGCGACGTCTACATCATCGGCCGCGGCAATCGTCCGGAGTCCTACAATCTATTTTTTCACCGTCACAAGCCGCTGCTGCCACGTCATCTCACCTGCGAGGTCGAGGAGCGGCTCACCAGCGTCGGCGAGATTTTCCGCCCGCTCAACAAGGCGAGCGTCGCCGAGGCTTGCCGCACGTTGGCCGCCGAGGGCGTCGAGGCGGTCGCCGTGTGCCTGTTGCACTCGTATGTCGATCCGCGCCACGAGCGCATCGTCGGCGCCATGGTGAGCGAGGCGCTGCCGCACGCCTACCTGTCGCTGTCGCACGACATCCTGCGCGAATACCGCGAGTTCGAGCGGCTCTCCACCACCGTGGTCAATGCGTATATCGGACCGAAGGTCGGCGGCTACGTGAAGAACCTGAAATCGCGGCTGGCCGCGGCCGGCTTTGGCGGCGAGCTGTCGATCATGCGCTCGAACGGCGGCGTGATGACGCCCGAAGTGGCGACGGCGCGCCCGGTGGCGATGATGGAATCCGGCCCCGTCGGCGGCATCATCGCTTCGGCCCGCGTCGGCGAGAAACTCGGTTTCGGTAACGTCATCTCGTTCGACATGGGCGGCACCACGGCGAAGACCAGTCTGGTGCGCGACGGCGAGCCGACCCTGGCCCCGGGTTATTATGTCGGCGGCTATGCCAGCGGCCATCCGGTGATGCTGCCGATGATCGACGTGGTCGAGGTCGGCGCCGGCGGCGGCAGCATCGCCTGGACCGACGACGTCGGCGCGCTCAAGGTCGGACCGCACAGCGCCGGCGCCGATCCCGGGCCGATCTGCTATCGCGGCGGCGGCACCGAGCCGACCATCACCGACGCCAACGTGGTGCTCGGGCGGCTCGACCCCAACAATTTTCTCGGCGGCCAGATGAAGCTCGACGCCGAGGCGGCGCGCGAGGGTGTCGCGGCAAAGATCGCCAAGCCGCTCGGCATGGAGCCGCTCGCCGCCGCGCAGGCCATCGTCGAAATCGCGATCTCCAAAATGTCGCTGGCAGTGCGCGAAGTGTCGGTCGAGAAGGGTTACGATCCGCGCGATTTCGCACTGGTCGCCTCCGGCGGCGCCGGGCCGCTGCACATCTGCGCCATCGCCCGCGATCTGCATATTCCCAAAGTGATCGTGCCGCTGTTTCCGTCGCACTTTTCCGCGCTCGGCATGCTGCTCGCCGACGAACGGCACGATTTCATTCGCACCTTCTACTACGATCTGGAAAACCTTGACTTCAAGGCGCTGCTCGCCGTGCACGACGAGATGGCGGCGGAGGCGAAGACGGCGCTGCGCCATGCCGCGAGCGCGCAGTGGCAGATCGCGCTCGATCTGCGCTATGTCGGCCAGGAATTCACTTTGTCGGTGCCGGTCACCCGGCAGGCGCTCGCCAAGGCCGACCGCCGCAAGATCCGCGCCGCGTTCGACGCGCTTTACGAGCACCGCTACGCGCATCATTCGCCCGACGAGCCGGTCGAGATGGTCAACATCCGTTTGGCCGCGATTGGCAAGCGGCCGAAGCTGCGCTTTCCCAAGCTCGGGGCGGGCAAAGGCGCCAAGCCGGTGCGGCGCCGCGACGTCTTTCTCGACGATGCGCGCAAGCCGGCGCTCTGCCCGATCTATTGGCGCGCGGCGCTCGGCGCCGGCGCGCGCATCAAAGGACCGGCGCTGATCGAGGAGCACGGCACCACGACGGTGCTGTTCGAGACCGATCGCTGCACCGTGGCGCCGTCGGGCGAACTCGTCATCGACGTCGGAGGCGCGTGATGGCCAAAGCCAAAAGAACCAAACGCTCGAAGCAAAAAGCCAAAGCGCTCGACGCGGTCACGCTCGAAGTCATCCGCAACGCGCTGCCGGCCATCGCCAACGAGATGGCGGCCGACCTGCAGCGCACCTCCTACAACATGATGATCTACGAGGTGCGCGATTTCTGCACCTCGCTGGTCGACACCAAGGGCGAGCTGATTTCTCAGAACGTCGGCGGCGTGTCGCATTTCGTCGCCGATCTCGGCGTCATCATCACCGACGCCATGGCGCGCTACGGCGCCGACGGCTTCGCCGAAGGCGACGTGATCATCACCAATCACCAGGCAGTCGCCGGCCAGCACCTCAACAACATCGTCATCTACATGCCGTACTTCTATAAGGGCGAGCTGCTCATGTTCGCCATGGTGCGGGCGCACTGGATCGACGTCGGCGGCATGTCGACCGGTTTCGGCGCCGGGCCGAGCGTCGCCGATCCGTGGCTCGAAGGCCTGCAGCTCGACCAGCTGAAAATCTACGAGGCCGGCAAGCTCAATGAGACGCTCTATCGCGTGCTCAAGGACAACATCCGCTTCCCGGAATCTTCGCTCGGCGACATGAAATCGCAGATGGCGGCCTGTCGCCTTGCGCTGCGCCGCATGACCGAGCTGTTCGATAAATACGGCCGCAACACCGTGCTCGCCGCCATTGCGCAAATTTTTGACGAGACCGAGCGCAAATGCCGCAACGTGGTGGAAAAACTCAAGGACGGCGTCTACCAGGCCTCCTCGTTCCTCGACCACGACGGCGTCAAGCGCGACGAGCGCGTGCCGCTGCACGCCAAGGTCACGGTCGATCACGGCCACATGACCATCGACCTGTCCGGCTGCTCGGCCGAGCGCAAGGCCGGCATCAACTCGCGCACCTACGCGGCGGCGCGCGTCGCCTACAAGGCGCTCACCGGCCCGCTCGAGCCGGTCAATGAGGGCTCGTTTCGCGCGCTGAAAGTCATCATCCCGGAAGGCAACGTGATGATGGCGCGCTACCCGGCGCCGATGGCGGGCTGGAGCGTCATCGTGCCGACCGTGGTCGACACCATCATCAAGGCGCTGGCCAGTGCCATGACCGATCGCGTGCCGGCCGGACATCACGGGCTCCTCGGCGGCTCGATCGTGTTCTTCGGCGTGCATCCGAAGACCAAGCGCCGCTTCGTCGTGCAGAGCATCGAGGGCGGCGGCTGGGGCGGCCGCCCGACCGAAGACGGCGAATCCGCCACCGTCTCGGTCTGCCAGGGCGACGTGCGCAATGCTTCGATCGAGGGCATCGAACTGAAATGCCCGGTGGTGATCGAGCGCCGCGCGCTGCGCACCGACTCCGGCGGCGCTGGCAAGCATCGCGGCGGGCTCGGGCTCGACACCTGTGTGCGCAACTTGGTGGACGGCCGCTGGAATTTCGATCACCCGCGGCGCGAACAGTGCCCGCCCTGGGGCTTGTGGGGCGGCGAACCGGGCAGCCATGGCGACTTTCTGTTGCGGCGGCCGGGCGAGAACGATTTCCGCTCCATGGAGGCGCCGCATTACCCGGTGCCGCTCGATTCTGAAGTCATCGTACGCACCGGCGGCGGCGGCGGCTGGGGCGACCCCCTGGAGCGCGACCCGGCGCTGGTGCGCAACGACGTGATCGAGCAATTGGTCTCGCGCCGCATCGCCGCCGAGACCTACGGCGTCGTGCTCAGGGACGATTTGACGCTCGACGAGGCGGCGACCGGGGCGCGCCGAAATGCGCTAAGATCGGCGGCAAAGAGGCAGCAAGGCGAACCCGTCCTGCCACGATGAGCGCCGGCGACGTCGCAATCCACGTCAGAAACGTCGGCCACCAGTTCGGTGAGGCCGGCGAAGCGCGCTCCGTCCGCGCGCTGGCCGACACCTCGCTCGACATCGTGCGCGGCGAGCTGCTGTGCCTGATCGGCCCGAGCGGTTGCGGCAAGAGCACGCTGCTCAATGTCATCGGCGGCCTGCTGACGCCGAGCAACGGCACGGTGCAGGTTGGCGGCAAGCCGGTGCGCGGACCGATGCCGAACGACATCGCCTACATTTTCCAGGAGAACGCGCTGTTTCCCTGGAACACGGTCGACGAGAACGTCCGCCTCGGCATGCTGTTCCAGGGCGTGCCCAAAATCGAGCACGCCGCGCGCGCCAAAAAATCGCTGGAGGCGGTCGGCCTTGCCGAGTTCGCCGACCATTATCCCGGCCAGCTGTCCGGCGGCATGCGCCAGCGCGCCGCGTTGGCGCGGGCGCTGTCGCTGCAGACCGGCATCCTGTTGATGGACGAGCCGTTCGGCGCGCTCGACGAGCAGACCCGCATGATTCTCGGCGAGGATTTGTCGGTGCTGTTGGCAAGCACCGAAAAGACCATCGTGTTCGTCACCCACAGCCTCGGCGAAGCGGTATTCCTGGCCGACCGCGTCGCGGTGTTCTCGGCGCGGCCCGGCACCATCAAGAAAATCATCAAGGTCGACGAGCCGCATCCGCGCAAGCCCGCCTTCGTCACTTCGGAAAAATTTACCGAGCTGCGCAACGAGCTCTACGCACTGCTGCATGACGAGATCCGCAAGGCGGTGTCGTCGGAAGCGCCGCGCGGCCGCAACGGCGGAGCCGTGTGATGGCGCGCCGCCGCGACAGCGCCCAACAACTCGCCAGCCGCGCGGTGCAGATCGCGTTCCTGCTCGGGCTATTCGTGCTGTGGTACTGCGCCACCAATTTTTGGGGCGTCAATCACCTGCTGCTGCCGAATCCGGTCGCGGTATTTCACCAACTGGTCGACGTGCTCCAAGGCGGCGAGTATCTGCCCGACCTGCGCGTCACTGCGACCGAATTCGTCGTCGCCTTCGTCCTGGCAACAACGACCGGGACGGTCGTCGGCTTCTTCGTCAGCTTATCGCGCTATTCGGTCCGCGTATTCGAGCCGCTGTTTGCCGGCATCTATTCGATTCCCATCATTCTGTTCCTGCCGCTTTACGTGCTTTTCTTCGGACTGGGCCCGGCATCCAAGATCGGGCTTGGCACCACCATCGCCTTCTTTCCGATCGTGCTCTCCACCATCGCCGGTTTCGGCAACGTCGACCGCACGCTGGTGACGGCGGCACGCTCGATGGGCGCTTCGAATTATCAGTTGTTCCGCTACGTGCTCGTTGCCGCGGCGCTGCCGGTCATCCTCACCGGCCTGCGAATGGGCTTCACGGTGGCGCTGCTTTCGATTCTGGGCAGCGAGACCATCGCCTCGCTCGCCGGGCTCGGCCATCACATCGTGCAGCTCGCCGAGGCGATGGAGATGTCGCGGATGTTCGCCTACATCGTCTTCGTGGTCGCGATCGCGACGCTGCTCAATGTCACGGTCTCCTACTTCGAAGCGCGCGGGAGGCGACTCGGATGACGTCGGTCCAGTCGAGCCGCGTGCAGACTGCCGGCTTGCGCGGCAACGAGCGGACGCCGGCCACAGCCCGTCGCTTCCTGCTGCGGCATCCGGGCGTGGTGCGGCTCGGCGTCGTCGTTCTCCTCCTGCTCGTTTGGGAGATCGCCGCGCGCGTGGTCGTGGACCCGATGTTCATCAGCCCGCCGTCGCGCGTGTTTACCTCGCTCGGCACTATGCTGGGAACCGACGGCGTGCCGAACGCGCTGCGGCTCACCTTTTTCGAGCTTGCGGTGGCGTTCGCCATTGCGGTCACGATCGGCCTGGCGCTCGGACTGGCGATCGGGCTGCCGCCGTTTGCGCGCCGCAGTTTCATGCCGATCGTGCTCTTGGTCTACGGCATGCCGCAGATCACCATCCTGCCGCTGTTCATTCTCGCCTTCGGCATCGGGCCGGCGTCGAAGATCGCCTTCGGCGTCACGCACGGCGTGTTTCCGGTCGTCGTCACGGTGGTGGCCGGCGTGCAGAACTTAAAGCCGATCCTGCTCACCAGCGCCCGCTCGATGGGCGCGAGCCGCTGGCAGATCCTGCGCTGGGTGATCTTTCCGCACATGATCCCGAGCTTTTTCGCCGGCATGCGGCTCGGCATGGGCGGCGTGCTGCTCGGCGTGCTGCTCGCCGAGCTCTACGTCTCCACCGCCGGCATCGGCCATTTCACCACCATGTTCACCGAAACGTTCCAACCGAACAAGCTGTTCGGGCTCATCGCCATGCTGGCCGCCATGGCCATCGTGCTCAATGAGATCGTCCGCCGCGCCGAGAACCGCTTCAGCCGCTGGCGGTAGGTTATCGTTTTCTGAACCCGCAAACTTTGGTCGCGCGGGGCCGTCGATCGCAATGGCTGCAAAAACTTCCGAACAAATCAGCGTGTCAAGGGCGCCTTCGGCGCCGCGCAGCGGCTTCGCCCTTGACACGCTGATTTGTTCGGAAGAAACGCTAGCCATTGCGATCGACGGCTTTCTCTGATCAGGACGCTTTTACGCTCTTTCTTCGCATACCAGGACCGCCATGCAACCCAAACAAAAAGACGATCCCGCCTTCCTCTACTTCCCGACCAACTATCGCTGGTCGATGGGGCTGTTGATCTGCCTCGGCGGCGCGCCGTGGACCGGCGTTGACATCGACGAGGTCAACCGCGTCGGCCGCGCGCTCGCCGACAAGGTCGGCGACGACACCGCGTGGTTCGAGGAATGGGCGCGGATGGGCGACAAAATCGAGGCGCGCGGCCGCGATGCCGCGCGCGCCGGCCACAAGCTCACGGCGGCATCCTGCTTCATCCGCGCCTCGCGCTATTATCAGACCGGCGAGCGCTTCATTCATCCGCGCTCACAGCGCAGCATGGACGTCTACGCGAAGTCCGTGGCGCTGTTTAAGGAATACGCCGCGAGCGTGCGCCGGCCGCGCATCGAGCCGGTCGAAATTCCATACGAGAGCGCCAGCCTGCCGGGCCTGCTGGTGCATCCGGACCCGGAGGCGACGCGCGGCCGTCCGGCGCCTGCGATGGTGTTTTTCGACGGCTTCGACGTCACCAAGGAGCTGCAATACGGTTACGGCGTCCCGGATCTAGCCGCGCGCGGCGTCGGCTGCCTGATCGTCGACGGGCCGGGCAACGGCGAGAGCGTGCGGTTCCGCAATCTGCCGCTGATCGCCGAGACCGAACGCTACGCCACGCCGGTGTTCGATTATCTGGCCGGCCGCAGCGAGTTCGACTCAAAGCGCATCGGTGTCATGGCGCTCAGCCTCGGCGGCTATTACGCGCCGCGCGCGGCCTCGCTGGAGCAGCGCTTTGCCTGCTGCGTCGCCTGGGGCGCGCAGTGGGACTATCACGAAGTCTGGGCGCGGCGCCTGGAGGCGCTCGATTCCGGCAGGGTGCTGTCGCTCTCGGTGCCGCCCGAGCACCTGCAATGGGTGCTCGGCGTCGATGACCGCGCCGCGGCGCTCAAGAAGCTGGAAGGTTTTCGGCTTGACGGCATCGTCCAGAAGATGACCTGCCCGTTCCTGCTGTTGCACGGCGAAGGCGACGAGCAGATTCCGCTCGCCACCGCCGAGAAGCTGTTTGCCGCGGTCGGTTCCAAACAGAAGGCGCTCAAGGTTTTCACCCGCGACGAAGGCGGCTTTCATCATTGCCAAGTGGACAATCCGACCATCGGCGTGCACTACATGTGGGATTGGATCGCCGACGTGCTCAAGGCGGGGATGTGAACGGGGCATGGAGGGTGGAGGGGTAACCGCGCGTCATGGCCAAGGCTGCCAGGAAAAGCAAAGCGAAGAACAAAGCCGCGAGCAGAAGCAACACCAAGGCGGCAACACCAAATAAAACGAAACTCGGCGCCGCGGCCGACCGGCCGCTTTATCTCACCGAAGCGGACGTGCAGCGGCTGGTAAGCGTCAAGGACGCGGTCGCCACGCTCGAACTGCTCTTCGAGACCTGGCCCGACCCGGCGACCGTCAATCTGCCGCGCCAGCGCGCCCGGATCGGCAAGGGCAATTTCAACCTGATGGGCGCCGCCTGGGGCACAGGCGAAATTTTTGGCCTGAAAGCCTATGGCGGCGGTCGCCATCACGTGGTGCTCTATTCGTCGCGCGACGGCAGCCTCAAGGCGGTGATCGAGGCCGATCACCTCGGCCGCATGCGCACCGGCGCGGCGAGCGGGCTCGCCACCAAGCTTCTCGCCAAGCCCGAGGCACGGACGCTCGGCGTCATCGGTGCCGGCCGCCAAGCCTTGACGCAGGTCGCCGCCGTCTGCGCCGTGCGCAAGATCCAAACGGTGCGCGTGTTTGCCCGCACCGCCGAGCACCGCGAAACGTTCGCCAAACAGATCGAGCGCAGCTTGCGGGTTGCGGCAGAGCCGGCAAGCTCGGCGGAGGCCGCCATCGGCGATGCCGATGTGGTCATCACCATCACCCAATCGGCCGAACCGGTGCTGCGCGCCAACTGGCTGAAATCCGGCGTCCACGTCAACGCCGCCGGCGCCAACGCGGCCGAGCGGCGCGAGATCGATGCCGAGACTGTGCTCCGTGCCACGGTGCGCGCCACCGACCACCTGGCGCAGGCGCGGATCGAGGCCGGCGAATACCGCGACTTGGTCGCCGCTGGCCGGCTGAAATGGCAGGACGTGGTCGAGCTCGGCGACATCCTCACCGAAAAGGCGCCCGGCCGCCGCGGCCCGGCCGATATCACGCTGTTCAAATCGCTCGGCATCGCGCTGGAAGACATCGCGTTCGCCGACCTGATCGTGCGGCGCGCCCACGAGCGGGGCGTCGGCCGGCCGATGCCATAGGATCTCGTTTCCCCGGCGCAGCGCAGCACGAAGCGTAGCGAAGTGGTGCGCTGCAGACCCGGGATCGTTACGTGCACTGAGTTTGGGACGATCCCGGATCAACGGTGCACCGTTCCGCTGCGCTACTGCACCGCATCCGGGAAACACCGTCCAATTACCCAAAATTGCGGCGTTTTGTTCTCCGCCGATTACGGGTAGACTGTGCTAGGACGCCTTACGGCCAAAAACCAAAACGTCAATAATATTTACCCATCAGGGAGGGACACTATGGCTCGGATTCATCGGCGAAAATTTCTCAAGCTTTCGGCGGCCGGAACGGCTGCTTCGGCGACCGGCGGCCTTGCGGCCATTCTGGCGACCGGGCGGGCGCCGGCCTACGCGCAGGGTGCCAGCGTGCACTGGCTGCGCTGGAACGATTTCGTGCCGAACTCCGACAAGGTGCTGCGCGAGAAAATCATCCCGCAGGCCCAGAAGGACCTCGGCATCACGCTCAACATCGAGATGATCAACGGCAACGACATCCAGGCCCGCACCACGGCGGCGATCCAGTCGGGGACGGGTCCGGACGTGATCTGCGCGCTGAACAACTGGCCGCAGCTCTATGCCGCGAGTGTCGCCGACGTCACCGCAGTCGCCGACAAGATCGGCAAGGATCAGGGCGGCTTTTATGCGGAATCGACCGCAGTCGCCAACGACGGCAAGAAATGGCTCGGCGTGCCGTGGTGCATCGTCGGCGCCGAGAATTCGTATCGCAAATCGTGGTTCGAGGCGGTCGGCGCCACCAAGTTTCCCGAGACCTGGGACGAGTACCGCGCCGTCGGCAAGAAGCTGAAAGCCAAAGGCCAACCGATCGGCCAGACGCTGGGCCACAGCTTCGGCGACCCGCCGACCTTCTGGTATCCGTTCCTGTGGTCGATGGGCGGCGCCGAGGTCGATAAGGACGGCAAGAAGGTCGTGCTCAACAGCAAACAGACCGTCGAGTCGGTCAAATACGCGGTGGCGTTCTGGAAGGATTGCTGCGACGAGGGCGGTCTCGCCTGGGACGATTCCAGCAACAACCGCGCCTTCCTGGCCGGCACGATTTCGTCCACGCTCAACGGCGCGTCGATCTATCTGCTCGCCAAGCGCGATGCCGACAAATACCAGACCGAAAAAGGCACGCCGCTCTATCAGGATATCCTGCACGGCAGGCTGCCCAAGGGACCCGCCGGGCAATTCTCCTATCAGCTGCCGATGACCAACATGCTGATGGGCTATTCCAAGCAGCAAGACGCCGCCAAGAAGTTCCTGGCCTGGATCACCTCGAAGTCGGTCTATCAGGCGTGGTTCGATTCGCAGGGCGGCTACTCGGTCGGCGCCACCACCTCCTGGGAGCAGGACCCGATCTGGAGCAAGGACCCGGTCATGGCACCGTTCCGGCAGGTCGCCCGCGGCGCCTTCTTCCCCGGCCATCCCGGACCGGCGGATCGCAAGGCGGCCGAAGTTCTGAGCAAGTACATCATCATCGACATGTACGCCAAAGCGGTCCAGGGCATGCCGGCCGAGGACGCCGTGAAGTGGGCGACCAGCGAGGTCGAGAAGATCCACGCCTGAGCGCCGGTACGCGCCGACCACCGCGCCGTGTTATGATCCGGCACGGCTTGCCACGCCGCAGCGCCTCCCGTCCGCCCGGACGGGAGGCCCCGCGCGGCACGAGCCCGCAGAGGAACCGGCGATGGCCGTAAGCGACATCGTCACCGATCGCACCTTCATCGCCGCGCCGCAACGCAGCGCCGCGACCCGGCTGCTCGAGGACGAGCGCTGGCTCGCGGCCGCGCTGCTGCTGCCGACGGTGATCCTGCTCGGCCTGTTCATCGCTTATCCGTTCGCCGAGGGCGTCTGGTTGTCCGTCACTGACGCCCGGGTCGGCGTTCCCGGCCATTTCGTCGGGCTGGCGAATTTCAGCGCGCTGCTGGACGACAGCATCTTCCGCGTCGCGGTCTGGAATACGTTCGTCTACACCGCGGTGGCGACGGTGTTTAAGCTCGGGCTCGGCCTGTGGCTGGCGCTCCTGCTCAACCGGCATTTCCGCGGCAAGGCGTTCACCCGCGCCTTCATCCTGCTGCCGTTCATCATCCCGACGGTGCTGTCGACGTTCGCCTGGAAGTGGATGTTCGATCCGACCTTCAGCGTCATCAACTGGAGCCTGTTCCAGCTCGGCCTCATTCACAGTCGCATCAACTGGCTCGGCGATCCGAATCTGGCGCTGATCTCGGTGATCATCGTCAACGTCTGGCGCGGCGTGCCGTTTTTCGCCATCAGCCTGCTGGCCGGGCTGCAGACCATCAATCCGGAGCTGCAGGAGGCCGCCGCGATCGACGGCGCGCGGCCGTGGCAGCGGTTCTGGCACGTGACCTGGCCGCTGCTCCTGCCCGTCACCATGGTGGTGGTGCTGTTCTCGGTGATCCAGACCTTCGCGGATTTCCAGCTCGTCTACGTGCTGACCGGCGGCGGGCCCGCCAATGCCACCCAGCTATTCGCCACCTACGCCTATCAGATCGGCGTCGGCACCGGGTTATTGAGCGAAGGCGCCGCCGTTTCGCTCGCCATGTTCCCGTTCCTGCTGTTCGTCGTGGTCGTGCAGCTCCTCTACATCCGCCGGGTCGAGGTGCACTGAGCCATGATCGAAGGCGCAAAGTGGCGGCGTTGGGTCTACTTCTACGTTCCGCTCGGGCTGTTCGTCTTTTGGCTGCTGTTCCCGTTCTACTGGATGCTGGTCACGTCGGTGCGGCCGGATCGCGAGCTGTACCGGCCGTGGATGGCGCCCAACTATACGCCGTTCTGGACCGCGCACCCGACCTTGGTCCACGTCACCGATCTGCTCACCGAGACGCTGTTCACGCGCTGGATGGCAAACACCCTGTTCATCGCCATCGTCTCGACCTTGATCTCACTGTTCTGCGGGCTGCTCGCCGGCTACGCGCTGTCGCGTTTGAAATTTCCCGGCGGCGGCGCGCTCGGCACCGGCATTTTCATCACTTACCTGGTGCCGCAGACGCTCTTGTTCATTCCGCTCGCCGACATCATCCGCAACTTCAAGCTCGGCGATACGCCGTGGGCGCTGATCCTGACCTACCCGACCTTCCTGATCCCGTTCTGCACTTGGCTGTTGATGGGTTACTTCAAGGCCATCCCGCGCGAGCTCGAAGAGTGCGCGCGCATCGACGGCGCGACGCGCTGGAAGGCGATGCTCTACATCATTTTTCCGATCGCCGTGCCGGGCATCCTCTCCGCCGGGATTTTCGCCTTCACGCTGTCGTGGAACGAGTTCATCTACGCGCTGGTGTTTCTGTCGTCAGCCGAGCAGAAGACCGTGTCGGTCGGCGTCACCTCCGAGCTGGTGCGCGGCGACGTGTTCTACTGGGGCCAGCTGATGGCCGGCGCGCTGCTCGGCTCCATCCCGGTCGCCTTCATCTACTCGTTCTTCGTCGAGTACTACGTCGCCGGCCTCACCGGCTCCGTCAAAGGATGATGCGACAACGGTGAAGTCTTAAACGGTGAAGTCTCAACGGTGAATTCATGGCCCGCGTGCTGTTACGCAACCTCAACAAATTCTACGACGACGTTCACGCGGTGAAGAACGTCAACCTCGAAATCCGCGACAAGGAATTCGTCGTGCTGGTCGGCCCGTCGGGCTGCGGCAAGACCACGACCTTGCGCATGGTGGCCGGCCTCGAGTCGATCTCATCGGGCCAGGTGCTGATCGGCGACACGGTGGTGAACGATCTTGCGCCGATGGACCGCGACATCGCCATGGTGTTCCAGAATTACGCGCTCTATCCGCACATGAGCGTTTACGACAACATGGCGTTCGGCCTGAAGATGCGCAAAGTCGACCGCGGCGACATCCGCAAGCGCGTGCAGGAGGCCGCCGACATCCTCGGTATCCACGATCTGCTGGCCCGCAAGCCGCGGCAATTATCCGGCGGGCAGCGCCAGCGCGTCGCGCTCGGCCGCGCCATCGTGCGTCATCCGCAGGTGTTTCTGTTCGACGAGCCGCTGTCCAATCTCGACGCCAAGCTGCGGGTGCAGATGCGCGTCGAGCTGAAGAAGCTGCACAACCGGCTCAACACCACGGCGGTCTACGTCACCCACGACCAGGTCGAGGCCATGACGCTCGGCGATCGCGTCGTGGTGATGCGCGGCGGCGTGGTGCAGCAGGTCGGCGAGCCGCTCGAGCTCTACAATGCGCCGGTCAACCGTTTCGTCGCCGGCTTCATCGGCTCGCCGGCGATGAACTTCGCACCGGCGCGGTTGCGCGACGGCGACGGCAAGCTGCACGCTGAAGCGTCAGGCTTCGGCCTCGAACTGCCCGGCACCCTCGCCGCGCGGCTGCGGCCCCATACCGGCCGCGACCTCGTCCTCGGCGTGCGGCCCGAAGATCTGCAAATCGCTAACGGCAGCGCGCCGCCCGGATTGTGCTTCGACGCCATGGTCGAGGTGGTGGAGCGGCTCGGCGCCGAAATTTTGCTCGACCTCCAAGTCGGCCAGCAGACCATGGTGGCCTCGGTCGAGCCCAGCGTAACCGCCAAGCGCGGCGACAAGCTCCGCTTCGCGCTCAACCCGGAGCGGCTGCACTTTTTCGACGCGGCGTCGGAAGCGGCGATTTAGCTATACGACTTCCGCCGATTTCGGCCGGTGGCCGCTGACTTCGGCCGCGGCGGCTGGATGCAGGATCCAGCCGTAGAACAAGCTCATCGCCGCCAGCGTGGTGGCGCCGGCGAATGCCACCATGAAATCGGCGGTGCTCAGACCAGCAGCGCCGCGCCAGGCGAGCGACAGGTGTAAGAGCACCGCCACGGTCGAGATGCCAAAGCCGCGGCTGAGCTGCTGGGTCATGCTGGCGACGCTGGTGGCCGTGCTCATCAGCGGCTGCGGTATGTCCGCATAGGTCATGGCCTGGGTGGCGGTGAACTGCAGCGACTGAAAGAAACCGGCGATCAGCAGCAGCCCGAAAATCAGCTCCTTGGGAAAGCCGGCGCTGAAGAATGCGCACATCGCGATGGTAGCGGCGCTGATCACGCCGTTGCCGATGAGGACGTTGCGAAAGCCAAAGCGCCGGATGATGGGGCGCGCGGTGAGCTTCATCGACAGCGAGCCGGCCGCGGTGGCGAAAGTGATGGTGCCCGATGCGAAGGCGGAGAGCCCGAAGACGATCTGCAGCAACAGCGGCAGCAGGAACACCAAGGTGCCGGCGCCGGCGCGAAACAGCGAGCCGCCGAAGATCGCCGCCTGAAACGTGGCGATGCGGAACACCGAGATATCGAGCAGTGGATGCGCGGCACGCCGCAGGTGGCGCAGCGCCAAGGCGCCGAGCAGAAAGCCGAGCGGCAGCAGCACCAGCGCTTGGGTGAGATCGCCGCGGCCGCGGCCGATCGCCTCGATGCCGTACATGACGCAGAATGCCGCTAGCCCGGTAAGCACGAAGCCGATCCAGTCGAACGGCCGCGGATTGTCCTCCTTGGGATTGTCGAAGAACACGCTCACCAGGACGATGCCGAGCAGGCCGAGCGGCACGTTGACCAAAAAAATCCAGCGCCAGGAAAAATACGTGGTGATGAAGCCGCCGATCGGCGGGCCCATGACCGGGCCGAGCTGCGCCGGCACCTGCAGGTACGCCATGGTGGCGATCAGCGCTGCCTTCTCGACGCTGCGGAACAGAACGAGGCGCCCGACCGGCACCATCATGGCGCCGCCCAAACCCTGCAGCACCCGCGCGGCGGTGAGCTCGATCAGATTGCCGGACAGGCCGCACAGGATCGAGCCGAGCGTGAATAGCGCGATGGCGGCGCGAAAGATCGTCCTGCCGCCGAACCGGTCCGCCGCCCAGCCGCTGACCGGCACGAAGATCGCCAGACTGAGCAGGTAGGCGGTGACGGCGACGCTGAGCCGCACCGGATCGGCATGCAGCGATACCGCCATCTGCGGCAGCGCCGTGGTGATCACGGTCGAATCGAGCTGCTGCATGATGATCGCCGAGCCGACGATCATCGCCACGATCTTGGTGTTGGCCTGCGGGGACATGCGTGCGGGAGCCGGATTCGGGCTCTCATAGCATTCCGCGTGCCATTGTGCTCTGCGAATGCCGGGAGGCCGCCCGGCGCGGCGGCGGCGGCGGCCGCCTAAGCCGCCAAGAGCTTCTGCACTTCGTTGACCAGCTCGCGCAGGTGGATCGGCTTGGACAGCACCTTGGCGTGCTTGGGGGCGGTGGAGTCGGAATTGAGCGCCACCGCGGCAAAGCCGGTGATGAACATGATCTTGATGTCGGGGTCGAGCTCGGCGGCGCGGCGGGCGAGCTCGATGCCGTCCATCTCCGGCATCACGATGTCGGTGAGCAGCAGCTCGAACGGCTCTTCGCGCAGCCGCTGATAGGCCGAGAGCCCGTTGTCATAGGAAATGACATCGAAGCCGGCGTTCTGCAGCGCCTTGACCAGGAAGCGCCGCATGTCGAGATCGTCTTCCGCAAGCAGGATTTTGGGCATAGCTGTTCGACATCCGGCTGCCGCCGGCCCCCTCATCCCATAAGCCGGACTACGGGTAAATATGAGGTGAAAAGCCGGCGCGACGGCACCTTGGCAAGGCCAAAGGCTTATGGACAATAGACCATGGTGCACGCTAGGGGATTCGTTGGCGCGGCCTGGAGACTGAAAGCCCCCATAAACTCATGTCGGACAGCCAGGACGACTTCGAGCCTCCGTTCGAGGCCATCGAGCCCGCGCAGTGCCGCGGTGCGGTGCTATTCAACTCGCCGCACAGCGGGCGGGTCTATCCGCGCGGCTTTCTGCTGACGTCGCGGCTCGATCTGGCGACGCTGCGCCGTTCCGAAGATTCGTTCGTCGACGATCTGATCGCCGGGCTGGTCGAGCGCGGCCATCCGATCATGCGGGCGCACTTCCCGCGCTGCTATGTCGACGTCAACCGCGAGCCGTATGAGCTCGATCCGCGGATGTTCGATGGCCGGCTGCCGTCCTTCGCCAATACCCGCTCGATGCGGGTGGCGGGCGGACTCGGCACCGTGGCGCGCGTGGTCGGCGACGCCCAGGAGATTTACGACCAGCGCATCTCGGTCGCCGAGGCGCTGCGCCGCATCGACGCCCTGTACAAGCCGTACCACCGCACCTTGCGCCGGCTGTTCACCAAGCTGCATCGCGAGTTTGGCGCCGCCATCCTGGTCGACTGCCACTCCATGCCGTCGAGCACTGGCGGCCGCGACGAGCGGCCGCGCGCCGACCTCGTCATCGGCGACCGCTACGGCACGAGCTGCGTCGGGCTGGTGACCGAAACCGTCGAGCAGACGCTGCGCGGCTTCGGCTACGTAATCAGCCGCAACAAGCCCTATGCCGGCGGCTTCATCACCGAGCACTACGGCAATCCAGCCTCGGGCCTGCACGCCGTGCAGCTCGAGATCAACCGCGCGCTCTACATGGACGAGCGGCGCTACGAGCGCTCGGCAACATTCGAGCGGCTGGCGGCAGAACTCGCCATCCTGGCTGACCGGCTCGCCGAGCTGCCGCTGGAGGAGTTGCGGCCCTATCGCGCTGCCGCCGAGTAACGCCTAGCCGCCGGCAAAGAAGAAAAAGGGCCGCTCACATTGCTGGAGCGGCCCAAGTCTAGGGAGGAAACGCCCAAGGAGGGCGACGGTAACCGAGAGAAATCTCTCGTTACCGCACTGCAGCAATATACACCGCGGCGCACAAAACGCAAGTTTGGCTGACCTATTTTTCGAGGGCTTTAACCGTTTTCTACCTGCGAATTGTGCAGAGCAGCCCTTCCCCAGGCGGCACCGTGGCGTGCATCTTGGGAAATTCTTTAGCTACCTCATAGCCATAGCTGGACCCCACGCGGCTTTGCGCACAAACCCAGCAGCCGCCGGCGTGAACCGCCTTGGCGTTGCAATTTGCCAGCGCCCGGGACGGGGCGTGGCGCGTTGCGGTTCCGGTCGCTCTTCGCTACTCGTGTTTCGGGCAGGGCTTTGATGACCGCAGTCGATTTCGCAGCGTTCATGGATGAACTGGCCGCAGTCTCAGGCGAGACCATTAGGCCATTTTTCCGCAGTGCCCTTTCGGTCGAGAACAAGAGCCACTCCGGCGGCTTCGATCCGGTGACGGCTGCCGACCGCGCCGCCGAAACCGCGATGCGCGCGCTGATCAAAAAAACCTTCCCGGCCCACGGCGTGATCGGCGAGGAATTTCCGCCGGACCGGCCGGATGCCGAATACGTCTGGATCCTCGACCCGATCGACGGCACCAAATCGTTCATCTGCGGCATGCCGGCCTGGGGCACCTTGATCGCGCTCACGCGCGACGGTGAGCCGATCTACGGCATGATGCATCAGCCGTTCACCCGCGAGCAGTTTTCCGGTGACGGCGCCGGCGCGCGCTATCGCGGCCCGGCCGGCGACCGCGTGCTTCAGACCCGCGCCTGCGCGTCGCTCGGCGACGCCATTATGCTCACCACCAGCCCGCTGTTGATGAACGAGGCCGACCGCCGCTGCTTTGGTCGCGTCGAACAGGCGGTGCGGCTGTCGCGCTACGGCGGCGATTGCTACGCCTATTGCGTGCTCGCCGCCGGCCACGTCGATCTGATCATCGAGACCGAACTGAAGCCGCACGACGTCTTGGCGCTCATTCCGATCATCGAAGGCGCCGGCGGCATCATGACCACGTGGGAGAACGAGCGGCCGCACAACGGCGGCCGCATCATCGCCGCCGGCGATGCGCGCGTCCACGCGCAGGCGATGAAGCTGCTGCGGGGGTAAATCGAGCGAGCAACCTAGTCGGCTGCCGTAGCGCGTTTATTTTGTCGATCGCTTCGCGCCGTCGATCGCAATGGCCAGCATTTTTCCAAACAAATAAGCATGTCAAGGGCGCGAAGCGCCGCCTTCGGCGGTCGAAGACCCTTGACATGCTTATTTGTTTGGAACTTTTGCAGCCATTGCGATCGACGGCTTTCTCTGATCGTGCCGCCCACGACTTTAAGCTAATACGAACCGGTCCCCGGCACGAACGCGTCGAACGCCGCCCAGAACTGCGAACGATAGCGATCCTGCTCCATCAAAAGCTCGTGCTTGGCGCCGACCACGACCAGATGCGAGCCGGCGCGCAGCTGGCTTGAGAATTCTTCGATCGCCTTGTTGGAGACCAGCGCATCGAGGCCGCAGGAGATGATGAGCATCGGCTGGCGAATGCGCGACGCATAACCGCGCTCGCGAATCTCGCGCATGGTGCGGAACGCGGCATCGCACCAGGCAACCGTGGGGCGGCCGAGCGCCAGCGACGGCTCCGCCTCCAGGATGGCGGCGTTGCGCGCGTAGCGAACCGGATCGGAGGTCAGATAATTGCCGGCGAACGGACGCAGCTCCATGATCACGGCTTCGCCGCCGGGAACGTAATTCGAGCCGAAACCGGCGAGGCGCAGCGCGCGCACGATGGCGCGCGCGGTCGCCGTCGAGCCGGCGCCGGCAAGTCCGATCAACGGCGCGATCAGCACCACCCGGTCGAACCAGCGGTGGCCCCGATAGGCGGCGCGGATCAGCACCGTGGCGCCGGTCGAATGGCCGATGGCGAATAGCGGCGGCGGACAGTCCGGCAGCACCACCTCGCGCATGAAAGTCTCGAGGTCGGTGTCGTAGTCGGAGAAGCTGCGGACGTGGCCCTTGTGGCGGTCCGTCAGCCCGCGGTCGGAGAGGCCCTGGCCGCGCCAGTCGAGCATCGCCACCGCAAAGCCGCGGGCGCGCAGATCGCGTACCGTCTCGAAATATTTTTCGATCCATTCGCCGCGGCCCTGAAAGATGCAGACCGTGCCGCGCCGCCCGGGCGGCGGTTGCCAACGCGCAAAGCGCAGCGACACGCCGTCAGGCGTCTTCAAGCAATCGGTGACGAAGTTGTCCGGCACCGGATTGGCGGGAATGGAAATGAGCTTCATGGAGGCTGGCCGGCTATGCCTCGCTTATAGCAGCCCGCAAGCGCGCCTCAACTGGAACCCACCTCGGCGCAAATCGGAACCTCGAAAATGCTGCTGGTTTCGCAAGGGATTAGCGACCTTGCGCGGGACCGGACCGGTACCCATATAGCGGTTGCGCAGGCTCTTGCAGCTGCGCACTCAACGGCCGGGTCCCCTACGGGCAGGCCATTTGCATGTCGCTTCAAGGAGGATATGCCATGCGAACTTTCGACCTAGCTCCCCTTTATCGCTCCACCGTCGGCTTTGACCGGTTGTTCTCGTTGCTCGACCAGGGCCTCGAGGGCGGCGCGGGCGCCGCGCCGGGTTATCCGCCCTACAATATCGAGCGGACCGGCGAGAATGCCTATCGCGTATCGGTCGCGGTCGCCGGCTTCAATGAGCCCGAACTGAGCGTCGAAGCCAAGGAAAACACGCTGACCATCCGCGGCGAGAAGAACGCCAAGGAGGAAGGCAAGCGCGGCGAGGTGCTCTACCAGGGCATTGCGGCGCGGACCTTTGAGCGCGTCTTCCAGCTCGCCGACTTCGTCCAGGTCAAGGGCGCGAGCCTTGAGAACGGGCTCTTGCATGTCGACCTGGTGCGGGAGATCCCCGAGGCCAAGAAGGCCCGCACGATCCCGATCGGCGGCAACGGCAAGACCATTGAGCAGAAGCAGGCGGCGTAAGCCCCTCGTTCGGACTACGACGAATGGAGCGCCCCGGATTTCCGGGGCGCTTTTGTTTCGTGCCGGATGCGTTCGTGGCGAGAGCCGCTCGGCTAATCGCTGAGCGGAGCGGGCAGCGGTGATTTGGCCTGAGCGGCCGGCGGCGCTGGCGGCGGGGCACCGGGATTGGCATTGCTCACGGCGGCGGCCGGACCCTGGTCCGGGGCAAGGGCGCCTTTTTCAGTTTTCGCGGGCCCCACGGCTGGGTGCGATAAGGCGAGCCCTGCCGGTCGCGGACGCGGCAGCGGCGGTGACGATTTCCGGATCGACGTCTTGGCGTGCGTCGCCGCCGGCGCGGCGAGAGGCTGTGGCGCCAGGGCTGAGCCCGGACCATGCAGTCCCGGACCATGCAGTCCCGGACCCGGCAGCATCGGCGGCTCCCCTTCATATTCGGCCGGCATACCATAAGGCGGTTCGCCATAAGGCGACGCGTAAGCCGGCGGTCCATAGGGCGGCAGCATGACGCCGAGCGAGCCGGAGGCCGCGGGCACAATGCGGGTCACGTCGCGAATAGCGCCGGTGCGCGCGTCGAGCACGACGCGCATCAGAATGCCGCGATAATCGGTGGCGCGCAGCACGTAGGTTGTGCCTTCGCGCAGCGGCGGCGCCAGCGGATCGAAGCCGGCCGAGCGCACCGTGCGCATGATTTCGAAGGTCGGCACGAAGCCCGTCACGGGCTTAGGCTGCGACGGCCCGCCCGCTGCTGCTGGCAGGGGCGGCGGAGACTGCGCCGCCGCCTCGGTTACGAGCGTCGAACAGAAGGATGCCGCCACGGCCGCGGACCAAGCGGCCGCCCGGAACGCACCCAGCCTGACAGGCATACCCCCTCCCCGCTACGCAAGTGCCTGCACGCGCCGGCAAGAATTTTGAACGACTAAAACGTTAAGCGCAATTGAGGCGGCGCTTTGGCGGTCGTCAAAAATTTTTGCAGAGGTTCACGAAGCGTTCGACATCGTCTTGCCGCGTTGCAAACGAGGTGACGAGCCGCGCCAGCACGCGGTCGGCTGGCAGACACAACGTCTCGCTCGGGCGCACGTAATAGCTGGCGCCGGCGGCCTTGAGCTTGGCATCGAGCGCGCGGGGCAAGGCGACGAACACGAGGTTGGCCTCGACTGGAAACACCGGCGGCAGCCCGAGCGCGGCAAGCTTCTCGGCAAGCTCGCTTGCCATCGCGTTGGCGTGCCGCGCCAGATCGAGCCACAGGCCGCCCTCCAGGAATGCGGCGAATTGCGCCGCCAGAAAGCGGTGCTTGGAGAGCAGATGTCCGCCGCGCTTGCGCCGTTCTCCGAAGAACGCGGCCCGTACCGGATCGAAAATCACCACTGCCTCGGCCCCTATGGCGCCGCCCTTGGTGGCACCGAACGAGAGCACGTCGATGCCGGCCTGCCAGGTCATCTGCGCCGGCGTGGCATTGAGTCGGACGAGCGCGTTGGCAAAGCGCGCGCCGTCCATGTGCACGGCGAGCCCGCGGCCATGCGCGATCGCGCTCATGGCGGCGATCTCGTCGACGCGGTAGATGGTGCCCGCCTCGGTGACCTGGGTGATGGACAGCGCGGCCGCCACCATCTGATGCGGGCGATGACCGCCATAAGCGGCCAGCGCGGTCTTCAGCGTTTCGGGCGCGATCTTGCCGGCGTCGCCGGGCAGTCCCGCGAGCTTGAAGCCAGCGCCGAAAAATTCCGGCGCGCCGCATTCGTCGGTCGCGATATGCGACTCGGCGTGGCAGAACACGACGCCCCAAGGCGGCGCGATGTGCGCCAGCGCCAGCGCATTGGCCGCAGTTCCGGTCGGCACCAGGAAGGCCGCGACCTCGCGCTCGAAAATCTCGGACAGGCGGCGCTCGACCGCACGGGTGTCGTCGTCGTTGCCGTAGCCGAGCGCGTAGCCGGTGTTGGCCCGCGCGATCGCATCAAGGATGGGCTGCGCCACCGGCGCCGCGTTGTCGCTGGCGAAATACATCGGATTTCCACATCGCCTAAGGCCGCGAGCCTAGGCGGCCCATTGCTCTCGTGCCAGTCCCGTGATCCACTCGATGGGCCGGCATGGCGCGCGCCAAGTGAGGCAGCTCAACGGTCGGGAAACGCGGCCGCGAGTCTCAAAATTGCGCGTCGCCACTTGTGTTTGTGCCCGGAATTTGCCATGTTCGGCATAGGACAGCATTGCTGTCCCAATTTGGGCCCATAAGGGTGCGGCTGCCTCCGCTCTCGCTGCGTTGCCGAGAGAGAGCGGCAAGGCTGGCACGGGTCGGCCGTAGCGGCCTGGGCGTGCCGCGCGGCGAAGACAGCCACGCTCAGCGCGAGCTTGACCAAGCTTGCCGGCAAAACGTGTCGATCGCCCGCTGCATCGAATGCGCCGTTGCTTCACGTGCGCAGGTCGGCGCCGAACGGGGGAGTGCGAGGACGGACGATGAGCGCGCCAGGGTTCGGCCTGTTTGATCCGACGCAGGAGAAAGACTCCTGCGGCGTCGGATTCATTGCCGACATCAAAGGGCGCAAGTCGCACAAGATCGTCGAAGACGCGCTGACCATCCTGGTCAATCTCGAGCATCGTGGCGCGGTCGGCGCCGATCCGCGCGCCGGCGACGGCGCCGGCATTCTGGTGCAGACGCCGCACAAGTTTTTGGCCAAGCAGGCGGCCGCGCTCGGCTTCGACTTGCCGCCGCCCGGGCACTACGCGGTCGGCGCGCTGTTCCTGCCGCACGAGGACGCGTGGCGGCAGGAAATCATGGATACCTACGCGGCGGTCGCCGCGCGCGAGGGCATGAAGATCCTCGGCTGGCGCGACGTGCCGACCGACAATTCGACGCTCGGCGAATCGGTCAAGCCGACCGAGCCGGTGCACAAGCAGGTCTTCATCGCCCGCAATCCGAACGTCAAAAGCGAGGACGAGTTCGAGCGCCGGCTCTACATCCTGCGCAAGACCATCTCGAGCACGACCTACAACAAGCGCGAGCGGCGCGCCTCGAACTATTATCCGGTGTCGGTGTCGTGCCGCACCCTGATCTACAAGGGCATGTTCCTGGCCGATCAGCTCTGCACCTATTACCCCGACCTGCACGATCCGGATTTCGAGAGCGCGCTGGCGCTCATCCACCAGCGTTTTTCCACCAACACGTTCCCGACCTGGTCGCTGGCGCATCCATACCGGATGATCGCCCATAACGGCGAGATCAACACGCTGCGCGGCAACAACAACTGGATGGCGGCGCGGCAGGCTACGGTGTCGTCGCCGAAATTCGGCGCCGACATCACCAGGCTGTGGCCGATCTCCTACGAAGGCCAGTCCGACACCGCCTGCTTCGACAACGCGCTCGAATTCCTCACCATGGGCGGCTATTCGCTGGCACACGCGGTGATGATGATGATTCCCGAAGCATGGGCGGGCAATCCGCTCATGAACGAGGAACGCCGCGCGTTCTACGAATACAACGCCGCCTTGATGGAGCCGTGGGACGGGCCGGCGGCGATCGCGTTCACCAACGGCCGGCAGATCGGCGCCACGCTCGACCGCAACGGCCTGCGCCCGGCGCGCTACATCGTCACCCGCGACGACCGCATCATCATGGCGTCGGAAGTCGGCGTGCTGCCGGTGCCGGAAGCCGACATCGTCACCAAATGGCGGCTGCAGCCCGGCAAGATGCTGCTGGTCGACTTGGAAGAAGGCCGGCTCATTCCCGACGACGAGCTCAAGGCGACGCTGGCGCAGAGCCATCCGTACCGCGAGTGGCTCGACCGCACCCAGATGGTGCTCGAAGACCTGCCGGCGGTGGCCGAGGCCGCGCCGATCTCCAACCTGTCGCTGCTCGATCGCCAGCAGGCCTCCGGCTATACCCAGGAAGATCTGAAAATCCTGATGACGCCGATGGCGACGACCGGCGAGGAAGCGGTCGGCTCGATGGGCAACGATACGCCGATCTCGGCGCTGTCGGACCGGCCGAAGTCGCTGTTCACTTATTTCAAGCAGAACTTCGCCCAGGTGACCAACCCGCCGATCGATCCGATCCGCGAGGAGCTGGTCATGAGCCTGGTCTCGATCATCGGGCCGCGGCCGAACCTGTTCGATCTCGAGGGCATGTCGCGAGGCAAGCGCCTCGAAGTGCGCCAGCCGATCCTCACCAATGCGGACCTGGAAAAGATCCGCGCCATCTCCGACATGGGCGACCATTTCAAGTCGCTCACCTTGGACGCCACGTGGCCGGCGGCGGCGGGCGCCGACGGGATGGCGGCCGCGGTCGATGATCTGTGCCGGCAGGCAGAAAGCGCGGTCCGCGACGGCATCAATATCGTCATTCTCTCCGACCGCCGCGCCGGCGCCGACCGCATCGCCATTCCGTCGCTGCTCGCCTGCGCGGCCGTGCACCATCACCTGATCCGCGAGGGCCTGCGCACCGCGGTCGGCATCGTGGTGGAATCCGCCGAGCCGCGCGAAGTGCACCATTTCTGCTGCCTGGCCGGCTACGGCGCCGAGGCAATCAATCCGTACCTCGCCTTCGAGACGCTCGTCGCCATGAAGCGCGAGCTGCCGCAAAAGCTCGACGACAAGGAAATCGTCAAACGCTACATCAAATCGATCGATAAAGGACTGCTCAAGGTGATGTCGAAGATGGGCATCTCCACCTATCAGTCCTATTGCGGCGCGCAGATTTTTGACGCCATCGGCCTGAAGTCGGACTTCGTCGCCAAATACTTTACGGGGACCGCGACGCGAATTGAGGGCGTCGGCCTGGCCGACATCGCCGAGGAAGCGGTGCGCCGGCATCGCGACGCGTTCTCGGATGCGCCGGTCTATCGCGCCATGCTCGACGTCGGCGGCGAATATGCGTTCCGGGTGCGCGGCGAAGAGCACGTCTGGAACGCCGCCACGGTATCGGCGCTGCAGCACGCCGTGCGCGGCAACTCGTACGAAAAATATCGGCACTACGCCAAGCTCATCAACGAGCAGTCCGAGCACTTGTTCACCATCCGCGGCCTGTTCCGCGTCAGATCCGCCGAGGAGGACGGCCGCACGCCGATCCCGATCGAGGAAGTCGAGCCCGCCAAGGAGATCGTCAAGCGCTTCTCCACCGGCGCCATGTCGTTCGGCTCGATCTCGCGCGAGGCCCACACCACGCTCGCCATCGCCATGAACCGCATCGGCGGCAAATCGAATACCGGCGAGGGCGGCGAGGAAGCCGACCGCTTCAAGCCGCTGCCGAACGGCGATTCGATGCGCTCGGCGATCAAGCAGGTGGCGTCGGGCCGCTTCGGCGTCACCGCCGAGTATCTGGTCAACGCGGACATGATGCAGATCAAGATCGCGCAGGGCGCCAAGCCCGGCGAAGGCGGCCAATTGCCCGGCCACAAGGTCGATAAGATCATCGCCAGGGTGCGGCACTCGACGCCCGGCGTCGGGCTGATCTCGCCGCCGCCGCACCACGACATCTATTCGATCGAGGACTTGGCCCAGCTCATCTTCGACCTGAAAAACGTCAATCCGGACGGCGACGTCTCGGTCAAGCTCGTCTCCGAGGTCGGCGTCGGCACCGTGGCGGCCGGCGTGTCGAAGGCGCGCTCCGATCACGTCACCATCGCCGGCTACGAAGGCGGCACCGGCGCCTCGCCGCTGACCTCGATCAAACATGCCGGCTCGCCGTGGGAGATCGGACTCGCCGAGACCCACCAGACGCTGGTCGCCAACCGGCTGCGCGGCCGCATCGCCGTGCAGGTCGACGGCGGCATCCGCACCGGACGCGACGTGGTGATCGGCGCCCTGCTTGGCGCCGACGAGTTCGGCTTTGCCACCGCGCCGTTGATCGCGGCGGGCTGCATCATGATGCGCAAGTGCCACCTCAACACCTGTCCGGTCGGCGTCGCGACCCAGGACCCGGTGCTGCGCAAGCGCTTCAAGGGCCAGCCCGAGCACGTCATCAATTACTTCTTTTTCGTCGCCGAAGAGGTGCGCGAGCAGATGGCGGCGCTGGGCTACCGCAGCTTCGACGAGATGATCGGGCAGATGCAGATGCTCGACCGCGTCAAGCTGATCGCCCACGCCAAGGCCAACGGCCTCGACTTCTCCAAACTGTTCACCAAGCCCGCCGTGCCGGCGAGCGTCGCGATCTACAATTGCGAGCGGCAGGATCATAAGATCCACGAGATCATCGACCGCAAGCTGATCGCGCAGTCGCAGGCGGCGATCGAGCGCGGCGCGCCGGTGCGCATCGCGCTGCCGATCAAGAACACCGACCGCACCACCGGCGCCATGCTGTCCGGCGAGATCGCCAAGCGCTACGGCCATGACGGCCTGCCGGACGACACCATCGTGGCGCAGTTCACCGGCACGGCCGGCCAGAGCTTTGGCGCATTCCTCGCCCGCGGCGTCACTTTCGATCTGATCGGCGACGCCAACGATTATGTCGGCAAGGGTCTGTCCGGCGGCCGCCTCATCGTGCGGCCGCCCGCCGATGCCGCCGCGGTGCCGGAGCAATCCATCATCATCGGCAACACCGTGCTGTACGGCGCCATCGCGGGCGAATGCTATTTCCGCGGCGTGGCCGGCGAGCGGTTCGCGGTGCGCAACTCCGGCGCCATCGCGGTGATCGAGGGCGCCGGCGACCATTGCTGCGAATACATGACCGGCGGCGTCGTGGTCGTGCTCGGCCGCACCGGGCGCAATTTTGCCGCCGGCATGTCGGGCGGCGTCGCCTACGTGCTCGACGACGACGGCACGTTCGCGTCGCGCTGCAATCTCGCCATGGTCGAGCTCGAGCCGATGCCTGGCGAGGAAGACATCAACGCCCGCATCTTCCACCATTCGCACGATCTTGAAGCGCACGGCCGGGTCGACGTGATGGCCGACCTGAGCACGTTCGACGCGCAGCGCCTGCACCACCTCATCGCGCACCACGCCCGCTTTACCGGCTCAACCGTCGCGGCCAAAATCCTGGCGGACTGGGGCGCCTGGTATCCGAAATTCCGCAAGGTCATGCCGGTCGAATATCGCCGCGCTCTCAACGAACTGAAGGCCGCTTCCATCGCGGCAGAGTAGAGTAGCGCGTGGGCAAGATCACCGGTTTTCTCGAATACGAACGCGAGGACCGCGACTACGAGCCGGTCGCCGAGCGGGTGCGCCATTGGCGCGAGTTCGTCCTGCCGCTCGCCGAGCAGGACTACGTCACCCAGGCGGCGCGCTGCATGAATTGCGGCGTGCCGTATTGCATGGGCACCGGCGCGCTCACTCCCGGCACGCCGGGCTGTCCGGTCAACAACCAGATCCCGGATTGGAACGACCTCGTCTACAACGGCGACTGGGACGAGGCCGCGCGCAATCTGCATTCGACCAACAATTTTCCCGAGGTCACCGGACGGGTCTGCCCGGCGCCGTGCGAGGCCTCGTGCACGCTCAACATCGACGAGAACCCGGTCACCATCAAATCGATCGAATGCGCCATCGCCGACCGCGCCATCGCAAAAGGGCTCAAACCCGAGCCGCCGGCGGAAAAGACCGGCAAGACGGTGGCGATTGTCGGCTCCGGTCCGGCCGGGCTCGCCTGCGCCCAGCAATTGGCGCGCGCCGGCCACGACGTCCACGTCTACGAGAAATATGCCACGGCCGGCGGGCTCCTTCGCTACGGCATTCCCGACTTCAAGATGGAGAAGCATCATGTCGACCGCCGCGTCGCGCAGATGCAGGCCGAGGGCGTGATCTTCCACTACGGCGCACATATCGGCGTCAACATCCCGGCGCAAAAACTTCTCGCCGAGCACGACGCCGTGGTGCTGACCGGCGGCGCCGAGAAGGGCCGCGACCTGCCGATTCCCGGCCGCGAGCTCAACGGCATCCACTTCGCCATGGATTATCTGCCGCAGCAGAACCGGCGGGTGTCGGGCGAACAAGCCGACGGCGCCGAGCCCATCCTGGCGGCCGGCAAGCGCGTCGTCGTCATCGGCGGCGGCGACACCGGCTCCGACTGCATCGGCACCGCATTCCGGCAGGGCGCCGTCTCGGTGGTGAACTTCGAGATCTTGCCGGAACCGCCGCTGCACGAAAACAAGATGCTGACCTGGCCGGACTGGCCGCTCAAGCTGCGCACCTCGTCGAGCCACGAGGAAGGCGCCGACCGCGAGTTCGCGGTAATGACGACGCGGTTCTCCGGCGAGAACGGCAAGGTCAAGAAATTGCACTGCGCCCGCGTCGACGACAAGTTCAAGCCGATCGCCGGCACCGAGTTCGAGATCGACGCCGACCTGGTGCTGCTCGCCATGGGCTTCGTGCATCCGGTGCACGAAGGCCTGATCAAGGATTTGAAACTCGCGCTCGACCGCCGCGGCAACGTCGAGGCCTCGACCGGGGATTACAAAACCTCGCTCGACAAGGTATTCGCCGCCGGCGACATGCGGCGCGGCCAATCGCTGGTCGTCTGGGCGATCCGCGAAGGCCGCCAAGCCGCGCACGCCGTCGACAAATTCTTGATGGGCGCAAGTCTGTTGCCGCGGTGATCGGCGCCGCGTGAAACACGGCGCACGATCAAAAAATCACATATCGACGAACAAGCGTCAGCGGGCCGCGGCAGGAGCGCCAGCGGGCGGCACCGGATTCGCCGCGGCGCCGCGCGGTGGCCAGGAGAAATCGTCGGCGCGGCCGGGTGGGGCCGGCAGCGCGTCGCCGCGCACCAGGACGCTTGAGGCCAGCGGATTGCCGGCGGCAGGCGCGGGGGCCTTGGCGCCGAGCAGATCGCCGCCCTGGCCGCTGCCGGTGGCGGCGAGCGGCAGCACCGGGCCGATCACCGGTTTGGCCGCGCCAGGGCCGGGCTTGGCAGGCGCGGCCGCTTCCGGCCCGGGCAGCGGCGTCGGCGCCGCCGGATTACTGGTCAGCACGCGGCCCAATTCCTGATCGACCAGATGCGCGAGCTTGAGCGCACCGAATTTGGTGAAATGCACGCCGTCGCCGGTGCGCAGCCGGCGAATCTGACCTTCGAAATCCGGACCCTGCACGCTGTAGCGTCCGTTCTCGTCGACGAATCCGTCCCAGATATCGACGTAGTGGATGCCGGCCTTGTCGGCGGCGGCATGATAAAGGTCGTCGAGATAGCCCATGTCGGCGGTGGAGCGCGGGCCGCGCACCGCCGGCAGTCCGACCCAGAACACCGGCACGCCTTTGGCCTTGAGCGCGACGATCATGTCGTCGATGCGCTTGCGATAAAGCTGCACCCACTGGTCGGAGCGAAACTCATACATGCCGGGACGCAGCACCTCGGCCGCCGCCTCCGGTCCTTCGCCATTGTTGGCTGCTCCCGGCCCTTGCGCTGCCGGCTGTGCGGCTTGCGGCTGCGGCTCTTGTTTTTGCTGCGTCTCCTTCGCCGCATTCGCGGGCTGATTCCCCGCTTGGGCCGGCTCGCCCTTGCGCGGCACGGGTTCGCGCGGCGGCGCCGGGTTGCGCAGCGGCACGCGATCGTTGAGCCCAAGCATGACCACGATGGCGCTCGGCTTTTCGGCAGCCAGAATGTCCTTCACCGCCTGCGACCATTCCAGGGTGTCGTTGCGCGGCTCGTAATGGATCAAGCCGGAATTGGCGCGGACCTTGCGGATGACGCCGATGTCGGGCTGGTCGGCGTAAACTTCCTCGAGCCCATAGCTCAGCCAATCGGCCATCGAATCGCCGATGACCACGACGGTTCGCGTCGGCTGGGTTTCCAGCTTGCGCGGCGGCGGCGCCCGCGACGATTCCACCGGCTGCCCGTATGGGCTGCCACCGTATGGGCCGTACGGCGAGCGGCGATAGCCGCGCTCGAAGAACGGAAACGAAAAGTACCCGCGCGACGGCGCCGCCCGCCGCGCCGGCGGCTCATAGCCAAAACCCCAAAACTGCGCCTGGGCCGGGACCGGCACGGCCGCGGCGGCGCTGACCAGCGCCAGCGCCAGCAGCCAAAAAATCCTGAGCCTCAAGTTCATGCCGCCCATGGCTTGCCACCAATGATCGGTTCGATCTTAGCCCGGACGCGCCGTGAGTGAAACGACCGAACCGGTTTAATCGGCCGGCCATAAGGGGCAACAATTTCGTGGTAAAGATGGCGGGGTGCGCAGACCCGGGCCTGTTCGTTCGTGCGCGTAATGCGCTAGTCTGCCGGCCAAATTCGCCCCAGGGAGAAACCGATGGACAAGAGCGTCGGCGTGCTCGACCACTACAATGTCTCGACCCGCAAGCTGCCGGAGACCATCCGCTTCTATGAGGACGTGCTCGGCTTCACCAACGGGCCGCGGCCGGCCTTCAATTTCCCCGGCGCGTGGCTGTACAGCGCCGGTCATCCGGTGCTTCACCTCAACGACATTTCGCAGACCGACCGGCAGCAGCGGCCGGATTCGGGCGTGATCGATCACGTCGCCTTCGGCAGCCGCGGTTTTGAGGCGATGAAGCAGCATCTGACCGGCAAGGGCGTGACCTACCGCGTCAATCAGGTGCCGAACAGCACGCGCTGGCAGATCTTTTTGCGCGATCCCAACAACGTCGAGATCGAGCTGAATTTCGAAACCAAGAACGAGATCGGCGGCTAAGGCGTATCTGAGAATACCAATCCGTCATTGCGAGTGAAGCGAAGCAATCCAGGGGCCGCGTGCACCGACTCCTGGATTGCTTCGTCGCTTCGCTCCTCGCAATGACGGCGATGCGAAACTGGCTTAAACTCAGCGCTGCCGGAGCCGGTCGAGCACTGCACTCGAAGCAAAGCCGTCGGGGATTTGGCCGACCGAAATCTGAAAATCGCGAATCGCAAACCGGGTCTGCGGCCCGATCAGGCCGTCCGGCGCATTGATCGGAAAGCCGCGCTGCGCCAGTAATTGCTGCAGCTCGTAGCGTTCGTCGAGCGTGAGCACGCGCTCGTCGCGCGGCCAGCTCTGCACGAACGGTGCGCCGCCGTGGAGCCGGTCGGCAAGATGGCCGATCGCGAGTGCGTAGGCTTCGGCCGGATTGTATTTCATGATGACGCGGAAATTATCGAGCGTCAGAAATGCCGGACCACGTGCGCCGGCCGGCAACAGCAGCCCGGCGCGATCGGCCGGCCGCGGCAATGGCTTACCGTCGGCGCGGCGCACGCCGAGGCTTTGCCATTGCCGCACCGTCGTCTGCCGCGCCGAATCGGCCAGCCGATAATCGAAGTTCTGCGGCAGCACGACTTCGTAGCCCCAGCTCTGGCCGCGCACCCAGCCGTCGGTTTTCAGATTGTTGGCGGTCGAGGCGATGACGTCGGCGATGGAATCGACGACGTCGCGCCGCCCGTCGCCGTCGAAATCGACCGCGTAGCGCAGGAACGACGTCGGCATGAACTGGGTGGGCCCGAACGCGCCGGCCCACGAGCCGACGAAACGATCGGGCGGAATGTCGCCACGCTGCAGAATCTCGAGCGCCGCCAAGAACTCGCCGCGGAAGAACTCTTGGCGGCGGCCGATGCAGGCGAGCGTCGCGGTCGAGCGCAGCACCGGCCGCTCGCCGCCCATGGTGCCGTATTTCGATTCAACGCCCCAGATCGCCGCGACGATCGCGCGTTCGACGCCATAGACGCGCTCCACCGCGGCGAAGGTTTGCGCATACTGCGCCAGCAGATCGCGGCCGCGCGCGATGCGGTCGTCGCTGACCAACAGATCGAGATAATCCCACGGCGCCTTGACGAATTCCGGCTGGGCGTCGAGCTTGTCCATGATGCTCAGGTCCGGCGCGAGCGCGGCGGTGAGGCGCCGGTAGGCGGCAACGCTGATGCCGCGCCGCTCGCCTTGCGGCTCAAGCGCGGCGATGCAGTTTTGAAAATCCGCGGCGGCGGTGCGGATCGCCTCGCCGCTCATGCGCGGATCGCCCGAGGCGCCAGACTGGCCGCTCCATTGCGGTTCGCCGTCGCGTGCTGCGGGAACCGGGGCCGTGGCCGAAGGTTGTTGAAACAACCGGCCGAGCCAAGCGGCTGGATTGTTTGGGACGCTCTCTTGGGCACTGGCGGACAGGCCGAGTCCGACGCCGAAAAGCAACGCCAAGGCGGCGCCAGCATTGAGCCTAAAGAACGCCATGAAGAGCAGTCTCGGTTGTTGGTGATCGCCGTAATGGATCCGCATCGCTATGTGCAGAACAAGCCTTAATACACCGTTCGTTTGCCATAAGCCGATCGGCTGCCGGCTACGCCGACCCGCCGTTCATGCTCGGGCAACGTGAGGCGGTTAGGCTGCCAGGGTGATGGATTTTGTGCGCGCTCCGTGCTTCCTTCCGGCTTAGACCAGCAATTAGGCGAGAGTTTGGATGAAGGCCGGGCCGGGCGGCGGCCTCTGTTCTAATAATAGCATGCGATTGCGAAGCGCCGGCGCGTTAGCCGGCGCAGGGGACTCGGGGACAACAGGGACGATGAACAAGCGCGTTCGCAAAGCGGTGTTTCCGGTCGCCGGCCTCGGCACCCGCTTCTTGCCGGCCACCAAGGCGATGCCCAAGGAGATGCTGCCGGTGGTCGACCGGCCGTTGATCCAGCACGTCGTCGACGAGGCGCGCGAAGCCGGCATCGAGCATTTCATCTTCGTCACCGGGCGCAACAAGGGCGTCATCGAAGACCATTTCGACCGCCAGTTCGAGCTGGAAATGGCGCTGCTCGAGCGGCAGAAGCACGCCGCGCTCGAATTCATGAGCCAGGATCTGCCGATCCCCGGCTCGACCAGCTTCACCCGCCAGCAGGAGCCGCTCGGGCTCGGCCACGCGGTGTGGTGCGCGCGCGAATTGATCGGCCGCGACCCGTTCGCGCTGCTGTTGCCCGACGTGCTGGTCCAGCACTCGCCGGGCTGCCTCGCCCAGATGCTCGAGGCCGCGCGCGAGCTCGACGACAAGGTCAATGTGGTGGCGGTCGAGGAAGTGCCGCGCGAACGTGTCGACCAATACGGCGTGGTCGGCGTCGGCCCGACCAAGGGCAAGACCTTCGCGATCACCAGCATGGTGGAAAAGCCGCGGGTCGAACGGGCGCCGTCGAATCTGATCCTGACCGGCCGCTACATCCTGCAGCCGGAAATTCTCGACGTTCTGCAGACTCAGGACCGCGGCGCCGGCGGCGAGATTCAGCTGACCGACGCCATGATCGAGCTGTCGCGCACGCAGAATTTTTACGGGCTGAAATTTGAAGGCCGCAGCTTCGATTGCGGCTCGAAGATCGGATTCCTCGCCGCCAATGTATCTTATGCGTTGGAGCGAAAAGACATCGCGCCGGGCTTCCGCGCCGAGATCAAACGCATTCTCGGCGAGCTCAACGGCGGCTGAGGCGCGGCCCTCGCGTCAGCGCTGCAATCGCACGCCGGCAAGAAACGACGTGGCCTGGTAGGCGACGCCCGTCGTGTTCGAGGTGAGCCAGTCCTGCCGCACCGTACCTTTGAGCTGCATCAGGCGATTGAGCTTGTAGATCATTCCGGCGGCGATGAAGTAGCGGTTGTCGTGGCGGCCGAGCCCGACATAGTCGTCGTGGCCATAGCCGGCCTGCCCGGTCCCTACGAGCCAGCGCAGGAAAGCATGATCGACCTGCAGGTTGACGTCGCGGCTGAAGCCGCCCGACGTGCCGGGCAGAACGGACTCGTTGATGGTCGATGCAGCGGTCAGCTTGGCGGTGGTCAACGCGCTGACCTGCCAGAGCAGTGAGCCGTCGGCGGTCACGCCGCCGATACTCGGCAAGGTCGGATCCTTATAGGTGCGCTGCATGTAGCCGAGCGCCAGTTCGCCGGTCAGCGAGCCGAACAGGTCGATGGTGGCGCCGGCTTTACCGCTGGCGCCCGTGGAATCGCGCCGCAGTCCGTTGCGATCGATTTGTTCGTCGTGGATGCGCTCGTCGGCGGCGAATTCGACGAACGGCTTGAAGCCGGGATTAAGCTCGTAGCCGAAGCGCGCGATGCCGCCATATTGATTGAAATCGCGGTCGGCATTACTGACGCTTTCGCCGTCGGTCAGCAGCGAATTGTCGTAGGCCGAGCGATCGATGGTGCCCTTGAGCGTGATCTGAAAACGGTTGAATTGTTGGGCAAGACCAAGCGTCCCGCCGACCGTGGTGTAGATCGGCAGCTTGGCGAGCCCGGCGATCAGGTTCGGGCTGCCCGGATTGTCGGTCGAAACCAGGAAGCGATTCTCCAAGAGCACCTGGGTGTCGTGATGCACGTCGATGCGGCCGTCGATCGTGCCGTTGAGATAAGGCCGTGTCAGCGACGGGCTCAACGCGCCGTTGGTGTAATCGGTGAAGGTGCCGATGATGTTGGCGGTCAGCGAGTGGCGCGCCCAATCGGAGCGGACCTGAAGCTCGGGCGCGACAACGAACTGCGGCGAAGCCGGACCGCCAGGCACGTGGGCCGGATTGCTGTCGTAGCCCGCCGACAGTTCGATCGCCGGATAGACCAGGAACGATCCGGCGCGCAGCCCGAGTGCGGCGTAGGGATCGCCTTCGGCGATCGGCAACGGCCGCAGCGCCGCAGCCGGCAAGGTATTGAGCGGCGGCGCGCCGGGTGGCGGCGTACTGCCCGAGGCCTGGAACAGGTCAGCCGGCGGAATCGGCAGCGTTGCGCCAGGCCGCGATGCCGCGGGCGCCGGATAAACCATGGCGGGCGGATTGCTCACCGGCACAGGTTCGGGCTGCGGCGGCAGCACCGCGCCGGGGCGCGTTGCGGCTTTGTGCGGCTCGACTTGCGGCGGCGGTGGCGCGGCGGCCGGCGCAGGTTTGGCTTTGACGGGCGCGGCGCCGGAGAGCGCCGGAAGCGGCGTAAAGGTGCTCTCGGGCTGCGCCTGCCCCGGGGCCGCGGCGGCCGGTGGCTGCTGTTTGCGGCGGCCTTTATTCGTCGAATCGAAACCGGTATTGCCGGCGCCGAATGCCGGCGGCGCGCCGTAGACCGGCGTGGCGCCGACGCGCGACTGCGCCGTGAACAGGCCGGGCGGCGGAGCTTGCTGCTGCTGCAGCGTCTTCTGATTGGGCCGGCGAAAGCGTTGCGGATTGTTCGGATCGCTCTGCAGCGACGGCGCCAACAGATCAGTGCCGGAATCGGGAAGCGGCGTCTGCGCCAAGGCCGCGCCGGCATCGAACGCGAGGCTTGCGACCGCCGCGATAACGAGGCCGGTACCGCTGAGCGATCGGCGACGGCGCGGCACCTGCGACCTCCTCGTCCCACCGAGCGCCGCGGCGCAAAGAGTCCGCATCGCTTCGCCAACTCCTCATCGAACAGCGGCCCAGCCGCACGACAGCCGGCCCGCGCCGCCTTGCGGCAGCGCGGTGGTTAACGGAGTTAAAACGGATATGGTTAACGAGACGTTGCCGGGGCTGGCGGACCAATCAGCTAGCCGCGAGATCAGCCGACATAAACGCGACGTTTCCCGGGCGCAGAGCAGCACGAAGTGGTGCGCTGCAGACCCGGGACCGTAACAAACTCCGCATTTGCAACGATGCCGGATCAGCGGTGCACCGCTGCGCTGCGCTACGCGCTGCACCGCATCCGGGAAACGATCGCGGATATTGCGCCTACACCCAGCCCTTGAGCTCGCGCATGGCGAGCTGCCAGATCATCAGCATGCCGGCCTCGCTGTCGTTGAGGCAGGGGATGGCGGCGAAATTCTTGCCGCCGTAGCGCTTGAACACGTGCGCGTTCTCGACGGCGATTTCCTCCAGCGTCTCCAGACAGTCGGCGGAAAATCCCGGCGTTAAGACGACGAGATTCTTCACGCCCTGCTTGGCCAGCGCCTTCACGGTCTTGATGGTAAAAGGCTCGAGCCACTTGGCGCGGCCAAAACGCGACTGATAGGTCATGATCAGCTTCTTGTCGTCGACGCCGAGATGCTGGCGAAGGAGCTGCGTGGTGCGCTCGCACTGCGCCTCGTAGGGATCGCCCTTGGCGACGTACTCCTTCGGCATGCCGTGATACGAGGCCACGATCACGTCGGGATGAAACGGCAGCGCCTTCAATTCGGCCTGCAGCGACGACGCCAGCACCTCGATGTAATACGGATCGTCGTAATAAGCCGGCAGGATGCGCAAAGCCGGCTGGCGGCGCTGCGCCAGCATCCATCTGGCGACTTCGTCGCCGACCGTCGCGGTGGTCGCCGCCGCGTATTGCGGATAGAGCGGCATGACCAGAATGCGGTCGCAGCCGCGCTTGGTCAGCGCATCCAGTCGGGAGCCAATCGATGGGCCCGCATAGCGCATCGCCCAATCGACCATGACGTGCCTGCCAAGCGGCTCCAGCGTCGTGGCGAGCTTTTCGGCCTGCGAGCGCGTGATGGTCTTGAGCGGCGATTCGTTCTTCTCGCGATTCCAGATTTTTTGGTAAGCGCGCGCGCGGAGCCGCGAGCGAATCGGCAGGATGAAGCCGCTGAGCGCCAGCTTCCAAAATACCGAATCCTTCTCGATGACGCGGCGATCAGTGAGGAACTCTTTGAGATAGGCGCGCACGGCTTTGGGATTGGCGGCTTGCGGCGTGCCGAGATTGACCAGAAGCACGCCGATGCCGTGCTCGACCGGGGGTGCTTCGACTTGCGCGGCAGCATCGCGCGCGTCCGGCGCGGCGGAAGGAGATGGTGCAGCGGCTGTGTCTGATACGTCGTCTTTTACCGTCGGCGGGGCCGCCGCCGCGCCTGACACGGCCGCATTATTGTTCGCTGCGGACAGCGCGGCATGAAGCGCCGCTAAAGCCCGTGACTCGTCCGTGGGCTCAGCCGCATTGGCCCGGCCCGGGAGCGTTTCATTCATCGGCTTTCCTACTCGGCGGCCTTGAGCAGCACCGGGGTGCCGGCGCGGAATTGCTCGAACAGCGCCGCCTCGTCGGCCTTGGCGGCGGCGAGATGGCGCTGCTTGACGTGACCAAAGCCGCGGATTTTTTCCGGTAGCGCCGCAAGCCCGACCGCAATGGCATGGTTCTCGGGCGTAAGCGATCCGAGCACCTCGTCGAGCATCGCCTCGTAATCGGCGATCAGCTTGCGCTCGGTGCGGCGCTCGAGCGTGCGGCCGAACGGATCGAACGGCGTGCCGCGCAACCCCTTGAGCTTGGCCAGGAGCCGAAACGCCGGCAGCACCCAGGGCCCGAAGCGCATCTTGCGCGGCAGTCCGGTGGCCTTGTCGCGGCGCGCGAACAGCGGCGGCGCCAGATGAAATTCGTAGCGCAGATTGTCACCGCCGAACTCGGCTTCGACCTGCTTCTGGAAGGCGCCGTCGGTATAGAGTCGCGCCACCTCGTACTCGTCCTTGTAGGCCATGAGCTTGAACAAATAACGCGCCACCGCGTCGGCCAGCCCGCATTTGCCGGGCGCGCGCGCCGCCTCCACGGCTTTGGCTTTGTCGACCCAGCGCCGATAGCGCGCCGCATAGGCGGCGTTCTGATAAGCGGCAAGGAACGCAACGCGCCGCGCGACCATCTCGTCGAACGATTCGGAAAGCCGCCGCGCCTCGCTCGCCACCGCCGCTGCGGGCTTCGCCAGCGTCGCGACCGCTTCGGGATTGGCGGCGGCATGCCGGCCCCAATGGAACGCCGCTTTGTTCATGGCCACCGCCTCGCCGTTGAGCTCGATCGCGCGATCGATCGAAACGGCCGAAAGCGGAATGGCGCCGAGCTGATAGGCGTAACCGACCAAAAACATGTTGGCGCCGATCGACTGGCCGAACAATGCGGTGGCGATCGCGGAGGCATCGATGAAATGCGTCTTGTCCTGGCCGGCATCGGCCACGATGGTGCGCTTGAGCCGCTCGATCGGCAGCGAGAAATCGGCGTTGCGGGTGAATTCGCCCGGCAAGAATTCGGCGGTGTTGACCACCACTTCGGTGGCGCCGTGCTTGACCGCGGCCAAGACCTTGCGGGTGCCGGCGACCACGATGTCGCCGCCGAGCACCAGGTCGGCGCGGCCGGCGGCGACCCGGATTGCGTGAATCATGTCCGGGCTTTCGGCGATGCGGATATGGCTGAACACCGCGCCGCCCTTTTGCGCGAGCCCCGCCATATCGAGCACGCCGATGCCGCGGCCTTCGAGATGCGCCGCCATGCCAAGAATGCCGCCGGTGGTGACGATGCCGGTGCCGCCGACGCCGGTCACGATAATGTTGTAGGTCTGCGCGATAGCCGGCAGCTTCGGCTCGGGCAGAACCGGCAGATCGTGATCGGCGGCAACGCCCATGCCTTTTTTCAGCTTGGCGCCGTGCACCGTGACGAAGGACGGGCAAAAACCTTTGACGCAGGAAAAGTCCTTGTTGCAGCTGGACTGATCGATGGTGCGCTTGCGTCCCCATTCGGTCTCGAGCGGCTGCACCGACACGCAGTTCGACTGCACGCCGCAGTCGCCGCAGCCCTCGCACACCAGTTCGTTGATGATGACGCGCTGGTCGGGATCGGGGAACGTGCCGCGCTTCCTCCGCCGGCGCTTTTCCGCCGCGCAGGTCTGGTCGTAGATCAACACCGTGACGCCGGGGATTTCGGCCAGCTCCTTCTGCACCGCGACCAGATCGTCGCGGTGATGCACGGTGAGTCCCGGCGGCCAGTCGGTGCCGCGCGCATATTTGTGCGGCTCGTCGGTGACGACCACGACGCGCCTGGCGCCTTCGGCGGCGACCTGGCGGGCGACCTGCGGCACCGTGAGCCCGCCGTCATTGGCTTGGCCGCCGGTCATCGCCACCGCGTCGTTGAACAGGATCTTGTAGGTGATGTTGGTGTTCGAGGCGATCGCGGCGCGAATCGCCATGTAGCCGGAATGATTGTAGGTGCCGTCGCCCAGATTCTGGAAAACATGCGGGCGCTTGGAGAACGGCGCCTCGCCGATCCAGTTGGCGCCCTCGCCGCCCATGTGGGTGTAGCCGAGCGTCGAGCGGTCCATCCATTGCGCCATGTAGTGGCAGCCGATGCCCGCATAGGCGCGCATGCCCTGCGGCACCACGGTCGAGGTGTTGTGCGGGCAGCCGGAGCAGAAATACGGAATGCGCTGCGCCACGTCCTTGGTCTCGGCGGCGACGCGCTGAAACTCCTTCACGCGCGCCACGCGCTGCGCGATGTCGTCGTTGCCGCGGCCGAGTTTTTGCAGCCGCTCGCCGATGCAGATCGCCACGTCGTTGGGATCGAGCGCGCCCTTGACCGGGAACAGCCAATTCCCCGCTTCGTCCTTCTTGCCGATGCACAGCGGCTGATTGGCGGTGCCGTACAGCTCCTCGCGCACCTGGACTTCGATCAGCGAACGCTTCTCCTCGACCACGACAATCAGCTCGAGCCCTTCGGCGAACTCCTGCAACTCGCGCCTGCTGAGCGGCCACGAGCAGCCGACCTTGTAGATCCGGATGCCGAACTGGTTGCACTTGATCTCGTCGATGCCGAGCTCGTCGAGCGCCTGGCGCACGTCGAGGTAACTCTTGCCGGTGGTGATGATGCCGAGCTTGGCGTCGCGGCCGCCCGACGTAATGGTGCGGTTGAGCTTGTTGGCGCGCACGAAGGCCAGCATGGCGTCGCGCTTGAAATCGTGCAGCCGCGCTTCCTGGGTCAGGATCGGATCGTTGAGCCGGATGTTGAGCCCGCCCTCCGGCATGACGAAATCGGTGGGCGTGACGATGTTGACCCGATCGAGGCTCGCGTCGATCGCCGCAGTCGACTCGATGGTCTCATGCATGGTTTTCAGCGCCACCCAGGCGCCGGTGAAGCGCGACATGGCCCAGCCGTAGAGACCGTAGTCCAAAACCTCCTGCACGCCTGCGGGATTGAGCACCGGGATCATCACGTCGATGAAGTGGTATTCGGATTGGTGCGCCGTCGTGGAGGACTCGGCGGTATGGTCGTCGCCCATCAGCGCCAGCACGCCGCCGTATTTCGAGGTGCCGGCGAGATTTGAATGGCGGAACACATCGCCGGTGCGGTCGACGCCGGGGCCCTTGCCGTACCACATGGCGAATACGCCGTCGTACTTTCCCTCGCCGCGCAGCTCGGCCTGCTGCGAGCCCCACACCGCGGTGGCGGCAAGGTCCTCGTTGATGCCGCCCTGGAAGCGGACCGCGCTCGCCTCCAGAAACTTTCGGGCGCGTTGAAACTGGGTGTCGAGGCCGCCGAGCGGCGAACCGCGGTAGCCGGTGACGAAGCCCGCGGTATTGCGGCCGTTGCGGCGGTCCAGCTCCTTCTGCATCAGGCAGAGCCGGACCAGGGCCTGGAAGCCGGTGACGAAAATCCGCGTCTGGGAAAGGTCGTATTTATCGTCGAGGGTGACGGTACGCAGCTGCATTGCGGGCGGGGCCTCCGCGGGCCAGTTTGCCCCTAGAGATTCGATAACGCCAGAGGGCGCAAAACGGGCGGCACGCCTGAGGGCATATAAGCTCGCGGCTGCGGGTAGACAATGCTAGCATTTTGAAAAGTCGCGGCTTTTCGGCCCGGCCGCACTGCATTGCGGCATAGCGCATAGCCCAGGATCGCACGATCGCCCTTGGCGCCATCCGGGCGACGGCCCTAAACTCCGCCGCTCACGCGGAGATCGGCCCATGAACACGCACGTCAAACTTGCCACTGTTGCGCAAACCGACATCTCGCCGGCGGAATGGCAGGCCCGGGTCGACCTCGCCGCGGTCTACCGGCTGATCGCGCATTACGGCTGGGGCGACGTCATCTACAATCACTCCTCGCTGCGCGTGCCGGGCGACGAGCGCAAATTCCTGATCAAGCGCCACGAGCTGCTTTACGAAGAGGTCACGCCCGCCAACCTGGTCAAGGTCAGCATGGACGACGACCTCGACGAGTCCGCCGGCGTCAACCGGCCCGGCTTTACGCTGCACGGCGGCGTGCTGGCGGCGCGGCCCGACGTGAACTGCGCGGTGCACGTCCACACCGAGACCGGCATGGCGATCGCGGGATTGCAGCACGGCCTGCGCATGGTCTCGCAGGCGGCGGTGCGGTTCTACAAGCGCGTCGGCTATCACGACTACGAAGGCATTACCGAAGATTTTTCCGAGCGCGAGCGCATCAACCGCGCGCTTGGCCAAAACCGCGCGCTCATTCTGCGCAATCACGGCTTGCTCACCGTCGGCCGCACCGCGCGCGAGTCGTTCGTGCTGATGAAGACGCTGATCGAGGCCGCCAACATTCAGCTGCGCATGGAAGCGACCGGCGGCGAGCTGGTCGAGATTCCTGCAGCGATTTGCGAAAAGACCGCGCACCAGTACGAGCATCACGATGCCGGTCGCGGCTCCGCCGACTGGCCGGCGTATCTGCGGATGCTCGACGGCATCGACGCCGGCTGGCGCAATTAAGCAACAACAAGGAGCGCGTCATGGCAAAGTTGCGACACATCGCCATTCAGGTCCCCGACCTCGAAAAGGCCGCCGCGTTCTACGAGGCGGTGTTCGATCTGAAGCGGCTGAAAAAAGTCGAAGCGCCGATCGGCAACGCCATTTCACTGTCCGACGGGGTGATGAATCTGACGCTCCTCCAGTTTCCCGAAGGCACGAAGGGCGGCAAAGGCGGCCCGGACTGGGCCGGGCTGCATCATTTCGGTTTCGTCGTCGACGACGAGGCCGCCACCGAGCAGAAGATCAAAGAGCACGGCGGCGAGTACTTTATGACCTTGCCGCATTATCCGGGCGTCGATGCCGAAAAGAAATTCAAGGACCTCAACGGCATCGTGTTCGATGTATCGGAGCACGGCTGGCTTCCGGCAGGAAGCTGAACGCGCTGCGGCGCGTTTGTAGGGTGGGCAAAGCGAAGCGTGCCCACGACAACATCCTCGGCGTTTCAGATAAAACGCGTGGGCACGGCGCCTTCGGCGCCTTTGCCCACCCCACGATTCACTTCGCGTATTTGCCGCCGGTCTGCTTGGTGTGCACGCCCTCGGCGCCGCTCTGCTTGTGCTGCAGCCGAGTGATGCGGGCCCAGGTGCGCTTGAGCGGATCGCGCACCTTGATGTGCAGCGTGCCGCAGCCTTCGACGGTCAGCTCGATCTTGTCGCCGTCCATGAACGGATTGAGGCCGCGATGGTTGGTGCCGGTGGCCAGAATGTCGCCGGGCTCGAGCGCGTGGATCGATGAGACCCATTCGATGCAGCGCGGGATCTTGTGCGCCATGTCGTCGGTATTGAAATTCTGGTAGACGACGCCGTTGTTGGTCAGCGTAATCTGCAGTTTTTGCGGATCCTTGATCTCGTCCTTGGTGACGATATAGGGGCCGATCGGCGCGAACGTGTCGCGCGACTTCATCTGATAGAAGGTGTTGCCGGGCGGCAGCACGCCGCGCGCCGAGCCGTCGATGAAATTGGTATAGCCGAACACGTATTTCATCGCGTCGGCCGCCTTGACGTGCGAAGCGTGCTTGCCGATCACCACCGCGATCTCCGCCTCGCCCTCGAAGATCGTCGCGCCTAAGTCCGGCAGCACCATGGTGTCGCCGTCGCCGATCACCGCGCTCGGCGACTTCATGAAGGCGTTGATCGGCGCCGGCTCCGGAAGCGTGCCGTCCTCCATGTAATTCACCGCCATGCAGACGATGTTATCCGGCCGCGGCAGCGGCGGCCGCAGCTTGACCTTGGCGAGCGGCTTGCCCTTGCCCTTCTTGGCGGCGGCGGCGAGCTTGCCCTTGTAGGTGCTCCATTTCTCGATGACGCCGCGGATCACGTCCTGCGGCCCGAGCGCCTTGATGCCCTTGGTCACGGCCGAGACGTCGACGATCTTGTCGCCGACCACGACGCCAAGCTTATAGTTGTCGAAAAAAGCGAGTTTCATGTCTGCTCCTTGGGTACCGCGTGTAGGATAGGCCGATCGGTGAAGTGATCATTCAGCGACCTTGAAGAATCAAGCAGCCTTGAACGAGCGCACTTTGATCGTTCGCACGCGGTCGCGCGCCTGCGCAAGATCATAAGCGGTTTGCAGGCCGAGCCATGTCTCCGGACTCGAGCCGAACGCCTTGGAGAGCCGGATGGCCATGTCGACGGAGATACCGGCTTTCCCGTTGAGCAAATCCGAAAGCGCTTGCCGCGTCACACCTAACCCTTCCGCGGCCTCGGTCACCGAGAGGCCAAGCGGCTCCAAGCATTGGCGGCGAACGATACCGCCGGGATGAGGTGGATCATGCATCGGCATCTGCCGGCTTCCTTCTAGTGATAATCCAGATAATCGACATCGTAGGCATCGCCTTCCTTGAAGTGAAAGGTCACGCGCCAGTTTCCCGAAACCCAAACAGCCCAGTGCCCTTTCAGTTTGCCTTTGAGCGGATGCAAACGGAACCCCGGCAAGTTCACATCGTCCGGCTTTCGACTGCGGTCCAGAACCGCCAGAATATCGCGCAAGCGGAGGAGATGTTGCGGCGACACACCTTTTTCTGTCCGCCCCTCGTACAGCGCCTTCAGGCCGCGGTGCCGGAACGAGCGGATCATGGCACAACTTAATCTGCAGTCTGTCGCCTGTCAAGCGACAGACGACATGCGCCAAAGGACGTGGCCTAAACCCTATTCCCCGCGCTCCAGCTCCAAAAGTCGCGGCCTTCTTCGCGCAGAAACCGCGCCAGCACCATGTTGTGGACCTCCGAGGCGCCGTCGACCAGGCGGGCGGCGCGGGCGGCGCGGTAGATCCATTCCAGGATGGTGTCCTTGGAATAGCCGCGCGCGCCGTTGAGCTGGATCGCGGTGTCGGCGGCGTTGTGCAGGGTGTCGGCGACGTGCACCTTGGCCATGGAGATTTCCTTGCGGGCGCGATCACCGCGGTCGAGCTTCCAGGCGGCGTGCATGGTGAGGAGCCGGCCGATCTGGATTTGCTGCGCCACCTGGCCGAGCTTGATTTGCACGCTTTCGCGGTCGGCGAGCTTGATGCCGAACCCTTCGCGGTGGTTGACGTAATTCTGCCCGATCTCCAGGCAGCGCTTGGACAGGCCGAGCCAGCGCATGCAATGGGTGAGCCGCGCCGGGCCGAGCCTGATCTGCGTCACTTTCAGGCCGTCGCCGACGCCGAGCAGCACGTTGTCGTCGTCGACTTCGAGGCCGTCGAATTCCAGCTCGCAATGGCCGCCGTGCTCTTCCGGCCCCATGATGGCGATGCGGCGCACCACGCGCCAGCCCGGCTGGTCGCGATGATAAAGGAACGCGGTGAGGCCGTGTCGCTTGTCGTCGGAAGTGCGGGCGATGACGATGAAATGCGCCGCCTCGCCGGCGCCGGTGATGAACCACTTGCGGCCGCGGATCACCCATTTGTTGCCCTTGTGCTCGGCGAAGGTGCGAATCATGCTCGGGTCGGAGCCGCCGCCGGGCGCCGGCTCGGTCATGGCGAAGGCCGATTTGACCTTGCCGTCGACGATCGGGCGGAGCCACCACTCCTTCTGCGCCGGCGTGCCAGTGCGGGCGAGCAGGCTCATATTGCCGTCGTCCGGCGCCATGCAGTTCATCGACAGCGCGCCGAAGATCGAGCGCGCTGCTTCCTCGTACATCACCGCCCACGACGCGATCGGCAGCGCCATGCCGCCGAATTCCTTGGGCGATTGCGGCGCCCATAGCCCGGCCTTCCTGGCCTGGTCCTGCACCGGCGCGAGGCGCGCCAGCGGAATGTTCTCGTGCTCGGAAAAATTTTGCGGGTCGGCCTCGAGCGGCAGCACGTGCTCCTCGACGAAGGCGCCGACGCGCTTGCGCAAATCCTCAAGCTCGGGAGAAAGGCTGAAATCCATGCCGGCGCCCCTTTTGGCCGCTTCTGAACCTTGGAAGGCGGCACATTATTGATAGCCTATCGGACGCCTTCGACAAACCGACACCATTGCGCATTGATTTTCGTCAATGCCGCAATAGCTTGTGCGAATAGCAAACCGCACACGGTGTTGGTTCATAAAGATATGATCGCAAAGGTGACAATCATGACCCGGATCGCGCTGGCGCTTGTCCCATTGACGGCCATTCTCTGCTTCACGCTTTCGCCCGCGAAGGCCCAGACTTACGGCAATGCGCCGTGGTGCGCGGTGCGCGACCTCGGCACCGGCGAAATCCAGTGGGACTGCCAATATTACTCGGCCGCCGAATGCGCGCCGACCGTCGTCGCCGGCAACCGCGGCTTCTGCAACGTCAATCCGTATCTGCCCTACCGAGCCGAACCGGGCCCGCAGCCGCTCGGCCCAAGGCATTATCGTCGTCATCACCGGCATTACTGAAGCGTCAATAAGTGCGTTTCCCGGATGCGGTGCAGCAAAAGCGCGTTCACGCGCGTCTTCGACGCGCTGTGGCGGTGCGCCGCTGATCCGGGATCGTCCCAAGCTCTGCGCCTTTGACGATCCCGGGTCTGCAGCGCACCACTTCGTGCTGCGCTGCGCCCGGGAAACGCATTGAGAATTTACCGGCGGAATTCGCTATAACAGCGCCATGCTTGATGCCCGCACCAGCAAGCCGGCGCAATTTGCGCTCGATGAGGAGCAGGCCGCGCTGCGCGACACGGCGCGCGCGTTTGCGGACGAATATTTTGCGCCGAACGCCGTGGCCTGGGACGAAGCAAAACATTTTCCCGTGGCCGAGATGCGCAAGGCCGCCGAGCTCGGCATGGCCGGCATCTATGTCGCCGAGGATTTTGGCGGCTCCGGCCTGTCGCGGCTCGATGCGGCGTTGATCTTCGAGGCGCTCGCCACCGGCTGCCCGACCGTCGCCGCCTACATGTCGATCCACAACATGGTCGCCTGGATGATCGATGCCTACGGCACCGACGCGCAACGCCGCACCTGGCTGCCACCGCTGTGCCGGATGGAGCGGTTCGCCAGCTATTGCTTGACCGAGGCCGGCTCCGGCTCGGATGCGGCGGCGCTGAAAACGCGCGCGGTGCGCGACGGCAACGATTACGTGCTCAACGGCGAAAAGTTGTTCATTTCTGGCGCCGGCGCCAGCGATCTCTACGCGGTAATGGCGCGCACCGGCGGCGACGGACCGGCGGGCATTTCGACCCTGCTGGTGCCGGGCGACGCGCCCGGCCTGTCGCTCGGCGCCAACGAGCGCAAGATGGGCTGGAATGCACAGCCGACCCGCGCCGTCACCTTCGAGAACGTGCGCATACCGGCCGGCAATCGGCTCGGCGCCGAGGGCGAAGGTTTTAAGATCGCCATGGCGGGCCTCGACGGCGGCCGCGTCAACATCGCCGCCTGCTCGCTCGGCGGCGCCCAGGCGGCGCTCGACAAAGCGCTGCGCTACATGAAGGAGCGCAAGGCGTTCGGCAAACGGCTCGACGAATTCCAGGCGCTGCAGTTTCGGCTTGCCGACATGGCGATCGAGCTCGAAGCGTCGCGCGCGCTGCTGTGGCGCGCCGCCGCCGCGCTCGACCGCAAGGAGCCGGACGCCACGGTGCTGTGCGCGATGGCCAAGCGCTTCATCACCGATGCCTGCTTCGACATCGCCAACCAGGCGCTGCAGCTGCACGGCGGCTACGGCTACCTCGCCGAGTTCGGCATCGAGAAAATCGTGCGCGATCTGCGCGTGCACCAGATCCTCGAAGGCACCAACGAGATCATGCGCCTCATTGTGGCGCGCAGCCTCGTCGGCCGATGAGTGAAGTCGTTCTGCAGGATGGCGACGTTCTGGTCCGCCAGCTTGGCGCGCTGCGGCGACTGACGCTCAATCGGCCGAAAGCGTTGAACGCGTTGACGCTGGACATGGCCGTGACGATGACCACGTGGCTGCGCGCGTGGGCGAGCGACGACGGCGTCGGCGCCGTGCTGATCGACGGCGCCGGCCAGCGCGGGCTGTGCGCCGGCGGCGATCTGCGCGCGCTGTACGATGCGGTCAAGGCCAACGACCCGCTGCCGCAACATTTCTGGGCGACCGAGTACCGGCTCGACGTGCTGGTCGCGCGCTACCGCAAGTCGGTCATCGTCGTGATGGACGGGCTGACCATGGGCGGCGGCGTCGGCATTTCGGCGCATGCGGCGCACCGCGTCGTCACCGAGCGCTCGGCAATTGCCATGCCGGAAGTCAGCATCGGCTATTTTCCCGACGTCGGCGCCTCGTTTTTGCTGGCGCGCACGCCGGGACGCGTCGGCACGCATCTGGCGCTCACCGGCGAGCGCATCGGCGCCGCCGACGCGATCTATTGCGGGCTGGCCGACGTTCACATTGCGGCAGCTAAACTTCCCGAACTTCCAGCGCGGCTTGCCGATTGTCGCAGCGCGCCTGAGGTACAAGCACGCCTCGCAGAGCTGTCGACGCCGGCCGCGCCCGGCAGATTGGCGGCGGCGCGGCAATGGATCGATCGGTGTTACGCGGCCCTGACCATTGAGGAGATCATCGCGCGCCTGCTCCAGAGTGAGAGCGAGGAAGCGCGAACGGCCACCGCGACGCTGCAAAAAATGTCGCCGACCTCGTTGAAGATCACGTTGCACAACATCCGCGCGGCGCTATCATTCGTCGAACTCGAGGACAGCTTCCGGCAGGATTATCGCATCTCGCTCGCCTGCATCGCCGCGCATGATTTCATCGAGGGCATTCGGGCCGCCATTGTCGATAAGGACCGCAATCCGGTGTGGCGGCCTGACAAGCTCGTAGACGTGACGCCCGAGATCATCGAGCGTCATTTCAGATCGGTCGGCGCACTGGATCTGACCTTTCCGGACTGAAAGAGGACACCATGGCGACCATCGGCTTCATCGGTCTCGGCAACATGGGCGCGCCGATGGCGGCGAATCTGGTCAAAGCCGGCAGCCAGGTCCGGGGCTTTGATCTGGTGGCGGCATCGCGCGATGCGTCCGCCCGCGACGGCGTGCAGATCGTGGCCAGTGCAAGGTCGGCGCTCGACGACGCCGACGTCGTCATCACCATGCTGCCGGGAGGCGAGCAAGTTTTGTCGGTCTGGGACGATATCATCCCGGCGGCGCGGCAGGGCGCATTGTTCATCGATTGCTCGACCATCGACGTGGCCAGCGCGCGAAAGGCGCACGCGCTGGCGGCGGGGCGCGGCATCGCTACGCTCGACGCGCCGGTGTCGGGCGGCGTCGGCGGCGCCAAGGCGGCGACGCTGACCTTCATGGTGGGCGGCTCGACCCACGCCTTCGCGCGCGGCAAGCCGGTGCTCGAGCGCATGGGCAAGCGCATCGTGCATTGTGGCGAAGCCGGCAACGGCCAAGCGGCCAAGATATGCAACAACATGATCCTCGGCGCCTCGATGATCGCGGTCAGCGAGGCCTTCGTGCTCGGCGAAAAGCTCGGGCTGTCGCACCAGGCGCTGTTCGACGTCGCCTCTGCCTCGTCGGGCCAATGCTGGTCGCTGACCAGCTATTGCCCGGTGCCCGGCCCGGTGCCGGCAAGCCCGGCCAACAACGACTACAAGGCAGGCTTCACCGCCGCGCTGATGCTCAAGGACTTAAAGCTCGCCAAAGCGGCCGCCGACTCGGTCGGCGCCAAGACCGCGATCGGCGGCCATGCGGCGGAGATCTATCAAACATTCGCCGAGCGCGGTGAGCCGGCAAAGGATTTTTCCGCGATCATCAATTTTGTTCGCGCGTTGTCGGAGAACCGCTGATTGGTTGTAGGGTGGCGGCCGCCGATTTTCAGCTTCCTTTCCAAAAATTCATGAACTGCCCGAATCCCGCCATGGCTCGGCCATGGCCGCGACTCGGTTGCCCGGCATGTGCTCGCGCCGCGAGGGGAAACGCCCATGCGAATCTGGTGGTCCGACGCACGCCATTTTCAGATCGCGGCGCTGTCGTCTTTGTTGGTTATCAATTTCTTCTGGATCGATTTCGGCGCCAAGCCGCTCTATAGCGCGCTCGCCATCGGCAGCGCGCTTGCAACCCAGATCGTCTGCGCGCGGCTGTTCGGATCAAAGCAGCTCGATCTGCGCTCGCCGCTCATCACCGGCCTGTCGTTGAGCCTTTTGCTGCGCGCCGATGCGGCCTGGCTGCCGGCCGTCGCCGGGATGATCGCCATCGCCTCCAAGTTCGTGCTGCGGCTCGAAGGCCGGCATCTGTTCAACCCTGCCGGTCTCGCCATCGTCATCCTGCTGCTAGCCACGGGCGGCGTATGGATTTCGCCGGGCCAATGGGGCACCAGCGTCTGGCTTGCAGCTTTGTTGATATTTTTCGCCATTCTGGTGCTGCAGGCCGCAGAACGCTCCGACGTGGCGCTGTTCTTTCTCGGCGCGCATATGGCGCTGCTGGCCGCCCGCGCCTGGTGGCTCGGCGACCCGCTCGCCATACCGCTGCACCAAATGCAAAGCGGCTCGCTGCTGATCTTCGCGTTTTTCATGATCTCCGACCCGCGCACCACGCCGGACTCGCGCGCCGGCCGCCTGTTGTTCGCGATCGCCGTTGCGATCGTCGCGCACTACCTCGCTTTCTTCATGCAGATACGGCCGGCGCTGTACATCGCGCTGATCGCGCTGTCGCCCGCCACCTTACTGCTCAACCGGATGATGCCGGCCAGAAAATTCGAATGGATTTCCGCCACCCAAGGAGCATCGCAATGACCTCAACCTTGCGTTCTCGCCTGAAAGCCGGCGTCGCTCTGATCGCCGTCGCGGCGCAGCTGGCGGCTACGGCCGAACCGGCTATGGCATTCTGCGGCTTCTATGTCGCCAAGGCCGACGCCAAAATGTTCAACAAGTCCTCCAAGGTCGTCCTCGCGCGCGACGGCCGGCAGACCGCCATCACCATGGCGAGCGACTACGAGGGCAAGCCCAGCGAATTTGCGCTGGTGGTGCCGGTACCGAGCTTCATCAAGAAAGACCAAATCAGCGTCGTCGACAGCAACACGATCGATCATCTCGACGCCTACACGGCGCCGCGGCTGGTCGAATATTACGACGAGGACCCCTGCGCGCCGCGCATTGAGTATCGCCTCTCGCTTGCCATGGCGCCGCAACCGACTCCGGCGCCCAGCGCCGCGGCGTATGCCGGCGTCAAAATCGAGGCCCAGTACGACGTCGCCGAATACGACATCATGATCTTGGCGGCCGCACAGAGCGACGGCCTGATCAGATGGCTGACCGACAACGGTTACAAAATTCCGGCCGGCGCCGAGCCCGTGATCGGTAGCTACATCAAGCAGAACATGCACTTCTTCGTCGCCAAGGTGAACGTGAAACGGCTCAACGAGCTCGGCCGCAGCTATCTGCAGCCGCTGCAGGTCCGCTATGACACGGCGAAGTTCATGCTGCCGCTGCGGCTCGGCACGGTGAACGCCAAAGGCGCCCAGGATCTCGTGGTGTACGCGTTGAGCCGGCGCGGCCGCGTCGAAGCCGCCAATTACAAGACGGTCAAAGTGCCGTCCGACATCGACGTGCCGCTGTTCGTCGCCTCCGACTTTGCCAATGTGTACAAGGCAGCGTTCGAGCGCACGGTGGATCGGCAGGGCGGCCACGGCGTGTTCATCGAATATGCCTGGAACATGGCCTGGTGCGACCCCTGCGCCGCGCAGCCGATGAGCTATCTGGAGATGGCCACGCTCGGCGCGCAATGGGTCGGAAGCGGCGGCGATGCCATGCGATCAGGCGCCGGGGGCGGCATGGACGCCTTCATCACCCGCCTGCACGTGCGTTACGATGCGACTTCGTTCCCGGAGGACATCGCCTTTCTGGAAACGAGCGACCGCGAAAACTTCCAGGCCCGCTACGTCCTCCACCACCCGCACGAGGGAGGCAGCTGCCCGGCGGCGAAAGACTACCGCGCCTCGCTGCCGGCCCGCTTCAAAAAGGAAGCGGAAAACCTCGCCGACCTCACCGGCTGGCAAAAGCAAAACATCGAAGCGCGCATGGCGGCCAACGGCCAGCCGCTGTCGGGGGTGAAATAAGATTTAGGTCCTTTTCCATCCAACTCATCCTTCGTCATGGCCGGGCGCGTCCCGGCCATCCACGTCTTTGAGCTTGTCGCGAGTAAAAGACGTGGGTGCCCGGCACAAGGCCGGGCATGACGGTGTAGAAAGTTGATCAACTCAACGTTTCAGCAGCGCCTTCTCCAGCATGACGTGGATGCCCTTCGCGCCGTTCACCACCTGGGTGACGCGCAGATCGGCGGCCAGGCTGCACAGCGTGTAGGCGTCCTCGCGCGAAATGCCGGTGCGCGCGCAAATGAGCTTGATCATGTCACGCAGCGCGATCACCACGGCGTCGTCGAGATCGGGGTCGAACGCCATGGTGATGACGTGCGTCGGCGTTTCGGCGAGCGGCCACTCCAGACGCATGTCGTCGCGCACGTGCAGCTCGAAGGTGCCGACCAGCCCGGTTTCGATCGCGGTGATGCAGACCTCGCCGTCGCCCTGGACGCCGTGACCGTCGCCGACCGAAAACAGTGCGCCGTCGACGTGGATCGGCAGAAACAGGGTCGCGCCTGCGACCAGCTCCTTGTTGTCCATGTTGCCGCCGTTGCGCCGCGGCGGCGGCGAGGCGACCGGACCCCAGGCCGGCGGCGGCGCCACCGCCATGATGCCGAAGAACGGTTTTAGCGGCAGTTCGAGGCCCCACGGCAGCTTGCCGACCATGCGGGCGCGATCGAGCGGAATATGAATGAGACGGGCTTTTTCGAAATCGTCGGGCAGCGCGCCCGCCAATGGCCGGATGGAATTGTAGCCCCAGTCGTAATGGAGCTCGATCGCCTTGATGCGGACTTCGAGCACCTGCCCGGCTTTGGCGCCGCGCACGGCGACGGGACCGGTGAGGATATGCGGCCCGTTGAGCTTTTGCTGCACGCGCTGATGGATCGCGGTCAGCGCTTGCGGCACGGCAAGGCCGGAGCCGGGCGGCGGCATGGCACTCGCCGGTCCCGACACCGTCGACATGACGACCGTGTCGCCCGGCTCGACAGTAATCAGCGGCTCGAGCGTCGCATCGAAAAAGCCCCAGTGCACCGTATCCGCACTGGCATCCAGGCGATGGCTTGTCATGCGCTATACCCTCTTTCTCGGAAACGCGAAGTTAGCAGCCCAACGTCTGCGCGTCCCCGCGGAAGAGAGTGCCGCGCTCACCAACTCGCCCAAATCAACCCGATACCCGACGCGATCAGCAGTAGCATGACGACGCGCTGGTAGCCGCGGTCGGCCAAACGTCGATAGATGAAGGCGCCGAGCCAGGCGCCGCCGATGGTGCCGGGCAAGGCCACGACGGCTTCGACGGCGACTTGCCGGGTCAACAATCCGGTGGCGGCGTGCGTGAGCATCGCCAGCGACAGGATCGCCATGTTGAACGACTGCACCACGGCGCGGCGCTCGTCCTTGCTCCAGCCGCGGATGTCGGTCCAGACCACCGGCAGCACGCCCGACAGGCCGGTCAAACCGCCGAGAAAACCGCCGCCGAAACCGATCGCGCCATCGGCCGCGGTGCCGCCGACAGTCCAGGCGATATGGCGGCTGCGCAGCAGCACATAGGCCGGATAGATCACCAGGAACGCGCCGAGCCCAAGCTTGAAAATGGCCGGATCGACCTGCGGCAGCACCAGCGTGCCAAGCGGCACGCCGATCAGGCCGGGAACGATAAAAGCTACGACACGCTTCCAGCGGATGCTGCGCCAGATCAGATGCAGCGTCTGGGCTTGCGACGCCACCGAACAGATGATCGCCAACGACGATGCTGCGGCCGGCGGCATGACATGGACCCAGATGCCCAGCGTCGTGATCGCGGTACCGAACCCGGTCAGCCCATTGACGACGCCGCCGGCCAGCGCGCCGAAGAACACGATCGCGATCTCTGCTGCCCCCATAGTCCCCTGCCGGCGCGCGGCCGCAGCCGCTCATCGGCAACCGCTAGCACAAACGGGTCTAGGCTGCCGCGTTTCCCGGGCGCGGCGCAGCACGAAGCGTAGCGAAGTGGTGCGCTGCAGACCCGCGATCGTTACGAACTCAGCGTTCGCGACGATCCCGGATCAGCGGTGCACCGCTTCGCGCTGCACCGCATCCGGGAAACAATCTTGGGATAGCCCAGAAGAAAGGTCTGAAGACCGCGCTTAACTGCGCCGCGCCGCCGCGCCGATCAAAATGCCGACGCCGATGGCGACGGCCAACATCACGAACGGCCGCCGTTTGGCCTGATCGCTGATCGTGTCGACGGCATCGGCGCCGACCTTGCTGCCGATCTTGACGGCCTGGTTGCCGAAGATGGAGGCTTGGTCGAGCGCCACTTGCTGGCCCAGCCGGAAGCGTTCGGCGATGTCGGCGAGGACCGGGCCGATGGTCTCGGCGATGCGGTCGCCAGCCGCCGCGGCTTCGGCGGACGCGCGCCGGCCGGAGCTTTTGCCGACCGCGCGGAGCTCTTTTTCGATGGCGCGCAAGTGATCGACGATGGCGCCGACGCGCGGATCGAAATCCTTTAATCGAGGCTGAAACATCGTTGCTATTCCTTTGCGCTACGGACCATGAGGGCGAAGCAATGCTGCAAGGACGCCGCCACGACATCGGCGCGCCCACCCGCTGACGCTGGCATTCGCCACGATAACAGACCGGCAAACCAATGGTTCCGCGACTGAACTTTCAAGGGTGTCCGCGCGTTGTCGGGCGAATTCCATGCCGTGGAGCCGCTCATGCCAGAACACCGCCAAGACACGCGCTCGCAAGGCGCCGACTTCAACCGCGCCTTTTCGGACGCCAAGAGCAACGCCGCCAATGCCGCCGGCGAACTGTCGGAAGCCGCCCAGGACCTTTATGGCCAGGCGCGCGACAGCGCCGGCCGAGCCGCCGACGCCACCCGCGACGCCGCGCGGAGCACCGCCGATTCGTTCGAGCAGGCGTTGCGCAACATGGTGGAAAATCAGCCCTACACGGCCTGCGCGATCGCGCTCGGCATCGGCTGGCTGCTCGGCCGCATGCACCGGCCGCTGTAGGCATCAGGTATCAGGAGTCAGTAGTCAGGGGCCAGCGTCGGTGCCTGACGCCTGAGATCTGATTCCTGTCACCCCCTCAGCGCCACCGATTGGCCGCCGTCGGCGACCAGCGTGGCGCCGTTGATGAAGCGCCCGGCATCGGAGACCAGCAGCAAGAGCGGACCGTCGAGGTCGCGCTCCTGGCCGAAGCGGCCGATCGGAATTTCGCGCGTCAATGCCTTGCCTTTTTCGCTCATCAGATAATCGCGGTTGAGTTCGGTGACGATCCAGCCGGGCGCGATCGCATTGACCCGGATGCCCTTGAAACCGAGCTCGAGCGCCAGCGCCTTGGTGATCTGGATCACGCCGGCTTTGGCGGTCGCATAGGCGATCACGCCCTTGTCGACGCCAAGCCCAAGCACCGAGGCGATGTTGACGATGGCGCCGCCCTTGCCGGCCGCCAGCATGCGGCGCGCGGCTTCCTGCGACCAATAGAACACGGCATCGAGATCGGTCGACAGGATGCGCCGCCACTCCTCCTCGGGCATATCGACCGCGCGCCCGGAATGCGCCACGCCGGCATTGTTGACCAGGATGGTGACGGTGCCGAACGCCTTTTCGGCGGCATCGAACGCGCTGCGCATCGCCGCGCGCTCGCGCACGTCGGCCTCGACCGCAAGCGCGCAGCCGCCGGCCTGTTCGATGCGCGCCTGCAGTGCGGCGAGCCGCTCGGGGCGACGCGCCACCAGCACGACCGCGGCACCGTTTTCCGCCAACACTTCGGCGAAGCGCGCGCCGAGCCCGCTCGATGCGCCGGTCACCAGCGCGACGCTGCCGCGAAGATCGAAGATGCTTTGCGCCGCCATGTGCCTTGCCCTCGTGCCGGCGGCGCATCATCGCGCCATGCCATTGCGGAGCCGGACAATTGCGGGAATTAATGCCGCGATCAAGTTTTGGGCGGGCGCTTCGGCCGCCAAGTTGCGAGCGAGGATGCAATGGGTTTCCTGGACCAGCGGCAGTGGATGGCGAGCCTGGAGCAGCAGGGCGAGCTGCGGCGCATCAAGGCGGAGGTCGATTGGGACCGCGAAATCGGCGCGCTGACCCGCCGCGTGCTGGAGAAGAAGGGTCCGGCGCTGCTGTTCGAAAACATCAAGGGCTATCGCGGCGGCCGCTGCACAAAACTGTTCGCCAGCGGGTTCGGCGCCCGCTCGCGGCTGGCGCTGGCGCTCGGCTTTCCGCGCGAGACCGGCAACCGCGAGCTGGTGCAGCATGTCATGCAAAAGAACCGCGAGATTATTCCGCACGCGCTGGTCGACAAGGGCCCGGTCAAGGAGGTGATCATCAAGGGCGACGCGATCGACCAGGCCGAATTTCCGGTGCCGAAATGGCACTATCTGGAAGGCGGCCGCTACATTCACACCTTCTCCTCGATCGTCACCAAAGACCCCGACACCGGCGTCATGAACGTCGGCATGTATCGCGGCATGATCGGCCAGAAAAAGAACACGGCGCCGTTTTTGCTGATCAAAGGCGGCCAGCACTGGGGCGCGCATTTCGTCAAATGGGCCGCGCGCAAACAGCCGATGCCGGTCGCCTGCGTGATCGGCTGGGACCCGATCATGTCGTTTCTGTCCGGCTCGCCGTTGCCGGCCGGCATCTGCGAATGGGACGTGATGGGCGCCTATCGGGGCGAACCGGCGCAACTCATCCGTTGCGAGACCGTCGATCTCGCTGTGCCAGCCAGCGCCGAGATCGTCATCGAGGGCTTCATCAGCGACGATCCGGCGACTTACGAGAGCGAAGGCCCGTTCGGCGAATTCACCGGCTACGTCTCCGACCTGCCGACGCCGCGCCCGACCATGCAGGTCACGTGCATCACGCACCGGCGCGATCCGATCTTCTGCGGTTCGCTGGAGGGCACCCTGCCCGGCTCGTACAGCGAGAACAGCGTGATGTCGTCGGTGCAGCGCGCGGCGATTGCCTGGAATATCTTGAACGGCGCCGGTATTCCCGGCGTGCTCGACGTCTACGCGCCGCCGATCACCAACGGCGTCAATTTACGCGTTCAAATAAAAAAACATTATCAAGGCCAACCCAAGCAAATCGCCGCCGCGCTGTGGGGCAACAGCGCCGCGCAGTATCGCTACAAGCACGTCACCGTGGTCGAGGAGGATATCGATCCGGCCGACGACGAGCAGGTCGAATGGGCGTTCGCGCACCGCGTCAATGCCGGCGAAGGCGGCGTGGTGATCTTCCCCGGCATTTTCGGCTCGCCGATCGATCCGTCGACGCCGATGGAGGACCGCGACGTGGCGCAACTCGGCACCGGGCTGTGGAATCGCATGCTGATCGACGCCACGCGGTCCTGGAAAAACCCGCGCCGCGCCCAATGGGGCAACGAACGCTTTCCGCCGACGGTGCGGCCCGCCGCAGAAGACGAAGCGCGCGTCAAGGCGCGCTGGGCGGAATATGGGCTGGGCGATCTCTGAATGTCATCATCCGCGCAAGCGAATGATCCAGTATTCGCTGATAGTAAGGTGTTTACTGGATGCTCCGCCTTCGCGGAGCAGGACAAAGCTGCAAACCATCACGATCCATAAAGCCGGTGCGGCAGCCATGTCGCCATCGCGGGCAAGAACCACAGCGCCACCAGCATCGCCAGCTGAATGAGCACAAACGGAATGATCCCGAGATAAATGTGTCGCGTCGTGACTTCCGGCGGCGCGACGCCGCGCAGATAGAACAAGGTCGGACCGAGCGGCGGGTGCATGTAGGAGGTCTGCAGGTTCACCGCCATCATGATGCCGAGCCAGACCGGATCGACACCGGGCATGCGCAACAGCACCGGCGCCACGATCGGCACCACGACGAAAATGATCTCGAAGGCGTCCATCACGAAGCCGAGCAGAAACAGCGCCAGCATGACGATCAGAATGGCGCCGGCGACGCCACCCGGCAGATCGGTCAAGGCGCGCTCGACCATGGCGTCGCCGCCGAGGCCGCGGAATACCAGGCTGAACAAGGTGGCGCCGATCAGGATCAGAAAGATCATGCTGGTGATTTGGGTGGTGCGCACCGCAACCGGCAGCAGCAGATTTTTCAACCCGGCTCGCGCTGCGGCGAGCAGGATCGAGCCCACCGCGCCGACCGCGGCCGCTTCGGTCGGGGTCGCGACGCCACCCAGGATCGAGCCGAGCACCGCGAGAATAAGCGCCAGCGGCGCGACCAGGACGGCGCCGATGCGGCGCAGGGTTTGCAGAGCACTGGTCTTGTCGGCATCGCCAGGGGCCAGCGGCGCCATCGCCGGCAATTTTTTCGGAAACACGGCGGCGACGGCGATCAGATAGATAATGTAAAGCAACACCAGCACCAGTCCGGGGACGAGTGCGCCGGCAAACAGGTCGGCGACCGAAACGGTCTGCGGTGCGAAATTGCCCTGCGCCAGCTGCGCGGCTTGATACGAATTGCTGAGCTGGTCGCCGAGCAGGACCAGCACCGTGGCGGGCGGAAAGATTTGCGCCAGCGTCGCCGTGGCCGCAATGGTGCCGGCGGCGAGCGCCTTGTCGTAGCCGTGGCGCAACATGGTCGGCAGCGCGATCAGCCCCATGGTCACCGCAGTGGCGCCGACGATGCCTTTGGCGGCGGCGAGCAGCACGCCGACCACGATTACCGAAATGCCGAGGCCGCCCGGCAACCGTCCGAACAGCCGGCCCATGGCGCCCAATAAATCCTCGGCGATCTGCGAGCGCTCCAGCATGACGCCCATGAAGACGAACAGCGGGATGGCGAGCAGCACGTCGTTGTTCATGACGCCGAAGATGCGCTGCGGCAGCGCGCCGAGCAGCGCCAAGGGCATCACGTCCGCGGCGGCACCGCCGACCGCGAAGAGGAGCGAGGTGCCGGCCAGCGTCAGCGCCACCGGGTAGCCGGCGAGCAGCAGCACGCAAACGGCTGCGATCATGCCGACGGCTAAAATCTCCGGCGCCATCGCCGCGCTCTAGCCGCCGCGCGCTGGGGCCCGCGAGCCGGCCAGCACCAGCGCGGCGCGCAGCGCCTGCGCCACGCCTTGCAGGCCGATGAGCAGCGCAAAGATCGGGATCAAAGTCTTCAGCAGATAAACGAATGGCAAACCGCTCGCTTCGCGCGAGCGCTCCAGGATGCTCCAGGCGCGTTCCACGTAAGGCAGCGATAGTGCCACGAGTACCGCCGCAAATGGCAGCAGGAACAACAGCGCGCCGAGCAGATCGACGAACGCCCGCGTGCGCGGCCCTGCTGACGCATAGAAAACATCGACGCGCACGTGGCCGCCGACTTGCAGCGTCCAGGCCGCCGCCAGCATGAACAGGCCGGCGTGCGCATAGAGCACCGATTCCTGCAATTTGATCGAGCCGATGCCGAGCGCATAACGCATCAGCACCACGGCAAATTCGGCCAGCACCGCGTAGAGGCAGCACCACACCGCGGCCCGGCCGACGGCCGCCGTGACGCGCTCGATGGCATCGGCGATGCGGCCGGCCGACAATGCGTAAGGATTGCGCATGGCGCTCCTGCGGGGCGTGCGGGCGTGCGGTGTGACAGGCTCGCTGCCGATGCACTATAATGCGGCATCAGGCCCGCCGCGAAGCGGCCGTCCCACCGAACAACGCAATGTCCGGGAACAACCGCCATGACGCACGATCACGACCACGACCACGACCACGACCATGAGCACGGCTCGGAATTGTCCGAGATGCAGCTGCGCGTGCGCGCGCTGGAGACGGTGCTGGCCGAGAAGGGCTACATCGATCCCGCCGCGCTCGATGCCATCATTGAGGCCTACGAGACCAAGGTCGGCCCGCATACCGGCGCCCGCGTCGTCGCCAAGGCCTGGAGCGATCCGGCCTTCCGGCAGGCGCTGCTGGCCGATGCCAGCAAGGCGGTGGCCTCGTTCGGCCTGCTCAACCGGGTCGGCGACCATCTGATCGCGGTCGAGAATACGCCCAAGCAGCACAACATGATCGTCTGCACCTTGTGCTCCTGCTATCCGTGGGAAGTGCTGGGGCTGCCGCCGGTCTGGTACAAGTCGGCGCCGTATCGCTCGCGTGCGGTCAACGATCCGCGCGGCGTGCTCGCCGATTTCGGCGTCAAGCTGCCGGAGGGCACGCAGATCCGGGTCTGGGATTCGACCGCGGAGACCCGCTTCATCGTGCTGCCGATGCGGCCGGCCGGCACCGAGGGCTGGAGCGAGGAGCGGCTCGCCGCGCTCGTCACCCGCGACAGCATGATCGGCACCGGGCTGCCGAAAAATCCGAAGGAGGCCGCGTAATGGACGGCATCCACGACATGGGCGGCATGCACGGCTTCGGCAAAGTCGAGCCGGAGAAGGACGAGCCGGTGTTTCACGCGCCGTGGGAAGGCCGCACGCTCGCGCTCAACCGCGCCATGGGCTACACCGGCATCTGGACCATCGACCAGACCCGCGCCGGCATCGAGCGGCTGCCGCCGGACGTTTATCTGACAAGCTCCTATTACAAAAAATGGGAGACGCGGCTCGAGAACATGATCGTCGATCTCGGCCTTGCCGGCCGCGACGAGCTCGACGCCGGCCATGCGCTTCGTCCCGGCAAGGCGCTCAAGCGCAAGCTCACCTTGGCCGACGTGCCCAATATATTATCGCGAGGCACGTTCGCCCGGCCGGCGCAGGCGCCGGCGCGTTTTAAAGCCGGCGACAAGGTGCGCACCAAAAACATTCATCCGCCGACGCATACGCGGCTGCCGCGCTATGCGCGCGACAAGGTCGGCGTGGTCGAGGCGGTGCGCGGCTGCCATGTCTTTCCCGACACCGTGGCAATCGGCCAGGGCGAGAACCCGCAATGGCTCTACACCGTGCTGTTCGACGGGCGCGAATTATGGGGCGACGCCACCGATCCGACGCTGAAAGTTTCGATCGAGGCGTTCGAGCCGTATCTGGAGCCGGCGGCTTGACGCGGATGAACGCTGATCCGGCCACTCTGCGGGCGACGCAGTCGGTGCAGAGCATCCCGCGGAACGCCGAAGGTCCTGTGTTCCGCGAGCCGTGGGAGGCGCAAGCCTTCGCGCTGGCGCTGTCGCTGCAAGAGCGCGGCGTCTTCACCTGGAGCGAATGGGCGGCGACGCTGGGCGACGAGATCAAGAAGGCGCAGGCCGCCGGCGATCCGGATACCGGCGAGACCTACTATCGACACTGGCTCGCGACGCTCGAGCGAATCGTCGCCGAGAAGGGCCTCACCGATCCGCGCACGTTGGCGCGCACGCGCGATGCCTGGGAGCACGCCTGCGCGCGCACCCCGCACGGCACGCCAATCGAATTGCGGCCCAGCGATTTCGCGGGGTGATCGGCCACCAAAAGAATTTATCCGAGCACTCATCCGTCGCAATTCGCGGTCGGCTCTCTCTGATCGACAAGAAATCAATCGCATAAAAGCGCTACGACATTTCGTCGAGCAAGCGCGCCACAAGCTCGCCCGCCGGCATGGCCCGCGAACGCGCCACGCCCTGCCCGGCCCATAGCGACATGTAGCCGGCCGCGCCCTGCGCGCCGGCGGCGTTGCGCATCGGCCGGGTGAGATCGTTCTGCTGCCGGAACGGCAGGATCGCCTCGGGCTTGGCATCCACCACACCGATGAACGTGTTCTTGATGCCGCGCGCCGGTCGCCCTGAGAAGGCGCGGGTGATCACCGTCATGTCGTTTTTGGCATCGAGCAGCGCGCGCTTATGCGCGGCCGGCGCGCCGGACTCCGGGCACGGCAAAAAAGCGGTGCCGAGCTGCACGGCCGCGGCGCCGAGCGCAAGCGCGGCAGCGATATCGCGGCCGTCCATCAGGCCGCCCGACGCGATGACCGCAATGTCGACGGCGGCGCATATGTCGCGAACGAGCACAGCCAGCGCCACCATGGACTCTTCGAACGGTGCAGCGAAGCTGCCGCGATGCGCGCCCGCTTCGGCGCCTTGCGCCACGATGGCGTCGACGCCGGCGTCGGCCAATTGGCGCGCCTCTTCGAGCGTGGTCGCGGTGCCGACCACGGCAATGTCGCGCTGCTTCAAGGCCGCGATCTGATCGGCCGACGGCAGTCCAAACGTGAAACTGAATACCGGCGGCCGCTCCTCCAGCACGGCTTCCAGCTGTTCGACGAACGGGCTTTTCGGCAGCGGCGGCAGAACCGGCGGCGGCAGGCCGAGCGCAGCATGCGCCTCGCTCACAATGCCGAGCATCGGCTGCGCATCGACGGTGCTGGCGCTGGCGTAGCCGCCGGCGAACAGGTTGACGTTGAACGGACGCGGTGTGAGTTGCCGCATGCGCCGGATCGTTGCGACAATCTCGTCGGGCTTGGCATAGGCGCCGCCCCAAGCGCCCAGACCGCCGGCGTTCGACACGGCGGCGGCGAGTTCGGGCGTACCGCCGCTGCCCGCCATCGGCGCCAGCAGGATCGGATGTTCGATACCGAGCCGCCGCAGCAATGCATTCGACGCCATGATGCACCTCCATCTCGACGCCTGAACAGATAAGTGCCGTGCGATCGAGCCGGCAATGCGTGGCGCGACGCCGCGGCCACCTTATTTCGGCGAAACAGCGTTTCGCCGAACGCGAAGATCACTGTCGCGCTTCGGCGTCATGGGCTATAAATCCGCGTTCAGCAAAAGAAGCCATGGGAGGTCGTTATGTCGGCTCAGGCCAGTTCCGCGACACGCGCGGGCAGCACCGTAAAGGTCCGCTCCAGCGGCGGCGGCGAGTTCGATTGTTATTTGGCTGTGCCGAAATCAAGCGAGGCCGTTCCGGCGATTGTGCTTGCCAGCGCCGTGCACGGCGTCGACGCCGACATTTGCGCGATCGCCGACGAATTTGCCGCAAGCGGGTATTTGGCGGCCGCGCCCGACCTGTTCTGGCGCACGATTCCCGGGCCGCTGTCGCACGACGACGGACGCGCGCAAGAACGCTCGCAACCGCGGCTCGAGCGCATCAAGGAAAACGAGCGCGACATGGCCGATACGCTGGCCTATCTGCGCACCTTGCCGCAGTTCAACGGCCGCGCCGCCGCCATCGGTTTTTGCTACGGCGGCCCGTACGCGATCATCGGCCCGAAGCGGCTCGGTTATGCGGCGGGCATTTCCTGCCACGGCACGCAGATGCTCGATTATGTCGGCGAGGTCGACGGCGTGCGCGCGCCGGTCTGCATCATCTGGGGCGACCAGGATCGCCGCGCGCCGCCCGAGGTGCTCGATGCCTATCGGCCGCTCCCGGCGCGCATGAAGAACGTCGAGGTGCACATCTTCCCGGGCGTCAAGCACGGCTACATGATGGCCGGCATGCCGCAGGCGTTCGATCAGAAGGCGCGGGATTTTTCCATGGCGCGCGCCAAAGCGATTCTGGGAGCGCTGCGCAGCCCGGCCGCGGCAATGCGCGCGGCATCGTAATCGATCGGTGGGACAAGCGGCCTGGTCACCTCAGCGCGCTTCCTCCCACAGCGTCTCCAGCCTTTGCCGGAACGCCTTCGGCCGTTCGGCGAACAGGCGCCGCGCGATGCGCTCGGCGCGCTTCGACAATGCGGCGCGCTGCTCGGTGCAGGCCGGCACGAGCCGCGACCGCCAACGCGCCAGCGGCTGATGCGGCCCGGTGAGCCGCTCCAGCACCGCCAGATCCTGATATTTGCCGAGGCGGTCGCGCAGCCGTTCGGCTTCGCCCGTCCACATCCGGCCGAACCGCGGCCATAACGGCTCGACCAGCTCCATCTGGTAGCGATGATTGACCACGCGTTGGCGCAGCTCATGGAGATCTTCCGCGGTCGCGAGCCGCCAATCGGCCGGCATGCGCCGTCGCGCGCTGCGGTAACCGGCGGCCAATTGGGCCGCCACGGCTGAGAAATGGACGGTGTCGAGCGGCCACGACTCGGCCGTCGCGGCCGTGGCATCGAGCCAGGTGGCGATGGCATCGCGCAATTCGTCGGTCAGCACCGCCCGTTCCTCGCCGCCGCGCAACGCTTCGAGCCGCTCGCGCACCGAAGCGGTCGAGCGCGCCGAAAGCGCCGCGCCCTTTTCGCCGAGGTGATCGAGCGCATTGAGCGCCGCCTGACCGTCGCGCGCCGAGGCGAGCGAGCGGGCATGGTCGCGCGCCTCGATGCGCAGCCGGGCGGCGTCGGCGACGAACGGCAGCAACAGCCGCATCAGCGCCCGCCATTGTTTCATGGCGCGACGGAACTGATGCACCGCATCCTGGCTCGGCAGCTGCGGATCCGCGATGGCCGCGCGCGCTTGCGTGAGAATATGGCCGGCGGCGGCGCGCAACGCCGGTCCGATCGCGGCTTTAGGCTCCAAGGCGGGTTTGTCGGCCATATCGGTGCTAGAAATCGGCCATGGCGCGCTGCGAAAATCGTGTCCGGCCGTGGGCTCTGGCAATATGACGATGCTGCGAGAAATTCGTGACAGCATGACGAAATATCGGGCCGGCCGCACTTCCCTTACGGGGGGCGGCTTGCTACATCAAGCCCCGATCAGCCAAGCCCTTGGCGCGGGGTGGAGCAGCCCGGTAGCTCGTCAGGCTCATAACCTGAAGGTCGTAGGTTCAAATCCTACCCCCGCAACCAAAATTCCTTAAAAATCAGGTCGTTATAACGGCCCGGACCGGCCCTGCCGGGGCCGCGATGCTCCGGCCCGCCGTCAAATCCCGGTCGGGACGAAGTGACTGACTGCCGCCAGCACGGCGAGCAGCGCCAGCCCGATGGCGAGGCTCAGCGCGATCAGCTTTTTCTCGACCGGCAACAGCGGCTCGGGCGGCGCGTTGTGCAGCTCGTCGCGCAGTTTTGCGGTTGCGGCTTCCGAATTCGACATGATGCTCTCCAGGTTTCTGCGGTTCGTATGGATCGTGCGCTCGCGTTGCGGTGTACCGCTTTCAGCTCGCCGCCGGCGGCGTCAGGCCGTGGAAGAACAGCCAGGAAATCACCAGGCCGACCCAGACCACGAAGCCGAACAGGCTGACCAGATAAACGGCGGCGAGCTTGCCAAAACCTTCGCGCCATAGCGCCTTGAAGTTCGACAGCACGCCGATCGAGAAGAATGTCAGCACGAAAAAGATGACGCGGAACGTGTTGGCTTCGCCGATCGCGGCCGGCACGTTCTTGGCGATGTCGGCGGGCGTGCCGAGCGCCAGATAAAGCCCGGCCGCAAAGGTGATGACGAAGCCGATGATGAATTTGGGAAAGCGCTGCCAGATTTCGCGCGGCCGCGCCTTGTCGGCGCCGCGCCCGGCGTCGAACCGCCGCGTCCAGATGCTGCCGAGCACGAACGCCCAGATGCCGATGAAAATGTCGATGAACACCTTGATGGTGGCGGCGGTGCCGAGGATCCAGCCGGGCTGATAGTGCGTGCCGGCGGCCGCGGCTTTGGCCAGGATCAGCGACTCGGTAATGCCGCCGGCGGCGACCGCGGCGCCGTCGGTCTTGACCGCAAGCCCCATCCAGGCGGCGGCGACCAGCGGCTCGCCGGACAAAAAGCGCTGCGCCAGAAACGGCAGCACCAGCACTTCGACGACGGCGAAGATCAGCACCAGTGACGACACCAGCACCGGAACCACGGGCCGGGCGCGGATGGCGGCGCCGGTGGCGATCGCCGCCGACACGCCGCAGATCGAAATGCCGGAGGCGAGCGGCGCCGCCCATTCGCGCGAAAAGCCGAACCACTTGCGGGCAATGAAATACACCACCGCCCAATAGATCAGATAGGCTTCGACGATGGCGGCGACGCCGCGCAGCATCAGCGAGCTGGCAAGGCCGAGTTTGCCGGCCGCAGTGACGGCGAAAAAGCCGCCGAGAATGACGATGGCGGTCTTGATGTAGAGGTCGGGCCGCACCGCGTCTTTGATGGCGTCGGCGAAGCGCGGCACGACATTGGCGATGAACAGCCCGGCGAGCAGCGCGAAAATGTAGGCGCCTTCGCCGGTCAGCTTCAGCGACCAGCCGACGCCGAATTTTTGCTGCTCGGCGGCAGTTACGGCGGCGAAGCTCGCATAATTGCCGACGATCCAGCTCGCATAGGCGATCCAGAACACCGCGGTGAAGGCGAGCGCGAAGCGCTTGACGTCGGTCTTGAGCGCGGCGGCGGCCGCGCTGAGCACGACAAGCAGCGCCACGAAAGTGGCGACGAGTGCGCCAATGCCGCCGAGCGGCGCGTAAGTCTTCGAGACCGGGCCGAGCGCCTGGCCGAGATGGCTCCACACCGCCGTGCTCACCACCCAGCCGATCAGGTCGACATGCACCAGCACGGCGAGGCCGAGCACGAAAATGCCGAGGCCGAGAACGACGGCGAGCCAATCCTCGTCGATGCGGCCGGCCGGCGTCGCCGCTTGCGGCGTGGTTGCGGAATGAAAATCGCTCAGCGTGGCACCGGACATGACGATCCCCTGCGCCGGTCAGCCCGGCGCCTGCAGCAAAGAATGAAAGGTGACGGGTGCAGCGGGCGCTTTACGCGCGGCTACGGCTTTAAGCTGGGGCTATTGCGACGCAGATTGCCGGCGTCATGTTCATCTCCATGGTTGCGGCCCACGAAGATGCTTCGTGGCGCTTTAGCTGATGTATCGCGGCGCAAGCTGCCGGGCTCTCTTCGAGAACCGCTGCAAATCCCGCGATCCGACCAAATAGAACGCGATCGAATGATGTACTTTCCCCTGGCCCCGACGGAAGTCAATGGAGCAAACAAAAATAAGAGAGTCTTGGTCGCGGCGGGCGAACTTGAGCGAATGAATTCGCTTTCTCGACTTTCGCAGATGAAAGATGTTTTCCGCGCGCGCCGCTGCAGTGGCGCCGTGGCGGCAGCGGCGCCTGTTCTGGTTCGGGACGCCGTCGCCCGCTACGACCGCCGGCTTTCCGGGCCACCCGCGCCGGCTAGCCCGCGCCGAGCGCGCCGAGCACGTCGGCGCGTTCCAGCGTCCGCCGCAACGCCTCGTCGGAGACGTGGGTGTAGATCTCGGTGGTGGCGATGCTGGAATGGCCGAGCAGCCGCTGCACGAAGCGGATGTCGACACCGGTCTCGATCAACAGCGTCGCCGCGGTGTGGCGCAGCATGTGCGGGGTGACGCGGCGGCCGAGCCCGGCGTCCTTGGCGAGGCGCTTGAGCTTGGCGCGCACCGATTGCGGGCGGAGCGGCGCGCCATGGCGGTTGAGAAACAGCGCGCCGCCGCCGGCGCCAACCGCCGCAAGCCGGCACCGCTGTTCGACAATGCGGCGCAGGTCCTGGCGCAGGCTCGCGTCGGTAACATAGGCGACGCGGTCGCGCGCGCCCTTACCGTGAATGCGCAGCACCGAACCGTCCGGCGCCACGTCCTCGATCCGCAGCCGGCACAGTTCGCCGACCCGCATGCCGGTGACGACGAGGAGGCGCACGATCAGCCGGAACGGCGCCTCTTTGTTTTTAGAGCGTGGAGCGCCATTCGCCACCCGCCCGGCGAGCAAAAACTTCGTCTCGCTACGTGACAAAGTCCGCGGCAACCGCTTGCGCCGCGGCAACAGCGGCCGCCAATCGGCAGACGGATCGGCGACCCCGCCGCGCGCCGCGGCGCGCCGGAAAAACGCCCGCAAACACGCAAAGCGCCGGCGCACCGTCGCCACCGAAAGCCGACGCGCACCGACCATGTCTTCGAGGTAGTCCTTGAGCATCGCTGCAGAGATTTCGGCAACCGCGACCTCAGGCGCCGCCACGCCCGCCAATGCCGCGCGCCCCCGCGCCGCAATCCATTTGCCGAAATCATTCAGATCGGCGCGATAGGCCGCCAGCGTATGGGCCGACAGAAGCCGCTCCCTCGTACAAAACCGCAGAAACTCCTCAACCGCTACGCACAACTGCATCTCGCTCTCCTTGGTGAAAGAGCGCGAGTGTGCAGCGAGAGCGAAGGGGAGGCCAAGAAAGCTTGGGTTGCGGGAGGCGCTTGCGGCGCGTGAGCAGCACGTGCGGCGTGCCGGCCGCTCATAACTGCGGATTATGGGCTACTACTTTCGCCAAAGGATCTCAGTAGGTCCTCGCTACCGATATCCGTCCAGATGGACGAAGCGTCTAATAACCTCCCTTTTTGCTAGCAGCATTAAAGAAGGTCGT
>Ga0209060_10000450_pt1 | contig 78100 bp, 142 predicted proteins | sample Coa_R1_8_FD_187155 | JGI IMG/M metagenome (GOLD analysis project Ga0209060, IMG submission 187155) | Surface soil microbial communities from Centralia Pennsylvania, which are recovering from an underground coalmine fire - Coalmine... | ecosystem: Environmental > Terrestrial > Soil >... | reverse complement strand
GCTGGGAATACAGGAAGATCGAACAGACGATCGGACGGGCAACGCGTCTGCATCAATCGGTCGTGGAGCACGAAGGCCGCCTGATGGACCGGATCCTGATGCAGATCCCCGGCGGAGAGAACCATGTCTTCTACTTCGACGTGAACGAGCAGCTCGCGTCCACCGTGCAGGCCAGCATGGATACCGAGCCCGGCAAGACCTTCCAGGTCGGGGTAAAGAACGGCCCACGTCGACGCTTCGTCGTTGTCTGGGGGCCGACCTATGACGACGGAGCGGCGCGGTACTCCACGATCCAGCTCCTGAGGGCCGGCTGGGCCGCCAGGATGCCAGAACTCCTCGAAAGACGGGTGATCGAAACGGCCGACACCTCTCATCCGGAGATCCTCAGGAAGTGCGGGGAATGGCTCCAGAGGACCTGGAGCAGGCCGCTTCCGCAGAAGCGGGTCTCCGTGCTCCTGGTCAGCGATGCGGACTGGGAGACGCATCCCGAGAAGTGGCGCCAGTCCGCGGAATTGATGAACTCGGGCTTCTCCTATTTTGGAAAGGAGAAGCCGATGTTCATGGCAACCTGCATCGAGTCGGACGGGACAATCTAAGGATGGACCACCACCTTCCCTTTCTCGTCTGGTTCGGCTGGTACTGCGTGGCCGGCATCGTCATGGCCCGCTTCGTGGCGCTCTCCAGGCCGAAGGTCCGTCGGCAGATGGAGAAGCTCGGCGCGTATGGAGTCGGCGCACAGGGAGCCGCATTCGTCCTCCTCATCTTGACGTGGCCGGTCTGGGGAACGAGCCGACTCTTCAGGCTGGTTCAGCACCTGATCCATGAGCGCGAGATCATCGCGAGATCTCAGCGGGCGTACGATACCTCGCATGAACTCGAGGAACAGATGAAAGCCATTTCCCAAACCGATCCTGATGCCGCTGCCGAAGTAAAGGAGGAGTTTGAGGATGCGCGCCAGGACTACCATCAGACGATCGCCCTGGTGGTGAAGTGTCCTGGTTGCCGGAACAAGCTGGAGAAACTCGGGATTCCATTGCCTCCCGAAGAAAGGCACGAATGGGAACTTTGAAAGGGACTCCGCTCATGGGACAACTCGAGGGACTGACGCTACCCGCGCACAAGATCAATGACATGATCCTCTACACGTGCTTGGGATGCGAACTCCAGCACACCGGCCTGGTCGAGAAGGCTTCGTTCCTGAAGGGCGAGTGGCAGTACTCGGTGCGATGCAAGGAAGCCCCTGGAGTCCTGCAGGGACATCCCGAGTCCGTCGTCTCGGCTGCCGAGAAGACGCTCTACGAGGTCGAGGTCGGAAACGGCGCCGGCGTCAGGGTCCGGAAATGCCTCGAGGAGGGAATCCCGGTCCATCGTACGTTCCTCTTCGACGGACCTGTAAAGAAGACGCAGATCTTCGAGGGAGATCCCGACTCCTGCATCAAGATCGCCGAATCCCTCGTGGAATGGTTCAAGAAAGGCGCCGCGGCGCCGTTCATTTCGGCCACATAGGAAGGAGATCCCATGTTTGAAAAGTTCACGGATCGCGGGCGCAAGGTGATGAGTCTCGCCCGCCAGGAAGCGCAGAGGCTGAACAGCGACATGATCGGGACGGAGCATGTCCTCCTGGGTCTCGCCAGCGAAGAAGGGGGCGTCGCCCACAAGGCCCTGAAGGTGCTCGGGATCGACGAGGCGGCCTTGAGGAAGGAGATCGAAAGACGGATCAAGCCCGCCGCTCCCAGCGGCATGCTTGGGCAGATGCCGTTTACTCCGCGCGCCAAGCGCATGATCGAGCTCGCCGGCGAGGAGGCCAGCCGGATGAAGAGCGAATGGATCGACACGGGCCATCTTCTCCTGGGGATCATACGCGAGGATGAGGGGATCGCCGGGATCCTCCTGAAAGACGTAGGCGTCACGATAGACAGGGCCCGCGGGGCCGTCGGAGACGTCCTGGGTCAGGGATCTTCGGAGGAGGCCAAGCCGAAGAGCCATGGTCGCTGCATTCTCGTCCACCTGTTCGAGAAGATTCAGTCGAAGTTCCACGAGAGCAGAGTCCTCGTCGTGAACGGCGAGACCTATCTCTATGGCCCGTCGATCAGGATCGACGGCGTCATGCAAGACAAGATCGAAAAGGTTGCCGCGGCGATCGCAGAGCAGCACGGATGCCGCGTCTTCCAGGTCGACATCATGCCCGAGAATTTCGGCCGGTAGCGGCCACGGATTAATTTGTCATAAGGCGTTCAATGGGACTTGACGCCGACCCTTAGTCATGGTATAAGGGTCCCGTGACAAGGCTATCGCAGGGTGTTCCCTGTGCTTCCGAGGAGGAATTCTCGATGGAGCGTCCCAGGGTCATCATCGTCGGCGGACGCGATTACAACATCCCCAAGGAGCTGCGCGAGCGCTTCGAGATCGTCCGCCACTACGAGCAGAAGACATCGCGGATCGACCAGCTGCCCGCCGCCGACTACGTATTCGTGATCACCGACTTCGTGAATCACAACGTAGTCGATGCGGTGAAGCGGCAGTCGAGCATTCCGGTGGTCTGGCTCGGGAGGGGATGGTCGCACATGAAGCTCGAACTCCAACGACGCAGTATTCTGCCTCCGGATTCAGCTCCGGAGGCAGCGGAACCCGCCCGGGAGGAAGAGAAGGCCCAGTCCACCACGACCGGGCTTTCCGAGGACGAGCTCTGGCGCCTCTACAAGGCGAAGATCATCGAAGCCGTGAAGGGGGCTCTCATTCCCGGCGAACTCGTTTCCGAGGCCGACCTGCTGGATCTCCTTTCGGATATCGCGCCGCAGGGCGACATGCGGATGCTCCTTCCGCGCCTCCATATGGGAGGAGTGATCATGGAGGTGAAGGAAGGGCACTGGAGCCTGATGATCGGATCCGATGGCTTCGAGTCCGGTCTCGCATCGGGACAGCCCACGCAGCGGCCGACCACCAGGACGGTGCGGGTCAACCGCGAGCCCCCGCCGGATCGTGCGCTCAAGATGCACGGGCTCAAGTTGGGCCCGTACGCCAGTCTCGCCGCGCTCATTCGCGAGATGCTGAAGTACGAGGAGTTTCACATCGACGGGAAACCGATGTCGATCGCCGGATGCAGGAACATCATCAAACGTGCAGTCGAATTGCACATCGTCGATGACACGCATGCCCAGATCTATGTCGATCACAAGGACAATGTCGTCCTGAAGAGGATCGCGCCCCCGGATCAGGAACCCGAGATCGCTCCTCCGTCCCAGGCACCTCCTTCGCCGGCATTTGCGCTCGAGCAGATGTACGACCAGATGCAGGTCGAGAACGCGCAGAACAGGATCACGAAGGAGAAGGCCGAGGAACTGTGGCGCGAGGTGGTCGAGCGCGTGAAGGTCCAGAAGAAGATGGTCGGGACCATCATCGAGAACGGTCGGATCGAATGGCTGGCCGACAGCGCGATCCTGTGCTGTCTGGTCCCGAGCGAGTACAGCGTGTACATGCGGCAGCTGGACTCGACAGAGACCTGGGGCCTCGTCTCCTCGATCGCACGGGAGTGTTTCGGAGCCGGGATCGTCATTCGATTTGTGCTCGACAACGCCGCAACGAAGGGGAGGGCGTGAGATGCCTTTCAAGACCGCACTCACCCCGGAGATCCTCATGGCCATCCGGCAGGCCTGTCTTGACCGAGCCGAGCTCAGCCACGACCAGCGCGCCGAGGCCATGGCCAAGAATTATCCCGAGTTCAGCGTGAGGATGCTGAGCGAATACTCCCGGATCTCCCTCCAGTGCACCGAGAAAGTCCTGAAGCTCTACGTAGATGGCAAGGCCAGCCTGGGGATCCTCTCCGAGCTGTGCTCGTGGAAGAAGGAGGACCAGGACTTCATCGTCGACGACCTCTTGGCGAAGAAGCTGACGCCCGTCCACCTGCAGCGAATCAAGCGCTGGAGGAATGAAGAAGGCTGGGGCTTCGACGAGTGCATCGCGAAAGCTACGGGGAAGATGCCGGTCTACGAGCCCCAGAAGCGCGACGGTCCGAGGAAGAGCTTGGACGGTCTGCTCACCGAAATCGCCGACAAGGGGGCCCGCTGGAGGGCCATGGTGACTCAAGCGCTCGAAATGGTGCAGCAGGAGGAGGCCCAGGCGGGCGTCCACGAGGCGATCTTCAGCAAGGTGTTCGTGCTGCGCCAGGTCCTGAAGGACCAGCTGGACTACGTGAACAACCGGGTCGACCGTTACATGAGGCTGATCCGGAACCGGCTCAAGAACGGCGGGCCGTCTCCCGCCGAGATCGAGGACAACATCAAAGGAGGCGACGATGCCCACCCCCACACAGGTCGCGAGAAAGGCGACGAAGGCCAAGTACATGGAGCTGATGGACAGCCGGTTCAAGATCAACCCGGTGAAGGTGACGCCTCGTGACGGCTCGGCCAAGGTTACCGTCGAGCATCGCGTCGGCCGCGATGCCGGTTTCCTGACCCGGCCGCAGCTCATGGATTTGCTCGGCCTCGAAAAGGAGTTCGGCGAGTACGTCATTGACATGCAAAAAAAGTTCCGAGACAAGGAACAGCTGAAGAAGATCCTCGACGAGAAGTACCGGATCCTGAAGGGCATCTGTAGTCGAGTGGTCGATGACTACAGAGAGCGGCTCGAGAAATTTTACGGGGGCTACGAAGTCCCGCTGCTTCCGCTTTTCAGTTTCGTCCAGGTCACCGAGACGGAGAAAGGCCTGTACCTGCTCGCTCTCGTGAGAAGTTCCGACTTCTTCCACATGATCGGCGATCCTGCCGACAACCTCCTCTACAACGAGACGCTGTTCGCGGCCACGAAGAAGTGGGCCGACCTGAATGCGAGGGCCGAGAAGACCGCGCGGGCCCTCATGCTGCTCCCCGGCATCAACAAGGACCTCAAGCAGCGCGCCATGCTGCTTTCCCAGGGCAAGATGCCCGAACGGCTGGAGTTCAAGTCCGAGAAATAGTCCATGGAAGGCACGCCGAAGGTCTGCGTCTTCATGAGGGAGTACCCCAAGGTCGACGACCGCAACTTCTGGGTCGACGCCGACAAATGGGCTCCACTCCAAGACTTCCTCAAGGAGAACAAGGGGAAGGCGGAGATCGTGGCCGTCGCGTGCCCGGAAGTCCTGGGAGACACCTACAGGGAGCTCGTGGTCAATCTCGCCGCGATCGCGAAGGCCGGCTTCGTCGTCGCCTTTGCCGAGCTCGAGGAGCGGAAGGAGGCGATCGAGACCAGGACGGTCGAGTTCAAGGCCAACGGCGCGCTGCCGCCGGTCAAGAAACCGATCCTCGAGAGGACGCCGGCGCCCGAGGCTCCGAAAGCGGAAGCGAACTTCAAGAGATGGGCCGGGATCATCTGCCCCGGCAGGAAGCCAACCATTTCCCTTCTTTCGACGGCTCCCGAAGAGACGTATGCGCAGGCCCAGCTCCTCCTCATGCTCGACCGGGAGATGTTCCGGCCGAGCAGCCAGGGACGCGAGATCATGGGAATCTACGACGTGAACGCGGCCACGATGGAGGAGTTCCTTCAGGACTATATCGAGAGGCCCGAGGACCTCAAGCTTCTGGAGAAAAATAGGAAGGACATCCTCGAGAATGGCTGGGAGAGTTTCTGTGTGGCACCCAAAACTGCACCGGAGAAGAACCCCGCCGTCGCGCCAGGTGTCTACCACTGCCTTATCACGAAGGACCAGATCCCTTCCGAGGAGGGCCCGGCGACTCTCCTCAAGATCAAGAGCCTGAAGGAGATGATCGCGAAGGAGAAATCCTTCCAGTGCATGCATTGCCTGCAGACGATTCCTGCCGACAAGCTGGAGAGGCTCGGCATCCTTTCGGTGTCCGGCATCTTCTCGGGCTTCAACAGGGACAAGGCCTTCGTCTATCCCATCTGCAGGAAGTGCCTCGCCCTCCCGGAGGGGGAAATGTTCAGCAAGGTCGAGAAGAACCTGGTCGAGAAGACCGACATCTTGGTGGCGAAAATCGAAGCCTCGATGCGCGAGGTCGTCAAGCAGGACGTCCTGAAGAGGGAGAAAAAGGCATGAGGCTCGACAGAGTCACCGTGACGGGCGCGGACCAGTGGACGGACGTTTCCGCGATGGTCGAGCTCTCCAAGGAGTTCCCATTCATCGAATGGGGGATCCTTTTCTCAGCCAAGCACCAGGGCGTCTCGCCCCGTTACCCCGCCGAGAAATGGCTCCAGGAGCTCCGGAGGACGGTAGAAAAAACGCCCCTTCGCCTTTCCGCCCACCTCTGCGGACGTTGGGTCCGGGACCTCGTGATCCACGGCGACTTTACGTTCAGGTACCAGAGGCGCGACCTCTGGCCCATGTTTCAGCGCGTGCAGCTCAACTTCCATGCCGAGCAGCATGAGCCCCATGAAGACTTCCCCAAGCGCTTGGGCGAGGCCGGCAACCAGGACTTCATCTTCCAGATGGACGGCCCAAACAATCCGCTCTGGAATGCCGCGAAGGAGACCATCGGCGCCCGCGCGGTCCCGCTCTTCGACCGATCCGGCGGCGCCGGCGAGCTGCCCGACCAGTGGCCCAAGGCCTTCGAAAACGTCTACTGCGGCTACGCCGGCGGCCTGGGCCCGGACAACCTGACGTCCCAGCTCGGCCTCATCGAGCCTGCGGCCGGCAAGGAACGCGTGTGGATCGACATGGAGACCCGCGTCCGGACTGATGAGAAGTTCGACTTCGCCAAGGTTCGCCGCGCGGTCGAGCAGGCAGTCGCCTGGATCAAGGATTGAGAGGGGAAATGAAGACCAAGCAGGAAGCCAAGGAGAGGCCTTTCGTGGCCGATCCGAAGACCTCGCTCCGGATCGTCAGGGGGCGGAGAACCCAGATGCGGAGCCTCATTCACTGGCGGCCTTATGAGGGCGGGATCAACCTCGGGTTCAGCGGCCTCCAGCCCGGGCTCTACAACACCTGCAATCCAGACAGCGGCTGGGTCCTCCGGAGCCGCGACGGCCGCGGCACCTGGAACGATCGGACGAAGCCCGTCAACTGTCCGTTCGGCCTGGTCGGCGACAGGCTGTGGCTCCAGGAAGATTACCGGGCACTGGGTTCCTCGGGCGACCGCGAGGACGTGGAGTACCGGGCGGACGGAGCCAAGAGGGCCTGCAAGACCGATGAAATCGTGATCCATTCCGCGGAATGGCTCTCCGCCAAGGATATGCCGCGCTGGGCGACACGCGCCATCCTCCAGATCGAGAAGATCGAGGTCCAGCGCCTTCAGGAGATCTCGGACGAGGACATCGTCGCCGAGGCGGTGGCGTGCGAACACTGCGACGGCCGCGGCTGGTATCTCGAAAGGTTCGCGGACAATCATGGGACGCCCTGCAAGTACTGCCTGGAGGAGGCCCGAAAGCGCGGGATCGACATCGCACCGGGGCAGTACGCGAAGCAGGACCTCCGGAACGTCTTCGCCGAGTCCTGGAATTCCCGCTACGACAAGCGTGCCCACTGGGAGAAGAATCCCTGGGTCTGGGTCGTGACCTGGAAGCTGAAGGAGGTCTGATGCGGAAGATCCAGAAAAAGTACTACCTCACCGAGTCCACATCCCGTCTCGTCCGGATCGCCTCGGCGAAAAGCGGGATCAGCCAGTCTCGGATCGTGGAGGCATGCCTGACCCTGGACTTGGTCCGGCGCGCGAGGAGGGGCCGATGACGAAGAGCGAACTTCGGAATGTTACCTTGGGGCTGTATCGCCTCCATTGGAAAGAGGGCGGAGTATCCCTGGCCTCGATCGGATGCAACGAACGCGGGGATTTGTGGTATGCCCCGACGAACTGGATCGAGGTCCCCAGCTTCGACTGGACAAAGGTCGAGAGAGTGAGCGCAGTTCTTCTGGAGAAGGATAAGGAGCGGCTTCCGGATCCGGGCCCACTCTATGACGCGGAGTAAAACGGGAGTAAAACGATGATCGCACAGTCGGTAAGTGTGAGGACATACCTCTACCTCGAGGCGATCTACCTCGCCGCGGACGACGAGAGCAAGGACGAGCAGGACGCGCTCGCGCTCATGGATGCGATCTGGAACTTTCTGACCACGGAGGAGCATGCGTTCCTCGATTCCCGTGGGAAGCTGGAGGAATAGCGATGGGCTGCGGCTACGGCGATTACGATGAACCGTGTGCTGGCTGCGGCCGGAAGCGCTGCGGCGAGGGGAACACGTCGAGATGCCCTTCCCCGAGAGAGGCCTTGAACGTCCTGGTGGATGCGGCCGACGGCACGCCGGTCGATGCCGAAAGAAAGCGCCTCAGCATTATAGTGCTCGACCGGATCATTGGGCGGAGACTGCGGTGAAGGTCAAAGACCTCGCCAACTGCCCAGACTGTGGCGCGGAGGTCTTCTATTCCTGCATGACGCCTGCAGGGAAAGGGAAATGCCGGAACTGGCGCACTCTTCATAAGGCCCGGATCCGCCTGGCTCGGGAGATGCGCCTGCTGATGGAGAAGATCGAGCGGAGGACGACCGGCAGGCTGTGGGGCGCGAGGAGGTTCTTCACGCCGCGGCTTCTCCGAACCGTGTTCGGCGACGGCAAGAAGTTCCTGTGCCTGTCCAGCATCAACGTCAGGCCTGCCTACTGGGTCGTCCGGATCGATTCTGGCTGGAGCACCAGCAACTGGGAGCGGAACGAGAAGCTCAAGCTTCCCTGCGACTGGCTCGAGGACGTCTATCAGGCGATCGAGCACGAGTTCGGGACCGGGGAGAAGGAGAACGGCGGACTCTACGCCAAGGCGAGGTTTCCCCAGGCATGCAGCCTTGGGGACGGCACATCCTGGGACGAGATGGAACAGGAAGAGGTCGAGAAACTGCTGGGGAAAACCGCATGAGCGGAAAGATGCTGACGAAGCTCGAAAAGCTTGGGCTCCAGGTGGCCTGGGAGGAAAAGTTTATCCGCCATGCGACGTTTCCGCTCTCGCCGGTGGAATGGTGCGAACTCTGCATGCGGGACGGCGAGCATTACCTGGGCGGCTGTTGCGGGCAGACGAGCGCGATCCAGGATCTCCTCATGATGATCTTCCGGGATGGAGGCGGTGCCGATGCGCGTGACATCCTCAATCTCATGAGCACCGCCTCGCCCCATGGCGGCTTCGAGTTGTTCAAGGTGGACTTCGACCTGGCGAAGTTGGGCGACTTCGTGGATCGTTGGAAGGAACTCAGGCCGATCGAGAAGATAGGCGTCTGCTGTCAGGCCGTCCGGGATCACCTTGATCCGAAAGCCGTCAACGTCCCCGATGTCGAGAACCAGGACCCGAAAGATCCTGTGAGGGCGCTTCAGCACAGCCTTGAAGTTCTTCAGTGGACCGACATCTTCAAGCCCACGGAGGATCATGGTCAACGCCACGCCAACCGCCAGGTTCTCCTCTCGAGGATCCTTCCCGCCTGCCGGCTGGTCCTCAAAACGGCGGCGCCGCTTCTCAGCAAGCCTTTCAATGGATATGCCGTTGTAAACGGCGCACGCCGGATCATGAGGGACGCCCATGGGTATTGCATCTATGGTGACGAGAGCCATGCCAAAGCGATGCTCGACATGTGGACTAAGGCGGTCGATGAGATCAAGAAAGACGGCAAGCTTCGGGTAGCCATCACGAAGCTGACCGTGAAACCGGTCGCCGTCGATGCCGCCGGCGGCATCACCTGGCCGAAAGGATAGGAGGACTCCATGTGCAGGTGCGACTACGGGAATTGTGACAAGCCGGTCTGTCGTTGTCGCTGCCATGCTCCCGCCTTGAAGGACTGCTGCCGCCAGGCCGTCGAGGCCGAGCGGGCCCGCGTGGCAGCGCTCCGGAAGAAGAAAAAGGTGTCGAAATGAAGCTAGAGCAGATCGCACTCGGCAGGCGGATCCGGACCCTGGTCGATTTCTCCGGCGTCCCACGCGGCACGCAGGGCGTGATCGACGAGGATTACGGAACGGGCGTCATGGTCGCCTGGGACCTTCCCGATCGGCCTTTGCCCCCGGGATATCACGTCCACGACGGCCGCGCAGCCGCCTTCCATGGGCTCCTCCGGGACGGCTTCAATAAGGAGAGGGAGCTTCGGCATTTGGAGATCGTGGGGGCATGCCGATGATCGACTTCACGCTCGAGGCGGAGAAACTGATGGCAGAGACGGCGCCTTCCGCAAAGGGCGGCCTCGGGATCCCGCTTGAGAAATGGCGTAAGGAGTACGGAGAGAGCCAGTGCTTCCGTGAGCAACGGGACTTCATCGCGGGATTCTTGAAGCGTCTCGTCCAGCGCGCCAAAGCCGAATCGAAAAAAGAAAGGAAACGCTGATGCTGATGGTAGTCGCCTGCAACCATTGCCACAAAAGCGGTACCTTCGACATCGAGATCAAGTTCCATCCGCATGGCCGGTCGTGCTGCGGACACTGCGGCCAGGAGGAGCAGAAGTTCTGGCTGTTCAACTTCTGCGACATCGAATGCCTGTTCGGCTGGCTGCGGAAAAAGAAGGTTTCCGAAAATGGCATCCCATGCCGAGACTGCATCGATTACGGGACCGGGAAGGCCTCCGGCTTCACCGCCGGCTTCAAGCAGAACGGCATCTGCGGGACGTGCAAGGGAAAAAAGGCCGTGAAGGGGAGCGTCAAGAAAATTCTTGCATCCATTAGGTAAACCGTTAAACTACTCTTGTGACAGGGCTTCGGAGAGTTCGGTGACCACGGAAGAATTCATCCGCGTTGTGAAGTCGCTCGGCCACTACGACGGCCACACCTGGATCGACTTCGAGATCATGCCAGGGATCGTCTGCTCGTTGCTCGAGGAATTCACGGAGATCGGCCGGGAGGAAGCGCTCGTTGCTCTCGCCGCCGAAGGGCTCGACTGCTGGAATGAACGCTACGCAGAGAAGGTCCGCAAGTATTTTGGGCCGAGGTTCTTCGTGGTGAAGGGCAAGGGTGCCCGCCGCAGATACTGGTCGATCAATCGTGAGTGGAAGGACTCCTTCTCGAACGCGACCCGGTTCGATTCTGATGATCAGGCCCGGAAGACCTTCGCCCGGGAGTGCGGAACGTCGACGGGCCACGAGGAAGTTCTTGCCGTTGCCTATCCAGAATGGACATCCTGCGAGAATCTTCCATGATCTCCTCTCCCGAGATCAAGCCCAGGCGCCGGCATCCCGCTCTCCTCGTGATGGCGGCGCTCCTCAAGGGCGTTCACGTCCGCGTCGACGGCGAGGAATACTGCTATCAGGATGGCGCTCTCTGCGTCCAGCGGCCCTCTATCGACCTGTCCACCGGCGAGAAGCAGGACGTTTTGCTCGACACGCAGATGACGGTCGCCCAGTTCATAAAGTGGTGCGAGGCGATTCCGGAGCAGGCCGTGATCCAGATCGTGTTCGGGAGCGTCATGTCGGACATCCGGGAGGAGGGTCGATGAGCCTGTGGATGGAGATCCTCCTGTGGGGCGCGGGATACAACCTGGCTGGAATTCTGGGCTGGGCGTTCTCAGCCTATGAGATCGGGAAGCACCGCGGGAAGGCCCACGAAGGCGCCCGTGGCAAGGATTGCTCCCAGGCGGAGTGCTACAGCCCGGTGGCGCTCTGCATGGCCTGCTATTTCCTTTGGCCGCTCCTCATCGTGCTCGTGATCGCGGAATCCTGGCATCTCCTGTGGTTCAACGGCGGGGTGAACGCGACGCTTCCGCCGGAGAACTCCTATCCCGTCAAGCCGAAGGATGTCCCGGAGATCGAATGGGAAAAATGACCCAGAGCTGGAAGTATCACGACGGGAAGCAGATCCGGGAATTCCTGGCATGAAAAAGAGCCGCAGGGGCCCCAAGAGAAAGCCTATCCCGAGCTCCACCATGGAGTTCGTCAGGATCCACGCCGGGAAGATGACGGACATGGAGATCTCCAGGAGGCTCCGGATCAGCACCTACAAGGTGGCCGTCGTCCGCCGCGGGATCGGCGTCCGTGTTCGGAAGGGACGGCCCAAGATGGCCGCGAAGGAAGTGAACCGGATCCTGGGGATGCGCCGCTCCGGACTCAAGGTGGTCCATATCGCCAGACGCCTTCGCGTCTCCCGCCAGAGGATCTACCAGGTGCTCTCCCGGAACGGAGGCGGATGATGATGGCGGCGCCGGATCCGAAGGAACCCAAGGTCGTCGTTCATTCCGATCTCGAGAAAATGTGGCGGCTTCTCGAGGAAAGCGGCGCGGAGACCATGACGTTCAAGCTCTTCAAGAAGTCGGATGGCCGAAAGGACCGCAAGCCCTTCAGGGCCATCATCCTGGTCGAAGGCGAAGAGGGAGTCGAGAGAGTGCTTTCCGCAGTGGAAGCGGCCACGTCGGAGGACGACGAACTCGAAAAGCGCAGGGACCACGATCTACGAAGAAGTTCAAGCTGGAGAAGTGTCCCTTCTGCGGCAAGGTGCCAAGCGGAAAGATGTTCGTCGCCACGAACAACGGCCCGGCGGTGCAGTGCGACCACTGCGACGCGGACGGCCCTCCCGCCTACACGAAGGAACAGGTGGGAGTGGAAAAGCCGAAGGACTACCGGGCTGCGGTCGAAGTCTGGAATCGGAGGGCGTCATGAACCTAACCGGTCCCTGGGAGGTTCCGAGCGCGAACGTCTTCTGCGTGGTCGCGCCGAACATGGAGCACCAGAATAAGCGGGAAGGCATGTGCCCTCCCTATCCCTGGGCCATCGTGGCGGACACGGATCCCGACAGTGTGGGCGGGGAGGCAGCAGCCGGATTCGCTCGTGCGATCGCCGCGGTTCCGAACCTCGTCGACGCATGTCGGAAGGCGTTGTCCGCCTTGTGCGAAGGCGGCGACAAGGACGAGGCGGAGAAGTCGCTCCGTCAGGCGCTGGTGAAGGCTGGAGAGTTCCAGGCGACCACGAAATGAGCATATTCGCCTGTGAACGATGCGGGTGCGTGGACAACACCGCCGTGACCCATTACTGGACCCGGAAGGAGGGCTCGCCGGCGCTCTGTTCGGAGTGCGACCCCGAGATCGGGAAATGGCACGGCCGGTTTCCGAAGCAATCGGCCGCTGGCATGGTGACCACTCCGGACGGCTTCCTCATCAGCCCTGAGGAAGATGCGCGATCGAGACAGGCGGAAGAGGCCGCCAAAAGCGTGGATGGCGTCAAGCACATCGGCCTCTTCGGGGTCGCCAAGCACTATTTTGAAATGGGCTGGAACTATTCGGCACGATGGCATGCGGATAAACCGCTTCCCCGACTCAACCCTCCAGAGTAAAGTGATGCTCCACGCCGTCCACCTGGTCGATCTGCTCGGCAAGCTGAAGAGTGCCGTCCGGAAGGATAAAAGCCTCGGGCAGGACTTCTACGAGCTCCTGCTTCATGCCATCTGGAAAGATGGCGAAGAAGGGAATCACGAGGAGATCGCCAGGACGATGCTCGAGATGATCGAGCCCGAGAGGCTGGGAGGAATCAAGTCGTTCGAGACAATGTTCTCGGAGTCGGCCTTCCAGCTCTGCTGGTGCTGCGGCGCCGAGATCCATCCTGAAAACACCGCCAAGGTCGCCCGGAGGACCTGCTGCGTGAAGTGCGTCGAGTCCCACGGACTCCGAAGGGACGGGGCATGAGCTTCGCGATACGTCTGAAATGGTTCTTCGGCCGCTGCCACGAGCCGGGATGCTGGCAGAAGGGCCTCCGCAGGAGCTATTTCGACATGTCGAGCGTGTCGCTCGTCCCTTTCGCGAAGCCCAGCATGGGGCTCAAGTTCGAATGCCTCCAGTGCGAAAAGCATATGCACCAGGAACTGACGAACCCCGACTCGATGCCGGTCCTTCTCGCGGGACGCTGCAGGACCTGCATCGGAGAGAAAAAGGTCGTCGTCCGCCGCTTCGTCGACGGGGACGGCAAGGTGAAGGCGAGCTACAGTCCCGCCTACGGCGGCCGTCCGGACGTCCCGGACATGGAAGTCGCGGACTGCCCGAAGTGCGTCCCGAAGCTGATCGTCCGAATAGAATAATTCCAAGCGTATAAGCCGTAAGGCTTTTGTTTTCTCGGTTTTCTGATCATCGGAGGAGCCATGGCTGGCCAGTACACGGACAAGGATCTGTCGTGCGTCGATTGCGGAGCCGCCTTCGTGTTCTCGGCGGGCGAGCAGGAGCGGTTCGCGGAGCTCGGGTTCACGAACGAGCCCAAGCGCTGCGGCCCCTGCCGCGCGGCGAAGAAGAAGAACCAGGGAGTGGGCGGCGGTGGCGGCGGATACAACCGCTCGGGCGGCGGCGGCTATGACAGGAGCCAGGGCCCCAGGGAGATGCACGACGCGGTCTGCGCCACGTGCGGCGGCCCGGCGAAGGTGCCGTTCAAGCCGCGCGGAGACCGTCCCGTCTATTGCTCGAACTGCTTCGACCGCAGCGGAAGCCGGCGGTAAAGGGACCTCGTGAACGACCGGGAAGCGCTTCGGAAGATCGAAGAACTACGCTCGAAAGGGTGGGAGTTCGAGATCCAGGCCGATGCGGACGGGTGGGAATGCCGGGCCATCGGGCCCGGCCTTTCCCACGCCGATTCCCGTGGCTTCCTGTTCGAATGGGTCGTCGAGCACGCGATCAAGGAAGCCTGCGCGATGGAGGACGATCCGGCCTCCTTCATCGCGCAGTGCGGGCCGGGGATCCGCAGCGCCTTGGTTGAGGCTTTCGGGCCAGATGTGAAATATCGCATCGAGGTCCAGGACGAGAAGTGGGAATGGGGTCCGAAGAGGATCATGATCGTCATCGCTCCTGGCCACTGCGACGTGAAGAAGCACCTCGACCAGGAGATGCCGTTCAGCCTTTATCTCAGCGATTTGGAAAGGAAGACTAGGGTTCACCTTCACGTGGGCCATGAATGGCCGGATGAGCAGGAAGCTCCGGAGCCGAAGACATGATAGACTTCCAGGGACAGCCGTGAACTTTAAGGAAATGTCGGAACCGGATCTGATAGGCCTGGGGATCCTGGCCTATCTAAGCACCGGCCTTTTGGTCTTCCTCATGACGCTCGCGGCTCCGGAGATCCGGATGGTCTGGAGGGAAGCCTTTTCGCTCGGCGCGGCATTCTTCCTCCCGCGCCTGGCTCTCGCGTGCCTGATCTGGCCGATCCGCCTACTCGTTTTCATCAAGGACTGCCTGGGATTCCCAGGGAGCGGGAAGAGGTTCCTGTGAGAGTCGTAGCCGTCAGCGACGAAGGGCTCGAGAAGCTCCTCCAGGAGAGTCCGCTGTTCGCGATCGCATTCGTCTCGCGCGTCTCCATTCCCTGCGACCATTTCTTGCCGGAGTACTCCGCGATGCCGGAGATCCTGGGCAACCGGCTCGCCTTTTTCAAGATCGACCACGACGAGAATCCCACGATTTCGGACGAGCTCGGCATTACCGCCGTGCCGACCCTCCTGATCTTCAAAGCAGGCCTGGTTCTCGCCCGGTACGAAGGCCCCTACAGCCGCGAGGCTCTGAAGGAGAGGCTCCTCCAGGTCCTTTCTCCCAAGGCGTAGGACAGACATGGCCTACGACGAGATCCTGATCGTCTGCTATCGCACTACCAATCCCAAGGTGCTCATCGTCGACGGCGCGTCCAAGACGCGGTGCGAGAAGTGCCGCCAGGATGTCTGGATCGCGCCCTCCTCGAGGAAGGTCAGGGAAAAGACGGGGGCGAAAGTCGTCTGCGAGATCTGCGTACGTCCGGACGTCCCCGTCTCCGACGTCCTCCCCATATCGAACGAACAAATCGGGGAGATCAAGGACACCCTGGAGAACCGGAAGCGCCGCAACTAGGGGCCGTTCTATTGTTTCCAGATCCTTCCTGTGATAGCATGATCCCGATGCAGGCAGTGGGTGGAAGACACGTCTTCTGGAGCGCGCCTAGGCCTCCCTTCATGACGAACGGCCCGATCCGGACTGTTCCGATCCGGAACGCCGGCAGCCGGCTCGGCCTCGCTGGAGGCTTCCTCGGGCAGGACGCTGGCTCCACGAACCGGCTCTACAACGTCTCCATCCCCGCGATCTTGGGCCGGATCCAGCTTGCGCCCGCCATCCAAACCTATCTCGCATCCCTCGAGCAGCAGAAGCAGAATCCTCAGCGCAGTAGATTCGGCGGAGGCGGGGGTGGCGGGATGGCCTCTTACCAGGCGGCCGCACCGGCACCGAACTTTCCGCCCATGACCGATCAGGAGAAGCAGACGCTCTTCGAGATCGCCCAGAATCCTACCGACGATGAACTGAAGGACTTGGCGACGATCGACAGCGTCTTCACGCAGCATTACGCCTCGTCCTACACGACCACAGCCGAAGTGTGCTCCTATCTCTCGTATGCTTCGAAGTACGGCAATCAGCTTGCTCAGTTCGGCCAGGGCGGCGGAGGAGGTGGCGGCGGATTCGGGCGTGCCTATATGTTCATGCCACGGTACGGAGGATCCTCCGACCAGGCCCTCGAACCGATGGCGGAATACTTCTTCGTCTCGCCGATGCAGTCCCAAGGCGGTGGCGGGGGTGCCTGGCGCCCCCAGACGAAGCCGCAGCTGCCGGACAGTTCGTTCATGAAGGACAAGTTCTACTGCACGTTGGATAACAGCAAGGGCTCATACCAGGTACCCTGGGATACGAGGGACTGGGTCAGCTGGTTCGGCCTCGACACGGTGCAGCCCTGGGGGGGCCTCAAGCTTCCGGTCCAGAACGGGCAGACGGTCTTCAGCGTGGTGGCGAGCTTCCCCTTCCCGCCCCCGATCGATCAGGATCGCTCTTACTTCTGGGCGCCCGTCATGCAGTATCTGCCGAAACTCGCCAACATCGGGCAGCCGATCGACCCCGAAGCCGTGGCCGCCTGGGTCACCATGGCCACGATCCAGAATTACGATTCGATCGTGAACAGGATGATCGCAGACGCCAAGGCCGAGGCGAAAAAGAAGAAGCGCCAGGCTATCATCAAGGCGATCGGACTCTCGCTCGCGGGCATCGTAGCCGCCTTCATCCTGCCTGCGATCATCGTGGCGATTGCGTCGATGATCAAGCTCGCGATCGAGACATACATCGACCTCAAGCAGCGCCGTGAAGCGGCCAAGCAGATGGCCGATGCGGCCAAGATGTTCGAGAAGGATGCCCCGGCTTTCTCAGCCCAGGTACAAAAGACAGCAGACATGTTGGACGCGTCGACTGCTGAGGCCCAGGCCAATACTCCCCTCACTCCGGAGCAGTCGGCCGCGGTCCAGGAAGTTGCGGCTGAGACGCCTTCCGCCCCGGTCGGACATTACGTGATCGGGGGAGTCGCCGCCGGCGGGATCGTGGCGGCGCTGTTCGCGCTCCTCAGGTAACGGGATTCACCTCCGGTTCAATCGAACTTGATTTCCCAAGGCTTTGAGCGTACGCTTAGAGCAGTCTGCTGGAGCCCCCCCTTCTCCAGCATCATCGGAAAGGTTCCTCCGCCCGAAGGAAGCTGACATGAACAAGCCCACCTTCGGCCCATGCGGCCCTTGCGCGCCGCTGGCGAATCCCTTCGGCGGCCCGGCCTCATCTCCTTTCGGCTTTGGTCCGATAGCAGCCGCGCCGAGCGCCGGTCCCATCGGCGTATTCCCGGCCCCGGCCCCTGGCCCCGGCCCCGTGCCGCCGGCGCCCAGACGCGGCCCGGCTCCGGTCCTCCTCGGGACCGCAGCCCTGTTCAAGATCCTGGCGAAATCCGGGATCTCGAACGTCCCGACGTCCTCGGTGATCGGGGACATGGGAGTGAGCCCGGCCGCCGCCTCTTCCATCACCGGCTTCGGCCTGGTGCTGGACGGCTCGGGCCAGTTCGCGACGTCGTCTGAGGTCACCGGGAGAGTGTTCGCGGCCGACTACGCGCCTCCCACGCCCGCCAACCTCACGGTCGCCGTGCTGGACATGCAGGCCGCGTACACGGACGCGTCCCTGCGCCTGCCGGATCAGACCGACCTGGCGGCCGGCAACATCGGCGGTCTCACGCTGGCTCCAGGCACCTACAAGTGGAATTCCAACGTCACGATCGGGACGAATCTCACGCTCGTGGGCGGCCCCGACGATACCTGGATCTTCCAGATCACGGGGACTCTCACGGTCGGCCCCGGCGTGCAGATCATCCTCGCCGGCGGCGCGCGGCCGGTGAACATCGTCTGGCAGGTGGCCGGCGCGACGACGATCAACCCGGGCGCTCTCTTCAACGGGACGATCCTGGACCAGACGAACATCGCCGTCCAGACGGGCGCGGCGGTGAACGGCAAGCTCCTGGCTCAGACCGCGGTCTCGCTGGACAACAACGTCATCGACCCCTGACCTCTACCCACGGCTGGAGCTCGCACCGGGCTCCAGCCGTGGGATCAGACCGCTCGATTCATGTCTTTTGCGCAGCGTTTCCTGGCAGGTCAGTCCACGCGCCGGGACCGAAGATTCTTGCAGACGCTGACTTGAGGCTTGTCGATTCGCTTTTCGAGCTCGCGCCAGCAGGCGTCCGAAGGCGTCTCGCCCTTCTTGAGCCAGGTTCCGAAGTCCAGCCTGCCCTTCGCCGGGCATTCGAAGGTGCAGTCCACCTTCTGGCCCGATCCCATCGATGGGCGGCGGCCGCTGGCGCGTTTCTTCGGCTTCTTCTTGGACTTCATAGGGCGAAGTTCCTCGTGGCCCACTCCCGTGCGAAGTTCGCACAGCGGTCGATCAGGATGAAATTCCAGCACCCGCCGTACGTATCCTCGCCGACATCGCAGACCTTGGCCTTTCCCCGGTGCTGGGAAGGGATCGCCTCCAGGAACTTCGGCTGCATGACGATGATCCGGTCGGCCCAGTTGCCGGCGAGCCATGCGATCGTCGGCGCTTGGTAGACGGCGCCTGCGGAGAGAGCGTCCTGTTTGTGGCGCTCCATGAGGATGTAGGCCATCGCGCGGCTACGGACGTTGCCGCCGGCGCAGACGGTGAGGAACTTCATGTCCCGGTGATACCACGCCGGTGAACGTCGGTCAAGCCATCACCGAATGCTTCAACTCGATGTCGCCCTTCATGAGACGATGGACGATGAAGTCCTTGGTCGTCATGGCCTGGCTCCAGTCGAAGCCAGCCTTACGAAAGCCGTTTACGGTGAAGAGCTCCCATTTTGCCGTGACTTCTATGAAGCGGATCTCACATGTCACGGGGCTTTCCCCAAGCCCGACAGCCCAATAGAGGACCGTGCCCTTCTCCTGCTGGATGTTCGCGTAATCCTTCGCCTGGTATTCGGGCACATGGACGTAGGAGGAACCGTTGTCGAACCAGAGGCGCGACCGGTAACTGCAAAGCAGCCCGAACTTCCACTGCAGCTTGGGGCCGTCCATCCAGCTGTTGATGACCATGATGTCGGGGGAGGAATAGTGGCTCTTGCCGAGTTCCTCGAGCCGCTCCTTGTGCCGGTAGTCGTCGGGAGTCGGCGGCCGCATCGAGACCTGGCCTTCGAGGAAACCGCGTTTGAGCAGCAGCTGCGCGACGTGCTTATGGAACTCGTAGCCGAGACGAACCTTCTCGCGGATCTCCTCGTCTGACGCCATCCCCTTCTCTCCTGAAAGTTTCCTCGAGAGGACACTTTAAGCATAGAAAAAGTACATCCAGTGACTTAAAATAGCCAGTGATTTAAACTGGAGGCCCCTTGGAACCCAAAAAGAAGCCGATGCTGCCGACGCTCGCCGGCAAGATGACCCCGGTCTTCGTCAATCCGAAGAGCCAGGAGGTCGCGGTCGCCTGGGGGATGGAGGACGCGAAGGCGCTCTTCAACTTCAAGGCGACCTGCAGGGAATCCACGTGGACGACCTACGAGGTGGGCCTGCGGAACTTCTTCGGCTTCTGCCGGCAGGTCGGGCTCAAGTCTCCGCGCGACGTCGAGACCACGCACATCACGTCCTACATCGAATACCTGAAGAATGGAGGCCTCGCCAAGCGGACGATCAACCTCTACCTCTCGGCGGCCGCGTCCTTCTTCGACTTCATGATGCAGCCGATCGACACCAAGGGCACGCAGCTCATCCAGTCGAACCCCTTCCATTCGGTCAAGAAGGCCCGTCCCAAGGTCCAGGCCTACGAGAAGGAGACGAACCTCCGGGAACTCTCGATGGACGAGTACCGGAAGATCCTGGCCACGTGCGATCTCGGGACGGTCCTCGGCAAACGCGACCACGCGATCATCCGCCTGATCTTCTGGACGACGCGCCGGCGGAAGGAGATCGTGAACCTGAAGGCCAGGGACTTCGGGAAGGACGAGAACGGCACTCCTTGGGCCAAGTTCCTGCAGAAGGGCGGCAAATTCATCACCCTCGACCTGGCGCCGCCGATCATGGCCGAAGTCGAGGACTACTGGAAGGCAAGCGGCCGGAAGGTGAAGCCCGAGAGCCCGGCCTTCACCGCGACCACCGACGCCGGGAAGTACCTCCTCAAGGCACGCGGGCTCGCCGCGCGCGATGGGGAGGGCCCCATGGCGGCCTCCGCGCTCGACCAGATGATCAAGAAGCGGGCCGCCCAGGCAGGGATCGACACGGAGATCGTCCACGCGCACATCCACGGGATCCGGCACCTGGCGGCGCGGTTCCTCCGGGAGAGTGGCGTCGACGTGAAGAGCATCAAGGAGCGCCTGGGGCACGGGTCGCTCGAGACGACGGACATCTACCTCGGATCCATGGATCGGATCAAGGCGGGGAACTGGGAAAAGCTGCAGCAGATGGAGCTCGGAGGTTTCCCGACGGCGCCGGCGGGCAAGAAAGGGAAATAAAGAGCCTTCGAACTTGGAAGGAGAGCTTGGGGTGCGCCTCTACGTGACGGACCACGCCTTCATCCGGATGGGCGACTGGCATCCGGATCTCAAGCAGTTCGTGCCCCGGAGCCTGATGCTCGACGTTCCCCAGGCGCAGGGGGTCCTGAACGCCCTCAACATCTTCGTCTCCGGCCTCGAGGGCGGCCGCCCCGCCACCTGCAGCGAAAAGTGGACCCGGCGGCACATCCGCAAGTACCACCGGCCGCCGACGTTTATCTTCGACCGGCAGCTCCAGGACCTCTACACCTTCGTCGTGGATCCAAGGGGCGCGGTCATGGTCACGTTCACCACCATCAGCGACGGCCACGCCGTCCAGATGCTCGACAATCCGAGCCCGCTCTTCCGGTTCTCGCAGGTGGACGAGATCCGCGTGCCCTACGCCCTGGGCTGCGCCCTCCATGACGACCCGGAGTTCCTGTCGCTCCGGACGCCGGCGGGGCGGGAGATCCCGATCAGCTACGACATCGACTTCACGCCGAACGTCGGGACCGCGCCCGGCTCTTCCCGGCCCCCGCTCGCGGAGCGGATGGCAAATTATCGGATTACCAGAACTCGATAATTTCCCGGTCCGCAGGGGTCAGCAGGCGGGGACGCCGTAGCTGTGGAGGGCCTTCTCCACCTCGGGCATGGACTTCGGGAGGTCGACTCGGGCGACGTCGGTCCTGCCGATCTTGAGGTCGACCATGACCTTGAGGGAGTCGAGGAGGTCGTCCCGCTCGGCCTCGTCGACGTCGAGGTCCGCAAGGACGCCGGACTTCCATCGGAGGGCCATCTGCTCGGCCTGGTTCGAGATCCGGTCGAACCACGCGTCGATGCGCCGGGCGGTCCGCTCCACGAAGGCCTTGGGGACAGCGTCGATCGAGAAGTCCAGGAGCTGCATGCGCCAGAGGAGCACCCCGCCGCCGGCGAGCGGCTTCGTGCGGATCAGGACCAGGTCGACCGGGTCGAGGAAGGCCGTGTGGAAGCGGGTGGGGCCCTCGTCCTGATCCTTGTAGAACGCAGAGGAGCCGCAGCGAGTCCACGCCATGGAGGGAGGGTAACCTGGCCGGCGGCCGCGGTCAAGGCGGTTCCAGGGTCAGTCGCCGTCGTGCCCCATGACGCTCCAGGTCCGCCGGCGTTTCACCTTCACCGGGCCTCGCGCCTGGTTCCGGCGGACCGCGGGGAAGGCCTCGACGGGCCACCGGAGCCGTCGCCCGGCCTCGAGGCGGGGTCCTTTCGGGGTCTCGAGGGCCCAGAGCATCCTGCAGAGCCTGCAGAGGCGCCTCCCGATCCTTGCATAGGCCCGCTCGCAGGCGTAGCGGGCCCGGTGGGCGTGCTTCCCGGTGGGATCCCCGCCGGCGTAGCCCACGATCGCGCGGCCGGGGAAGCCGGAGGAGTCGAGCTCGATGCAGCGGAGATCCCCGGCCGAGAGTCGGCCGCGGCGCGCGGCCGCGCGGGCGGCCTTGAGCACGGTCGCGGTCGGCTCATACGAGCAGGGCTTCACGCTCGCCGGGTGCCCCATGCACCGGAGCGCCGGGTTGTCCCGGTAGAAGGCGGAGCCCATGCCGGCCTCCTCAGCAGCCGCCGATGCAGTGGGCGACCGCGGGGAGCCTCCACTTGCGCCACGGGAGTCCCATCATGGCAGATCCTCCTTATACGAGGAGGGTACTGAGAACATCCCCCTAGCAGGCGGGGATCCCGAACTTCCGGAAGGCCTTCTCGAGGCCCTCGCGGGGCACGTGGATGCCCCTCTTCGTGGCCATCTCGGGGATCTCGCTCATGAAGCCGTCGAGCACGTCCAGGAGCTGGTCCCGGAGCTCCCGGTCGACCTCGAGGTCCTCGAGGAGCGGCCGCCACCAGCCCGGGCGGACGTCTTGCCGGGCATCGTTCACGCGGGCGGCCCACCGGCCGACCAGCTCGACCACCTCCGGCGGGATCTTCGCGATCGCGCGGCGGGGGTCGATGGTCGTGAGGGCCTCGTGCGTGACGCCGGCGCCGCCGCCTTCGAGCGGGACGCTCCGGACGCGCATCATGACGATCGGGTCGAGGTAGGTGCGGCGCAGGCCGGAGCCCTTGCGGTAGAAGCCCGTGTCGCCGCAGCGCTCCCAGGTCATGGAGGGAGGGTAACCTGGCTGGCGAGCCTGGTCAAGGCGCTTCCCGCACACTGCGCGCGCTCGGCGCCGGCCAATTCTTCGCGCCGCGCGCGCCCGGCGGCCGCCAGAAAGCCCGCCGCGCGAGCCGGTCGACTTCCGGGCCGTCCGGCCCCGGAACGGCCCTTTAAATCGCCTTCCAGACCCAGGTCCGGAAGGGAAAAAGGGCCTTCCAGGGGTCACTGACTTAAACCTTGATTTAGGCTAGTGCCTATAAGAGAGCGGATCCCCCTCCAGGGCCCCGGAAAAATGAGAGCGGATCCCGATCTTTGATCCTGGAAAGTCCTGGAAAAATCCGGAGAAAAACGTAGAATCTAGCCTTGTAAACATTGGGTTTAAAGGAAACAGGTATATCCTAAACATTAGGTTTAGAACTATGCCAAATAGGCCCGGATTTCCGACCTGGTTTCGGATCCTAGAATCCGTTCGAAAAATCAGCCTGGATGGCCAGCGATCCTTCACCGCCGCGGAACTCGCCCAAGAAGCCGCCCTCGAGCGCGTCGGCAGCGCGACCGAACAGCAGCTCGCGTCTGGATGGCTGTCGAAGTTCGTCCGGTGGGGCTACGTCGTCCACGACGGCACCGCCAAGCCCGAGGGGGCCAACCGGTGGATCCGGAAGTACCAGATCACGAAGTTCGGGAAGATGTGCGAGCCGACCAAGGGCGGGAGCTACACGGTCCCACTCAACCGCCTGATCGCGGCCGCCCGGGAGTTCGAGGCCGCCTACGGCAAGAAGGAAGAGGCCCTGGCCTGGCGGCAGTTCCTGCAGGTCCTGAACGACATCGATTCGAGGAGGGACGGCCGATGAAGCCCTACGACAACAAGGTGACCTGGAAGGCCCTGATCGCCGATGTCCAGAAGGTCGTCTTCAGGAGGATACGAAAGGCATCCAAAGTCCCGTTGTCGGAGGTCCTATCCACAACTTTCAACCAGAAGCTGCCCGGGGTCTACCTGATCTACGACTTGTCGGGCGAGATCCTCTACGTTGGCTCCTCCGCCGACGTGAAGGGACGACTGTGGCAACATCTGAACCCCGATGTCCGGAACTCCTTAATCGAACGGCTGGCGAAGGACGAGCTTCTTGGCGTGGTGGGAACCCCGGAGTTCCAGGCAGCGGTCGAAGCCCTCAGGAAGAGGATGTTCGAAACATTCAAGGTCACGATCTTGGACGCCACCGACGGTTTCGGATACAGCCCCCGTGGAGTCCTTGAAACGCTGGTCCAGTGGACTTTCAAACCGAAATACGGCTGTTGGCCCGCACCCTGGAAAAAAGATGGCTGGGTGCCAATCCAGGAGAGCCTACAGGAGGCGCAGTGATGGAGAAGATCAACCCCGTCGTCCACGGCATGGCGATGTACGAGATCTTCCTCAAGAAGGACAAGATGACCCACGACCAGGCGCTCTTCCGGGCCCTGTGCGTGGCGTGCGAGGAGCAGCGGGGGCGCTGCGAAGAAGCCTGCGAGGAGGCTGCGGAGAAGCTCTCCCTGGAGTCCAAGCAGCGCGCGGATTTCTTCCGCGAAGCGATGTACGGGGCCGAAGGAGCCCGGAAGGCCGCCGAGGCGATCCGGAAGCTGCCCCCGGCGAACATGGACAAGGAGGGGATCCTGCGATGAAGAAAAAGCCCCAAAAAACCCGGTCCCGGAGCCCGAAAAAGATCACCGCGAAGGCCCTGGAGAAGGTCCTGGGCGCGCGACTCGCCCCCACGCTCGACCGGATGACCGCGAAGGCGAAGGAGCTCGGCTGGAGCCCCAAGCAGTCGAAGGCAGAGTCCGAGGAGGCCGCGCGGATGCCGAAGTTCGTGTACGTGAAGTACGCACGCGGCTGGGGTCCCTGGAAACGCGGCAAGGAGGGGAACCAGGGGGGCTTCGTGCTCTCCTGGGGGGCCGAGAAGATCGGCTTCGGGGAGACCACGTTCATCCTCAAGGACAAGAAGATCATCTGCGAGACGGAGTGCATGTCCGAGGGCTTCATCCGGGCGGCGGTCGACCATTTCCTGAGGACGGCCGTCGTCTACGAGCACCGATAGGAAGGAGGCTGGGATGAAATGGGAGGTCTGGAAGGGCGACGTCCCTATGATCATCAATCTCAACCGCGAGGACGAGGCGGCATCACTCGGATTCACGTATGCGAACGGCTCAAGCCTGGACGTGCCGATCACAATCTCGACGGCAGAAGCATTGATCAAGGACCTCGGGCTCAAGAGGACGGAGGAAGGCGATGGAAAGCCCTGAGACGCTGGAGTCGAGGAAGCTGATCCTCAAGCTCATGGACGAGATGGGTAAGAAGGGCTTCTTCTTCGTCGGCCTGATCGGGTACCGCGTGGCGGAGCGCGACGTCGACTGCGTTCGGGTGGGGACCACGATCGACTTCCTGAGGGATCCGAAGATAAAGCCCGCAGTGATCCGGATGCTCCAGAACACCATCACCATCCTGGAGGCCGAAGGAAAAGCTCAGAACATCGAGATCATCGGGAACTGGTGAGAGAGGATTTATGGAACCAGAAGAGATCGCGAAATCAGGAAACCGCGCCGCAATCGAACTGTGCGAGCAGCTGATGAGACTCTTCGGGCCCCAAGGCGATGGCTACAGCATCGCGGTGGGGACCGCGGCGACGGCCATGCTGTTCCACGCGTACCGGATCTCCAGGCGACATTCCAAGAAGAGGGCCGTCGACGTCCTGCAGGCGATCCTGGACGACGTGGCGCGGAACATCAAGGACCTCAGCAATGACGAGATCAAGGTCACCGTGACGAGGCCCGTGCCATGAACCCGATCCGTTGGTGGCTGCGGCAGGTAATCCAGTGGGGGCTCTGGTGGTGGAAATGGCGGCCGCTGGAACCCAAGCCCAAGCCGAACAGGATGAAGCGGTGCGATCGCGGCCACCTGGCCGAGCGCATCGAGAACGGAAAGCGCGTCCCGGGCTGCGGTGGCGGGGACAGTTGCCAGTTCAACTCATGATGGAGGAGCCGTTGAATCGGCTGGAGAAGAGCGCGGAAGCGCTGAACGCGGAATCGGACAGGTTCCGCGCCAATCTGGAGGCCCTCGAGGAGCAGCTCAAGAAGCTGAGCGTGGGCATCGAAGTGCAATACAATGGCTGGGGCTACGGCAAGATGGAACGGAAGTGGGGATTCTTCTGGGTCGCCGGCGCCGCCGGCAGGAAATCGGTCTTCGAGCTGGCCCGCACCGAACGGACAGGACTCGCCCAGGTCATGGGCGTGTTGATCGATCGGCTCTGCGTCGCAGCGGACACCGAGAAGCACAAGCTCGAGGAGGCGAATCGGATCCTAGAGTATCAGAGGGTGAGAGCCTCCGGAATGAAGGCTTGACTCACAGGTAAACGCGGTCTAAACTTCGGCTATGGACAGACGCGACTTCCTGAAATCCATCGGCCTTGGCGGCATGGCGCTTACGTTGCCGAAGCCCCTCAGCGTGGTAGCTGCCACGATGAGGGATCTCACGGATCCGCCGATCCATATGGGTCTCGCGAGATTCCGCGGCTTGGGCGGCCTCCTCATCCACGACTTCAGCCTGTCATACATTGATCCGAATGTTTCGCGCGAGCGTCATTCCGACTTGGTGGAGAACTGGTCGATCCATCTGGTGGCGCACGATGGGGGCGGAGGATTCGTGCCGATTCTGCAGGGCTCGGTCCTCGGATACATCGTGGGAAAGCCGAACATCGGCGCTCTCATCGATCGAGGAGCGCTCCCTGCGAGGCTTCTTGCACAGACGTTCCTCGACATATGGATCGTGCCTCATTCGAGGCCGACCCGTTCGCTTCCGGAGTTGACGGCGACGCTGCACGGAACGGGAACCGGTCCTGCGATTCAGACTGGTTGGGGCCCGCTGGCCGACATCACGGCGCAGATCCGCACCGTGCGCCTCGAGCGCACGCGGGCGATCGAACTCGGGCTGGTCTCGCCATCGGATCCTTTCGAGGCCGTGTGACGCGGCCGTCCAGGAGGCAACAGGCATGATCTCCTACTGCATCTGCTGCCAGCGGCCGCCGATGGCGTCGTTCCTGATCAAGGATCTGATCAAGAAGACGACGGTGCCCTACGAGATCCTGCTCTGGATGAACACCGACGACAAGGATCTCCTGGACCTGATCGGGAAGGAGAAAAAGGCGGGCGCGCCGATCGAGATCGTGGGGTCGACCAAGCACTCGATCGGGATGGTGGGCTACAAGATCCTCTTCCAGCGGGCGGTCCACGACATGATCGTGCAGGTGGAGGACACCGTCATCATGGTGTCCCGTAGGATCGCGGAGAAGGCGGCCGCAGCCTTCACGAAGAATCCCAAGGTGAAGCAGATCGTGGCCGACGTCATCCAGGACAAGTACACGACCGGCGGGCGGCCGCCGATGAAGGACTACAAGCCTTTGGACACGACGGACGAGCTCTACGACGGCCCCGTCGACGGCTGGTTCAGCGTGTACCACCGGTCGGTGCTGCCCTATCTCATGGAAGCACCGTACGAGAGGGTGTTCTTCCTGGGCAGCTGGATGCGGGCGAGGCTTTCGATGGCGGGCGAGCTCGGCGTCCTGACCACGCGGTTCAAGGTGTTCAACACGGCGGGTCCGGCGTACGCGAACTTCTTCGGGACCGTGAAGGACGAGATCAAGAACTTCCAGGAGGCCCAGAAGCCCCAGCGGGCCCGGGAGTACGAGAACTGCGCGCTCTCCCAGAACGACATCCTCGCCATGGAGGAGACCTGCGTCAAGACGGCGAAGGAATTCGACGCGATGGACACCACGTTCTAAATGGTGGTATCATCCCGGGAGATGTTGGACTACGCGGCTGAACGTCCCAGGCTCTTCCGGCTGGCGATGCGCTTCGTCCACAACGTCTCGGAAGCCGAGGAGCTCGCCGACGCCGCGATCGAGAAGGCCCTCACTCACCGGGACCGGCACCAGCCCAAGAATGAGAAGGCATGGCTGGTGGGAATCCTCAGGAACGAATGCCTCCACCGGATCCGGGACCGGAAGATGGAGGAACTGCACCGGTTTCCCGAAGAGTACGGCAAGACGCCGCTCGAGATCGCGATGCAGCGCGAGCTGCAGGACGCAGTCGACCAGGCGGTGCTGGACCTGACTTCGGAGCAGTGGTGGGTGCTGTATCGTTATCAGTTCGAGGATTTGTCAGGCGAGGAGACGGCGGGTAAGATGTCCCGGTCGAACGGTTCGGTCCGGGCGCTCATGCACCGTCTCAAGAGAAAGCTGGCCCCGAAGCTCGCGGAGTTCGTGACGCCATGAAGACGCTTTCGATCAGGGAACCCGGCTGGCGGCCTTTCCTGGGGCAGGTGTCGCTCGCCGGCACCCGGCGGCCGCGGCGCCGCCTGGGCGATGCGGCGACTGAGCTCACCGACGACAACTTCCAGCAGGCGCTCAATGCCCAGACGGCCGTCGTCGACTTCTGGAGCCCGTCGTGCATGCCCTGCATCCGGAGCAAGCCGATCTTCGACGACATCGCCACGAACCCTCCCGGGAACCTCTTCATGGGCACGGTGAACGCCGACGAGGCGACGGCCACGGTGAAGAAGTTCGGCGTGGAATCGCTCCCGACCCAGATCTACTTCGTGAACGGCGTCGAAGTGAACCGGAATGAAGGAGCCTTCACGAGGGACCAGCTGCTTGCGGCGATCGGGCAGCTGCCCGGGCCCCAGCCGCCGATCACAGCCCAGCCCCAGCCTCCCGACCAGGTGATGGCCCCGACTCCTCCTGCGGCGGCACCAGCGCCGGCGGCCGCGCCGGCACCTGCAGCACCCGCGCCGGCGCAGTCCACTCCCGCGCCGCTTCCGCCTCCTCCCCCGCCGAACCCTGCAGCTTCGATTCCGTCCACGACGCCTCCCGTTCAAGTGCCGCCGGGGATCTCTCCCACGGTGCTCGTGATAGGCGCGGCATCGATCCTCGCAGTAGGAGCCGGGATCTTCCTGCTCGCGAAACCCTGATGGGAAGACCAAAGAAGAGCGGAGCGGCGATCGCTCCTGCGCCGTACGCGAAGACCATCCCATCCGACGGGATCTTCCCGCAGTACGCGCTCCTGATCAATCAACTCACGCATGGCGCGTTCAGGATGAGATACATCGAGCGCGCCGACGTGCTCGATGAGGGTCCGAATATCAAAAGGACGATGGAGTCGAGGGTTTGCGAGGCCCATCTTTTCAAGGGCATTGAGGTACGATTTCTGGACGGGAAGCCGTCGGGGAGGAGGCCGACCGTGACGGTGATCATCGACAGCGAGACGGTGGTCGACCGGGAACCCGCATCGACCTTCTCCGGGGAAGATCCACAGTTCAAGGTCAAGGATTCCACGGTCCTCTTCCTGGCTGCAGCCGATTCCGGAAGAGACGAGGCGGACATCGACGCGCCCAAGATGGGATATTTCCTGCCCCACGGGACGAACGTCTGGGTGCATGTGGAAACGAGCCGGCCAGTGGAAAGCAGGCTCATCATGGGGAGATATTCGTCATGAAGGAAGCGACGGCGGCGCAGTTCCCGAAGGAGTGTTTCTTCTCCCACCCGATCACGGGATCGGCATCACCGATGGAACTTGTCCGCCCAGTAGATCTTCGCGGTCATGGGCGCTTCCTGAACACGACTTTCGAGTGCGGGAAGGAAAGCGGATTCCTTCTCCTCGGGCTGGGTGTCTCGGCCGCCGGAGTTGCCGAACTTCCTGGAACGGTGACCTTGAGCGTAGACGGCGAGAAGCTGGTGGTCGACGAGCTGCTCAAGGATTTCTCGGAGCCCGGGAAGACGCGCATCAAGAGGCCGGATGGAGCGACTTGTCTTTTCTGGGCGGTGGACTCCGAACAGAACCCGATCGGGCCGTTTCTTCCGACGGGTAGCAACATCCTCGTGACGACGGATGGCGCTGGGGAGGACCTCGAGATAGCCCTCGTCATGGCGGAATATCGTCTGGGATCGGGGCAGACCCTGTACGGACCTCCGCCCGAGACCAAGTATGCGGTCTTCCGGGATCCCGGGCACGTTCTGGTGGGAATCGAGAGGGAGGGGTTCACGGTCATCACTCTGGGCGAGGAATACGGCGAGGGAACGTACGAGGTCATGAAGTTCTACGGGACCCGGCACCAGGCGACGTTCCGGCAGGTGGTCGACCGCAGGGTCGGCGAGGCGAAGCACACGAAGCCCGTTCCTGGAGGAAAACTTCCCGGTCCGGTGAAGGACCAGGGTATACTGAGGAACCTATGAAAGGAGGATCCCATGAAGGCGGAACTCACGGCAGCCCTGTCGGCGATGCAGGCGAGGCTCGAGGCGCTCAAGGAGAGCCTTTGACCTCGATGACAAACGTCGGCGGATCAGCGAGCTCGAGGCGCAAAGCCTGGAACCGGGCTTCTGGTCCATCCCTCACCACGCCCAGCCTTTAGTCCGCGAACTCAAGTCCCTCCGGTCGACCGTAGAACCCCACGACACCCTGGCGGCCGCGCTGCGCGATGATCTTGAGCTTTGCGAGCTCGCGGAGCCCGGCGTCGACGACCAGGTGCTCGAGGAGGTCCGGGACCGGCTTTCTGCTCACGAAACCCGGGTTCTGAGAGCGGAAGAGCAGGCTCTTTTCACGCATCCGGACGACCGATTGGATGCGGTGCTGACGGTGCGCTCCGGCGCCGGCGGCGTCGATTCCATGGACTGGGCGGAGCAGCTCGAGCGGATGTACTGGCGGTGGCTGACCAGGAGCGGTTTCGAAGCGGAGATCACGGAGCGTGCAGAAGGAGAGGAAGCCGGGATACATCGCAGCGTGATCGAGGTCCGCGGGGCGTTCGCGTACGGGAGGTTGAAGGGAGAGACCGGAGTCCACCGGGTGTGCCACATCTCGGAATTCGATGCGGAGCGGAAGAAGCAGACGAGTTTCGCGGCCGTCGAGGCGATCCCGCTGCGCGCGGAGACGTCGATCGAGGTCCAGGAGAAGGACCTGGAGGTGGAGACGTTCTGCAGCGGAGGCCCTGGAGGGCAGAACGTGAACAAGGTGGCATCGGCGGTGCGGATCCGGCATGTGCCGACGGGAGTGATGGTGAAGTGCCAGAGCCAAAGGTCGCAGATCCAGAACAAGACGAAGGCTCTGGAGATACTCTCGGCGAGGCTTCGGAAGCGGGAGGAGGAGCTGCGCGCCGGCGGCCGCGGGCCGCGGATCGAGGCGGCCTTCGGCCATCAGATCCGGACGTACGTGCTCGAGCCCTATCAGCTGGTGAAGGATCACCGGACGGAGCACGAGACCGGGAACGCGAGGAGGGTGCTGGACGGGGATCTCGACGGGTTCGTGGATGCATTTTTGAGGAAGCGTTAAGGGGAAGAGCAAAAACTTGAATGCGGTGTATAATCCCGGTCGATGACGAAGCTGGACGAGGAAGAGGCGGCCCGCTGGCGTCGAGGCTCTCCGGGAGACTTCCTCGGAGCGTATCTTCGTGAGGCGACGAAGCACAAGCTTCTGTCGAAGCAGGAGGAGCTGGCGCTCGCGCGGCGGGCGAAGAGGGGGGACAGCGAGGCGAGGAGGCTTCTCATCGAGAGCAACCTGCGTCTCGTGGTCCATCTGGCACGGATGTATTCGACGCGGGGACTCCCGGTGCTCGACCTCATCCAGGAGGGGAACATCGGGCTCATGAAGGCGGTGAAGAAGTTCGATCCCGACCGCGGGTTCCGGCTGACGACGTACGCGACGTGGTGGATCAAGCAGTCGATGCAGCGGGCGGTGTCGGACGGGGCGCGCCTGGTGCGGGTGCCGGCGAACGCGCTGGACGCGGCGATGAAGGCGAAGCGTCTGGCGCTGCAGTTCAGGGACAGGTTCGGGAGGAATCCGGACATCGAGGAGATGGCGCAGTGGGTGGGGAAGGATCCGGAGCGCCTGGCGGAGATGCTGGCAGGGGAAGCGACGCTCAAGCACGCGAGTCTCGACACGCAGAACAAGGAGACGGGAGCGGAGCTTGGGGCGACGGTGGCGGCGCCGATGAAGGGCGCTCCGGATCTCACGGACCGTGAGATATCGAAGGCGATCTGGTGCCTGTCGCCGTATCAGAGGCTGGTGATTCTCCGGCGGTACGGCCTGGACGGGGAGCCTGAGGCGACGCTTTCGGACATCGCGGGGGAACTGTGCCTGTCTAGGGAGAGGGTGAGGCAGATCCAGGAGGACGGCCTCCGGAGGCTGCGGGAGATCGCGAGCGGGAGGCTGCTCCGGGCCCGCCGGCGGGCGAAGCGGCCGACGATTCCCTCCCGGCCCTGGGGCAAGGTACGCATGGCGCGCTAGCGCCATGATTTTAGTTGACACCAGCGGTTACTCGGTTTAAGCTACCCCCGTGACAAGGCTTCCCGCGGGGAGATGAACCGATGCACACGAAAGAGATCAAGGTTCCCGGTTACGCGGATGTACGGGTGTACCACAACGGGGACTGGAGTGGGGACGCGATCGTGTGCTGGACTCTTCCTGGCGGCAAGCAGCAGCGGGTGGAGATCCCGGCGGATGTTCTGATGGCCTTGGCGAGACGGAGCGCGGTTGCCTCGATTGCCGGGGATATCATGAGTTTCCTCGAGAAGCTGGAGGATGAGGACGATCCGGCATCCTGGAAGCCGAGGTAGACCGATGGACCCCACACGGAGTGTCGACGCGGATTTTTATCACGAGGCCCCGGAAGCGCCGCAGGCCGGCACGAAAATTCCGGTGCGGAGATGAAGACGGTCTTCAAGATCGAGGGGTCGTATTGGAATCCGCAAAGAACTGAACCCTATGTCAGGGTTCGGTTCTTTGTAGGGCCGGACGAGGAGCACCTGGCGCTCGCGGGGAACCTGACGCTCAGCCTGGTCGAGTACGAGGCCTTCAGGTCGACGATGACCCAAGGGGTGCTGAACCCTGCGAATCGGCCCAGCTCGCTTCAAGCCCCGCAGTCCGGCAGGGATGAAGTCAAGATCATCTTCAGGCACCGGACGCCCGCCCTTGGGGAAACGGAAGCAAAGCCATGAAGCCCACCCGGAGGGTCGACGACAAAATGTCGCCTGAGGCCCGAACCGCGCGGAGCGCCGGCGCGAAAAACGCCGGCATGCCCACCGGCATCCTCATGAAAGCACCGCAGGTCGGCCGGAAAAACTGGGGTCGGGGGAGGTCGGACGGGAACCTGCCCCATCCCGCCATCCCCGAGGACCCCACACGGAGTGTCGACGCGAAATTTTACCACGGGGACCTGCTGGACGCACCGCAGGTCCGCCCGGGAAACGGGCCTGCCTCCACGAAACTCATCCCCAGGCGCCATCCCCTGATGGCCACACGCAGTGTCGACGCGCATTTTTCAACCACCTGGGGTTTTGCTGGAAGCGCGCGCAGCGCCGACCGGAAATTCTCGGTTCGGACCCCGGATGGCCTTCGGAGAGTTCCTGTGTTGGGTGGGGGAGCTCCAAAAGGAGGGGTACGAAGAGTTGAAGTTGAAGACCGCGCGGTTCAGTGGCCATGCAAGATCACGGAAGAAGCAGCTTCCGAACACAGCCCCGCATCGCCTTCGGCAACCCGGGTGGCAGGGGAGGAAGCAACCCCGCGAGGTTGCGGGGAAGGGCGCCCGCTGTGGAAGCTGCAGGCCGGTGTCCTTCAACAGAGAAGGCCTCCGAGAGCCCAGCGGCCCCCGCGTGCTCCGGAGCGCGGGTCAAACCCGGACTTTTCGCGTCGACCTGCGGTGCTTCCAATGATGAGGGCGGAAAATCTGCGTCGACCTGCGGTGCTCTCTCGGGGTTCCCGCCAGGATGGGGCGTCCGACACCGGCCCCCTTCTCGCGATTTTCGGGCGTGCCTGCGGCGCTTCTTCGGGATCCGGCCCTCATCTCGAGATTTCCGCGTCGAGGGGCACTGCCCCCGCAGTGCTCTCCCCCAGGGTGACTCGATGAGCCTCGAGGTCAGAATGGACACGTCCCGGGCAGAGGCGCCGCCACGGCGGATCCGCAACACCGAGCTCCGCGAGATCTGCTACCAGGTCGGCCATGCTTGGGAGCGCTTCACCCCGCTCCTCATGCGCTGTATCCTCTGCCGCTTGAAGTGGAAACGCCCGGACCTCACACTGCTCCCATGACCACACTCGAACCAGGGACCGAAGTCATGCTGACGGGCAGGGCCCGCGACGTCTCGTTCAACCCGAACTACGGCCTCGTCACCCGCGACCTGGGCACGAGCTTCCAGGGCGAATGGCACGTCATCGTCCTCTGGGAGGACGGCGTCGAACGCCCTCACCTCCGCGGCGATCTCAGGCCCTGGAGCGAACTCCCCAAGGAAATCCGCCCTTGAGGCCGCCTATGAACGCCGAACAGGAACTCAAGCGCGACCTCCTCAAGGAGTTCTTCTGCTCGAACTTCGACGGCCCCTGGCTCGGCCACCTGAAGAACATGCTCCAGCCCATCATGTACCCTCCCGGCGGCGCGCCCCACGTCCCGTTCGAGCGCGCCATCGAGATCCTCTACGACAAGGTCGAACGGAACGACTTCTCATAGGAGCATCCATGGACGTCAAAGTAGGTCAGGTCTGGCAGGACAACGATCCCCGCCACGATTACAAACGCCGCGTCTCCGTCCTCGAAATCAAGGGCGCTCATGCCCTCGTCCAGAACATCCACACCAAGCGCAAGACCAAGATCAGCCTCGACAGGTTCCGCAAAACCTCCACCGGCTACATCCTCGTCGAGGACGTGAAGCCGCAAGAGTCCAAGTGCCCCTCCTGTGATCAGCCCCGCGGCGATGAGATCGAATGCCCTTCCTGCCACAAGCTCAAACTCACCTGCTGCGGCATCGCCGGAAAACACGTCCGCTGCTTCGAGTGCGAGGAAACAGTAGAGGCTTAGGTCACATGACGAAACTGAAGGCCGCTTGGCGCAAGTTCCTATGCTGGCTCAATGGGCACAGCATGGTTGTGGTCGCCGAAGTCGTCGACTGGGGATGCTGGGACAGGTTGAGCCGTTGTGAGCGGTGTGGAATTCCGTTGGCGGAATACAACTACCATCCGCCGCTCCATAGCTCGGAACGTCGTTGGACTTGGGTCGCGTGAATCATGACCTCGGTGGTGCATCTTCTGCTGGACATCCTGATGATCCTCGTTTGTCTGCTTGGAATCGTTCTGATGGTCCGGGGACTGCCCGTGGCGTGGCCGACGCCTCTTTTGATCGCGGTCTATCTTCCGTGCGCTGCTTACTCGTTGGTCACCGGATCTTGGAGAAGGCCCCAATCATGACGAAAGTGACCTGCAACGGGTGCGGCTATACCGGAGGCCCGGACGGCCAGGACTGGGAGGTGACCACTTCCGCGTACTCCTGGGGCCGCTGCCCGAAATGCAAAACCACCAACCTCGACGTCCAGGAGGATTGCCCGACCTGCAAGACCCCGATGGAACACGAACTCTACGGGATGATCTGCAGGAAGTGCAACCCCAGAACATGATGGGCACTCTCGACATCGTCGACCTGAAAGCCGGCTCCTCCGTCGCCAGGGATCCCGGCGGGTATTGGTGCCGGATCACGGAGATCGACTACGCCAAACGCCGAGTGAAGATCAAGGATATCCACGGGAATTGTCACGCCTATTGGGTGTCGTTCGAGACCCTCAAGAAGCGTTGGCGAAAGTGAAGACGCCCATGAGAATCGCGGCAGCCGCCATCATCCACGACGGCCGGACCTGGACCGGGCGCCGGCATCACCTGATCATCCGCCAGATCGTCGCGGAGCTGGGGCCCGAGGTCGCGCCCGTCAACGGGGAGCAGGGCTTCCTGACGGACGACGGCCGCTTCGTCGATCGGGAAGAAGCGGCCCGGATCGCCTTCGAGTCCGGACAGATGGACCGTCAGGTCCGGAGCCTGTTCAGCGAAGACATCTTCAAAAACGCAGGGGATGTTTCATGACTACGGGAATGGTTCTTGTGTGGATGGGGATCTGCTTCTTCATCGGCATGGCGTTTGGCGGCGCAGTGATGCTAGGGCAGCTTTCGAAGGAACGCTCATCATGACCATCATGACCGTCAATCTGAAAATCTGGGAGGGCCGGCGCGAGGTCTCCAAGAGCGGGATCGAGTCCCTCTATATGGTCGGGATTCTTCAGGATGTCGCGGTGGACTACGACGAGAAACGCGGCGTCTGGACGGTCGAGAGCATCGCGGACAACGCGTACAAGTTCAAGGCAGAAGGCTTGTTCCGGGAGGAGGCCATCCTCAACTGGCTCAAGGCACGCATCGGATTTGGCGAGAAGGATTGAGGGCCTCTCTGAAGGAGAAAGAGATGCGCGGTAACACGAAGGCTGATTTAGTCGGGCGAGGATGCTGTCCGAGGTGCTGCCCTGTGTGCGGCAGCAATCGGAAGCACCGTTGAGCTATTAAGGATTCGCAGATGGGTGATGGGATGTCGCACGGCAGGGACTACGGCCCCTCGCTCTCTAAACACGGAGCGCCGATCATCAGCCGTGACGGGAAGCCATTGCCGGTCGAGCGGCGCTACTGCGTCAAGTGCGGGAAGATCCCGAAGACGGGGGCGCACGTCTACGCCTGTCTCGGCCCCGGAGATGCGGCGAATCCCGCGCCGTTCATCGACGAGGAGGTTTCATGACCACGGGGAAGCCAAAACGTAGGTGCGCAAAATGTCGAAAGGCCGTCGAACTCTGCCCCTACTGCGGCCGATGCCGGAAGTGTGCGCTTGGGATTCACGCTGAATCCAGTTTTCGCAGGTGAGCTATTAGGAGAAGTCAGATGAATAAATTTGAACATGAGAAATGGACAGAGCCATACAAAGCACTGACTCCGGAGCAGCAGGCTGAGAACCGTAGGAAGCAGGCTGAGTCCTTAGACGTCAAAGCGGAGCGGGAGCGATGCGCCAAGATTGCGGAAGGCCATAAGGCCGGGCGGTGTCGGTCGGAGTCCTGCTGCGGAGAGGCGATTGCGAAAGCGATTCGCGGAACATGACATTCGTGAATCCTGACAACCTGCCTATTGCTATCGAGTGGGCTGAAGCGGCCCTGAGACGTGCGAAGGAGGACGAGGTCGAAGCCATCCTCGCAAGAGAAGCGGCAGAGGAAAAGCTGGCGAGGCTACGTAAAGAGTTAGAGCTTCACAAAACCAGCGAGAGGAAATCATGACCGCCGACATCCGTGAACTGGAACTCCTCCGGATCCTCGAGGAGAAGCTAATCGAGCGCCGGGCTTCCGAGCCCAGGCACTCGCGCGAGGATCATTCCTGCGTCGAATGCGAGGCCCTGGCGGAGCTGGCCGTCATCCGGAGAACGAGAGGAAACACGCCATGACAAAACCGGACAAGAACCCCTGCAAGAACCATCCGAGCTTCCCGCTCGGGACCATGGGGTGCGGCTGCCTCGTCGCCGAAGCCTTCGACCTGGGCTTGGAGAAGCATGAATTCGGAGACCGCAATAAACCCGCTGTCCGCGCCATGGTCAACGCCAGCGTTCTCATCGCCGCCCCGGAACTCTCAAGACCAGGGTACCTCGGTTTCACCTGGGTCTTCCTTTGGAAGATCGACAAGAAGCGCAAGGCCTTCGTCGTCATCTCCGAGGAAGCAGATTCGATCGTCGTCGTCTACGGCGATCAGCTTTTCCTGTTCCGCAATTCCAATGTGGCCATCGTCCTCGCCAAATCCAGGGGTGCCATCGATGCGCCGCCTGATGAGGTCACCCTCAGCCAAATCACCCCCGTAGGAGCCGTCGAGCATAAGCCTGCTGGCCTCACCGAAAACCAGAGACTCCTCGCCAGGACGGCCGGCGAGATCGCCAAGGACGACCCGGCCATGGCCAAGTGGCTCACCGGACAGTTCCAAAAGGTCCTCGATGAACTTGCACTTGCCCTCAAGACGAAGGAGGAGGAGGCGAAATCGTGCTGAAATGCAAGCGCTGCCTTGAACTTGAAAATGAGGTCGCGGACCTCAAACGCCGGAATACCGAGCTCGCCGGTGCCCTTCGCGGCCAGGTCTCCAGACTTCATTCCAACACCGATCTGATCCTCGGCGCCGCTCTCTCCGGGGGCGACCACATGGCCCTCGCGAAAGAACTCGCCGAGAACGAAAGGAAGAGGTCCTGATGAGTTCCACCCTGGACAGACTCGAAAAGATCGCCCGCCGTGATCATGAGGACGACGTCGCGGCCGGCCGCATCGTCCGCTTCCGCCTCTGCTCCATCTGCGGCACTGCCGAATGGTCCTCCTCGAGCGATGGCGGCAAGGGGTTCAAAGTCGAGATCGAGTACCTCACGGATTCCCTCGATCTGTGTCGCCTATGCAGTGAGGCCTTCAGCAGGTCCCCGGAGCTTGCCCGATGGGTTCTCCGCGTCGTCAGCTGGAGGCAAGAGGAGAAGCCGAAGGAAGAGCCACTTCGGGATCCTTGAGGAGTCAGTTCACCTGCGGAAGGTCGATTGCCTGCGTTCCGTACCAGGCGGCATTCATCCGGATCTCATCGGCCGAGCTGCGATGGATCCCGAGCATCCGGTGTATCCCGCAGCGCTCCTCGATCTCGTCGGCCGTCGTCAGGTAGAGAAACCAGCTGCGGGCCCGGACGTAATGGCCGTGGTACAGGTCCGGCCGTGCGGCATAGAGCGCACTCCCGTGCCAGCCTCTGAGGAGACGCCCTACTTCGTCGATCCAGCGCTTGTCGAGAGTCTGCCCCACGTGCGCGCGCAGCAGGCGGTTTACGTTCTCGATCGATGCCTCCCTCGCCATGCACTCCGCGAGGTCCTCCGCCGCCTCAGGCTGGAGACCGAGCCATACAACCCCGTTCTTCAGCCTCTGGAGCAGGATCTTCCGGACGAAGTCCGTATAGGCATCCCCCAGAGGCGCCAGGATCGCCTCCCACGGGCCCGCCTCCGAAGGCAAGAGCGGTTCCTCGACGTCCGCGCCCATCATGGGCGACGGCCGCCCCACCGGCAGTCCGCCCTCCTGGACCTCCTCGAAGATCGGCGCGGATTCGATCACCCCATAGAACGGATCGTAGACCAGGATCGCCACGAAGCCGAGCTCGTCGTATGTCCAGAAGAAGAAGTTCCCAGTGAGGCGCTGTTTCGCCAGAGGTTTTATCCTGGGATCCCCGATCGCCTTCTCTACCCACGAGATCCAGCCTTCAGGCGTATCGGGTCCGAGAGGTTTTCCAACCCGTGACGTCATCCGGAGCCTGACATCGGGATGCTGCTGCGCCAGGTGCTGGAGCGTGTCGAGGAGCGGCTTCCTTTCGGACCTCTGGAGAAACCGCCGGCGCCCTGCCTCTGCACCGAGCGATGGCCGCCCCGTCGGCATTCCGAACTCGTCCGACTCCTTCATGACGACCGAGACGGACTGTTCCTTCGGATGCGCCCCGAGTACCATAACGTATCCCAGGTCGTCATAGCCCCAGAAGAAGATCGGCGATTCGAAGAGCTTCCGGACGTCCACCGACATCTCCCGCAGGTCGCGCTTCATGAGGTAGATCACGCCTTCCACGGGCCTCGGAAGCCATTGCGGGGCCATCCCGGACTCGATGAAGATCCCGGGATGGCGATCCCGGATCTCCTCGAGGACATCGAGGATCGGCCGGAGGTCGAAACCACCTTGAGGCAGGACCAGGGTAAGCGGGCGTCCGGGCATTACTTCCTCTTGTGGTCCCAGTCCTCCGGAGCTCCGCAGGCCTTGGCCGCAGCGTGCTTGAGGCTGCGAGCGGCCCCGTGCTTGAGCGCGGAAACCTCGCGCTCGAGATGCTTGGATTCCTCCGGGGAAAGCCGGAGCGTCCTTGAGCCGGAGACCGAGTCCGCCAGCCTCTTCACCTTCCGGCGGATCTCGGAGGCCAGCTTCTTCGTCTTCCCGTCCGGCGCGATCTCCTTCAGCCACTCGCTCTTCGCCTCGGCATTCCGGAGGTGGAAGAGCGTCCCGCCGCGATCGTGCTCTTCGGCCTCGTCCGCCGCGCGCGCGAGCTCGTGCTTGAGCTTGGACGAGAGGGCCCCGGCCTTGAAGCAGCGCAGGAGCGGGCCCACCTTCTTCATGTCTTTCAGGTTCATCTTCATCTCGATTCCTCCTCAGTTCCGGGTGGGCCGCCACCTCTCCAGCGGCTCCCCGAACACGATATCCTTGTGCGGGTTCGACGGCATGGCGTTCACGAGTTCGGTGATCGCCTTCGCGTCTCCGAGCACCCGGTCCAGGTCCTCGACCGTGATCTCGGCCGCGCGGACCGGGTAATATAGCGCCTCGTAATGCTTCTGGTCCGTCAGCCAGAAGTCGGCGATCGCCGCCGGGCTGTCGGGCCAGAGATCGAACATCAGGGCCTCGTAGGTCCTCTGCGCTGTCGGTCGCGCCGCCTCTATCGGACCGGTCTCGTATTTCTCGGCATAGAGCTCCGAGGCATCGTGGAGAATCTTGGTCGACAGATCCTCCATCTGCCGGATCCGCCGGTCGAGGAACGCCTGCGCGAGACTGTTGGGCTCCATCCCCAGGATGATCGCCAGGACCTGGAGCGACCCTTCCGTGAGAGCCCTCCCGAACTCGAAGTTCTGCTCCTGCATCAAGCGACGAACCAAGGTCTCGATACCCTGGAGGTACTCGGCGAAGCTCTTGATCCCGGCCTTTTTCAACCTCTCCCGAACTATGCGGGCATCCGAGCCTGCCAGTTCGGCGAGGAAGTCGATGAAGACCTTGGTCCTGAGCTTGTCGAGACGGTCCTTCGGCACGTTAGCGCCAGCCGGGCCGCTTCGCGCCCATGAGCCCCGGGGGCGGACCCAGCGTGCACTTGCCCTGCCGGAGAGCCTCCGGCGTGCACTGCTGCTGCTGCTGCTGGAGCTGGGTCAGGCCCGCCCATCCGCTGTTCGACACGCCGCCGCCCGGGAAGATCCCGGGAAATCCGCCCGGCGGGACTGCGGGGCCGCCCCCGCCTACCGCTCCGCCCGGGCCGCCCCCGAACGCGCCACCCGGGGAGCCGCCCGTGAAGCCGATCGACGTATGGGGCATCTCGAAGATACCGAACATGCTGCACCTCCTAGAATCTGCCTCTCATGAGCGGGGCCGCCCGCAGGCCGCCCTGCATCGAAGACGATGGGTACGAATCGATGATCTTCCGCGCCTCGGCCTGCACGTCGCCCGGCAGGTCGCCGATGACAGCTTCCGCGCTCCCGCGGTAGGACGCGATGTTGTCCTGGTTCACCTTTTCTGCATCCCGGTAGGTCTGCACGTCCTGGGCCGCTGACGCCAGGTCGGAGCTGATGGAATCGACCGCAGCCTGCGCGGCCTGCAGCTGGTCCGCATTGTTGTGCGCACGCTCCCACTGCGCATTCGCCGCATCGAGCGCCGCCTGGGCATCCTTCTGCTTGAAGAGCAGATCGTAGCGCTTCTTCGAAGCATTTACGTACTGCTGGAAGTTGAACGCGTCGGCCGCCCTCTCGCTGTCGATCTTGGCTGCGTAGTCCGCGAGCTGGCCGAATTGTGTCGGGAAGGCCGTCGCCACGTTGGGCGCCAGGCTCGAGAAGTCCTGGCCCAGACGCCGGCGACTGCCGGCCAGGAGCGCAGCGCCCGCGGCGATCGCGCCCGCGCCTACTGCAACCGGGACCCAGGGGAAGCCGCCTGACGGCGCTTCCGCCTTGATCGTGCCGCCCTGGGGTGGCGTGTAGGTCCCGTCCGCGCAACGCGTTCCGCCCTCGGGCGTCTTCTCGCACTGCGGAGGAAGCGCCTGGCCCATCATCGCGCCCGTGTCGGGCCCGCAGACGCCGTCCTGGTTCCGGACTTCGCCGGGCATGCAGGGCAAGTTCCAGGGGACCGGCATCGCTCCGAGCGGGACTTCGAAATGCTGGAGAACGCTCCCCTCCCGGGTCATCTGCTGGGACTGGCCCATGTGGTACGTGTCCGGGACGCAGTTCCCGTGGCTGTCCCGGACCTGCCCCGTCGGGCAGCCCATTCCCCAAGGCACCGGGAACGCGCCGAGCGGCACGTCGAAGTACTCGAGGACTCCCTGGCCCATCGTGACCTTCGGCCTGCAGGCGCCGTTCTGGTCGCGCCAGTAGCCCGGCGAGCAATCCGGCGACGGCGCCGCGGCTGCGGCCGCCATCGGGGCGCCCCACGAAGAAGGTCCCAGGACGAGCGGGACCTGGCCAAGGAACGCTCTACGCATGTTCATGGTCCTCTCCTAGATTCCCTCGTAACGGGCGCACGCCGCATAGGTGTCCACCTGGACCGGAGGCTTGCGCGTATCGGGGTTCGAGATCCCCGAACATAGCCCGGTGTTCCCGCCCTGGTCGGTGTAGAACTTGCAGCCTCCGCAGGCCGCGCCGGCGCCCACATCCTTCAGGCCGGAGATGTCGGGCGTGACAGGCACGACTCCCTTGTGCGGCTTTCCGCTCGGCGGCCCGAACATGTGATAACCGCACCACTCGTCGGAGTCGATCTTCAAGTCCTGTGGATGGATCGCGCAGCGCTCGACATCCGGCATCCACTGGATGCAGTTCCCGCAGTTCTTCCGGGTGCCGTCCGGGTTCGGATGCTTGTAAAGCCCGAGGCCGGGCGTCGGCAGCGGAGCGGATCCGGCGTCGTACTCCGGAGATGCGCCGAGGTTCAGGACGGGGATCCTCGGCATCTTAATAGAACCCCGTGGCCGGGCTCGGCCCGGTGATCAGGAACGAAAGCGGGAACAGGATCGCCTCGTGGAGCAGGAACACCGTCAGGTTGAAGTTCGCCGGATAGGTCCGGAGATACCTGCTCTGGAGGAGCGCGGTGCACGTGGTCGAGATCGTGAGCGCGCGGACCGTGTTCGATCCCTTGATCACGTAGTCGGAGAGGAGACGGCCGAGAAGAAGGCCCGGGATCGTCCAGATCAGCTTGTCCCCGTAGTAGAAGTTCGCGGTCTTGGGGCCCTCCGTGATCGGAATCAGCTGGTGGGCGATGAAGTCCGCCGCGACAAAGCCGCCCGTCACGAGCAGGAAGTTTCCCGCCTCCTTGAACTCCGGGAGCCGCTGCTTGAACTCCTGGGCGATGTTCGTCGCGCCCATCCAGAGCGGCTTCCAGGGCCGCTTCGGAGCGCCGAGCGAGATCTTCGGAGCAGGAGCCGGAGCATATGCTCTCATGACGCCCTCCGGATTGCTGGATACTCGGCGGCCGCCCGTTCCTTCCTGGCTTGAGAAATCAGCTTCTCGTAGCGGTCGTGAAGCCAGCGCTTGAATGTCTTGTACTCGCGCTCGGCATCAGGATTGAGCTTTTTGGGCGCATCCGCCGGGATCTCCTTGCCGCGCTTCTTGAGCTCCTTGCTGGCCGCATACAGGTAGATGTCCGTCCAATCGCGCTGCATCGGCGCCAAGAAGGAAGCGCTGTAGAGGTAGGCGACCGCCTCGAGGTCCGTCGCCATCCCGGGCTCCTTGTCCTTCATCAGCTTGAGCATCCGCTCCATCGCCATATCGCGCTTGATCCAGTCCGGCAGCGTGCTTCCCCACTCCTCGGAGTAGACGATGATCGGGCCCGTGAGCGCATGCACGATCTCGGCCACCCAGCGCTCGTTTTCTCGGGACCGTGGCGGCTCTGTCGGCACCAGCTCCTTCTTCGCCTTGGGAGTCTTCTTGCCGAGCTCGGCGCTGCTCCAGGTCCCTTCCGGCTCGAAGCCCTGTTCGAGAAGAGCCTCATCGACGAAACCGGCGGCATCGCCGGCGTCCGGGAAGTAGCCGTCGACGACGGGGGCGATCCGGACGTTCCCGTCCTCGGGCATGCCGCCCACCGGCAGGAACCCGCAGGATTCCTCCCAGATCGAGACGACCATCTGCTCGCCGCCCCTGGTGAAGAGCCTCGAGAGGCCGGTCCAGACGGGCCCGGGAGCCGGAAGTTCCTGCACGTCGATGGCCATGAAGAGATTTCCCCGGCGGGCCGCGCGGGGGAGGGTGGGAGGGTGACGCGGCCCGGATAGATCATACCACGGGCCGGGAGGGGTTCAAGCCGAACTTGATCTCCTGGATGGTCCGTGGTCGAATGGAGGCATGATGTCCAAGAAGGAGACTCAGGAATACGTCAGAGCCTTCGAGACCACCTACAAGACCACGTTCGGATGGGTCTTCGCCTGGGAATATCCCGGCGTCTTCGTGTACTACAAAGGCCAGTACGCCGTTTACTTTACTCCGGAGTACTCCACCAAAGACATGGTCGACATCCAACTCGTCGAAGGTGAAGGAGGCGATGTTTCGGACGGCGCCGAGGTGCCGTTTCAGCCTCGTACGCCGGCGGGTCTCTTCGCGATCGTGAGCGCGTTCCTCACGAAGATCGACACGCAGCCCGACGTGCTCGAATGGAGCCCGAAGGCCTAGAGGTACTCGGGCGCGTTCCAGGTCAGGTATCCCGAGCCGATGTCGTAGACCTTGATCTTCTTGCGCCGCCCGCGGTCCTCGACCTGGATTGTCGCACCCTGAACGATGTAGGGCTCATCTTCGTTTTCTGAAATGAGCGTGTACTGGTCCTTCTCCGGATCGAAAGTGACTTTCCAGCCATCCAGATCGGCAACCACTTCATCCGCCACGACTTTCTCGAAGCTGGGCATGCCCCAGCCGTTCCAGAGCTGGCCTGTGGTCCAGCCCACGTAGCTCTTCCCTTCCGGCATCCAGTCGGCCGTGAAGCGCGCCTTGTGAAAAGGCGACCTTTCCAGCATCTCCTGGGGGACCTTGATGAAGTCGAATTCCTCGACCTTATCCGCGGGGATCCTGAGCCGAAATCCGCCGGCTGATGGAAAGGCGATCAGAGTCCCATCCCATTCTTGCTCGACGACGACGATGGTCGACGCCCGCCAGTCCTTGTCCTTCAGGTACTGCCGCGGGATGACGACGTCGTCCTTTTCGAACCTGCGAGCCATTCGTCAGGCCTTGGGCGTCGATCTGGTGATGTTCGTGACGCCCGTCGCCTCGAGGGCGATCATGACGCCGGCGCCGATCACGATCGAGAGGCCGACCCAGAGCGCCGCGGAGGAACCGCCTGGTCCGGACATGCGGCCAGACTGCCCGGGAGAAACCCACGAGAACATGCCCGGGGTGGCGGCCTGTTGCTGCGGATATTCCGGCTGGTAGTACGGTTCGCGTGCCGAATAGCTTCTGGCGAAACGCGGTGGAGCATATGCGGGAGGCGCCGGCAAGGCGGGCGGTGCAGCAGGCGGCCCGAAGAAGGAACGCTGGTCCACCAGCCGCCCGGTTCGGGGATCGACGCGTCCCGGCGAGGTGCTCGCCCAATCGAACATCCCCTGACCCATCGATGCCCGTGGCTTCTTCGGCATGGTTCTTCCTCGGGGCGGATCTGGGCCTTGAAACAAGCCGGAGGAGGGGAGCCCCCGGTCGGATCAATGCTACGCCAGGACTACCGGCTTTTCAAGAGGCTTTCTTTTTTGACTTGACCGGGGTATGATTCCTGAGTCCGCCCGGACGCTCCTCCAGGATTGGAGGACACATGCTCACGCGCACGCCCTTTCTCGGGCAGGTCCCGCTGCGCCCTCGTCTTGCCTGCGGCATGATGCCGCTCCCGAACTATTCCGAAGAGGACGAGACCACCGCCAGGCAGGCTCCATCCGGCATGCTCGGCTGCGAGGACCACCGTCCGAACCACATCGAGGGCTGCTCGAAGTGCCGGCGGAAAAGGAAGCGCGACTGGACGCTCACGCAGCAGGAAGAGCCGTCCGAGATGATCTCCCGTCGCGGCAGCCAGAGCGTCCTCCGCGGCGACACGCGCCACTCTCATGCCATGGGGCAGATCTGTCCCCTCCCCGGAAGCTCCTCCGATCCCGCGAACTTCGGTCCCGACGTGGCCTGCCAGAAGACGGCCAGCGGCGACGTCATCTGCTCGAACAACGTCATCTACTCCGGGTCGTGCCCGCACGCGCCGGCCGTGAACGTGCCAGGCGTCGCCGCCAATATGCCGGGGACAACCGTCCCGCAGGCCCCGCCGCCTCTCAGCGCGGCCGCAGTGAGCACTCCTGCGGCTGCTCCTGGCGCTGTTGCGCCTTCCGCGGCTGCGCCGAGCACACTACCCATCGTCGCCGGCGTCGTGGGAGTCGGCGTCCTCGCGCTTCTGCTCTTCCGGTAGGCCTTGGAAGGAGAGGGATCGTGAACTACCAATTCAACCCGCTCAAACAGGGAAGGAACCCCGCATCGGCATTCATCCCGGACAATCCGCATCTCAGGATCAAGCTCACGTTCGGGACGCCGGTGCACGATGAATCCATCATGGTCCCGATCCAAGCCTGCAGTGCCAGCCCCAGGATTTCCGAAGTGGATTTTTTGAAAGGAGGGAGTCCGATGAACGAGGAAATGGAGTTCAAACCGGCCAAGAGCATCCAGGCGTTCATGCCGGTTGGCGGAGGGATCCAGGTCAAGCTGCGGCCGCCGGGCGCGCCGGCACCGGCCCTCGGGAAACCCTTCATTGGGCCCGCCAGCGTCATGGGAATGGATCAGAAGCCGCTCAAGCTTCCGGATCCGGCGGCCAAGCCGATGATCGCCGAGATGCCCCAGCCGATCTTCCTGACGGAGAGGCAGGAGCCGCTGCAGATGCCTCCGCCGCCGATGCCGAAGATCGAAGACCCGAAGGTCCAGGTCTCCATCGAACGCGTCGTCTTCCTCGAGCGGCTGGAGAAGCTCATGGGCGACGACTCGAAGCTGAAGGAACTCGAGGCCGAGAACCGGACGCTCATCCGGGCGATCGCCCGCCTGCAGGAAGAACTGGACGCCCTGAAGGGAAAGGCCGAGAAGGTGATGGCATGAACGAACCGCTGCCTACCAAGCCGAATGCTCCGATCGGAGCGAACGAAGTCTTCCTCGTGAAGAAACCCGCGCCTTCCGGGATGTTGAAGTCCGTCCTCTGCCAGACGGACATCGACAACGACATCCTGCGGCCGCGCCGGCAACCTCCGGTTCCGCCGCGCGGGGCAGTGCCGATCCCGATCACGACGGCGCCGGTTGTCGACAAGGCTCCAGCGCTCATCGACCACGCTCCCGAGATCTCGGTGGAACGCCTCCGGTTCCTCGAGCGTGCCGAGAAGATCATGAGCTCCGAGCAGCGCCTTGCAGACCTCCAGGCGGAAAATCGCCTGCTGACCCGGATGTTGTCTCGCCTGCAGAAGGAAGTCGATGACCTGAAGGCGACGGGCAAGAAGAACTGAGCTTCCCCATCTAACAGGCCTCCGGACCCAAAAACCGGAGGCCTTTTTTATTTCCCGCGGATCAGACCGGCGTGACCCTGAAGGCCGGGATACCCACGCGCATGTTGAGGCCGCTCTTGGCTCCGATGTAAAGGACTCCCATCAGCGCGGAGCCGATGCCGCCTACCCAGCCGGCAGCCTTGAGCGTCTTGTTGTCCTTCTCCTTCATCCCGGTCCGAATCCCGACCCAGGCTGCCGCGCTGGTTGCGCTGAGGACGAGGAGAGCCTCCACCAGGCCCGGGATCCCGGTATAGCCGGTGAAGAGCATGTCCGTCACGGGCACCGGAGCTGCCGTGGGCGCGATCGCCGGCGCGGCCGCCTGCGCCAGGATCTTCGTGGGTGCGGGCTTGTATGCGAGCATGGCTCTCTCCTTACTTCGTTGCGACGATGACCACGAGAAGGGCGGCGACGATGCCGCCACCGATCAGGATCGGTGAATAGTCGGGTCCAGAGGGTGCAGGCGCGGCAGGTGCCGCAGCAGCTGGAGGCGCAGCTCCAGGTTTTGCGGCGGCGGCCGGAGGGGTCGACGGAGAAGGCGTCCCTTGCCCGGTTGGGGTTGCATTGGTCGTCGGCACCGGGGTTGACGAGGTCGCCGGCGTCGCAGGGGCTGTCGCCGGCGGGGCGGAGGCCGGAGACGGATGCGCCTGGATGATCGCCCATAGGAATTCCGCATCCCTGACGAATGCGTTCGCCTTCGTGACTTCGTCGTCGTTCAGGTCCTGATCCGCGCGCGCCTTGTCGGCGATCGCGACGACGGCATCATAAAGGCTTCGGATCTCGGCGTTCGTGGACTGGAAGTTCGCGTAATCGCTTCCCAGGACATCGCTGGGATTCGGAGTGGAAGCCAGCCATCCCTGGATCTTCGCGTACGTGTCCATCTCCAGGTCCAGCGCCGTCGAGTTGATGGAACTGATGCCCATCCAGAAACGGCGCTGGGCCGCGAATCCGGACTGGAACAGCGTCTTCATGGACCGACTTCTACCCCTTGGCCATGGACACGACGAGGATCAGCGCGAGGGCCCCTCCTCCGATGAGGAGTGGCGTCGTGAGATCCGTTGCCGGCGCAGGCGGGGGGACGACAGGCTTCGGCGCGGTCGGCGTCGGAGTCTGGGGCCCGAAGGCCTTGACGATCTGGCCGGCAGCATTCGTGATGGCCTGCGTGGTCGACGCCGAAGAAGCCGCGGGTGCCGGCGCGGCCGCGGCGGGCGTCGACGGCGCCTGCATCTGGGGAGTCGGATGCTGTGCGATGTAGCCCCAGGCGACGGTGGCCGCATCGTAGAACTGGTTTGCTTCGGTGTTCTCGGCGTCCGAAAGGGTGCCGCCGGTGTCGAGGGTCTCGCCGAAGCTCGAGGCATCGGCGTACATGGAATCCGCCTTCGCCTTCGCGGCCTGGAAGGCGGCGTAGTCGCCCGGTCCCAGCCAGGTGGCGGGGTTCGGCGTCTTCGCGAGCCATGCCTGGATCTGCTGGTAGAGCCCCAGCGCATAGTCCAGGCCGCCGGATGTGACGGTTCCCGTGGACTGGCCTACCCAGAACCTGCGCTGGGTCGGTAACCCTAGCTGAAACAGCGTCTTCATGGCGTCGACTCCATCATATCACTTCCAACCCTTTTCGCCCTTGTCAATCTTACGCGCAGCATACCACGCCAGGGCGAAAGCAGCGAGGTACATTCCAACCAGGCCCCCCAGTACGAGGATCTCTGTCATCGTTCCTCATGGTGACGCCTCTCCGGAATCGGCTGGAGTTCGGCCTCGTATCCCGGTCCCTCCAGATCAACGGTTCCGATAAAGAACCAGAAGGGGTACTTCCCGAACGGCCCGGGCAGGACCGGCCACCGGTCCTCGAATTTCTTGAAGGTGTCGTAGGCGTCCACGGCTTTTCCGGCCTCGAGGTTCTTCTTGATGGATTCCGTGGTCCTTTTCGCATCATTGACGAACTTGGGGAAGCAGCCGCCAGGAGCGAAGAAGTAGGTGATGTGCTCGATGTTCTTGCTGATCCTATCGAGCCTCTTTGCAAGTTCCTCGGAAAGAAGCTCGCGGGACATGTGGACCGAGGGATGCCACCTCCCCGAAGAATCGGCGTAGTGAAGCGTCCACGGGACGGATCCCGAAGCCCCGAGCTCAGGACTCTCCGAACCAGGGCCTTCGACGACTATCGTCCCGATCTGCATCCAGAGCGGGAAGGCCGCAGGAGTCTGTCCTTCTCGCGCGCCGTAAGGCCACCGTTCCTCGAACTCCTTGAAGGCGTGATAGGCCTCCCATGGATCGCCGGCCTCGATGCCGCGGCTCATCCGGTCCATCGTCTGCATGGCATCCTGCGTGAATTCCGGATGCTGCCCACGCAGGACGAAGATCTGGATGTTGCCGGAGATGTTCTTGAGGATGACCTGCAGCCACTCCACGAGCTCGGCGAGAAGCGGCTCCTCGGACATGTGGACCGAGGGATGCCACTGGCCGCCGAAGTCGGCGTACGAGATCTTCCATCTCCGGAAGACCGCTCCCATCGTCGGGGGAGCGGGCGGCTCGCTGCCCGGGATATCCTTCAGCTTCTTGAAGGCATTGGCGACGTTTGGATCCGAGAAGAATTCCTTCTCCGCGACGACGGCGCCTTCCCCCGGATCGAAGCGGGCTATCGGCATCTGCTCCGGCGGCATGATCGGAATCTGTATCGAAGGTCCGGCATCACGGGTCTCGACGATCACGGTCCCGAGCTTGACCCAGATGGGATAGGTCCAGGTTTCGGCATGCTTGGCTTCGAGCTGGTGCCACATGTTGTAAGCCGCCCACACGTCCCCCGCCTGTAGGGCCTCCGTGATCCCGGCATCCGCCGCTTTTCCATCGGCGACCCACTGCGGATATTGGCTGAGGTTCTCGTTGAAGGCGACGCTGTTCCGGAGCTGGGGAAGGAGCAGCTCCGTCAGGATCGCATGGACCATCGTCTTGGCGACTTCCTCGTTCCGGAAGATCATGGGCTCCGAGACTTCGGTCCCATGGGCGATCTGGATGCGCCAGATCCCGGTCTTGATGAGCGGGACACGCCTGGTCGGGCCCGGCCATTCCCGAGTCTCGACGATCACGGTCCCGATGTTGTGCCAAACCGGACTGCCGAAGACTTCCTCGTACCTCGTGGCAAAGTCCTGCCAGCGGTCATAGGCTGTCCAGATGTCGCCGGCGTTGATGAGCGCGGTGATCTCCGCCTCGGCCGCCTTGGCCTCCGCGTTGAATTCTGGCTCTGGGCTCTCCTGGGCGCTGATCCTGATCGTTTCCCGGAGCCTCGGCAGGATCGTTCCCTTGAAGATGGAGAGGACCTCGTCGGTCGCAGTGTCCTCGCTACGGTGGACGGAAGGGCAGCCGATGTCCGTGGCCAGCGCCTTCTGGATCCGCCAGAGCTTCATCGCTTCCTCAGGAGACCGTCACCACGAAGCCGCCGATCGACCACATGTCCGCGCTGTCCTCGATCCGCGAGATCTCGAACTCCTGGAGCTCGAGCCAGATGTCGTATGCCCGCCAGATGTCGCCCCGGTCGAGCGCCTCGCAGGCCCTCTGCACGTCGACCATCACCCGGTTGTTCCGGTTCTGAGAGGCCCATTCTCTCGCCTTCGGAAGGATGGTTCGGAGGAGGTTCTCGACCTCCTCCTTCGCGTGTTCTTCCCGCGTATGGATCGAGGAGTGGTGCGTCCCGATCGGGGTGAACTGGATGATCTTCCAGCGCCGGAATCCTCCCTTGGGCCATTCGCCAGACCGATGAGGGCTCAGGATCTCGAAGTGTTCGTTGATGGCTTCCAGCGCCTCTCGAGCCTTGTATGCCACCATGCTTATCGCATCGGAGACGCGCTCGTCGTCTTCCAGGTACATGGGTTCCCTCGAGAGGACGATGCTGCCGACCTCCTTGCCATCCATCGTCACCATGTCGAGCTGGGGCCAGAAGAGGCCTTTGTCGTCGCCCACGATGTTGTTGAATGACAAGGTCACTACCACTTCGTCCCATCCGGACTGCGGAGATCTCCTGGAGCCGGCCTGGACGGTCATCAGCCATTCCGCTTTGTTGGGATTCGGCGTCACCAGCTCCCCGACCTCGTAACCGTGCTCTTCCAGAAGCGCACTGAGGACGGCGAACCTGACCAGCGCGTTATCGTTCCACTTCCGAACGAAGGCTTCGATGATGTCGGACGCCGATAGCTTGAGCGTCTTCATGTCTCGCTCACCACTAGGAAGCCCGTCTTCTCACGGAGTTCCGGATACTCCTCGAGGAGGGCCACCCACCTGCCGTAGGCCGGCCAGACCTTGTCTTCAGACAGGATTTTTTGGATCGACTTGATCTTCTTCAGGATGTCCTGTCCGCCTTCTTCGGATGCCCAGCGCCTCGCGTCCTGCAGGATCTCTCGGAGGATGTGCCGAGTCTCCCCCTTCGCGTCGTTTTCACGCGTGTGGATCGAAGCATGCAGGAGGCCTGAAGGGCCGGACCTCACGATCCTCCAGCGCTTCTTCCTTCGCGCCAGGTTGTAATGCTGCCGGAGCTGCTCAAGAAGATAAGGGGCCGTCTGTGGCACGGCTGCGAGCACGGCCTCCACGGCAGCATCATCATGGATGTCGATCGGGAATTCCGTGATCTCCGCGTTTGCGATGAAGACGCCGTCGTGGTCGACCGCGTCGAGGCCCGGCCAATACCGGTCACGATCGTCCCCGACGATGGGGCCGAAGCTGAGGATGATGTCGATGTCCTTTCTGTCGCCTTCTTCCCAGCGATGGCCGAGCGGCCAGACGCGAAGCCACCATTCGGGCTCGCCGATCTCGATCAGGACCGGCTCGCCGACATCAAGGCCGCCCGCGCGCAGCCGGAGCCCGAGCTGCCGAAGGGCCCACGTGGCAGCCTGGTCCCACTTCTGGACGAGTGCCCGCTGGTCGACAGGGGCGCCCAGCCAGAAGCTCATCGGCGCCTCCGGAGGCGCCCGGAGAGGTTGAACCGTGCCTTGAGGATCTGCTCCATCCTGAGATTCTGGCGCTCAGGATCCCATTCTTCGCCAGAGGATTCGACCTCGGCCTGGACCTGCTCAATGGTCTCCTCGATCGCTTTCATGTAATCGTCGTAGCCGATGGTCTCCCCGGTCTGCTCGACTCTTTCGATCAGCTTCTCGTAGACCGCTTCGACGATCGACCTGAATTCCTTCGCCTCCCTGTAGTCCTCGATTCCCCGAGGCTTCGAGGTCCTGATGCCGTATTCCTCGACAGGGGATTTTTTCCCGGGCTTGATGAACGGAAGCCTTGTGGTCGGACCTCCAGGAGCGCCGCCGGTATCGACGATCACGGTGCCGATCCCTACCCAGAGAGGGTGTCCGAACTCGTTTGCGTATTTCCTGTAGAACTCCTGCCAGACGTCGTAGGCTTCCCACACCCGGTCCGCTCCGAGAAGCCCCATGATCTGCTCATAAACAGCGCCCGCGTCCATCACGAATTCGGGATTGAGGCCTTTCCGGGTGAGGTCTCTGGCGATGTGGGAAAGATTCTTCATCAGCCAGTTGCCGAGCAGGTAGGCGACTTCGCCCTTCGCGGCCTCTTCGCGGGCGTGGACGGCCGGCACTCCGACTTCGACAGCATAGGCATACTGGACGCGCCAGGGCATTATTCTCCCTCCCCGTAGTAGGCGAGTCCGGGCAGGGAGTTCTTCCCCATCATCGCGACGGCCGCGCGCTTCGTCGCCAGGCGTCCGAAGTCGAAGATCACGGCGTGCGCGCGGTCGGCCAGCTTTTCGATCCCGATATTCCTGCCGTGGAAGGTGATCCCGAGGAGGCCGTGCATCCCGAGCTGGCGGATTCCTTCGGCGATGTCCATGAGCAGCGGTTCGCCGGTACGGCCAGCTTCTTCGTAGAGATGCGATACGAGGGCGCTCATCGCATGAAGAAGCGCGATCCGGTGTCCGGCACCGCGGTTTCTCTGGGCCCGGTACATGTCGTAAGCCACGTCGGAGGCTTCCTCCAGGAAATCCGAGAGGGCGGGATCATAGTCGAGGAGGGTATCTTCCAGCTTCTCGCGCACCACGATTCCCAGGCCCACGTCGCCGTCCGTCCTCGCAATGAAAGCGTCGAAGACGTGGACCAGGTTCGGATGCTCGAGGCCCTTGAGCATCGTCATCGCGTCCACTTCGACGGGATCCCAGGTGACCTTCATCGCCCTTCCCGAGGGCAGCAGATAGACGACCCCGTGGCCGCCGTGCCCGATTTCCTCGACAGGCGCTTCGCCGACGCGGCCGATGATCTTGCGGTAGAGCTCCGGGGCCCGGTGGGCGCCGTGGACGTCGGCGATCGCCCGGAAGAGCGGGACTCCGAAGGGGAGGGGGGCGAGATCCAGACGCCTGGGCTGTGCCATCGGCTATACCACCTCCACCCTGACTCCGCCCCACAGCCTGAAGGGCGGCATGTTGTAGAACTCCTGCGCCTCGTCCTCGAGCTCGCGGTAGAGCTCGTAGGCGCCCCAGACGTCGCCCTGGCGAAGCCGTCCTTGGACTGCATCCACCATGCTTTCCATTTCGGGCGTCGTCAAGCCCGAAGCAAGGATCGCCGCGATCGTCGACTGCAGGCCTTCCGCAGTCTCCTCGGCCGCCGGCTCCTCCTTGGCGTGGATCGAGGCATGCAGCGGTCCGCTCGTCGTGGCGCGGGATACCCTCCACGCGCCCATCTGAGGAGGCTCGGGAGGCGGTCCATATTTCTTGAGGAGACGCTCGATCCCGCCCGGTTCGAGACCGAGCTCCTTTCGAATCGCGTCCTCGATCCGCTGTTGCAGGGACGCTATGTTCGCCATGAAGTAGTCGAGCGCTTCTTGCGAAGATGCGATCTTCTTCAACTCCGGCAGGACGATTCCCTTGATCACCTGCTCGACCGCTTCCCTTGGGACCTCCCGGTTCTCGAGCGCCATCTCGAGGTTGATCTGCGCCTCGGCGGAAGCCGCCATGGTCCTGATCAGATCGCGCGTGATCGCCGCCACGTCCTTGGGCTCGACTTTCCGAGTGTGGCATCCCGCTTTCAATTGTCCGGGATTGTACGAGGACTTGACGGTCGGGCCCTTTCCATCCACCACCACGGTCCCGATCTGCGCCCAGAGGGGAGGATTCAGCTGACCTTCCCACCTGTTCATGAAGGCCTGCCAGACGTCGTAGGATTCCCAGACCCGATCGGACGCGAGCAGGTCGCCGGCGACGTCCAGGGTCTCGGCCGCGTCCTCCACGAAGCCGGGATGAGCTGCCGGATAGTCCCAGTGCGTGGCGTAGTTCGGAAGGTCGGCCGCCAGCTTCTCGAGGAGCGCACCCAGCTGCCTTCCGGTATCGAGCTTCGCGTCGGCTTCGTGGGCGTGGACGGAGGTACAGTGGCTCCTGAAGTCCAGGACGCGGCTCACTCGCCAGGGCATGGCTGCTCCTTCCCCGCGCGGAGGGGAGGAAGCGTCGGGCGGGTCTTAGGGATGATATCCGCTCAGGAGGAAAAGAGCAAAGCAAAGTTATTTGCATTTCACCTGATTTCCATGTACTATCGTCGCAGTGGTCCTCCCCCCGGACCGCTCTTCTGGAATCCTTTGTATTTTCCGCCCGAGCGAGGAACGTATGAAGACGATCTTCCAGACGGGTCTCCCGAAGAACAACGGCATCTGGCTCGGTCAGTCCGCGCAGCCCGGCCAGACCCTGAACATCGACACCCTCCTCCAGAAGCTCAACAATGCCGACAACCAGTACCAGGCGATCGTCGCCTATCAGCAGGATCCGCGCGCCCAGGCGGCGCTCGGGTCCGACTACGGCAGGCTGACCGGCGGCATGAACGACGTGTCCAACAACCTCTTCAACGACATCACCCGGATCGAGCAGTCGCTGCAGTCCGGATACGGCACCAGCGGCACCAACAACATCACGACGGACGACGTGGCGACCATCGACAACTACGTCAACGTCATGAACCAGCTGTACGCCATCATCCAGGCCCACCCGCTGTCGGGAGGCGGCACGAGCGTCGCGGCGCTGCCCGCCCCGGTCTACGCCAGCACCCAGGCGGCGGCCAAGCCCGTCACGATCCCGGGAGCCCCGGGCGCCCCCGGCGCCAAGCCCACGAACGTCGCCCAGGTCGTGCCGGCCGGCGGCCTCTCCCCCCTCGCCATCGGCGGGATCGCCGCGGCGGGCATCGTGGTCCTGGCGCTCGTCCTGAAGAAGTAGCGTGCGGGGCGTCCGCCGATTCCCGGTGGTGAATCTCGCCTCCTTCGAGGCCATTCCCCTCTCGGAAGAGGAAGTAAGCGAGCGGAGGCCCTTTACGCGCATTCCCTGGACGACCATGGCCTTCGGAGTCACGGGGCCCTATTTCAACCCTTCCTACCCGGAATGGGGCCGTTTCCCGAGGCTTTCAGGGGCATCGAAGAAGAGGTAGGCGTGGACATCGAGATCATCCTGGGGGCCCTGGCGGGAACCACGGCGCTGGGATACTACCTGGGCAGCAGGACTTCTGGCGCCAAGGACCATCAGACTGCCATTGTGGCGCTCGGCCTCCTGGACCGGGACTCCAGGACGAGCGTGCTCGCGACGCCCGCCCTGTCGACCGAAGGCACCACCCCGCAGGCCGCCGAGGTCGCCGGCGCGGTGCTCCCGACCCTTCCCCTTTTCACGGACGACGAGAAAAAGGCGCTCTTGAAGGAAGTCTCGGACTGGCAGAAGGACCAGCTGACCAAGGGCAAGCTCTTCTCACAGGCCCAGTGGGTGAGCCAGGACGAGATGGATCTCAAGCCGGCGGAATTCCCGTCGACCGTCATGGCCGGCCCTGCAGCGCCGCGCTACAGGATACTCAACGTATTCCGCTGAAGGCTTTAAACGACCAGTCCCTGGTACTTCAAGGGAATGGCGGCATTCAGCGTTTGCCCCTGGTCGGTGGCATCGGTTCCCTGTCCGAAGCTTCCCACCGCCGGCCCGAAACCGATGACCGTACCGATCTTCTGCGTCAGCATCCCCTGGTAAAGCAGGTTGTTCCGGATGAAGGCGAAGATGTCGTCGGCAAGAATGTTGTTGGCGAAGAAAAAGGAGTTGGGATAAGGAGCCACTTCATCCGTGAGTTGATCCTGGACGCTTCCCGCCGGAGTCGGATTGGGAGGCGGCGCGGCTGCGACGATATCCACCGTCGCCGTAGGAGTTCCGCCGATCGTGATTCCTCCGGTCGGGGTGTCGATCGTCACCGTGAAGTCCAGGGTTCCCGCCCCGCCGTTCAGGATCGTGATCACCATGTCCTTCGTGCCGCCTTCCCCGTCGGCCCAGTTGAGCGTTCCGGAGGCGGCCGTATAGTCGACGCCGGCCGTCGCCGTGCCGTCGGTCGTGTGAAAGTTCACGGAGACCGCGCCGCGGAAGCTGTTGAAGCGCTGGGCCTGAACGGTGACGGTCGTCGTCGTGACCGGTCTCTGGACGGAGTACGGCGTCCCCACCATGTCCGCTTGACCGTTCCCGGGTCGCACGATCGTTATCGGAAAGGTGTAGTTCAGCCCGTAATCCGGACCCGGGAATGGATTGATGTTCCCGCCATGGAAGATATAGATTCCGCTGTGAAACAAGCTGCCGGTGATGTACGCGCCGTTCACATGGAAATTGAAAAACTGGTTGACCGTCTTGTTGGTCGTGAGAAGCGGCACGCGCACCACTTTCGCGGTAGCATCCCCGGCCAGCCATGAGATCGTCCCGGAGACGGCGGTGTAATCCACGCCGGCAACCGCAGTCCCGTCGCTCGTGGAATAATCCATCGAGATGTTCGCGGTGACGCCGTACATCCGGTTGAAGACGAGGTAGGCTACGCCGCCGACCTCATAGCACTGCACCGCAACGCCGTACGAAGCGGGAGTGGAGATGAAGCCGGTGATGATGGACTTCGCATTCGTGAAGGAGACGGTTCCGGTCGGAGGGTTGTTCGGGAAGTAGGCGACCGTGTTGGGACCATTCTGGAGGACGGTAGCGCCCACGACTCACCCCTTACGAATCGCCAGGGCGACGCTTCCGTTGTTGACGTTGACGATCTGGAACTGGCCCGTGATCCCGACGTCGATCGGCACGTTCAGGATCGTTCCGGGAGCATTATTGATGTCGACTACGACCGCCTGGTAGATCTTGTAGCCGTTCAGCCAGTTTCCGCCGAAAAAGTTAGTGTCGGAACCCATGTACATCGGCGCCACCACGTCGCTTCCAGCCTGGGTCCTGAGATGCGTGCTCGCATTGTCTTGGGCGGGCATCGTCGGACGGGCGCCGTTTTGGTAGAAGCTCGTGCTGGTTACGGCGCCGCCACGGAATCTCTGGAGCCAGAAATCGGCGGCCATATAGTTGGCGAGAAGCGCTCCGCCCACGCTCCTCGCGACGCGGCCGTAGACGTAAACCGTCGAGACGGACATCGGCTCCGGCGTCGGATCGACCAAGACCGCGTGCGCTATATCTGGAGTGCCGGCATTGTCCGCTTCGATATAAAGATGGCCTGGGCCGCCGAAGATGTTGACCAAGGTTCCTGCGATATTGATGTTGATCTCGCCGTCGAAGATGACTCCGCCGGGATCCTCCATCTTGAATTCCATCCGGTTCTGCGCAGTCCGGGCAAGCGTCACCTTCATGAATCGGCCGCCGATGTCGGTAGGGGCGGTGAAGGTGAAGACGGCCTGGCTCCACCGCTCTCCCGAAGGATAAACACCCGTCGGCGTCGCAGAAAGCGTCGAGGTCAGCATCGTGGCCACGGCATCCATGATGTTCTGGACATCCGTGGCGGCAGGAAGCTGCGCAAAAGCGAATCCGGTATTGAGGAAGGAAGGAACCGTCACAGGAGCACCTCACTGGGGGCTCCGAGTGTCCCCGGAGCCTTGAGAGCCTGGCCGTTCCAGGCAAGCCAGGCATCGTCGTTATTCTTCATGCCGTTCGGACCCTGACCGCCGCAGTACGTGCAGACGACCTTGAAGACCCCCTCTTCAACCTCGAAGTTGATCAGGTGCCTGCTCCCGCAGAACTGGCAGGGCCTGGGCTGAAACCCTTGAGGCAGTCCCATCTATGTCTTTCTCACCGCCATCACATCTCCAAGCGGAGTGACGCCGGGATTCCACGTCGGCATATTAAGAACCCTGAAGATGGAGGAGTTCGCCTGATCGACCGGCACGGAAACTTCCGCGCCCGGAGGAGTGAAGGCCAGCCTCGTCCCGAGACAGGCGAATACCTTGCCGTAAATATTGAAGACGTTGGCTACCGTATCCCCCATCGCGATCAGCGGCACCCAGAGGTTCGATCCTCCGATCGTACGACCGAGGTTCCCATTGTTCGCATTATTGGAGGTTCTGTTCCAAAGCGGAGCCATGGCTCCGTAAAGAAGGATCGCGAATGTCCCCGCGTTTCGGATGACAAGGAACGCTCCATATTGCCAGAAGCTGTCGAGCGAGTCGCCGGTGTTTCTGGATCCATTCCCCACCATCCACATGTTGTGGGAGGTCTGGAGTTCCGGAGATTCGTCCAGCATGCAAGCGAGCAGCCCCTCCGGCGTCGACCCGTTCAGCCAGTCCAGGATCATATGGAATTGGCCGACGTAGCAGTCGACCGCCGACCCGCCGGCGTTGATCTGGGCCCTTCTCGTCATGGTCCTGGCGGAGCCGTCGGTCATGACCATCTCGAGGTTCGTGGCCGAAATCCTGTTGAACTGGATCGTGAACTGCCGACCGTTGCCGTCCGGAGGAGAAACTAGTTTCCCGGCCATGGGGTTCGTCCAGGCCGGGCTCAGCGTGGTCGCCATCGTCGTGACTTGATTGATGATGGTCTGAACGTCCAATACCCCGGCGAGCTGGGCGTAGAGGACGTTTCCGGTCAGATAGGGTGCCGCCATCTAGGACCCCCTCGCGCGCATGACGATGGTGGAACCAGGCGTAGAACTTCCGATCTGGGTGAGGACCGGCGTCAGGAGGTCGTTCGGATTCAGCGTCGCGGCGATGACCGTCTCGCCGTACGTCGCACCTATGTTCACCGTCACCCGATAGGCCGGAACGACCACATTATTCACGGACCAATCGACGAAGATCGGGGTGCCGATGGGGCCGGAGACTAGGTTCGCATCGAACGCGATCAGGTTCGTGATTTTCCGGACCTTGTAGATGAAGATATTCGGAGCCTGATCGGTTGCAAGCTGGCCCGGGAAGACCCAGAGGATGTCCGGCGAGAGCGTAAAGGCATTCGGGCTTGCGTAGAGGACCCAGTTGGCTCCAGTCGAAACCACATAGATCGACTGGTACTGGGGATTGATGAGAACAGAACTGGCTCCATTGATCGTCTGGCCGCCCACCGTGGTGAGCGTCGCGGTGTTCGTCGTGACGGCATCCGTTCGAAGGAGCCAGAATCCCTTCCCGGCAGGAATCGTGGTCGCATCCGGAAGGGGAAGCGTGATGTTGCCGAGAGTGGCATCGAGGAGAAGGTAGAGATCCGAAGGCAGGATCGGATTGACCCCGCTTCCGATCGAGCGGAACGGAGTGTCCGCGAACGAAGCCGACCGCCCGGTATTCTGGCGTTGGGTGGCAGGCATCTAACCCTCGCTCTCCATGCTCATGTCGCGAGCAGCGCTCCAAAGTGGACTTCGTAGGTCGTGTGGTTCCCGGGCACCTGGTCGAGCACGGAAACCGCGTAGCTTACATAAGGCGGAAGCCCCGTGGAGATATTGGTCTCCGGATCGAGCATGTACGTGTTGCCTGCGGGCACGTTTGTCGAGGCGGTCGTCGTCGTGCCGAAGCCGTCGGTCACGGTTTCCTGCACCGTCATGCCGTTCGCTCCGGTGTTCTTCACCGTGCCTATTCCGATGACCACTTTCGTGCTCGTGGCCGTGAAGAGCGTCACCGGCGCATTCGTGGTGGCTCCGGTCGCGTCGGCCCTCAGGCTGCTTCCTGATCCCGGCACGCCCTGGAAGCCTTGGGCTCCTTGAGCTCCGCCGCCGGCTCCTTGCGGACCTTGGCTTCCTTGCGCGCTCTGGTTTCCCTGCGGGCCCTGGATCCCCTGAGGGCCGCCAAAAGCTCCGGGAACGCCCTGATTGCCCTGATTGCCCTGAGCGCCCGTCGCCCCTGGTGCTCCTGGAGCGCCCGGAGCTCCTGGAGTCCCCGGGCCGCTTCCGCCTCCGCCGCCACCGCCGCCGCCGCCGCCCGAAACGAAGGGCCACGCCGGAGGAGGAGAGAGGAATGGGACGAGCTCGACGAGGTCCTGTGCGAGGATCAGGGAGTTCGCGTAGATGACGCGGCCATCCGCCATCCGGATGGAGCCATCTGCCAAGCGAAGAGCCAAGAAGGCCTCGATCGGGCGGATGACGACTCTAGGCTACCATCGCGGGACAGGGGGATGTCCGGCGTTCCATCAATTCTATTCGGCCCAAGAAGGAAAGACAAGCCCTCTGTTACTTTCTTTCCAACTTCGCCGGGAATGGCTATACTTCTTAGGAAGCGGCATCCCCCGCCGCCGATGAACGGGAGTTTTCGATGCCCTTGACCCTGTTCGGGGATCCCGCGCCTCCTCCCCTCATCGAGGGCCCCGTCGCCCTCATGCGCCTGATCGAGATCGACGAGATCTCGGAGCTCGAGGACACCATGCGCCGGATGCGCCTCGGCCAGGGCGACTTCATCGCCGAGACGAAGTTCAACGGCTGGCTCACCCAGGTCGCCGGCGGCCGGATCTACTCCCGCCGCGGCGAGGACCTGACCGGCAAGTTTCCCGAGATCTCGGATATGATGTCCCGGTACACGTCCGAGCACCTCCTGGGCGAGCTCGTCTACTGGAAGGAAGACGGTCTCATGGAGCTTCCGACCGTGACGAGCATCGCCATGACGAAGAGCGACCGCGAAGCAGTCGCGAAGCTCCGGGCCCTGCCGGGCTTCTTCAGCCTGGTCCTTTTCGACGTGATCGCGGCCCAGGGATACGACCTCTCGAAGCGGTCGACGGCCGAGCGGATCGACATCCTCCGGAACACGGTGGACACGGGGGGGCCGATCCTCATTTCCCAGCCGTCGGTCTTCGAGGACTGGAAGAAGGTGTACGATGCCGGCGTGGCGCTTGGAGGCGACGGCGTCGTCCTCAAGAATCTCCACGCGCCTTACGTATGGCGGCAGCTGGGCGAACCCGAACCCAGGCCGGTCGGCTTCTGGTACAAGCTCAAGCCCGTCTACACGGACGACTTCGTCGTGTTCGGTTCCCTGCGTGGCCCGAAGGGAAAGCTTCTCGCCCGGATCGGGCAATATCATCGCGGGCAGCTTGTCGAGGTCGGACAGATCAACAACTTCGCGAAGGACGTGGAAGCTGAGATCCTCGAGAGGCTCTCTCGAGGGGCGTTCGTCATGGAGGTCGAGTACCAGGGCCGCTTCTCGGATCCTCCCGGGGCGCTGCAGCATGGAAGGTTCTATGCCTTCCGAGACGACAAGCCGATGGAGAGCGTGATTCTTCCGGAGCGCTACGCATGACTTATTACGTGCGGTCTGATTGGAGACGATGCGGGAACACTCTGTTCTACGCTAAGCTCCGCCATCACGAAGAAGTCGGCGGTCTCTACATCGACCCTGCCGATCTCATCGAGGTGCGCTGGACGGAGACTCCGGAAGGCTTTCTCCTCAGAAGGAGGGAGGTTCCGGATACTGACTGGGCGGGAGCGGAGCTCGTCAGGTTCAACGTCTCCCAGCTTCCCGTGGAGTTGCAGCAACGGTTCTGGACCTGGCTCAATTTCATGGATGTCCTGAAACGTCGCGGCTCCTCTCCAAACGAGATCGTGAACGCGTTCTCCCAGGGCTTCCCGCCTCTCATCAAGAACGAGACGCTCGATGCGATCGAGCTTGGAATTTTCGGCTCGGCCTTGGACTGGGTCGAAAAGACGGGACTCGTCCTGTCGAGGGAAGAACTCGATGAAGCTCTCTCCAACCTCGGAGTCATGGAGTGCCCGATATGAAGAAACGGATGGGCGACATCTACGACTACCTGAACAAGAAGCAGGTCGAGGAACGCATCGACCAGTGCAGGCGCCTTTCCAGGGAGCTTGAAAAGGTGTCCTGCTCGCTCGAGGCCGCGGGAGATCTTCTCGTTTCGCCGGCGCCCTCCCATGGAGGACTGACGAAGGCCCTCGAGAGAGCCAAGGACGCTGCGATCATGATCAAGACGAAGTTCTGGCAGCCGGGGGACCAGTCGGCCTATGCGGTCGAGAAGGGCGCGCGAGACCTGATCGACCGCGTCGTGAAGGGCCCCATCGACGAGAAGACCGCCGCCAGGTACAGGAAGAGCATCGAAACGCTGAAGGGGAAGGCGAAGAAGCTGGAGGAGGGCGCGTCGCATTTCTGCCGGCTCAGGCATTATGAAACCGTAGCGCCTCCGCCCGCTCTCCGATGATCGTCTACGTCGGCGCAGGGTCCGGGCCCTTCCGGGACATGGTCATCGCCTCCGGCCACGGCCAGATGGTCTCCCGCCAGTCCGACGCGTTCAGGATCCCGAAGGCCGGCCGCTGGGCCTTCGACAACGGCGCTTTCACCGATTGGAAGAACGCCGTCCCGTTCGACAACGAGGAATTCCTTCGGCGCATCCGGAAGATCTCGGAGCTCCCCGACGAGCGTCTTCCGGACTGGTGCGTCTGCCCCGACATGGTCGCCTCGAACACGAGCCTCGAGCACTCCCTCGAATGGAAGTCGATGCTCAAGGACTACGCTCCGCGCCTGAAATGGTTCCTCGCGCTGCAGGACTACGTCCATCCGGACGACGTCGACCATGCGCTTTGCCTGGAGAAGTTCCACGGGATCTTCATCGGCGGCACCGATCACTGGAAGTTCGACACGTCCCCAGCGTGGGTCGAATGGGGCCATCGCCGCGGCCTGCCCGTCCACGTCGCGCGCATCAACGGCCCGAGCAGGCTCTCTTGGGCGCAGGAGATCGGCGCCGATTCGGTCGACGGCACCGGATGGGTCCACGCCGGCGAGAGATGGGCCAGGTTCCTGCGCGAGATCCCCGAGCCGATCGGCCTCCTTCCCCCGCCTTCCAAGGACTTTCCGAAGGAATGGGTTCGCTTCGGCGCGTGGCTCCAGGAAATCTACAGCGAGAAGGATTGGAAGGCCCGGCTCCAGGAAGAGGACGCCCAGTGGGAGTGGACTCAGTCCTTCTGGGCAATGTCTCCGGAGGAGTTCGTCCAGTGGTACAACAGATCCTACCCAGCCTCGATCACGCTCCCCCAAGGCGGATTCCGCGACAAGGATGAATATCACGAATGGGTGATGGACAACCTCGCCCAGGCTGAGCGGTTCTTCGGGACGAAACCGGTCCCTCCTCAGGTCGAGCTTCCGATGTTCGCCATCGACGAGTGCGGAGACGTGCTGCCGCCCAAGGAAATCCCGCCCGGCCGCGTGCGCTGGTGCGACAATATCCGGAACTGGACGCACGAGGTCCTGGGCCCGATGGGCGACGTGATCCGGGTCTTCATCCTCATTCCAGCCGCCTCTCTCAGCGAGGCGAAGAAGCGCGCGGCTGAGGCGTTCCAGCCGAAGCTGCTCAAGAAGATCTGCAGACCCCGCCGGAAATAAGAAAGGGGAAGGCCGGAAGCTGCAGGCATCCGGCCCTCCCCGAAAGGAAGGAGTAAAGTTAGGCGATCGTATCGCCGGGTTCGGCTGGTCTCCTCTTCCCGGCGTTCCCGAGAATCCCCCAGTCCGTATCGCGAACGTAAACTCTCGCCTCGGGATCCCATCGATACACGCCGACCACCATCGTCCCCAGGTTCCTTCCGTCATGGAGGTCCCATAGGGCATCGACCTCGAGCGCATTCCACGCGGGATTGAGGACCAGGTCGTCAGGCGTCAGCTCGCCGCCGTCGGGCGCGCTGATCACCATGAACGGCGCCGCCATGGACTCCCGCTCGACCCGGGCCGCGAGCAGCTCGAGGATCCTCCGGACTTCCGCCGGCGCACGGCGATCGCTCACCTCGGTCCCGTACTTCACGAAGTACTCCTCGACCAGCTCCGGCCATGCCGAGGGCGTCGCCTCGCGAAAGGCCTCGAGCGCCTCCTGGTACCAGTCCGATTCATGCATCCGAGGCCTCGGCTTCCAGGATCTTGAACTTCCAGCGGGGGCCTCCTAGCCGGATGATGTCCGTGAGACAAGTCAACGCTGTCGAGAAATCCTCGCCTCCCCACATGCGCCACCCGAACGGGACGAGCGGATCAGGCTGGACGATGACGGTGTAGCGGTCCGGCCAGCCGCGGCGAAGTCCCGATGTAGGATGCTCGCACCACATCCGCACCCAGTTCTTGTCGCGGAGCTTCGTTCCGAACGACGGGCACGGATCCTGGCGCCAGGACATGTCCTCGACCAGGCCGGAATTGACGAGCTTTCCCAGCTCCCGCGGCACGCGGTAGCTGGAGTGGAACTCCTCCTGCCAGATGAGGGCTCCGTCTTCTTCCATCAGTACTCCACCATGTGCCAGTCCGGGATCCACCAGGATCCTTCCGGGCAGCCGAGCATCGGGCCCGACGTCGGGGGTCCGCCGCCGGCGCTGAGAAGCGCCCGGAGAGCCTCCATCGCGACGGAGAGTTTATCCGTCTCGAGCAAGGTCTCGCTGAATCCATTCGGCTGCCTGATGGCGATCTCGTACCTTCCGAACCCTATTCTCGCCTCGCGCGATGGGTGTCCGACATGCAGCGTCAGGATCCTGGCGTCCGACATCGTCGCCTCGAAGTTCGGCGCCAGGCTGAACCATTTCGTCGTATCGCGCATAAGGCCGGCATCCACCAGCCTCTGTACTTCTCGAGGGACTTTGAATTCCCGAAACCACTGCTGCCAGGCCATTGCTATGCTCCCGCCATGCTCGACAGGATCACGTATGCCAGCCCCTCGAGTTCCCTGAGCGCGTCCTGGTCCAGCTCGACCATCATCGTTCCCTGTTCGCGGTCGATGATCTGGACCCCTCCGTGCTCCGGGCGCCCGCGGCCCTCCAGGCGTCTCAGGGCGACGAAATCCCAAGGAATCTGGTGGAGCGCCGCGTCGGCGATCCTGCGGACTTCCTCCACCTGGGCGGGCTCCAGGAGCATGAGGCTCCCGTTCACGAACTTCGAGCCTTTCTTCACCTTCGCGCCGCGATCGATGATGTTCGCCTGCCGATGGTCCATGTAGATGCTGGCATCGAACCTTTTCGTCTTCTTCTTGATCACGTTGCCTCCCGGCCCGGACATCTGGGCAGCGCCGCCGCCGGCGGCCGCCTCCGGACCGAAGGTGTTGATGGCCTCGCCGTTCCAGAGGACGAGCTCAGGATCCGTCCCCATGCTGGCGCGGGTGAAGGCACCATCCCAGCCATGTTCCCGGAGCCCCCTGCAGACGTCCTCGCGCTGCATCATCGCATCCGAGATCCCCAACGTCTCCGAAGCGAGGTCCTCGGCGGCCGTCCAGATGCCGCGGTCCATGAGTTCGAGGTAGCGCCCACGGAAATCCACCTCGACATAGATGGGGCTGAAGGGCTGGGCGATCCCGTTCTCGATTGCAAGGCGCTGGATGTTCACGTTGAAGGGCTGGCCGGCCACGATCACGATCGGATGCCAGTAGCCGGTCCTCCGCCATTCCTGCACGATGTTGATCGCGTTCTCGTATTCCGGACTTGTGATGTATCCGGAATCGATCTCTTCGGCAAGCTTCGCCAGGATGAGGATCCTGAGGCGTTCCTGCTTCTCCGGGTCGAGGGTCTCGATGAAGTCCCATTGTTTCCGGGAACGGCCCGCCCAGAAGTCCGGGCATCCGCTCAGGTAAAGGCCGCCGCACAGGTTTCCATAAGGACGGGTCTCCTGCAGGTCCCCGCCGCGTTCCAGGATCCCGAGCACCAGGCTCGGATCATCCGTCACATGGAAGGCCTTGAGACCGCCGGCGTTCGCCTGGACGTATGGATAAGCCACGCAGGCCATCCTCGATTCCGCGCGGTCGGTGTAGTCCCGGTCTCCCGGGAACTTCGAGGTGTCCACCGTGCGGGATTCGAGGACCTGGAGGGCCGCGGCCATCCGGTCTTTTTCGATTCTTCGCGCCATGGTGCTGGACTATCGGCGGCCTCTCCCCGCCAGGATGAACGGGGTCGTGTACACCACGCTCGACCCGGCGATGAACTGGGGTCCCAGCACGCAGACGCCTTCGGCGTTCCTGGTGTAGGCCCCGGGGCAGCTGCCGGAGGGTGCCGACGCGTTCACGATGGGGATCGCCTGGCCCAGCCGACGCGTTCCCGCGATCGGACCGAGCTTCCCGGACTGCACGAATCCTTTGCTCACGGCATTTCCTTTCTAAAAGTTGCCCATCGCTATTTTCTCGGAGAGTTCAGTATCTCCGCTGTCCTTCACCATCTTGGTGATTCCCGCCAGGACCCCGGAAACCTGTTCGAACCGATACTGGCGAATCAGGTCCGAAACTGCGCTGCGCTGCTCTTGTGTCCAACTTGCTCCCGTCAAGGCCTCGATGTCCAGGACGAGCTTCTCCGTGTGGCTCTTCTTATCCATCCTTCACCGGCCCTTTGTCTTTCTTGTCGGTCTCCTTCGTTGCAGCTTGCTCGAGCATCGAGATCATCGACTCATGCCGGTAGAATCGCAGAATGCTGACGACCTGCTGATACTCGGCTGCCGTCCATTTCCCATGCGTGACGTACTCGATCCTCCTCGCGATGTCATCTGTCCTTATCGGCAGCTTCGGCTGATCCATCATTCAGACATCCCGTGAATCGCGAGACGGTATTCACAAACAGGACAGCCTGTAGATCGCCGTGAAGACGGTGGCTCCGAAGAGAACTTCGCCCGTCACCTTGGCGGGCTCGAACTTCCAGTGGTATCCGGCGACCGTGATCAGCACTGCTGCCGCGAATGAGCCGATTTCCGGAAGCGTCAGGAGCGGCTGTGCCAAGCACACCGGCAATGCGATGAACACGTCACCGCGGTGGTTGCCTTCCACGAAGTCCGCGAAGTAATAGTTCCCGGCGCCGACCATGAAGTTGTATGGGCCGGTTCCTACGTTCAGAGTCACCTTGCCCGATGAATCGGTCCTTCCGGCCACATCGCCGCTCGGCAGGGCTACCTGGACGAGGACGTCACCGATGGGTCTGCCGCGCATATCGGTGACGACGAAGCCCACGGGCGACGGCGACGCCTGCGCGAGCCGCGCTCGGGGTCTCAGAACTGGTGGCCGGTACGAAATCATACCTGCTCGCCACGCTCCCGCTTTTCGATCCTATAGAAGAGCGATCCCATCTCATCCCCCGAGACGATCTGGGCCTGCACGAGCAGCGTCCCGACGCTGTTCATACAGTTCTTGAAGGCCTCCATCTCGCCGGTCATCGGCGTCAGGCGCCCCACGATCTCGTTCGCCTCCTTGAGGAAGTCGTGGCGAAGCCTGGATGCCGCGATGATCACGGCGTCTGCTTCCGCCTTCTTCAGCTTCTCCCCGTGGGCGACCTTCTCAAGCGCCTGCGGGACATCCACGAACTTCGTGGGTTCGGCCATGGATCACCTCCGAGTGCCCCGGCCGCCGAAGCTGTGGCACACGGGGCAGTCGGCCTTCGACCCGATCGGGATCGCGTTCGGGTTTGGCCGGATGTTCGATGGCTGAGGAAGCTGGCAGGAGCCGTCCGAGCACTCCCCTTCCATCTCCTTCGGCGCCGGAACTTGCGCCTGACTCTGTCCGATGCTCTTGAATGGCAGAACGCGCGAGGCTCCGGGGCCCGCGCCCGACAGCCCGTAAGGACCCTGGACCAGCGGGACCTGGCCGGTCGCTGCCTGTGCCATGGGAATCGGCCCGGGCTGTAGACCCATGTTCTGGATCCCTCCCTGCTGCCTGTTCGCCCACATGTCGCCCCCGAACATATGCTTCATCGCAAGACTCCTCAAAATCTATCGCATCACCCTGGCCATCGCCACGTCCCAGAACCTGCATTCTTCGTCGAAATCCTGGGCGGTCAGGATCCGCACGGACCCGTCCCGCAGAACCGCCGCGTAGTCGAACTCCGCGGACTTCCCGCCCTTCGTCAGATATTCCACGTGGAGTTCCTTGATGCACCCTTCGCCCATCGGCTCATGGCTCCTCTCGCCATGAGACTTCCACCAGCGATCGGAAGGGAAATAGAACTCCTTCCCCTTGTACTCGAAGACCGGATCCGCGAGGTAGTCTTCGAGACCCTCCTTGAGTGGCGCGATCGCGAGCGACAGATAGTGCGCGATCCACGGCTTCTTGAGGTGGAGGAACACCATCATTTTCATGCTCTCGGGCATCGACGGGTCGGCCGAAATGCGCTCCAGCATCTCCTCGTTCAGCTGGTCGAGGTAGCGGAGCTGCACGTCGGGCACCTTGTTGTTCGGAGAGCCCATGGACGTGTTCACTTTTCTCCTCCGCTGGAACTCCTGGAATGCCTTCCGCAGACCCTTCCGGTCGGGCACTCCGGTCACGAACGGTTCGACCTCGATCCACGACTCCGGACCGATCCCGATCGCGGCCGACTTGACGATCTGCATGTCGGAGCCCACCGGGTAGTCGTCGAACACCATTCCCGGCGGCCCGACCTTGGGGATCTCCGAGACGAGCTGCCGGCGGTCTTCGTCGCTCAGGCCGTCCGCCTTCAGGATCATTTCGAGGAGCCGGATGACATGGACCATGTCCTCGGCCGAAACGATCCCCGAAAGGTGCTCGGTTCCGATCAGCTGGAGTGCTCGATTTGCGTGGGCGCGGTTGGCCATCGTCAGAAGCCAGACTTCTCCCTGGTTCGCGAGCGACTCCAGGAACCAGTCGGCGTCCGGCCTGGGGACGATGGAGAGGACCTCTCCCGTCACCACGTCCTGCACGGGGTTGATGAGGACGTTATCCAGGTCGGTGTAGATCCTCATTGGCCGAGCTTCCTCAGCTCGGTGAGCTGCTTGGGGGAAACGTGGCCGCCCTCGACGATCAGCCGCTCCCACGTGTCCCGGATGTCTTTCCGGAGGTCCTCCGGAAACGTCTGGCCGTTGGCGACCGAAGCCTCGAGCGAACAGAGGATCGCCTGGTATTCGGCGGGCGAGATCTCGAGGACGACGCGTTCTGGGTTGCGCACGGACTCCTTCCTCCATGCGCGTCGGCCTTGGGGGAGGGAGGAGGCTTCCGCGGTTGTCCTAAGTCTACTGCATGGGCTTCCGGAAGTCCACGACCTTTACGCGGCGGCCATGGCCCGGGACTTCCCGGGAAGCAGCTGGTCGACGGCGCCGCTCCCGATGTAATAGCCGCCCAGGAGCGACGTGACGTCCAGGATGCGCCCGCTCACCGGGATCGCGGCGGCCGCAAGCCCGACCACCGCCCCGAAGCCCGCCTTGTAGAGGCCGTACTGCCTGGTCGACCGGAGGCTCGGGAAGATGATCTTGAACAGGCCGGAGAGCACGATGCCGCCGACAGCGCCGGCGCCGAGCGAGATCGAACGGTACGTGAAGTGGTCCATCCAGGACTGCCCGGCCGACGGCACGACGGCCGACGGATTGGTTCCTGGAGCAACGGTCCCCGGGGCCCCGGCCGGCGCAACCGGCATGGACGCGGGCGCGCCGGGTCCCTGGCCCAGGTACGGCTTCCAGCCGGGCAGCGTTCGGATGTTCGGGTTCATCGTCGCTCTCTCCTCAGAGCCAGATCCGGGAAGTGGTCTGCACGTTCCCGATCGGATACGCGGAATTCTGGTCGGCCGGGGCGCCGATCTGCCGGACCGGGAACTTGTTGCCCTTGCCGGTCCAGTCGAGCTTGGCGGCGCGCATCGTGGCCCGCATGGGCGTCGTGGTCGGCGGCTTGTAGGAGGTCTCGTCGTAGCCGCAGCAGCCCAGTTCCTTCTTCTTGTTCCGGTTCCGGTTCTGCATCACGAACGTCCTTTCTTCAGGTCACCCAATCTTACAACGTCGGCGGCATGAAATAAAGTGCTGATCATCCGCCGTACAGCCAGCCGGACAGTTCCGGCCTTTTCCATCCCCGCGGCTTGCCCCGTTCAAGAACCCTTTTCTGGACTGCCGGGTCCTCAAGGACAGGCATCGCGAGTTTCGTCCGGAGCCATGTCTTCCGGACATCGTCCGCAGGGACGATGACACCCCAGTAAGCGTTCTCCTGCATGTTCCTGGAAGCCCGCTCAATCAGTTTTTGTGGATCGCAGGTCGTTTTCTCTCCCAGCGGCCGCAGCGTGACATCGATGGGCTTCCCATTCAGGACCGCCCAGGCATGATGGATCGGAATCGGACTGTCGTAGCGGATGGCATAACCCTCCGCATAATCGAGTTCCTGGCTTTCCATGAGCGCGAGGGTCTGGGCGTTATAGAAGCATTTCTGGATCTCGTAGCGCCGGCGTCCTCCTCCGAACGCGTCTAGCAGGACCTCAATCTCCTCTGGAGTATAGGGCTCCGAGGAGAAGCTTCCGCCCTCTCGGTAATAGAAGTCGTACGGCGAGGAATATTTCCATTCCTGCGGAGCATACTTGCTCTGGAACGAAGAGGCCTGTCGCAGCATGTCCTCGAGCGCGCGGTCAACTTCGCGGCCAGCCATGCTCAGGACCTCGACATGATGTTGGACCTGCTGAGGGTGACGAATTCCTGAGCTTCGAAAAGACGCTCCACCAGGTAGAGCCACATGCTGACCGCTTCATCGGATTTGTTCTGGGTGGCCGCCTCCCGGATCTCGCGGGCCGCCTGGGGAGGGATCTGGTCTTCGTTGTCCTTGACCTTCTCCAGGACCTGGTCGATCACGAAGGCCCGCGCTTCGGCTTCCGTCCTGAAGATCCAGGTGTCGGTATGGATAGTGGCCCCTTCGGTCTCCTCCTCCTCTTCGCCCTCTTCTTCAACCATTTCCTGCCAGACGAGGACGAAGAATTCTTCAGGAGATTCTGTCCATTCGGCCATGGCTCACCTTCACAAAGCGTCGATCACCATGTCCGGGGGCACCGGGAACGGCATGTGCTCGTTCCCCTTCCGATAGAAGTTGAGGTCCTGGGCGAACGACCTGGTGTCTTCCTCGAGCGCCCGCATGCCTTCCTCGGGCATCGGACCGAGCTTCTCGAATTGCTCGACGATCTCCACGTTCCGCTCGAGCTGCTCGATGTTCATGACCCCCAGGACGACGTTCGAGACCGGCAGGCTGAGGACGTAGTGGATCGGCAAGTTCGGCTTGAGGCCGGCCTTCTGCCAGAAGAGCCCGCGGGCGAGCACCTTCATCGCCATCACCGCCATCCCCTTCTCGACGGCCTCCGGAAGAAGGGCCGTCTGGAAGGAATGGACGTGGACCTCAGCGGGATTGAGGGCCATCAGGATCCCGTCGAACGGATAGCGGGCGATCGCCTCGCGCAGGACCTCTGGCTCCGCGTGTCCGGTCACGCCCGTGAACTTGACCAAGCCCTGCTCCTTCGCCTCGTGGAGCATCTGGAGGGCTCCGTTGTCCTCCGAGATCTCGTCGAGCTCTTCCTGCTCGCTCAGGTTGTGGATCTGGAGCATGTCCACGTAGGTCGTCCGGAGCCTCTGAAGCGACTGCTCGAACTGCCTCCAGGCGCCGTCATAGGTGCGCTCCTCGATCTTCGTCGCGATGAAGGCGCGGCCGCGCACTCCCGGAAGGACGTCGCCGAGGTTCAGCTCTGAGTCGTCGTAGACCGGCGCAGTGTCGAAATAGTTGATCCCGAGCTCGAAGGCCCGTTCAAGAATCTGTGCTGCCGTGTTTCCGCGAAGGTAGAGCGCGGATTCTCCCCCGAGGCCCAAGGCCGACGTGGTGAACCCCGTGCTCCCCAGCGGACGATAGATCATCCGCCTACTTTTTCTTCTGGATCCGCGTCGCGCGCGTGCCGACCTTGCAGCGGCCGTTCTTGAACTGGCCCTTCGGGCAGCAGACCAGGACTCTCGTCGTGGAATTGACCTTCTTCACGCGGATGGACTTCTGAGCGCAGCGGCTCATCGGGAACCCGGCGGGCTTCTCCTTGTAGCCTTTCGGAACCGGCATAGAACGTCCTTTCAATTCGAACCGGGACGGTCCGGACCACCATCCGGATCCGCCTGGTTTTCTTTCGCGATACGTTTCTGGATCTTGGCGAGACTATGGCGCGCCTGTTTTCCCCGGCGCAGGGCTTCCTGGAGCGTTTTCGGGGGAGGAGGCGGCTTCTTGCCCGTCATGTCGACCAGCCTCTGAAGACCCCAGCTGAAGAGTTCTCCGACCGCCGTTGCAGCTCGGATATTCCCAGCCGCGCGATCGCTGATATAGATGCAGCGGTTGTCCGGCTTGTGCTTTGTCCTGGGGAGCTTCCCCTTGAAGCATTTGGAGCACAGTCCGGTCCCATTCTCGCGATCGAGCTTGATCCACGTGCATCCGCCTGTGCATCCGTTCAGGTCGGTGCACTTGCAGCCCGTACACTTGGCGAGGCCTTCGATGTCGAAGGCGTCGGAACGGGAACTACGCGCCGCTTTCGTCTTCATCGGAGGAAGTATACAGGCTCCTCGCCAATGATTGCCAGCCCGGATTACTTGTAGAACACCGTCCAGAATGCGCCGTTCTCGTCGGGACGGATGTAGATTCCTCCTCCCATCCCGGGCGGCCGCTCGAGGTTGATCTGCTTCTCGATCTGCTCGATGAAGGGCCCGAGATACTGGTTCCAGGAATCCTCAGGGTTCCTCGATCGGATCTCCTGGTCCGGGATCCCGAAGAATGAGGCGAGCCGAACCTGCCATGTCCTCCCGAACTCCGGATCCCTCTGGTCCGGTGCGTCCGTCAGCTGATCGATCGGAAGCATGACGGTGACGCCGCCCGGCCGGTCCACGCGGAATCGCGGAAGGCCCTGATTCTGGAAGACATAAGCCCACATGCCCGGGATGTCGAAGAAGTGGCGTGCATCGACTGTCGGAGGATGCCGGCGAACGAATGCGGGATGACCTGGAGCGACCGGCTGGGCGGCCTGCGCCTGAGGAGGCGGAGTGCCAGGCTGGGTGCCCGGCTGGTAGCCGAAGAACGTCTCTCCCCACGTGAGTTCTCTCGGAGGCTTCGGCTTCGGTCCGAACGTCTCGAAGAACTCGCGTTCGCTCAGAACGCCGAGCCTTCCGCCCCTCAGTTTCTTCCTATTCGACATGGCTCCTCCGGGACCTAACGGCCCTTCCTCTTCTTCCTTTTCTTCCCAGGCGCTGGCGGCTGACGCCTCTCGCTCTCCGGAATCTCATAGATCGCGGCGCCGCCGTGCTCCGGCGCCGGCGGTTCCGGGCGCCAAGCCTCCTCGCGGTATGTTCCTTCCGAGTAGATCAGGATGAGCTGGCATTGATCGTTGCTCCACTCGAGCGTGAACATCCCGGAAAGATCCGGCGGCTGGATGAGCCTGAACGCCTCCTGCAGGTTCTCGATCGTCGGGAAGACGATGTCCTCGATGATTTTGCTCGTGTCCGTCCAGACCTCGTATTCCTGGCCGTGATAGTTCTTGATCGTGGTCCCGGCCCGGTTCCTCATCTCGTCCCACGGGATGTGGAAATAGGAGGCGAACTCCTCGAGCGCGTTCGGGCGGCCGCCGCAGACGCCCAGGGTCTCGAACTGTTCCTTCCCCACGCCGGTGTCCCGGACTTGTTCCTGCCAGTAGGAACCTTGTTTCGCCTCCCGAATGGTCTGCCACATGTCGTCGATGGGCTCGAAATATGCGAGGAACGCGCGCGCCAGGTCCTCCACGCTGGGGACGACCGTGGACCGCTGCGGCATCGGCAGCTGCTTCAGCTTCCGGACCCTCACCGCTTCGGGGATGGGAATCTCCGGAGTTGCCGCTTCCGGCTGTGTCGGCGACGGCCGGAAGGGGGTGAACATCTCCGTGAGCGGCCGTTCCTCACCGGGCGCCTCGAAGACGCCGGTCCAGAGCGCGGCCTGCTCCGCCTGGCGCTCCTCGTAGGGCTTTGGAGGCGGCGATGGTTCGACGGTCTTGAAGAGTTCCTTCGCCTGCTCCACGTAGGGCGTGAGAAGGGTCGGAGTCTCCGTCCGCTCGGCAAACTCGAAGATCTGCGGCTTGTATTCCTTGACGGTGCCTTCCTTGGGCGTGAACGGTGCGAACATGCTGGGGCGCGCTTCGACCGGGGCTGGCACCGTCTCCGGACGGACAATCGGCGGTCCGGAGGGCCCGCGCGGGGGCGCGAACGATTCGAAGATGGAAGGCCCTCCGGGCCGAGGAATGATCGCGCTGAAGAACCGCGTGAGCAGGCCTTTCTTCGCCTCCGGCGGCTGCGGGACGGCTGGCAGCATGCTCGGAGCTGGTGCGGGCAGCCCGGGAGGCTGCTGAGGCGCTGGAAGCCCGGGCGGCTGCTGCCCGAAGGCCTGGAACATGCTCGGGCCTTCCCGCTTCTTCAGGAACCAGTCGAAGATGCCGCCCATCGAGGGATTGATGTGCTCGGCATAGGCCGCGTCCGAGACGTGCTCGGCGCCGAGCTCTATCATGGAGCCGTCGACGAGCTCGCCAAGATAGCGTCCGGGCTCCGCGACGTCGGAAATGCGTACCGGCACGGCCTCAATGGTATCTCCGGCCATGGCGAGGACCTCGGCGAAGTCGCCCGGACGGAGCGACATGCGGACCTCGATCGGCGGCGCGGAGGATCCCATGCGGATCCCCGCGGCGTCGACGTCGGCCAACATGACTTCCATGTACCGATTCATCTCCGGCCCAGCTGCGGATACTGCCGCCCTTCCTTGTAATTCAGCCACCAATTGCCGGTCTCTCGCTCAGGCATGATCTCGAAGTAACCGCGCATGTATTGCGGCGCAGGTCTCAGGATGTCGAGCGCCTTCTCGTAGCGCTCGATGAGCGGCAAGATCACTTCTTCCATGAAGTAATAGGATGCCTCGCGCGCATCCTCGTTCGACCGCACGTTCCCGAAGTACACGTCCAGCACCTGCTGTGGGATGCCGAACAGCTTCGCGAAGTCCTCATAGAGCGCATTTCGCCGGGCGAGCAGCTGGAGCTCTAGCGTCGCGGGCTCGCCCACGTGCGGCGACTGCTCAACCTGGGTCCTCCACCACGGAGACTGGGTCTCCGTCAGGATGTAGTCCCAGAGGTAGTTGAGATCCCAATCCTGCGGCAGCTCGTTCACGATCTCCACCGTGCTCGGCATCGACCATCTCGTGAACGACCAGGCGGGCACGCCGCGCTCGTATTCGCCAGGCCTCCACCGCGGTGCCTCTTCAACCTGCGGAGTCTCGGGAACCTGAGCGAACATCGCGGAGAGCGGCCGCTCCGCCTCAGAAGGCGGCGCATAGATCGGCTCCCAGAGGGGCCTCTGAGCTTCCGCCGCCGCCGGCGGCGGGGATGGTTGGAAAACCTCGAAGATCCTGGGCGGCTGCGGGATCAGCGGTCCCGCCTCCGGGGCCGCAAACTGAAAGATCGACGGCCGCGCGGGCACGGGCGGCGTTTCAGGACGAGGGACGAGCGTTCCTCCTGCAGGAGCCGGGAGGCCGGGTAGCGGCGTCGCCGGCGGCGTGGGGGGCTTCGCACCGAAGGCCTCGAAGATGCTGCGAGGCTTCTCCTCCGATGGGCGTCTCCTGAACCAGTCTAGGACGCCTCCCAGGCGCGCCTTTCCCTTCTTCTTTCCAGCCATCGCCACGCTCATGGACGTTCCGAATACATGAGGTCAACCCGCCTGCCCATCTGATCCGTGTCCAACCCGAACTTGCCGCGGATGTCGGATGGCTTGAGGAGGTCCATCGCCTCCGTCACGCGCCGGAACATGGGTGAAAAGATCCAGTTCCAAAGGGCTTCGAAACCTTCGCGACCCTGCGACATGAACTGCTGTACGAACCAAGTTGGGATCCCGAGGACCTGTGCTAGCTCTATTTCGACGCCGGGCCCGTTCTCGAAGCCCGCGACCTGGTCCACCTGCATGAGCCCGGATTGCCTGAAGGATGCGGAGTTCCGGTCCGCGCGGACGATGTTCCAGATTTGGTCGAGCGGCCATGTGTAGTAAATCAGCTGCGCGACCTCTTGAGCATTCGGCAACTCCGCTTCGGATGGTATGGCAATCGAAAGCTGGCCCGGAGCCACGAATCTCTGAGGAACGGCTGGAGGCCCGGACGGAGGAGCGAAGAACTGCGCAGGAGGAGACGGCGGCGGCTGAAGCGGCCGAGGCGGAGGAGCCGTCACCGGAGAAGGCGCGAAATGTCCGAAGAACGCTTCGGGAGGAGGACCTTGCTCTGCGGCCGGTCCGTACATCGTTTCCCACCATCCAGCCGATGGCCGCGTAGCCGGGGCCTGGCGGATCGGCTGCTCGGGCCGATAGCCGTAGGGAGCTGCTTCTTCGAAGGGCGTCCCGGCCGGCGGCTGGACGGGAATCATGGTGCGGCTGGTCGGCGGCCGCGGGGTGCCCTCCGGAGCGGCCGCCGGCGGAGCCTGCTGCAGGAATGCCGCGCGCGCGCGATCGTAAGCAGTCCGTTTCTCCGTGTCCTCGAGGATGCCGTAGAAGTCGGTCAGCTGCTTGAACATCCGCGCGGCCACGGGATCGTCAGGATTCAGGTCGGGATGGAACTTCCTCGCCTGCTCACGATAGGCACGGCGAATCTCCTCGAGCGAAGCCGTGGGGCTTACGCCAAAGACGCCATAGATGTCGACGTCCACGGGGATCCCCGCGGGAACCTGGAACTGGGCCGGCCGCTTTTCCGGCTTTCGGAACCAGTCGAAGACGCCGGACATCTGCCGCTTTTTAAGCACCGGGAGGACCTCCGTAGGTGAGCCGCGGCCGCTGCATCGGCGGAATCAGGGTCTCGACATAGTAGAGCCAGTATTCCCCGGTCCGCTCGTCCAGCCCGATTGTGAAAAGCCCGGGAAGAGTCGGAGGCTTCAGCATCTCGAAGGCCTCCTGCATGAGAAGGATGAGCGGAGCGATCACTTCCTTCCACATGAGGTTGAAGGCTGCCGCATCCTCCTCGGGAGTCCTGGCCTGTCCCAGATAGAGCTCGAAGACCAATGTCGGGATTCCGAAGAAGTTGGCCAGGTCGCTGTAGAGCTCCCGAAAGACGACGGCCTGGATCGGAATCATGAGCGGCTGGCCGTACTTGTAGTTCGCCTCGAGGCTCTGCCAGAATCCAGTGGTCTCGCGCATCCTCTCGAGGTCCCCGAAGACCTTCGCCATGTCGACATTCCGCGTCAGCTGCGCGGCCATGTCACCTATCGAAGGGAACGACCATATTCCCTCCCATGAAATGGAGGGTCGCGGAAGACCCACCGGAATCCACCGCGGCGGAGGGGGGGAAGGTGGAGAAACTTCCTCGGGTTCAAAAGTTCTGAAGAATTCCGCTGCAGGTCTTTCCTGTTCGCCAGGCGGTTCGAAGACTGCCCAGAGCGCCTGCTGCTGGGGCTCCTCACGCGGAATAGGAGGCCCGGGCGGAGCATACGGAGCCGGCGGCGTCGCCTCAGAGGGCGGGGCGAACGAGAACATCGAAGGCCTTTCGCCCCGCTGCGGGATCTGAGCCGGCAGTCCGGGCTCCGCGAACTGAAACATCGACGGCCGCGCGGGCGCGGGAGGCGTCTCAGGACGGGGAATGAGCCCGCTCCTCGGGGCGGGAAGCGCGGGCAGCTGAGGCTGTTCGCCGGGGCCCGTACCCGGGGGGCCGAAGGACTCGAAGATCGACGGCCTCCCCTTCTTCGGAAGGAACCAGTCGAAAATTCCGGACAGCTCCCTTCGGGAGGCCTTCTTCATCTTTTTCACCGCGGTCGCCCACCGGCCTGTCACCCCGCCTGGGGAGCTGCCGGTGCCTGTGCCCCATAGCCATATTGAGCGATGAACTGCTTCGCGTCGATCACCTGCTGCTTGAAAGCCTCGAGATCCGAGGCGAGCAGGTCCGCCTTGACCTTGTTCGAGGGATCCTGCGCGGCGAATCTCCCTGCCGCAGCTTCGAGACCGTTGACTTCCGAAATCGTGTCGTCGGCACTCTTGTAGCCGCCGTGGTAGAGGTCCCGGAGCTGGCTGAATCTCGCATCCACGGAGTCGAGGTCCACGAACCTGGAAGGCGGCGCCGTCGGAGGTAGCGGCATGACCTGGGTCTCGTCTCCCTTCCTCGGCAGGCCCGTCGGAGTCCTGAAGAGCTCCTTCGCCAGGAAATAGATCCCGACGCCGAGCACTCCGCCGCCGATGAACCAACCGGGGCTGGGGGTATAGGGCTTCTCGGCTTGTGCCATTCTTCCGACCCTCACGCAGGACAACCCGTCAGGTATCCGATGTCCGCGAC
>Ga0209060_10000448_pt1 | contig 78349 bp, 78 predicted proteins | sample Coa_R1_8_FD_187155 | JGI IMG/M metagenome (GOLD analysis project Ga0209060, IMG submission 187155) | Surface soil microbial communities from Centralia Pennsylvania, which are recovering from an underground coalmine fire - Coalmine... | ecosystem: Environmental > Terrestrial > Soil >... | reverse complement strand
CCCAAAGCCCAACTGGACCTGGACGATCACGCCTACTACCTCGCCGTTCAAGCGAGCCCCGAGATTGGCCATCGTTTTCTTGCCGCTGCCGAGGAACCCCGAGATCGGTGGGCAGACCCGATTTCAACACCACCATACACCATCTCTGCGCGTGTTTCCTGTGGGTGGCTTCGAGAACATGCTAATCCTGTATTGTCAACGCGAAAAACGGTGTGGACATTCTTCGCGTTGTCCACGGCTCGCGAAACCTGGATACTATGCTACGCCGCGAACGACTCGAGTAGTCCCTACCGCGGCGTAATCAAGCCGCCCAGCTTATCCTGCTCGGCTGCGGCAGTCCTCGGAAATCGCGTGGCATACGCCTCTGGATATTTCAAGCCGGTTCCGGTGTTGTAGAGAACGATGCGCTCCTCGGACTTCAGGAATCCTGACGCCAGCAGTTTCTCCAGCGCCGCCACGCAGGCCGCCCCTTCCGGCGCGGCGAAAATTCCTTCTTCTGACGCCAGGCGGATGCCCGCATCCAGCATCTTCCCATCGCTGACTGCCACCGCGGTGCCTCCGCTCTTGCGCACCGCTTCGAGCACCAGGAAATCGCCCAGAGGCTTGGGTACGCGCAGACCGCTCGCCACGGTTTGCGCGCCTTCCCAGAAACGGCTGCGCGGCTCGTTTTCTTCCAGCGCGCGGACTACCGGCTGGCATCCTTCTGCCTGGACCGCAATCATTTTAGGGCGCCGGCTCCCGATCCACCCGAGGCGCTCCATTTCTTCAAATGCCTTCCACATGCCGATCATGCCCACGCCGCCGCCGGTGGGATAGAAGATCGCGTCCGGCAATTCCCAATCCATCTGCTCCGCGACTTCCAGCCCCATCGTCTTCTTGCCTTCGATGCGATACGGTTCCTTGAGGGTGCTGACGTCATACCAGCCTTCGGATTCGGCGCGCTCCGCCACCATCCGGGCACAGTCGCTGATCAAGCCATCCACCAGCGTGACTTGCGCGCCATAGGCTTTCGATTCCAGGTAATTCGCTTCCGGAACGTCCCGCGGCAGGAAGATGTGCGCTTCGAGGCCGGCAGCCGCCGCATAAGCCGCCAGCGCCCCCGCCGCATTGCCGGCGGAAGGGATCGCCACCTTGCCCACGCCCAGTTGCTTGCACATGGAGATCGCGCAAGATAGCCCGCGAGCTTTGAACGAGCCGGTGGGATTGAGCCCCTCGTCCTTAACCCACAGGTTCTGCGCGCCCATCCGCGCCCCCAGGCTAGGAGTTCGCAGCAGTGGTGTCCAGCCTTCCCCGAGTGTTACAATAGACTCATTCTCTGGCGGTAGGATCGGCGCGTAGCGCCACATCGTCGTAGGCCCGCGGTCTACATCGCGGCGTCTCCAGCGGTGGCGGATGCGATCGAAGTCGTACCGCACGAGCAGCGGTCCACCGCAAGTACAGAGGTTCAGTATCTGCCCCGCCTCAAACCTCTTGTTGCAGAGGCTGCATTCCAAATGCGTCACTTTCGGCATTAAGAGAAAAGTCTAGCATCGGAACACATAATGAAGTTTTTCGCAGCAGCCATACTATTTTCTTGTTCGACTTTCGCCGCGGATCTTTCGTCCAATTTCAATGCGGCTTTCCTCCAGGATTTACCGGCGCCGACGCAGGTGGCAGTCGAATTGCCCGACGAGAGCGTTGCGGTGGTCGGACCCCAAGTCCCGCTCGTGGAACCCCCTCCGCCAATTTTCCCCAAGGATACTCGCGCCCTCATCCGCTCGGCGGCGCGGAAGAACCAGGTGCCTACGGCGTTCGTGAAAAGCATCGTGGCTGCGGAGTCGAACTTCAACCCCGGTGCGCTATCCCCCAAAGGGGCTATCGGCCTCATGCAGTTGATGCCCACCACAGCCCAGCAGTTCGGCGCCGACCCGACCAACCCGGAGCAAAACCTGGACGCGGGAGCTCATTATTTACGTGTTCTGATGGATCGCTATTACCGGAAGTCGCGCGACTGGCTGCGCCGCGTGATTGCCGCCTATAATGCCGGCCCGGGCGCAGTGGATCGCTATCGCGGCGTGCCTCCCTATCACGAGACACAAGTTTACGTCGCGCGCGTCCTGCAGTTCCTGCGTCAGTTTCAGCGAGAGCGCGGCTAGTTCGCCGGCGCCACGCATCGCATTTCCTGGTCCGCCCGTTGCCGCATTACCGCGGCATTGAGCGGATCGCTTCTCTCCGTAGAGAGCCCGGCTGCGCGCGCTGCAGCCCTACACAGTTCATCGTGCACGACCGGGCAGTTCAGATTCAGCCCCGCCGTCCCCAGCGCGCAACCCCCCCGGCTCCGTTTGCCGGCACAGCGCCGCCAGGTCGGCGGCCAGCTTTTGTCCCTCAGCGCCGTCCATCAGGATGCCTTCCAGTAGCGATACCGCGGCTTCAATCGAATTGCCCGACGAACTATATGCACCCGCGAGGTCATCAAAGACCTCCGCCGAGGGGTTCAGGACTGCGCCATATTCGAACGCTTCGATCGCTTTCGGCAGGTTGATCTTGCAGCCACGCATCGCCTAACTCGAGGTAGAGCGGATGCCAGCCCACGGGCGCCGTCTCGATCCCGCGCAGTTGATTCCTGCGCCGGATCTCCTGGGCTTCCGTCTGGTCGATGCGCTTCCCCCGCAGCAACACATCCAGGGCCTGCTGCAAATCGCCGTGGCTTCGATATAGAAAGCCCGCGATCGAATACGCTTGCGGCACATTCTGCGAATCCGGCAGGGGTTTGAGAATCTCCAGCCCGCCGCGCCTCCCCTACCGCCTGGTCCATATGTTGTCCTTGGGGACCTGTGATGGCTGTTGCGAGATGCAGGCGCGCCTTGTAGCTGTCCGGCGAGACACGGACCGCGCTCTGCCACAGGCTCAAGTCGTCGCGCCAATGGACATTGCGCGCGTAGGTGCGCGCGGCGAACGCGAGCACAACGCCGACCAGCAGCGCCGGCGCGGCCAACCGCGGCCAGCGCGATTTTGATGCGGTGTACACCACCCAAACCAGCAAGCCGGCAAACCCGATCGCCGGCAGGTAGAGGAAGCGCTCGGCCATGATCGTCCCCACCAGAAGAAATAGATTCGCCGTTGGCGCCAGCGTCACAAAGAAGAACAGGATAAAGAAGGACACGGCCGCGCGTTTGCGCATCGCGAAAATAGCAAGGCCCAAAGCAGCCACCGAGATCGCCACCGCCACCCAGGCGTTCCGCTGCCTAGCAGATCGTAGTTGACCAGGTACGAGAGTGTGGTCAGCGGCCGGAACAACCCGCTGGTCGAGCTCCTGTACGTATAATCCTGGGTGAAAATCAGCCGCAGGTTATCATTCGTGGCGGCGTGGACGCGCTCATCGCCGACAATCAGGAAGGGGCTGTCGAATACGAATCGGATCGGAAGGAATTGGAGTACGCCAGCCACAATACCGCGAGCAGCGCTACGAGGGGCGCAGCGACTTTCATAAGCGGAAACCACCATAGCACAGACCTCCACAGCCTCAGCGTTGGTAGTTGGTGTTGGGTGGGGCAGACGATGTTCCCGTCTGGAGGGCACAAAGGCAGAGCAGACGGCAAGACCGTCTGCTCCCCTCATCAGCTTACCCACCCCAAACCGCGGAACTCGGAGCGACGTGCAGCCGGTACGAGAGGTACACCAAACCCATAATCGGCAGCACCGCTAGCGAGAGTTCCCATCCGGCCGTCTTGGAGGTGGCGATCATGAGCCCCGCCGCCGCCGATCCGGCCAGATAATACGGGCAGGACCAGAAATAGCAGGATTGCCAGAGAGTGCGCAGCGGCTTTTGCTCCACCAGGCAAAGCACCAGCGACACCATCATCGTATTGCAGGTGTATAGCACCAGAGTCGCCATGATGAGGAACAGAACCAGCGATTGCGACAGCCACTCATGGAGGGCCAGGCGGCAGATGCCATAACCGGCCGCAGTGGTCAAGGCGAGACAGGAAGCGTTAAACAGGACCCGCGTGACGGTGGGGCGCCGCTTCACTTTCCAGACACACTGGACTACGCCCGCCACCGCGGCGAGAAGAACGGCTTCTGTAAATCCGAGTTCCGCCAGAATCACCAAACGCAGAACAAAGTTGAGGGAAAGCGTGCCGCGCATGCCCGGCAGAGACACTTTCAGGGTCGAAGCGATCGCCGTAAGGACCAGATAGGCCGCGAACCGGACCAGGTTATCCGAATGCCAGGCCGCGCCGGCTGCCACGAGCAGCCCCACTCCAGCGACGATCACGCTCCGCACGTACAGCCGGGCGGCACGCGGCAGGTCTTCGCTGCGTTTCACTTCCGCAGCGGCCGGACGAGCCTGCAGCAGCCCGACGAAGAAATGCACCAGGTACGCCAGCGGCAGCAGCAAGAGCCAAGCTTCGCCGGAAGGCGCATGGCCGCTATCCGGGATGAGGCCGACTACCGCCGCCCCAATGAGGTAATACGGGAACGACCATACATACCAGTCCTGGGAAACCTCCGGCAACCGCTTACCTTCCAGCAGCGCCAGGACCCCGGAAACAAGCAAGGTGTTCACCACGAAGTACACGAATGCAAGCAAGGCCAGAACGGCCGGCCGGTATTGGGCCATGGCCGTTGCCAGCAGTACGCGTCCTACGAGGAAGCAGACGCCGATGCTGACAATCAGGTTCGACATGTTAAAGAGAACCTGCATCAAATTGGGCCGCTTCTTGGTATTCCAGACCGATTGCACCAGCGCGCCGGCGCAGCCCGCAATGAGAGTCTCGGCTAACGAGAAGCGCGCGATCCCGAACAGGATGAACAGGAAGCTCAGCGAATAGGTGCGGGTGAGCCCCGGTAATCGCAGCTTCACCACAGAGGCCAACATGGCCAGCACCAGGTATACGAGCCAGGCCGCGAGGTTGGAGGGCGGCCACGCTATTAGCGAGCCCGCGAATACGGCCAGGCCGCTTACGATCACACCGCGTACGTAAAATTTGGCTGATCTCGGCATAGTAGATCTCCCCACGAAAAAAGCGTTCCCTACTGATCGCTGTCCGTGTCCGCAGTGGCTTGCGGCAGCATGCTGGTGTTGACGGAATCACCCCAGACGACATCGAAACCGGTTGTCGCTGGGCTGCCCCAAACCACGCTGTCGCCCCAGATCAAGTCCATGCCGTTGATCATTACCCCGGTGAAGATGCTATCACCCCACACCAGGTCATCGCCCCAGACAAGATCATCGCCCCACACCAGGTCTTGGCTCCATGCCATTAGAGAGGTGCGCGCCAATTTCACGTGGCCCGAAGTTGCGTCGAAAATGACGGTCGGGGAGAGTGCCAGTACGCTGATCAGATCCTTGCTCGCGAGGGCCGCGTTGATGTCCAAGTAACCAGCGCCCACGGTAAAGATGTCGGCTTGCATGCCAAACGAAAGAAGACTGATGGAATCGATCCCGGTCATGAAGGTTGGAAGCGTCTTGCGCGCCGTCTTCATGAGCCGCGCCTTCACCTGGTCCGGCGTAATGGATGGGTTTTGTTGGATCACCAGCGCGGCGGCGGCGGATACTACCGGAGTAGCCATGCTGGTTCCGCTTAACTTGTAATACGTGTTCGATGTGCCCAGCACCAAGCCGCTTTCGTAAAAAGAGTTAGATACATGCGTCGAGCTATGGCCGTAGAGGGTCGCCGCCGTGCTCGAGAGCAGAGACACCACGCCGTTTCCGGGGGCCACCAAGTCGGGTTTCACAATATGATCGACCAGGGTCGGGCCTTTTGAGCTATAACTGGCCACCACGTCGTCGAACACTGACGGTGTACCTTTAGCGTTCGTAGCGCCCACCGTAATGACATAAGGATCGCTGCCCGGGGAAGCGATGGTGCCGTAACCGTGGGTTCCCATGGAGTTATCGCGGCCGGAATTTCCGGCGGCCGCCACCACCACGATGCCGGCATTCCACGCCGCTTCGGCTGCCTGGCATAAAGGATCGAGGGTATAGCTTTCGAACACCGGCCGGCCGAGCGAAAGGTTGAGAACGCGAATGTTGTAAGCGCTCTTCAGTTGAATCGCGGCTTGAATGGCGGCAATGACGTCGCTCTCCTGTCCCGAGCCGGTTTGATCCAAGGCCTTCAAGTTAATCAGATTGACGTTCGGGGCCACTCCCTTGAAGGTGCGTGTAAATCCGGGCCCAATGGAACTGGCGCCGCTCGATCCGATGATGCCCGCTACGTGAGTCCCATGACCGAATAGATCCGCTGGCGTTGTCTCCGTGCTGACGAAACTTTGGCTGTACACCACTCGTGAGCCCAGATCGGGATGAGCGCTGATCCCGCTATCGACCACGGCCACCCCCACCCCCGTGCCGGTGTAGCCCAGCGGCCATACCAGGTTCGCATTCACCGCCTGCGTCGTAATGTCGAGAGCGCCGTGCAAGGAGCGATTGGGGGAAATATACGCCACGTTCGGAATCGCTTCCAGAACCGGAAGAAGGGCCGGCGGAACCGCTACGTGAATCGCATTGATAGCGGTATACGAATGCTTGATCTGGCCGTACGGTCCGAACTGCTTCAAGTCGTTTTGGCTGGGAGGCGCTTTGAATCGAACGATGACCTCGACCGGCACGCCGGACTGAGATTTCGGCAAGTCGGACGCAAGCTTGGGACCGGCAATGGCGGCGCAGCTTGCGATCAGGATCAGCAGGAGAGACTTTTTCATTTCTGTTCTCACGCCCCTTCCAATGGCACTGCAAGGGCCATGCGCAAGTGACTGAAAGCAAATAGTACCGGGACGCCTACAGTACCCGACAGCCTGTCATTCGCAGCGCCCGCCGCCTGACAACCTGTCACTTGCTCGCATGAATCGCGAGACAGGCGCCAAGTCTCTTATTTAACTTTGGATTGCAGCCAAACGATTGCTTCGGTCAACTCGCACCCTCCAGGCGCTATTTCGTACCATGCGGGTGCAATGGCGCTCTGCCACTACCGGTACCTTTTATGAAGCGATGGCTTTTGCCGCTCAGTCTGCTCGCGATCACGGCGTTTGCTCAATCCGGCAGCGATCTCCACTTCTGCATTCGTTCCGACCCCAAAACCTTCGATCCCTTCCGGGTTGAAGACGAAAATTCAGAAGTTGTCCGCTATTTGACCGGCGGCGTCCTGCTGCGTGTCAACCGTGTCACTCAGCAGCTTGTCCCGGAACTGGCGGAGTCGTGGAAAGTGGACCGGGAAGGCCGGCGCATCACGTTCCATCTGAGGCATGGGATTCGTTTCTCAAACGGCGCGAGTTTTTCCGCCGAGGATGTGGCCTATACCATCAAGCAGCTAATGGACCCGAAACTGCACGCGCCCACGGCTGACTCTTTCCGGTCCAGTAGTAACCCTCCGGAAATTCAAATCGCTTCTCCCGATACGATCTCGATTACCTTCGGGGCTGCGGTTTCCGGCCTTGATCGGCTGTTTGATCAGGTTGCCATCATCCCGGCGCACTCCATCCCCCAAGCGGACGTAGTGCTCGGCCCATTTCGGGTCGCCGCGTATAAGGCTGGTATCGAAGTGCTCCTCGAAAGAAATCCGAATTATTGGAAAACCGATGCGCAGGGCCGGCGGTTACCTTATGCGCTGCGGGTTCATCTTGAAATCCAGCAGAATCGCGACCTTGAATTAATCCGCTTCCGCCGCGGCGAAATCGACTGGATCAACTCCATCGAGCCGGACGTATTCGAGCAACTGTCTCATGAGCTGCCCGGCGCGGTGGAAGACGCCGGCGTGTCGCTCGAATCCGAGATGATGTGGTTCAACCAGGCGGCGTCTGCGCCTCTGCCGGGTTACAAGAAAGCCTGGTTCGCCTCCCGCGAGTTCCGCCGTGCCGTGTCGGAAGCTATTAACCGCGAAGACTTGTGCCGCATAGTTTTCAAAGGTCATGCGCGGCCGGCCGAGGGGCCCGTTTCGCCGGCCAATAAGTTCTGGTTCAACGCCTCGCTTAAGCCCCATCCGCACGACGTGACATCGGCATTGCACCGCTTGGAGCAGGCTGGATTCCAACGCCGCGGCGATTTACTTTATGACCGCGAGGGCCACCCCGTCGAGTTCGCGCTCATCACCAATGCCGGCAACCGCGCACGCGAACGAATGGCCGCCATGATCCAGCAGGACCTCCAGGCGATCGGCATTCGCGTCAACGTGGTGACCCTCGACTTTCCTTCCCTGATCGAGCGCATGACGCAGAGCTTTCAGTACGAGGCCTGTCTGATGGGTCTCACTAACGTGGACCTGGATCCCAGCGCGCAGATGAATGTGTGGCTCAGTTCCGCGGACAACCACCAATGGAATCCTCGGCAAGCCATACCAGCCACGCCTTGGGAAGCCGAGATAGACAGCCTCATGCGCCGCCAGGCGGCCGAGTTACGTCCCGAGGCCCGCAAGTACCTGTTCGATCGCGTGCAGCAGATCGTTTGGGAAGAGGAGCCGTTTCTGTATCTCGTGAATAAGAACTCTCTCGTGGCATTCTCACCGCAACTGCACAATGTCGCCCCTGCTGTAATTCAGCCCCGCGCCTACTGGAATATCGAGTCACTTTACAAGAACTCTTATTTGGCCAAGGCCGGCAAGTAAGCTCCCTAATAACCAGAGTTATCAATCTTGGGTACCAGGACGTAGGTTTTGGCTTCATAGCTTGCGGCCTTGCTCGCGGTCCCGTGATAATCGTGTCAGTGCTGAAGTTACCGCACACAGTCGGGCGTCTGGTTATTCCGGGAGCGATCCTGCTCGGCGGCGGCGTGCTGAGTGGCTGGATGGTCCGTTCCCTGGTCCGGGGGCACCTCAGTCACGCTCTTTGGATGCCGGCGTGCACTGCGGTGCTTTCGCTGTTGCTGGCATTCGTGGTCGTTTGCCTGCAGTTGACGCGCAAGCGCGCGGCCGATCTGGTTTTCGAACGAACTCGGGAACTGGCCCAAGCTTTCCAGGATGCCCAAGCGGCCAGCCGCGCCAAGTCCGAGTTCCTCGCCAACATGAGCCACGAGATCCGAACACCCATGAACGGGATTCTCGGCATGACTGAGCTTGCTCTGGAAGGCGAACTCCGGCCCGAGCAGCGGGAATACCTGACCTTGGTCAAGCAATCGGGTGATGCCCTACTCACCGTCATCAACGACATCCTCGATTTTTCCAAGATTGAAGCGGGCAAGCTCGAACTCGATCCGGCCGAGTTCCGGCTGCGCGAAGTCGTGGAAGGGGCTGTCAAACTGCTTGCGTTACGGGCCCAGCAGAAAGGGCTGCAGTTGATCTGCGACATCCCGAACTCCGCGCCGGATTTTGTGGTTGCGGACGGTCCACGCATCCGCCAGATCCTGGTGAACCTCCTTGGGAACGCGGTGAAGTTCACTCACAGTGGTGAAGTGGTTGTAAAGGTCGAAAGCCGGGAATGCGAAGTGAACGGCAAGCCGGGCGTGGAGTTGCATTTTGCCGTTCGCGATACCGGGATCGGGATCGCGCCCGAAAACAAGGACAAAATTTTCCAGGCGTTCGCGCAGGCGGATGGTTCCACGGCGCGGCGCTACGGAGGCACCGGCCTGGGACTCACCATCTCCATGCGGCTGGCCCAGCTCATGGGGGGGCACATGGGCGTGGAGAGCGAGCCAGGCAAAGGCAGCACCTTCTGGTTCACAGTGCTGGCCGGCATTGGCGCCGGGCAGCGATCCGCGCCGCAGGCGATGCCGGAAGACCACGCCGCTGTGGCCCGACCGACTCCGTCTCCGCGACGCGTCGAGCGCATTCTCCTCGCCGAGGACAACCCAGTCAACCAGAAAGTAGCGGTGCGCTTCCTCGAAAAAGAAGGCTATCGTGTCACTGTGGCTGGTAATGGCCGGGAGGCCGTGGAGGCGCTGGAACAGGAGCAGTTCGACCTGGTGTTGATGGACGTGCAAATGCCGGAAATGGATGGACTCCAGGCGACCGCCGCCATCCGGGCCCGGGAGCGGCGGACGGGAGCTCGCGTGCCGATTCTCGCCATGACGGCGCATGCGATGAGCGGCGACCGCGAACGCTGCCTGACGGCCGGCATGGACGGCTACATTACCAAGCCGATTCACAAAAGTGAATTGATGCGCGCCATCGCTGGCGTTGCCCAGGAAGCGCATTCCTGGGACCTTGCCAACTGGCACGTGGCGGGCTAACACCGGTCAACAGAAGCCACGGCCTGCTCCGCCACTCTAAATCTAAATAAAGTCTGTCACCCGGCAGACGGCAAGACCGTCTGCCCCACCACACCTGGAACGCACAGGGTCAGTTTTCGGTGGGGCGGTCGATGTGTTCGATGACCAGGAAGTCGCGCGGGCCCTTGGCGGATTCGAGCTTCAGGCCGTACTGTTGCTGCAGGACCGTGAAGATGGATGGCGCGGGCGGCTCGTCCGAAGGCCCCGGAGGGATCTGGTTCACTCCGGGTGTGGCTTGGTCGGCTGCGAATTCCGGACGGAAGTTGTACCTGCCGGTAAGCCCGGTACGATTGATCACCGGGCGGCCTACCACCAGGCTCAGTAACTTCGCGAAATAGTCGACGGTGGCTGCTTCCACATTCATACGGGCGTTCAGGCCGAGGCGAGCGCCGATCATGTCTTGGCAGTATCGTTTGCCGTCCGGTGGGGGCTGCCGCGGGGCATTGTAGTCGCGCTGTACGCAGGCTCCTTCGTCGGCTGGCATGAGTTTGAAGCCGCCTTTCGCGATGGTGAGGTCATAGACCGGCACCTGGCGCGTTTCGCGGCGCACTTTGAGATGGAAGCGGTCTTCCAGGAGCGCCTGGAGCATGGGGCCTTCCATTGTAGCCCTGCTGGGATTACCGGGCGCGGTCGCATTGATGACGTAGTATTGGGAGTAGATCCAGCGGGGGCCACCCTCAAGTGGCATGGCCGAACCGGGCGTCACGATATGACCGAGGCCGAGGCGGCCGTACACGCGCTGGATCAATCCCGCGGTGGGAAACTCACTCGCTAAAGGCACACAGCCCGTGCTGTATCGTCCTACCGAAACAATGGGGGAGCCGCCGGGAGGGCCTTTCTTGGTGTCGCCGCGGCCTTCCGGACAGGGCCGGATGGATGCCACTTCGAATTTGGGCGAATTCTCCGAAGACTGGGCCCGGACCGGAGGCGCGTGCCATAGACCTATGGCCAGAGGTACGGCCACCGCGCAGCAGCCAGCCAGCGCCAGCAGAAGCTTCTTGCGAAGGTCCAGGCGCTGAATGGCGCGGCGGGTCATGATTTCCTCGATGCGCTGCTTGAGGTTCGCTCCGCTGACGCCGGCCACACAGGCGACCGGCGAGGCGAGGTAGAGCTGGCAGACTTTGAGGATGCTTTCGGCATAAGATTGGGGGTCGCTGCCCATGCGCAAAACCTCTTCGTCGCAGGCGCGCTCGCGCTCTTCGACGAGGCGCGCACCGAGCCACCACACCAGCGGATGGAACCAGAACAAGGCCTCGACGACCATGTGAACGGCGGCAGCGAGGTTGTCGCGGCGGCGGACGTGGCACATCTCATGGGTGAGGATGGACTGCAACTGCTCCGGCGTCAGTCGATCGGCCAAGCCCTCGGGCAGCAAGAGCACAGGGCGCAAGATGCCGAAGACACCCGGCTCCAGCGCCAGGGGGGAGGAGCGAACTTCTACGCCGATCGATAACGGCAAGCGCTCTGCTTCGGCGACTGCATGGCCCATGCGGCGCCATTGCCGCCACCAGCGGATGGCGAACGCCGCGGTTCCGAATGCCCATATAAACGCCAGGACGGGTAGCGCGCTGCCGCGGGGAGCGACTGGTTCGACCGCGATCACCGGTATTTCGGTGGAAAACGGTAGGCTGACCTGCTCGATTGCGACAGAGAAGTTGGTTTGAGCGGCGATCGGCAGAGCCTGCCACGGTAGCTGCGTGCCGAGACTGATCAGCAGCGAGAATGGGACCAGGAACTTGAGGGATGCGGCTAGCCAGACGCAGTAGCGCACGTGAGCCCGGTTCTTGCGGAGCGCGAGCGTGAGCAAGGCGGCGAACGCGGCAAAGACGGTCGATTGCCAGAGATGGTTAAGCATCGGGAGACTCCTTTCGGCCCAGCTTGCGCAGGGTGTTTTCGGCTTCGCGGACGTCGGCCATGGTGAGCGATCCGGACTCGATCAAGCGGGCCATGATGGGTTGCGCGCGGCCGCCGAACAGGGCCAGCAGATCATCAATGAGGCGGCGCTGGGCGGCATCGCGCGACACCACGGGCTCGAAGACGTGAGCGTTGCCGGTCTTCTTGGCGCGGCGGACTACCTTATTGAATTCCAGGCGGTAAACGGTGGTTTGGACAGTGGTGTAGGCGGGGCGATGTTTCTCGGGGAAGGCTTCCTGGATTTCGCGGATGGAGGCGGCGCCTTGTTTCCAGAGGGTCTCCATGATCTGCATTTCAAGGGGGGTGAGTTTCTTAGGGGCCGGCACGGAGCTAGTCTACTACACATGTATGTAGTACGCAAGCCCGAAAAAATACCAGCCGCTTCGCGGCTTCGGACAGGCCAGGAGGCCTGTCCCACTTTACACGGCTACGGGTTGGGGAGCGTCCTGCTTGTGCTTACATTCCTGGTTGGGGCATTGCCACACGGGGCCGGCCTTCAACCACTTTTCGATCATGTAGGGACTGCCGCATTCGGGGCACTTCTCGGCTACCGGTTTACCCCAGGCGACGAAGTTGCACTCGGGGTAGCGGTTGCAACCGTAGAAGGTCTTGCCGCGCTTGGAGCGGCGCTCGACCACTTCGCCTTCGGAGCATTCGGGACACTTCACGCCGATGGTTTTCTGCTTGACGTACTTACAGGCCGGGTAGTTGCTGCAGGCGGTGAACTCGCCGAAGCGACCGGACTTGAGCACCAGATTGTTGCCGCAGTTCGGGCACTTCTCATCGAGCGGCTGATCGGCCTTCTTTTGTTGGCCGCCGATGGGCTTGGTAGTTTTGCAATCGGGGTACCCGGTGCAGGCATAGAAGGTGCCGAAGCGGCCCTTCTTGAGAACCATGGGGCGACCGCAGTTCTCGCAATACTCTTCGTCGCCCTGCTCGGAGAGATCCACCTTATCGACATCGGGCAGATCGACAGTAAGCTCGCGAGTGTAGGTGCACTCGGGATATCCGGTGCAGGCGATGAAACTGCCATGCTTGCCCCACTTGATGACGAGGGGCTTGCCGCACTTCTCGCAGGTCAAGTCGGTGGGTTTTTCCATCCGCTTGATATCGGTCATGTGCTCGGAGGCGTGTTCGAGGTCGCGTTGGAAGCGGCCGTAGAACTCGGCCATAGACTCGCGCCAGTTGATCTTGCCTTCCTCGATCTCGTCGAGCTCTTCTTCCATCCGAGCGGTGTACTTCACGTCGAAGATGTCATCGAAGGCTTCCACCAGGAGGTCGGTCACGACCATTCCTAACTCGGTGGGCAGGAAACGGCCGCCTTCCTTCTTAACATACTCGCGCTCCTGGATGGTGGAAAGAATGGAGGCGTAGGTGGATGGGCGGCCGACGCCATCGGATTCGAGCTTTTTGACCAGGGTGGCTTCGTTATAGCGCGGCGGAGGCTCGGTAAAATGCTGTTCGGGCCGGATTTCTTTGAAGCGCAGGACCTCGCCTTCCGTAACGGCGGGCAGGCGGTGCTTCAGCTCCTCGTCATCTTCGTCGGTCTGATCCTTGCCCTCTTGATACACCTTGAGGAAGCCTTCGAACTTGAGCACGGAACCAGTGGCGCGGAAGAGGTAATCGATTCCATTTTTGCCCTTGGCGGAGACATCGATGGTGGTTTGGTCGTATAGCGCGGGCATCATCTGGGAAGCCACGAAACGAATCCAGATGAGCCGGTAAAGCTTCATTTCATCTTCGGCCAGGTACTTTTCCACCACTTCCGGCGTGTAGGCCATGGAAGTGGGGCGGATGGCCTCATGGGCATCCTGCGCATCCTTTTTCGATTTGTAAACGTTGGCCGATCCCGGCAGGAACTCCTTGCCGTAGCGCTCGCCGATATAGTGGCGCACGTCGCGGAGCGCATCGTCGGAGATGCGAGTGGAATCGGTGCGCATATAGGTAATGAGGCCGACGGCGCCTTCTTTGCCGATCTCGATGCCTTCATAGAGGCGCTGCGCAAGCATCATGGTGCGCTTCACGCTGAAGCGCAGCTTGCGCGAGGATTCCTGCTGCAAAGTGGACGTGATGAAAGGCGCGACGGGATTGCGCTTCTTTTCGCGCGTGCCGACGGATTTGACGATGTAATCGACGCCGTCGAGCTGGGCGACCAGCGTATCGGCAGCTTGCTGGTTACCGATCTCGGGCGTTTCTTCATTCTGGCGAATGAGGCGCGCGGTGAAATCGGGTTTCTTCTTGGCTGCCAGATCGACATCGACGGTCCAATATTCTTTCTTCTGGAAGGCGCGGATTTCGCGTTCGCGATCGACGATGAGGCGGAGAGCGACGGTCTGGACGCGCCCGGCGGAGAGGCCGCGGCGGACCTTGTCCCAGAGCAGGGGAGAGATTTTGTAACCGACCAGGCGGTCGAGGACGCGCCGGGCCTGCTGGGCTTCGACCAGGTGCAGATTGACCTGACCCGGCTTCTCGAAGGCCTTCTGGATGGCGCCCTTGGTGATCTCGTTGAACATGACGCGGAAGATGCGGGGGCCGCCATCCTTCTTGCTGCCGTTGCCCAGTTCTTCCTGGAGGTGGTAGCAGATGGCTTCGCCTTCGCGATCCGGGTCGGCCGCGAGGTATACGTCTTCCACCTTCTTGGCGGTCTGCTTGAGTTCGGTGATGAGCTTTTTCTTGCCTTCGATGACTTCATAGCGCGGCTGGAAATCGCGATCCACATCCACCGCCAAGTCCTTCTTGGGGAGATCCTTAATATGACCGAGCGAAGCTTTTACAACGAACTGTTTGCCGAGATATTTGTTAATGGTTTTCGCCTTGGCCGGCGATTCCACAATTACCAGAGCCTTGGGCATAACCTGCTTTCAATGATGTGCGCTTGAACGAACTGCATTATGAATGATTGCGAATTACCCAAACGAAGTTACCACACTTTCACAAAGTTCTTGCCCGGGAGCTGTTTCACCAGGCCCAGCATTTCCAGCTCGAACAATGCCGCGATGAGCTCGGAAGTCGAGGTATCCTGCACGATTTCCAGGAGATCGTCCAAGTGTACGGCGGCGTCCACTTTTAGAGCGTCGAGGGTCCGCTGGGCGAGGGGCCCAAACTCGGGGCCTAGGCTATTTAACAATGATGCCGGTTCGGACCCGGAAGTTGCAACCCCGGCTTGGGCCAGGATCCGCTGCTTGCCTCTATCTATAAGATGCCGGCGGGATTCAGGGGGAAGCTCGGCAAGCACATCGTTCCAATCCTGGATGAGCTTAGCTCCCTGTTTTATCAATAGGTTAGGGCCCCAGCTCAGTTTGGACGTGATGTTTCCGGGGACGGCGAACACTTCGCGGCCCTGGTCCATGGCGAGCTTAGCGGTGATGGCGCTGCCGCTGTACTGGGCGCCCTCGACCACGAGCACGCCGACGCTCATACCGCTGATAATGCGGTTGCGGATGGGAAAGTTTTGGGGAAACGCGATACTGCCCATGGGGAATTCCGAGAGGATCAGCCCTCGGGAGGCGATCTCGGCGGCGAGCTTACGGTTCTCGGACGGGTAGACGACATCGACGCCACACCCGAGCACGGCGATGGTATCGCCCCCGCCGTTCAGGCTGCCACGATGAGCTGCGGTATCGATTCCGCGCGCCATGCCGCTGACGATGGTAAGGCCGGCATGGGCCAGATCGGCGGAGAGCCGTTCCGCGGCGGCAATGCCGTACGGGGTGGGACGGCGGGTGCCGACGACGCCGAGCATAATGGAGGGGAGCAAGTCCACGCGGCCGCGCGCGAAGAGGAGGATGGGCGGATCGTAGATTTCGCGCAAGAGGGGCGGATAGCGCGGGTCGCTAATAGGGATGAGCAGCGCGCCGGATTCCTTGATTTTTTGGTGTTGGGTAGCGGCATCCTCGAAGGCGCAACCGCTGGCGATGCTCTGTGCGACGGCACCGCTGACCCCGGCGCCCTCCAATTCCGTCCGTGATGCGCGGAAGATGGCTTGCGGCGTTCGAAAACGATCGAGCAGCCGTTTGGAGAAGCGTGCGCCCAGTCCTGGAACCAGTTTCAGGGCCAGCCAGTGAAGCTCCTCTTCCTGGCCGAGAAGCGGAGAAGACATCCTTATGAATTGCAATTCGACTGTAACAGCCGGTGGCGGGGTTCGCAAGCGGGGGCTTCAGCCGGGACTGAAACCACTCGCTAGCAGAAGCGAAGCAGGCGGTTATACTGTGGGTGTGAAGACGGCGGTATCGATTCCCGACCACCTGTTTGAGGGGGCGGAACGCCTTGCGCGGCAAACCAAGAAGTCTCGCAGCAGACTCTTCAGTGACGCCATTGAAGAGTATCTGGCACGGCACGCTACCGAGGATGTGACCGAAGCCATGGACCGGACCTGTGCCGAACTGGGGAATCAGCGGGATGAGTTCGTTTCGGCGGCGAGCCGGCGCCTGCTGGAACAGAGCGAATGGTAATCTCCCAAGGGGACGTTTGCTGGGCGGATTTGCCAGCGCCTACCGGATCGGGCCCTGGTTTTCGGAGGCCGGTCGTCGTCGTGCAGGGAGACGCTCTCAACCGGAGCCGAATCGCGACGGTGGTGTGTGTCCCACTAACGAGCAATCTTCGGTGGGCCGGTGCGCCCGGGAACGTTCCGTTGCCGCCGAGGCTCACTGGTCTGGACAAAGAGTCCGTCGCGAACGTATCCCAAATTGTCGCGATCGACAAAGACCTTCTGAGAGACCGCACGGGAAAGCTGCCGCCGGCGAAGTTGCAACTCTTGCTGGCTGGAATCGACCTAGTCCTCGGACGGTAAGGGATGGGCGCGGGAACGGCTGATCGCGCGCCGCTTGCCCCGATCCAGAACCACCTTTCAATACACGCCCTGTAGCAGCCGCCAGGTTCGGGCTCGATACGCCTCGTATCGGTTGCCGCGGTCCTCGCGCACACCGGGGCTTAGGTTGCCTTTGCTGAAAGGAGCGGACAGAGCAAAAGCGAGGGTTACGACTGTCATGGCGATGAGGTGGGTGGGAGAAGAAAGCAGCGAGCCCGCCGGAGGCGAGCACAGCCAATCCAAGCTGGACGGCTAGCGCGGCGAACCCCGGAAGCAACATTTTCATGCCGGGAACTTCGCCGCCAATGAGATCGACGGCGGTACGGTGATTACTGTTTGGCCGGTGCCTTGCCCTGCGGACCGCCATCGTCGGCCGAGCCGGCGAATAAACGCCTGCCGTCGGGTAGTTTGACTGTGCGCGAACTGCAGGTGTTGGTGGCGTCCTTGGCGTGGAAACCCTCGACGATCACTTCGTCGCCCGGTTTCAAGGAACTCTTTGACCAGCCTTGGCGCGTCAGCCCGTTGGGAGCGCCACCTTCGCATTGCCAGTGGGCCACTGCTCCGCTCTCATCCTTCACATCTACGTAGAGCCAGACGTGCGGATTGAGCCATTCCACCTTCGCTACCGTGCCCCGCAGTGTCACCGGTTGTTTATCGTCGAACTCTGCGGCAAAAGAGTGGTGCGCAAATGCCGGCGCGGCTGCGCCCAGCAAGAGACCCGCGAAGACTAAAGTGAGACTTCCCTTCATATGGCGACTCCTAAGTGTTTTTCCCGACCCCACGTATGATGTCACACCGGGGATACCGGGGGCAAGCGTTCGCCGCTGGGTTCTGGGCGGCGCATGGGTGCGCGCCACGTAATACAATACAATCGAGTCTGAAAATCAAATGGAGATCCTCGCATGATCGATGGTGCCGGCATTTTGCGTTCTGCCTTGCAACGCCGCAAGGCGCTGGTGGTGCCCGGCTGCCACGATTCCCTGAGCGCCAAAATTGTGGAGGCGGCGGGATTCGAAGCCGTGCAGGTCAGTGGATTTGGCCTGGCCGGTAGCTGGTTGGCCAAGCCCGATGTGGGCCTCATGGAAATGAAGGACATTCTGGAAGCGACGGCTCGCATCGTGCATGCTGTTCGTATCCCCGTAATGGCCGATATTGATACGGGCGGCGGCAACGCCATCAACGCGGCCGAAATCACCGCGCGCCTGATCGAAATGGGCGCCGCTGGAGTGAATATTGAGGATCAGGTCTTTCCCAAGCGCTGCGGCCATATAGACGGTAAGCAGGTGATCCCCGCTGAGGAGATGGCGGGCAAGGTGCGCGCGATGGCCGAGGCCCGGGGGCGCGGCGGGGCAGATATTGTGATCAACGCCCGCACCGACGCCTATGCCGTGCACGGTCTGCACGAAGCCATTTTCCGGTGCAATCTCTACCTGGAAGCCGGCGCCGACATGGCATTCATCGATGGCATCGGCACCCGGGCCGACATCCAGCGGGCGGTGCAGTCCATAGATGGTCTGCTCTCGGTGAACCTGATGGACGCCGTCACTGGGGTCAAGACTGAGCTCATTCCCATTCCCGAGCTCGCCGCCATGGGGGTGGCCCGTGTCAGCATCCCGGTTGCGTCCATCCTGGTAATACACCGCGCATTGAGCGATTTTTTCCGCGCCCTGCGCGCTTCGCCGACGGGGCTGCTGTCCGGCGAGACTCAGCGCCTCGCCAGCTTCCAAGAATACACCGATTTCGTAGGCCTTCCCGAATATCGCGAACTGGAGCGCCGGTACCTGCCCGAACCGGCAGCAGAAGGCGAGGGTTCAGAACAGCCGGCGGCAAGACCGCCGGCGCTACAGGGCGCCGATTAGAAAGGACCGCTTATGCCCATGACCATCGCCGAGCAAATCCTTGCACGGGCATCGGGCCGCCGCCGGGTGGTTCCCGACGAAGTGGTAGTGGCGCGTGTCGATCTGGCCATGAGCCATGAAAACGCCGATCTTGTGCGCAAGAGCTTCCTTGAAATCGGCGTTGCGCGCGTCTGGGATCCCGCCAAAATTGTGATTATCTTCGACCACCGCGTGCCCGCCGAATCCGAGCGTACGGCTGCCACTCAGAAGGCCGTGCGGGAGTTCATCGCCGCGCAGGGTATCGGGAATTTTTACGACGTGGGCCGCGGCGGCATCTGTCACCAGGTGCTCGCCGAATACGGTCACGCGCGCCCCGGCATGCTCGTGGTAGGAACCGATTCCCACACCACCACCCACGGCGCGTTCGGAGCCTTCGCCACCGGAATCGGGGCCACCGAAATGGCCGGTGTCTGGGTAGAAGGCGAACTCTGGTTCAAGGTGCCCGCGAGCTTGCGCATTGAAGTGGAAGGCGCACTCGGCCCGTGGATTTCCGCCAAGGACCTAATCCTGCACATCATTGGCCGGCTAGGCGCAGCCGGAGCCGATTACCGCGCCGTGGAATTCGACGGATCTACGATCCGCGGCATGAGCATCGCCTCGCGCATGGTCCTTGCCAATCTCTCGATGGAAATGGGCGCCAAGGTGGCATTCACTCCGGTGGATGAAGTGCTGCTCGATTACCTCCGGCCGCGGGTAAGCGGCAAAATCGAAATGGTCGCACCCGACGCGGGCGCAACGTATCAGCAGGTCGTGCGCATTGATGCCGCCCGCGAGCTGCGGGAGCCGCAGATTGCTTGCCCGCATGCCGTGGATCATGTGAAACCCCTCTCGGAGTTGGGCGATATCCCTGTCGACCAAGCGGTGCTCGGCTCTTGCACGAACGGGCGCCTGGAAGATCTCGGAATAGCCGCCCGTGTCCTGAAGGGCCAAACCGTCCATCCGCACACCCGGCTGCTGGTGATTCCCGCCTCCCAGCAGGTTTACCGCGAGGCGCTGCGCCTCGGATATCTGGAAACTCTGGTTGCCGCAGGCGCTATGATCAATCCGCCTGGCTGCGGGCCATGTGTGGGCGTGCACCAAGGAATTCTAGCGGCGGGCGAGACGTGTGTCTCCTCCACCAACCGCAATTTCATCGGACGAATGGGCAGCAAGGATTCGCTGGTTTACCTCGCTAGCCCGGCGGTGGTCGCGGCTTCCGCTGTTGCCGGCCGCCTGGCCCACCCTGCCGCTATCGGTGAGGAGGTGGAATCGTGTCTGATGGAGCTCTGATTTTGCGCGGCCATGCGGCTGCGCTGCTCGGCGACAATATCGATACCGATATCATCTATCCGGGGCGCTATCTCAACATCACGGATCGCGGGGAGACGGCGCGGCACCTGTTCGAACTGGCCTACCCGGATCTGCGCAACGCCATCCGGCCTGGTGATTTTATCGTCGCCGGCCAGAACTTCGGCTGCGGCTCCAGCCGCGAGCAGGCAGCCGCCGCGCTGAAGTTTGCGGGCGCCGGCGCTGTGATTGCGGGCTCGTTTGGACGAATCTTCTTTCGCAATGCGATCAATCTCGGCCTGCCGGCGATTGTTTCTCCGACCGCCGCCGCTCAGATCAAGGCCGGCGAAGAGCTGGAGATTGATTTGTTGGCGGGAACCATTCGGAACCTTGCTTCCGGAGGGCTGATCCCTGCGGCGTCGCTCGACCCGCGCGCCGTTGAGCTGATCGCGGCCGGCGGCCTCATCCCGTATTTGAAGCGCAAGCACGCCGCCTGAAAGGACCACCTATGCGGAGATACCGGATCGCCTGGCTGCCGGGAGATGGCATTGGGCCGGAGATCAGCGCCGCCGCGCGCCAGGTTTTGGACGCCGCCGGCCTGGAGGCAGACTACATTCACGGCGATATCGGCTGGGAGTTCTGGCGCCGCGAAGGCGATGCCCTCCCGCAGCGTACCGTCGAAACCTTGCTGACGACCGATTGCGCTTTCTTCGGCGCGATCACCTCCAAACCCGCGGCCCAGGCCGTGCGCGAGCTCGCGCCTGAGCTACGATCCAAGGGCCTCACTTACCGCAGCCCCATCATCCGGCTCCGCCAGATGCTCGATCTTTACATTTGCCAACGCCCCTGCCGCGCTTTCGCCGGCAATCCTCTCAACTATCGCGAGGATATCGACCTCGTCATCTTCCGCGAAAACACCGAAGGGATGTACATCGGCGTGGAGTTCCCCCGAATTCCCGAAAGCTTTCGTGCCGAGCAGTCCGTTGCCAGCCTCCCGGCCAGCGCCGCCCTTTCCCTGCGCAGCATCACGCCGGAGGCCTCGCTCCGCATCGTCGAGGCGGCGTTTCATTTTGCGGCCACGCACGGCCGGCGCAAAGTCACCGCCGTTCACAAAGCTAATGTGCTACGCGCTACCTGCGGGGTCTTTCTGGAGGCCGCGGAAGCAGTGGCCGCGCGATATCCGCAGATTCAGTTCGATACGGCTAACGTAGATGCCATCTGCATGTGGCTCCTGAAGAATCCGCAAGATTACGATGTACTGGTCACGACGAACCTGTTCGGCGACATCATTTCCGATCTCTGCGCCCAGCTCGTAGGGGGCATGGGTTTCGCCTACAGCGGCAATATCGGAAGCAGCTATGCCGTGTTTGAACCGACGCACGGCTCGGCTCCGAAATACGCCGGGCAGAACAAGGTAAATCCGCTGGCGGCGATTCTCGCTGCGAAGATGATGGCCGAATGGCTGGGAGAAGCTCAGATCGCGCGCGAGATTGAGCTGGCTGTGAAACGGGTGATCGAACAGGGGCAGGTGCGAACGTATGATATGGGCGGCACGGCGGGCACGTCAGAGATGGCGGAGGCGGTGGCCGAAGCGCTGCGATTCGCGACGCTGGGCGTCTCATAGTGGAAGCGGAACCGTGGGCCGCTGCGCGGCTGCGCAAGCCAGAGGCATGCGCCACTTCTCAGGCTTTCGCCAGTACGCTTCCGTAGCCCGTTACGCGTGGATTCACTCCTACGAGCCGCACCGCGTTCATCAGCGCATGCGGGGTGCTCGAAACCACCGGCACTTTGCATTTGGCTTCGAGTGGGACCAGCAGGTCGATCGTCTTCAAACCGCCGCACGAAATCAGCAGGGTGTCGGCCTTCGCCGCTCCGGCAAATACGCCGGCGCTGAAATCGTACAACTGCTCCTGAGTGACCGCATTGGTGGCGCGGATCAGGTTCAGCCCCTTGATCGTCACTACTTCGAAGCCGCTTTCCTTCAAGAACCGTTCGAGCGTGGCGTTGACGATATCGGTGTAAGCCGTCGCCACCGCTATGCGCTTGGCGCCCGCCACTTTCAGGCCATCAACGATCCCCGTAGACATGGAGGTGGCCGGCAGCCCGGTCGCCTGGTGCACCCGGTCGATCAGTTCCTGGTTGAACGCCGCGCCTTTATAGAAGGTGAGCGACGTCCCCATGATGGAGATGGCCGTAGCCCCGCGTTGTTTGAGCTTCATCGCCGATGGTACGATGCGGGGGACGGCTTCGTCGTAGCTCTCGATCGTCATCCCGTTGAATGCCAGGCCTTCCGCCAAAAACGCCACTCCCTTGGGATAGAGTTGCGTGGCTTCGGGAGGAACCGGATAGTTGGCGGGCGGGAAGATCATGCCCATCACAGGCTCACTGCCAAATGCTAACGGCGCGGCCATGCTAGCGGCTGTGGTTTGTAAAAACTGGCGGCGGGTTCGATCGGTCATTTCAGCACCCCTGACTACGCCATGATATCGTAGCTAGGCGCTTTGGGCATTCGTGCGAAGGTGCTGCTCGGCGCGCTCCACGGTATCGAACCGCGGAACCAGCGCGTCCACCTTGGCAACTTGCAGCAGGGTCACCACCCGTTGCGAAACATTCGCCAGTGCGAAGCTCTGTCCGTGGGACTGGCACGACGTATAGGCGCCTAAAATGGAGCCGAGGCCGGCCGAGTCCATATAAGGCACTTCCGAGAGATCGAGGATCAATCCGTTCTTGTGCTCTGCCTTTCGAACCAGGTCTTGGAATCCAAACAGAGTGCTGAGCGTGAGCGGACCGATTAAGTGTAGGATGTGCGCGCCGCTGGAGCCTTCGTCGATACGAATCTGGAGGTCAGTCATCCGCCATAGATTACTACGTTCATGTTGCAATTCCATGACGGAACCAAAACGCTCATTCTTCACCCTTGCTTCACGCCTAGCGTGCGAAAGTGAAATATTACGCACTAGGTATGGCAAAAAAGGCAGCAGCAGTTTCGGAACGCGATAATCCGGCGGTGCGGAATGGCGCGGAAGCCCCTTCCCAGCCCGATCTCCACGATCCGGAACTCTACATCAACCGCGAACTCAGCCTGCTTGCGTTCCAGCGGCGGGTGCTCGAAGAGGCTGAAGATACGACCAATCCGCTTCTGGAGCGGGTGAACTTTCTTTCGATTCTGGGCTCGAATCTCGACGAGTTCTTCATGGTTCGGGTGGCCGGACTGGCGGCGCAATTGGATGCGGGTACTTTGGATGCCGGCCCCGACGGGATGGGGCCGCGCGCCCAATTGATTTCTATCCGGCGCGAAGTCAAGAAACTGCTGTCGGAGGGGCATAAGTGCTGGGAGCAGATCCAGGAATGCCTCCAGAAGCAAGGGATCTTCATTCATACTTATGCCAGCTTGAGCGAGACACAAAGGAGACGCATATCCGAATATTTCGCGAAAACGGTTTTCCCGGTCCTAACTCCGCTGGCATTCGATCCGGGGAGGCCGTTCCCTCACATTTCGAACTTGAGCCTCAACCTGGCGGTCCTGATCCGCGACCGGAAAGGCGAGGAGCACTTCGCCCGGGTCAAGGTTCCGGACTCGGTTCCCAACCTCATCCCGCTGGGGGCCAATCCGCAGAAGAACTCCAAACGCCTGCAGCCCAAGCGCATTGAAATGGTGTGGCTCGAAGATATCATCGCGGAGCATCTCTCGGCATTGTTTCCGGGAATGGAGATTCTGGAATCGCATCCGTTCCACGTCACCCGGGATGCCGAAGTCGCTATCAAGGAACTGGAATCCGAAGACCTTCTCGAAAGCATCGAGGAAGGTGTCCGCCAGCGCCGTTTCGGCAGCGCCATTCGTTTGATGGTCGCTCAAGACATGCCGGCGCCGATCCTCGATATTCTCATCAAGAATCTGGAGGTGGCGCGCAGCGAGGTTTACCGCGTCCAGCGGCCGCTCGCCTTAAAGCGGCTCGCGGGTCTGTATTCGCTGGAGCGCCCCGATCTCAAATACCAGCCTTTCGTCCCGGCTGTCGCTCCCGCCGTGACGGCGACCGATGATGACGACATGTTCGCACTCATCCGCCGGGGCAATATTCTGCTGCACCATCCATTTGATTCCTTCCAGCCGGTGGTGGAGTTTCTGCGCCATGCGGCGCGCGATCCCTCCGTGCTGGCAACCAAGATCTGCCTTTATCGCGTGGGCCGGAACTCCCCGATTGTGAAAGCCTTGTTGGAGGCTGTGGAAGAGGACAAGCAGGTGGCTGCCCTGGTGGAGCTCAAAGCCCGCTTCGATGAGGAGAGCAATATAGAATGGGCCCGGGCGCTGGAAAGCGCGGGCGTCCACGTGGTCTATGGACTCATTGGGCTGAAGATTCACTGCAAAGTGGCCTTAATCGTCCGGCGCGAGCAAGACCGTATGGCCCGGTACCTGCACTTCTCCACAGGCAACTACAACGCGGTGACCGCGCACCTATACACCGATATCGGCCTGTTCCTGGAAGATGACGAGATCGCCGACGATGTGAGTAACCTGTTCAACTACCTCACCGGGTACTCACACAAGACCGACTATCAGCACCTGCTGGTAGCGCCGGTCAATCTCCGGTCCCGCATGGCCGCCATGATCGAGCGCGAGATCGAGCACGCCAAAGCCGGACGGAAAGCGCACCTCATCTTCAAGATGAACGCGCTGGTCGATTCCAAAATGATTCGCGCTCTATACCGCGCTTCGCGGGCAGGGGTAAAAGTCCAGCTTTTGGTGCGCGGCATCTGCTGCCTTCGCCCGGGAGTGGCGGGCGTCAGCGAGAACATCGAAGTGATCAGCGTCATAGGCCGCTTCCTGGAACATAGCCGCGTCTACTATTTCCACAATGGTGGGGAAGAAGAAGTGTATATCGGAAGCGCCGACCTCATGCCGCGGAACATCGACCATCGCGTCGAGATTCTTGTTCCCATTCGGGACGGCGCCATGGTGCGGCGTATCCGCGAGAAGATCCTGGCGGTTTATCTGTCTGACAATGTTAAGGCGCGCACAATGCTGGCGAACGGGACATACGTTCGCAAGACCCGCAAATCCGGCGGCACGCCCATGAACGCGCAGGAATACCTCATTCCGGCTCCCGGCCGGACCCCCGAGAAATCCAAACACCCGTGGATGAATCAGTGACTACTCTTTAACGGGCCGGATTCCCCCGGCATGCTACCATTGGGCAAATCCAGATGGCCTCGATTTCCCGGCGATCCGCGCTGTTAGCGGCTCTCCTCGCCGCGCCTCTCGTACTGTTAGTCGTTCTGGCATCCTCCCATAGCTGGATGCGCTATTTAGCCGGCGCCTGGGGCCTCTTGGGGATCATCGTTTCGTGGTTGGTCGCGCGAACCTTGGCGCGGCGGATCGGCGACCTCAAAGCTTTTGCGGACCGTATGCCTGACTTGCGCGTGCCGAAGCCGCAACTGCACGTTCGCGACGATGATCTCGGTGAACTGGCGCGCGCGCTTTCGCGCATGAGCCCCCGCATCGAAGAGCTTTTAAAAGGCCTGAGTACGGAGCTGGCCCGCCGCGAAGCCATTCTGGCGAGCATGCGCGAGGCGGTGGTGGCCGTTGACGCCAAGCTCAATATCTCGTTCTGCAACGATGCATTTATGCGCGAAGTTGCCAACCATCCTGCTGCCGAAGGAGTTCCGCTTCTCAAAGTTCTGCGCGACCCGGGCCTGTTCCAAGTCCTGCAGCGGGTGGTCGCATCCGGCGAAACCATCCGCAATCGCCTGAAGATCGGCGCAAGCGAGGAGCGCAGTTTCGAAGTCTACGCAACGCCTCTGGATCACGGTGTGTCCGTAGGCGCGTTGTCGATCCTGCACGATATTACGCCCATGGAGCGGTTGGAGCGCACCAAACGCGACTTCGTGGCCAATGTCTCGCATGAATTCAGGACCCCGCTGGCGACCATTATTGGGTACGCCGAAACCCTGCTCAACGGCGGCCTCGAAGACCAGGAGAATTCCCGCAAATTTGTGGAGATCATTCAGGCCAACAGTGTCCGCCTGAACAATATCGCCGCCGATCTGATCACCCTTTCGGACTTGGAAGGCGGCCGCGTCGCTACAGAACCCGTGGAGCTCGAAATCGATGAGGTCATTCAGAGTGCGATGACCGCTATCGAGCCGGTGGCCCGCCTGCACCAGGTTCGCCTGGAGGGCGAGAGTGGCACAGGCCTGGTAATACTGGGACATCGCTTCCATTTCGAACACGCCCTACTGAACCTGCTCGACAATGCTATTAAGTTCAACCACCCGTCCGGTGAAGTGCGCCTGCGGGCGGGGTTGAGCCCGGCGGGATCTGTGGAAATCTCGGTATCCGACACTGGTATCGGCATACCGAGAGAGGACTTATCCCGCATCTTTGAACGTTTCTATCGCGTGGATAAAGCACGTTCCCGGCAGGTTGCGGGAACCGGCTTGGGGCTCTCGATTGTGCGGCATGCGGTGGAACAGATGCAAGGGACCATTCAGGTGGAAAGCGAACTAGGAAAGGGCTCGAGTTTCACCATCCGGCTGCCTCGAGTGGCCGGCGGACTCAGCGAGTTCTTAACACCTTAGTCATCCGAACGCAACACTACTCCACTACCCTCAAGCGTTAAGCCCGGCGGGGAGATTGCTCGAAGTGTGTACAGCGCTGTGACAAGAACGCCTTCGAGTCTTAACGGAACTGTAACATCAAAATGCGAAAATTGAGGTAAAGCACATGAAAACAGTGCATTTGACGATTCTTTTAGCCGTCGCCGCGACGATGGGGGCGGCCCAGGAAAAGATTACGGGTGCGGGCGCCACATTCCCGGCTCCGATTTACCAGAAGTGGTTCGCAGACTTTCACAAAGCGCATTCCGATGTGGAGATCAATTATCAGTCCATCGGTTCGGGTGCGGGCATACAGCAGCTGATCTCCGGCACGGTCGATTTCGGAGCCTCCGACGTGCCGATGACGGACGATCAGATTTCAAAAATCAAGGTGCACACGCTGCATTTTCCGACCGTGATGGGTGCGGTCGTGCCGACCTACAACATTCAGGGCGCTCCGGACGGCCTGAAATTCAGCGGGGATACCCTGGCTGGAATCTTCATGGGCAACATCAAGAAGTGGAACGATCCAGCCCTGGCCAAAGATAATCCTGGGGTGAAGCTCCCGGCGGAGGATATCGTGGTCGTACACCGTTCCGACGCCAGCGGAACATCGTTCGTCTGGACGGATTTTCTCGCGAAGGTCAGCCCCGAATGGAAGATGAAGGTAGGGGCAGCCGCGGCTGTGAGCTGGCCCGTAGGTCTCGGCGGAAGAGGCAATGAAGGCGTCTCCGGAACGGTGAAGCAGACTCCCAACTCGATCGGGTACATCGAATTGTTCTATGCACGGCAGAACAAGATGCCCTTTGGCGCGGTGAAGAATATGGCAGGGAACTTTGTAAAGGCCAGTCTGGAAGCTGTGAGCGAGGCGGCCGCCGGCGCAGCGAAGAATATGCCCGCCGACTTCCGGGTCTCGATCACCAATGCTCCGGGCAAGGGCGCCTATCCGATTTCCAGCTTTACCTGGCTGCTAATCCCCAGCCAGATTCCGGATGCGAAGAAGAGCGCGGCTATCAAGTCTTTCCTGCAATGGATGTTGGCTGACGGACAGAAAGAGTGCAGCGCGCTCGACTATGCACCCCTTCCGAAAGAAGTGGTGGCCAAGGAGACGAAACAGATTGCGGAAGTGAAATGATCATTAGCGGGTGAGTTCCTGGATGGCGACAGCCACAGCGGTACAAGCACAGAAACGCAAGACTACAATCCACGCGAGCGACCGGGTTGCGCGCGTGGTTGTACTCATTTTTGCGGCGACTGTCTTGATGATTGCTGTGATTCTGGTTTTCGAGTTGTGGAACGGCTCGGCGGGCTCGCGGCACAAGATGGGTTGGAGCTTTCTGACCTCCAGCAACTGGAATCCGGTAACAGAGCAGTTTGGGGCCCTCCCTTTTATTTATGGCACCATTGTCACCTCTATTTTGGCTCTGCTCATATCCGTGCCATTGAGCTTGGGCGCGGCCATCTTCCTGTCGGAATTAGCTCCGGCCGGTATTTCCAACCCCCTCACCTTCCTGGTCGAATTATTGGCGGCCATCCCGAGTGTGATTTATGGGCTGCTGGCGATTTTTACTCTGGTTCCTTTGGTTCGTTCGTACATAGGGCCATTTCTGAAAGCCACGCTTGGTTTCCTGCCGTTTTTTCAGGGTCCTTCTTACGGCGTAGGCTATCTCACGGCGGGAATGATCCTGGCCATCATGATCTTCCCGTTCATCATTTCGGTCTCGCGCGAGTCCCTCTTGGCTGTTCCGCGCGAACAACGGGAAGCTGCTCTTGCATTGGGCGCCACAAAGTGGGAAAGCACTTGGCAAGTCGTGGTTCCCTACGCGAAGCTGGGGATTACCGGGTCTGTTTTTCTGGCATTGGCCCGGGCATTAGGCGAGACGATGGCCGTGACGATGGTTATCGGCAACGATCCCGCCATTCATACTTCACTCCTCGCTCCAGGCGCTGCGATTGCAGCGGTAATCGCGAACGAGTTTAGCGAAGCGACCGGTCCGGTCTATCCGGCTGCCCTGGTGGAGCTCGGATTGGTGCTGTTCTGTCTGACCATCGTGATGAACGGAATGGCACGATTGATGATCATCGCGACGACGCGGAAGGGATCGAAGAGGGCTTAAATGCTGCGTCTTCGTTGGCGAAAGCTGGTCAATAGCATCATGCTGGGTCTGACCGGGGTATGCACGCTGATCACTGTTTCGGCCCTGTTTCTGATTCTCGGTTATCTCATCTACAACGGTGGCAAATCTCTGGACTGGAACTTCTTCACCAAGCTGCCCGTGCCCGCGGGCGAGACCGGTGGAGGGATGGCCAATGCCATAGTGGGCACAATCCAAATTGTGGGAATTGCCGCTCTGATCGGCCTCCCGATCGGATTTATGGCCGGCATATATCTTTCGGAGTTCGAAGACCGGATGTTGGCGCCCTTGGTGCGCTACACGGCGGACCTTTTGAACGGCGTGCCCTCCATTATCGTTGGTATTCTCGCCTGGACCTTGGTAGTCGTTCCGATGCGGCACTTTTCGGCGATCGCCGGATCGATTGCGCTCAGCATTATGCTGATCCCCATCGTCACTCGACAAACCGAGCAGTTCCTGCGGGAAGTGCCCATGTCCTTGCGGGAAGCCGCTCTCGCTTTGGGCGCCACCAAGTGGAAGATGATCGCCACGGTGGTAGTGCCGGCCGGCAGCAAAGGTATCCTCACCGGAATGATTCTGGGCGTGGCGCGAATTGCCGGAGAGACTGCGCCATTACTTTTCACCGCTCTCAACAATCAGTATTGGGGCGGCTTGAATCAACCGACATCGACGATGCCCTACATGGTTTACTTCAGGGCCATCTCGCCGTTCGACGATTGGCACCGCCAAGCTTGGGCCGCGGGACTGGTTTTGATCGCGATCGTGCTGATCGCCAATATTCTGGCTCGATTGGTTCTGGCGCGGGGGATATCCCTTCCGCGCACATAGGAAAAAATGACGATGAACGCCAGTCCGAAATCCGCTTCACCCATTCAACCCGCCCAGAATCAAGATGCCCGAAACCCCGTGACCCAAAAGAATCAGACCGCTAAACTGCGGGCCAGCAACATCAACTTCTTCTATGGTGCGTTCCAGGCGCTGCATGACATCTCGCTGGACATGCACACCAACCAGATCACGGCGCTCATCGGTCCATCGGGCTGCGGCAAATCGACTTTTTTGCGGACGCTCAACCGGATCAATGAAACCATCCGGCATTCGCGCATGGAAGGCCAGATCTTACTGGATGATGAAGATGTCCTGACCGTGGATATCACGAGTCTGCGGCGCCGCGTTGGCATGGTATTCCAACGGCCGAATCCGTTTCCCAAATCGATCGCGGACAATATTGCGTACGGATTGAAGATCAACGGCATGGCTTCGCGCGGCGAGATGAAAGACAAGGTGGAGCACAGCCTGCGCCGCGCCGCCCTTTGGGAAGAAGTAAAGGACAAGCTAAACGAATCCGCGTATGCGCTTTCCGGCGGGCAGCAGCAGCGGCTGTGCATCGCGCGCGCCCTGGCAGTAGACCCCGAGGTGCTGCTGCTCGACGAGCCGTGCTCAGCGCTGGACCCCATTGCTACCGCGAAAATCGAGGAATTGATGTTCGGCCTCAAGGACCAGTGCACCATGGTCATCGTGACGCACAACATGCAGCAGGCGGCGCGCGTGGCTGACAACACCGGATTCTTTCTGATGGGACGTCTCATCGAATTCGATAAAACAGACGTGATCTTTAAGAACCCATCGCGCAAGGAGACCGAAGATTACATCACGGGAAGATTCGGGTAGACGGCCACTGGCTGTGGTGCGAACGGTCATGAGGCTCGGAAGGAGGCGCCTTGCGGCATTTTAGCGTCGAACTGGAAGAATTGAACCAGAAGCTTTTGCAGATGGGCGGCCTGGTGGAATCGGCCATCCATCGCAGCGTTTTGTCTTTAATCGAGCAGGACCGCAATCTCGCGGAGGAAGTGATTCGCGACGAGCCGCAGATCAACCAGATCGAGATGGAAATCGACGGCTTGGCTACGCGGCTGCTCGCTCTGCGGCAGCCGGTGGCGCGTGATCTCCGGCTGTTGACTGCAGCGCTCAAAATCAACACCGATCTGGAGCGCATTGGCGATCTGGCCGTGCATGTGGCGGAGCGGTCGCTCTCGCTCATGCACCACCCGCTGGTGAAGCCGATGACGGATATCCCCAAGATGGCTTCGCTGGTTCAGTCGATGTTGCTCAAGTGCTTGGACGCTTTTGTCCAAGGGGATGCGGAACTGGCTCATTCCGTACTTCTGGCCGATGATGAGGTAGACAAACTCCGGGACGCCGTGTACGCGGAATTACTGCAAATCATGCAGCGGGATTCCAGCGTGCTCACCGCGGCCATAGACCTACTCTTTATCGCCCGCAACTTGGAGCGTATCGGCGACCACGCCACCAATATCGCAGAGGATGTGGTTTTCCTCGTCAAGGGAATCGATGTGCGGCATCATGCCAAACAGACGGAAAATGTTTAATGTCGTGCGAAATTACCTGCGGAATTGGAGGTACGATAACAGTATGCTCACTGAGAGTCAGCAGGACAACGCACTTCTTGTCTTGAAGCGCGACGATAAAGATATTGCCTTGGTAACTTCTCTATTGGAAAAAGTCGGGTTTCATGTCTCTCATTCCTCCAACACCAACGACGCTCTCGAGTTTTTCGGTTCGGCGAACGTTGCACCGAGCCTGCTCGTAATAGACGAAGCCGTGAATTCGGCCGGCCTGCCCGGTTTCCTGCAATGTGCGGTTTCGCTGAATCCGGGAGTTCGAACCGTGCTCCTTTCGGAGCGGGAGGACTTCGATCCCAATACTGCTTGGGGCGGATCGGTCAAAATGCATGCCTTTCTCAAGCGCCCATTCCGGCGTGCGCAATTCCTGGGATCGGTTCTCCACTTAATGGATGAGCATCTGGTCCGCACCGCATAGCCGCTATAATGGGTTCGGCGTTCTGAATTTGTGCGGCATTTTAGCGTCGAACTCGAAGAATTAAATCAAAAACTACTGCACATGGGTGCGCGGGTCGAGAATTCGATCCATCGAGCCGTCTGTTCCCTGATCGAACAAAACGAACAACTAGCGCACGACGTGTTGCGCGACGAGACCGACATCAACCACATGGAGATGGAGATCGATGGTCTCGCGACCAGACTTCTAGCGCTCCGCCAGCCAGTAGCGCGCGATCTGCGGCTGCTCACCGCAGCCCTCAAAATCAATACAGATCTGGAACGGATCGGCGATCTGGCGGCGCACATAGCTAAGCGTTCCTTGGCCTTAAAAAACCACCCTTTAGTTCGCACGCTTCCCGATATACCGGTGATGGAATCCCAGGTTCGCTCTATGTTACTCAAGTGCCTGGATGCGTTTGTGCAGGGAGATGCGGACCTGGCCCGGTCGGTGCTCCTGGCGGATGCCGAAGTCAACCGCCTGCGCGATGTGGTTTACGGCGAATTGCTCGAAGCCATGCGCCGGGATCCTTCACTGGTGCCGCCGGCAATCACTCTCATCTTCATTGCGAGGAATCTGGAACGTGTGGGCGACCATGCCACCAACATTGCGGAGGATGTGGTGTTCCTGGTGAAGGGAGAGGACGTGCGCCATCACGTTCAACGTACCGACGGATAAAAATGTGGGGCAGGTTCCGGCCTGCCCCCAAGGGGAGGATCTTAGTACGTGATCGTCGGCGCGCTACCGGGGAGGGTGTAGCGCAAATCAAACCAAACCGCGTTTTGATGCGCGGCTTTGGGAGCGCCGGCCGCCACGAACCAAGGATTCCGCCAAAAGTAAGCGTAATCGAGGTAAAAGGAAACCTGGCCGTAGCGCGGATCGCGGAACAAGGTCTGGGTGAGACCAATGGTTCCTTCTTGCATCGTGCGGTTCTGGCTATTGGGAGATCCGCGATATCCGTAACCGATCAGCGTAGTTCCGTTCGCATCGAGAGCGGTATTGCGTCCCGCGTAGATCCCGCCGTAGTAACCGTAGATTAACGATTTGCCTGCTGTCCACTCGAAACCATCCACGGTTGACCCCGAATGCAGGAGCGAGGGACTGCCGTTGGCGCGAATAATGAAGTTCGGCGCCTCGCCAAACAGATAGCGGCCCGCTCCGTCGCTCCAGAAGTTATTGGTGAAGAGCCGGAAATTTTTCACGACCTCGAAGTTGGCGTTGATCTGACCGCCGCCGCCTGTGGCCACGAAGTGCTGCTGCGCTCCGAGCGCCGGCGGCGCGTTAGGATTGAACGTCCTGACGGTATCGAGCACGCCTCCGATTTCCACATGGACGTGCGAACTGGGGTCGAAGGCCAGTTTGCTGATGATATCGGGATGCACGCTGGGGAGGCCGATGCCATTGTTGGGGCCGCCGGCATTCGCATCCACTTCGGTGGTGGGGTAGTTTGGCAGAGCAGCCGGGAGGGTCGGAGTGCCACCACCGCCCGATCCACCGAAATACTGGTCGGCATTTTCGGCAGCGATTCCCCAAGTTACTTTGTTGCTGGGGTGATAGAGGAAGCGGAAGCCCGGAATGCGGCCCCAAGTCAGGCCGTTCAGGTAGTTCACGTCAAACTCCTGCCCATAAAACAGGTCTCCCGGCAAGGCTCCGATATGGTTGCGGCTGGGAGTCATCATGCTCCAGGATTGGCCACCTAGCACTTCCCATTTCCCTTTGCGCAAATCCACCCAGAACAGGCGTAGCCGGTAGACCACGCTGTTGCTCGTCACCTGGGTATTGAAGGCTCCATTGCCAACTCCGCCCACGAAGTCCCCCTCGTAGTAGCCCAACACGTGAATATCCTTATATAGCGCGTCGACGCGGAATCCGATGCGGGAGTTCTGCAGGCTGAGCTTGTTTTCGGAAAGCTTCGCTGACGGCAGATTGTTGTTGTAGGGATAGTTTCCGAAGTTCGTAGCCAGGCTGGCTCCCGAATTCGTGCTTCGGAAAGTGTTAGTGACATCCACGAAACCGACGGGCGTGATCGTGGCGCCGCCGATGCGAAGTTGCAGGGGACTCTCGGGGATAGCCGCTTGCGCATTCTGGGCTGGCGCGGGGGCGGCAGGAAGGGGGATCGGGGCAGGTTTAGGGGTTGCAAGAACTGGAGGCAAGACTGGCGCAAGACTGGCTACCTGACCGATACCTCCCATTTTCGAGGGCGTCTCTTCCTTAGAGGCCGTCTGGATCACCGGAGCCGATCCATCGCTGGCTGGCGCCGCAGCCTCAGCCGCCGGCTGGACCTGATTTTTCAAGCTATCGATCTGCCGCTTCTGATCCAACAGCAGAAGGTGCATCTCCTCAAGCTGCTTCTGCTGTTCCACCAACTGCTGCTTCATCTGTTGCAGCTCCTGGTTGCCGTTTGCGGGCTGAGCGGCAGCCGCCTGTTCGCCGCGGGCTACAGAAATGCCAGTATCATCGGCGGCGTAAGCTGCGGATACCCACCCAGACAAAGTGAGCATGCTCGTAGCGGCCCACAGGACCCGATACGACCTTTGTTTCCTCATTCAGATAGAGCTCCTTGGTTTTTTGGAATGGGCTGCCCGAAGGCCCTCCACCAGCCTCGGGAGCCGGGCGAATTCTGGTACAGATGTTGAGGATACCGCCGAATTATGACAAGTCAATCAAGATCTGGTTACCGTGTCGCGAAGGTGAACTCTTCACCCAAGCCTCCGGAGCGACTCTGCTAAGATTGGTTCTTGGAAGGCGGCGTAGCTCAGTTGGTTAGAGCGAGGGTCTCATAATCCCTAGGTCCGGCGTTCGAGTCGCCGCGCCGCCACCAATCCCTTCAATAGTTTGCAGCGAATTCGCCGAGGGTGCCAACACCCCAGTGGTTACACGGGTGGTTACAAAACTTCCGGCGACCGCTTTCGCGAGATCCGCGTAGTAGGAACGCACTCCGGTTCCTCCGAGGTGGCTGTACCGTTCCGTGGTGACGATGCTCTTGTGGCCCAGAAGCTCTTGAATGCGCCGCAAAGGGACTCCGGCGATCGCGAGCCAGCTCGCAAACGTGTGGCGGAGCGAATGGAGGGTGATCCGGTCCCGGCGCTTCGTGGCGGTGCGGTTTAGGTCTGCGTCGACGAAGAGCCGGTCCATCGAATCGGCGATGTCTCCCCACGGCGAGCCGTCAGGACGGTGGAAGATGAAGTCCGCCGTCATCTCGCCGTCCTTCGTTGGAAAGGTGTATGGCTTCCGGTGCGCAAGCATCGTTTCAATGGCAATCCTTGCCTCCGGCGCGAGCGGGATGTAACGATCCTGGTAATTTTTGATATGGAACCCGAGATCGGGTTTCGGCTGTACATGGATGAAGCCATGGACGAGGTCGATGTCGCAAATTCGAGCATCGCCTGCTCGCCAGGGCGGAGGCCGGTATTGCACGGGAGCATGAGCCATTCGATGCGATTGCAGAAGAGTGTCGGCCGCTCGCCTGGCCGTTTCTCCCTCGCGCGCGCCTTCAGGCGTTCGTATTCTTCGAATGTGAGGAAGGCATCATGGACTTCGGAATCGCTCTTCAGGAGTTTCACGCGCCGCGCTACGCTCCCGCCTTCCGCCACGTAGCCGCGCTCTTCGGCGAAACGGAACATCGCCTTGAGGCACGACAGGACCTTGTTGCAGGTAACCGCCTTGAGGCCGCGGTCCCGCAGATAGTCGAGGTACCCGCGCACGTCGTTCGCGGTGACGTCCGTCGTGAGCTTCGAAGACCCAAACCATTCGAGGATCTTCTTTGGAGAGTCCGGGTGGTCCTGCTCTGTCCGGAGAAGGTCGTGATGCTGCTTCACATGCCAGCTACGGGCCTGATGGCGACGTACGTTCGACAGGTGCTCCTCAGCCAGGCGCTTCAACGGCACGGGTTCGACGTCATGGATCCCGGCAAATTGCTTTTTGAGTTGCTGCTGTTTCCAAAGCTCGAACTTGAGTTTCGCCTCCGCCGCTTTCGCGGTCCCCAGCGATTCCTGCGTCCATCGTCCGTTTGGCTTCTGAAATCTGATGCTGTACCGTCCGTTAGGACGCTTGACGAGATAGCCCAGAGAATGTGCCATTTTGCTCCACCCCCGCGATGATCTCATCGTAATCGAAAATCAGCGTCCTGCCGATGTGGTGGTGCGGAATCTGGTTCGTGTGCACGAGGTAGTACACCCGGCTTCGCTTTAGCGGCAGTTTCAGAAGCAGATCCGCTAGGGTCAGCCAACGGCGGTCATGGTTTTGCGTGTTCATTTGGTTCCGAGGTATGGGGCGCCCGCGCTCTACGAAGGAGCCCCTCAATTACCAAGGGAATTTGGCAGCGGCAAAAGGGACGGGGTGACTTTCGAAAAAATCTATTCCAGCTTGCTCAATGGCGAACTGATCGAAATCGTTCACCAGAACCGCACGATCCGGCTCGCCCCGACCGAACGGAAATCTAAAATCTCACGCTTAGTGCGCGACGCCCTCAAACTGGGCCGCGGGCAAGTTCGATAAGGCGCTTCACGCCCAAGACGATGAACGGCGCCACGAATGGGAACAGCAGTGCGAGCACGCCGCGATTCCCGGTGGTGAGCCCCACCGAAACTGAAATTGGGCGACGCCGCAGCAAGCAACTAGCGGTTCTTATCCGTTTCTGTGTACATGACCGCCCGAGGCGTCCAATGCTTAAACCAGATCTTTTTCGTCTTCCGCGTTAGCCGGACGGTAATGAAAGCCCGGCCGATTTGCTTCACTGCTACGGATGTCGGCGAGGGGGTCGCGCTTTCGGATGCTCGGCTTTGTTGTTTGGTTTGTGACGGCCGGCGCCGCGGGAGCATAGGCCGCACGACCAGCCGAGAGAGCCTCGATATTATGTTGGGGGCCCCGATCTGCCTTTTCGCGCCGTCGAATCCGGCTTACATAGGACGTGAAGCTGTTTACGCTGAGGGGAATCCCAGCATCTTCAGCTAGCCACGCACAAATAGACTTGATGCTTTGCCCGACCGCAAGGGCGGCTTCAATGTCCGGCCACAGCGCTCGAATTTGTCCGGCCTTGGTAGCTGGTTTTTCAGCGCGGCGCAGCGCGAGGCGGGAACGGGGAGTGCCGACCCAGTTTCGATCCGTTTGCGTCTGATCAGCGCGTGGCAAGAAGCCCCTAATACTAAGGGAATCTCTAACGGGCTTCGGGACGGTGCGCACCCAAATTAATTTCGGATTCCGGTGCTGGACGACAGTTTCCGGCAAATCACGACATTTCACGGCGATTTGCGGCGATCTGATCAGGCTACGACAACTGGCGACGAATTGCGACGTTTTGCGACAGGTTAACCGTAGCCCCGACGACTCCCGGCCAGCAAACCACGGGTAGTGGAACATAAAGGAAATGGCGGACGATCCGATCGTATTTGATCCCGATCGCCCTCTGGGAAAAGGACTTATTTGTCGGACGAAATCATTGTTCTGGCGGACAATTGTCCGCCACACAATTTTAGCGGCGGTAAGCGCTGGACTGTTCGAGGGACGCGCCCGGCGAATGCCGGGCAGCATCCCAATTCTGCCGGGCGCGCTAAGGAACTGGAAAGAGGAGGGATAATCCTTAAATATCCGCCGCCCGCCGGGCATTTCTTTATGTTCCACTACAAGCCCGAGCTGTGTTTTCGAGACGTGTTGCTCCTTCAAGAATCATGTCTATTTGGCCGGTCTCCGCCCGCCATGGCTAGCCATGTGCGCCAAGCCTGGCCCGAGATTTCGCCGTGTGCTCGCCACCGGGTACATCGTCAGAGATCAGTTTGAGTGCGTTGATGGTAGCAGCTACAAATCGACCATGCTCGCCTGCCCGACTCTGTTCCTGCAAATTATGGTGCCAGCGAGGTCCACAGATGGCAACACCGGGCCACTTGCAATCCCGACCTCGCCCGCCCAGGCATTGGAGTGCGGCCGAGCGCGCCAGCCGAATCGCTGAAGACGTACAGCGGCGGTAAGCTTTCTGAAACTCGGGTTCCTTTTGGCAGCGCATCAAGGTGGCGACCGAGATCCGGCTGTGCGGGCGGCTTCTTCCACGTTCCGCTATGTGAGCAACGCGGCAATAGCGTCCTCCATCTTGCACGTGAATTTTGAGCCGTGCCCTCTCAACTGCTCCTATGCTCATCTGACGGCCGGGAGCGGTCCCCCCTGGTTCCCGCAGCCCGACGAGACAAATATGCAACTCATTGGCGTTCGTTTCGGGCTGCCGCGGTTCGGGACCGGGCCGTTCCTCAAACTCACAATCGTAACTGCCTGAACACCTCGAAGCGGGGCGACGGTTCAGCACTTTGATATACTTCTCGGCCGCGTCACCGAGCGGCAGGCGCTTGAGCTTGCCAACAACGAATATGGGCGGTTTGCGCGCGCATCGCGCCTCGATCTGTTCCAGCCACTCTAATCGTGATACCAGAGACTTCACGCGATTATCGGCCTCCCCGCCAAATCTGACCCGTTATCTGATAGATCCCAATCAGAGGGTTCCGGCGCCGCAACGAAGTGCACGTGAATCTCATAAACTCCTCAACATACGAATTCTAGAGGAACGTCTCTCATTCAATTCTTTCGGCTCGTACGATGAACCGGTTGGGGGCAGCGCCCACGAAGTAGAAGGGATGGCAGGTGACGAGGGTGAGGATTTCTCGCCCGTCCGAATCCAGGACAGAGACATCGGACGGCATCACGATGTCCGTTGAGACGACGCGATAACGATACTCCCCGTCGAGGGTGGTTAGGGTGATGACGTCATCTTTCCGAATATTCCGCAGGGGGCGGAAGAACGTATCGCGATGTCCCGAGATGCCGATGTTTCCGCGTTGCCCCGGCAGGGCGGTTCCGCGAATGTGGCCGACGGCCCGGCGAAGAGTAGTGCTGGCGCTTCCTTCGATAACGACTACCGAGATGTTCAGACGGGGGATCTCGATGCGGCCGATCATTCCTCCTGATACGGGCGGGGGAGTCGCGCGATGAGCGGCGGTCCGATGCACGCGCAGGAGTGCGAACTGACGAAGTTCGGCCCGTTGGAAACTCCAGGCATCTATGCCAACGTAGCCACAGTAGCCAAGCATCAATACGGCGATTCCGAGGAGCGATCGCTGGCTCCAGCGCAAAATCCGTAGCACGGGCTTCCTTGCGACTGTAACCCTCACTCCTCAGCCTTGGCCGCGATGTAACCGGCGCGAGTGCGGACCACGAGTTTACTATTGCCGGCAGACCGCGCAACCACGCGAATGGACCGGTACCCGGCAGTTTTGGCCACGTTGCTGGAGACGTATCCTAGCGTGTATTGGTGGCGGATATCGCGGGCGATACGTTCGCAAACCGCGACCACTTCTTTGGGTTTGTCGGGGAAGAAAGCATCGCCGCCGGTGGCCCTGGCAAGACGCCGCAGGACGTCCGGATTCTTATCCTCATCCTCCTGGTCGAAGATACCGATGGTGTAAATCAGAGCGCTGGAGCGCTCCGCGATCTCCAAAACCTGGCTCAAGCTGTGGGTGCTCGCATTGTCGCCTCCATCGCTGATGACAATTAGTACCTTTTTGTCGCGGCTGCCCGCCTGCAATTGCGCTTGTCCCCGCAGGACTGCGTCATAGAGGGCCGTCATTCCTTGGGCCGGCATTCTGAACATCGCACGTTCGAGTTCCACCGAGTTGTCCGAAAAGCCGGCGTTGGGGAGGCCCAGCATCACCTTCTCGTTGAAATTGACGACAAACATCTGATCTTCCGGGCTGCTGGAGTGGACAAAGGTGCGAGCCGCGGCAACTACCTCTTCAAGCTTATGCCCCATGCTGCTGCTGTGGTCCACCAGCAGTCCGACGGTAACCGGAATGTCCTCGTGCCGGAACAACTGGATGGTCTGGCGGACGCCGTCTTCGTAGACCTCGAAATCCTGCGCGCGCAGATCGGAAGCAAACTGGCCTTTTCCGTCGCGCACCGTGGGGTGCAGCACTACGAGATTGACGTCCACCGAAATGCGGAACCCTTCGCTTGTCTGGGACCATCCATTGCCCGCCAGACAGATTATGGCAAGAAATGGGAAAGCCTTCATCGGGATGCCCTCTGTGTTAGCGCTAGTGTACGCGCTAGAAGCCCGGGAGGCCAGGGCATCAAACGCCCGGTGATGCGCATTCTGGACCAGTCGTACGGAATCTGGCGGCCGCACTCCAGACAGACCATATAGGTGCTCGCCTGCAGGGTGATGGGAAAAGTCGTTTTGCCGTGCGAACAGCCGCAGAACAGGTTGGCCAGGGCCGCCAGGCTGACGCGTACGGTATTCGTCACTGTGTTGAAGCGATTCATGCTCCTACCTCCGGAATCAGATCCGTGCGCCCCGCGCGCAGCGCCTCACAGCAGCGCCGCGCGAGCGATTGCAACGCTCTACCCTAAGCGAATGGCGGCCATACGGGTGGCGAAAGCCGCGAGCAGCGCCATCAGGCCGAAGAGGCCAATGAGCGGCAGGCTGCTGGCCGTGGCGGGAAGAGCGGCCGCAACTTTTTCCACCGCGGGAGGTGCAGTAACTACTTCGGCAAGTGCAACTTCTTCACCGGTCGGCCGGATCGCCATGATGGGCGCGCGAGTCATTTCCACGACGACCGGCGCATCGGCTGTCTTGATCGGCTCCGCGATTTCGACGGGGATGGCGGCCTCGGTATAGAGCACCGGCAGGTGAGTTTCCTTGGCGAGCACGACCGCTCTCGACTTCGGATAGACGAATTCCTCGCCCCAATTACGGCCGGGATAGAACCAGGCGCGGAGGGCTTCCGGTTGGCCGGCGGGCCGTTCTCTGAACGTAACTACGGTCTTATCGGTCGTTTTGAGGCGATAGTTCGGGATTGCCAGAATGGTGGCGTAGATGACCGTCTCATCCTTGTTGAATATCTGAACGATGTGACGATCGGACTGCGAATCCAGAATCTTGAAAACGTAAGTGCCGGCGGGCAGCACACCCCAGCCCTTGAGGTGAACCCCTGGGATCTCCACCGGTCCGCTAAAAGTGATCGTGGTCTTCCTGTTCCAATCATCGGCGCTAGCTCGAGGTGCGAGTATCGCGGCCATGATCGCAATGCCGAAGACCGTTGTCGCTGCTTTAATGAGTTTCATTCGATTTGTTGTTTCCTTCGATCCTGCAAAGGCACTTCAGTGGCCGTTAGTTTGTGGGGAGATTTGTTGCGAAGACGGTGGTGCAGGCGGAACAGGCCGCTTACTGGCGCCTGTTCCGAGCTGGGGAAAATTACTGCCGATCGTGGTGGTCGCGATTGTAGTCCCGGTTGTGGTCTTTGATTTTGTCCCACGCATGGTCATGAGCGATCTGGCCGCGTTCTCCGTCCCAGTAACCGGCGTAATAGCGCTCTCCATCATGATGGGGCGCCACCCAGTGCGCTCCCTCGTATGCCGGCCGCGTCCAGTATCCTTCATGCCAGGTATAGCGGCTGCCCACCGGGTACCAGTAGCCGGCTACCCAGGTGTATCCTTCGCCCGGGCTTCTCGGCTGGACTCGTACGCGGATCGGGGGTGGGGCGCCAATTCTGATTCCCACGGAAACCTGAGCGAAGGCAGAGGCCGCCGCCAGAAACATCAGTAACATCAATTTAGTTTTCACGATTCGATTCCTCTTCTAGCTTGCGGGACCGGAAGAGCACGTTGCTGGCCGCGCGCCCTGCCACCAACATGGCCTTCGGAATGCCTTATGGACGGTGAACCAGACAAAGTGAGGCAAACGATGTGGGAGAACATGACGAGCATTTTGAAATGGGTTTCGATTCTGGGGCTGGTCGCAGTTGCGCTGCTCTCGGACATGGCCGGCCGTTACGAGGGCTTGCTGAATTTGACGATCTGTCTGACCGGGGCTGTTTTTGTCCAACGGGCGGTATGGCTCAAGGAGTATGGCTGGGCCGGCGTATGCGTGTTAGCGGTGGTGGTCTTTAGTCCGCTGCTCCTGGTGACCAAGATATTTGTTCTGATGGGCGTGACGTGCCTCGCGGCCTGCCTGATGGTAGCCGCGGCGTTCCGGCCGCAGCCCGTGGTGGCATTGTGAAGAGGCCGCTCGCGAACTGGCTCTTTGGCCTGGCACTGCTGTTTGCCGCGCAGAGCGCCTCCGCCTATTCCGTCCTCCACCCCGAAGCCATCATCGATTCTACTTGGGATAGCGCGATCAAGCCCCTGTTGCTCAAAAGATTCCCCGGTTCTACCTCGGATGACTTGGCGCGCGCCCACGGCGGCAGCATCATCCAGGATCTGGGCTATTATCCGTTCGGCAGCAAATTCTACAGCGATTTGACACATTACGTCCGCGGCGGCGACTTCATTCTCAACCTGATTCGCGAGTCGCAGGATGTCGACGAGTATGCATTCGCGCTGGGCGCGCTCTCGCACTACGCGGCGGATAACAACGGCCACCGCATGGCTACGAACGCCTCGGTGCCACTGCTCTACCCAAACTCGGTGTGAAGTTCGGAAGGTTGATAACGTATGCGGACGATCCCTTCTCCCACACCAAGACGGAGTTTGGTTTTGACGTCTTCCAGGCGGCGAAGAGCCGCTACGCTTCCGCGGCCTATAAAGACTTCATCGGATTCCAGGTTGCCAAGCCCGTGCTGGAGCGGGCGTTCCTGGATACCTATGGGATGCGGATCGAGCAGGTGTTCTTGAACCTCCATCTGGCAATCGGATCGTACCGGCGGGCCGTCGGGACTATTCTTCCTGCGTTGACCAGAGTAGCGTGGCAGTTGAAGCACCAGGAGATCCGCAAGGACGCTCCCAGCATCACGCGCAAGAAATTCCTCTACAATCTGTCTCGTTCCAGCTTCGAAAAAAACTGGGGCGCGACCTACCAAAAGCCCGGCCTCCGGTCGAGAATGCTGACCGGTTTCTTCCATGTCGTGCCGAGGGTGGGACCGTTCAAGGCCCTGGCATTCAAACGGCTCACGCCGGAGACCGAGAGGCTGTACATGGCGAGCTTGAATGCGTCGATCGATCGATATCGCGAGTCGCTTGCCGGGGCGGACAGCGACCATCTGCAACTTCCGAACAATAATTTGGACGTCGGCGAACCGACCAAGACAGGCAAGTATAAGCTAACGGACGCCGCGTATGCCAAAGTGCTGCACAAGCTGGAGGGCCACTACCTCGAGATTCCCCAAGACTTGAGGAGCGATATTCTCGTGTTCTATGCCGATCTGAGCCTTCCCATCGAAACGAAAATGCATAAAGCTGACTGGGCACGCCTGTAAGTGGATCTGGATCACCTGAGCACCATCAACCGGGATCTGGCGGCGTCCGGTTCCAAAGTGTCAACAGCGTCTGGCGAGGCGGTTACTAGATGACCTACGCTCCCGGTGGCGAGATGGAAGTGGACGGACTTGCTGCCCGCCGCGGCCAGTTCCCAGAGTGACGTCCACTTCCGAGTTATCGTGAAAGCCGGAAATTGGTTACATGGCTCCACATGCCCGTAACCTGCAAAAGCCACACGCAGACGCAGACGATCACCACCACATTCAGAATCGATTTGATGCTGGAGGCCATGGGGATGTACCGATTGATCAGGTGCAACGCCACTCCGACCACAATCAGCAGAACGACAAGGTTGAGCAAAGGCATTTTAGGTTGTTCCTCACGCCGAACAGAGCAATCGCCTGCCCGTTCGTCAGCAACTGCACGAATTGCATCGGGTCTGCAGAATTTGCATCGCGGGAACCACGCGCAGCCGTCCATGGTGAATCGGCTCAGCAAAAGGGCGTGGGTGTCCCCGTGCTCTAGTAAACACGTCTTCCAAAACCCCTGCGGGGTTTACGGTCGACCGAAGAGGCTAAATAATGCGAATGATCCTAGTGGCCGCTCTGGCAGTCGTGCCCGTGCTGGCCAACGACAGCGAATCCGTAAAGCGGCTGAACGAATCCGCCAATGTGATTTCCGAAGTAATGGCGACGCCCGACAAAGGCATCCCACAAGACTTACTGGCACGCGCCCATTGCATCGTCATCGTCCCCAGCCTGAAGACGGCCGCTTTCCTGGTTGGCGGGAAGTTTGGAAAAGGGTATGTCTCCTGCCGTAAACAAGGCGGAGCCGGCTGGTCCGCGCCGGGCACGGTCCGCATTGAAGGCGGCAGTGTGGGCTTCCAGATCGGCGGCTCGGAAACTGACTTGATTATGCTGGTCATGAATCAGGGCGGCGCCGACAAACTGCTCTCCAGCAAGTTTACATTAGGCGGCGAAGGTTCCGTCGCGGCAGGTCCAGTGGGACGCACGGCGACGGCGCAGACCGACCTCCAACTGCACGCCGAGATCCTCTCGTGGTCGCGGTCTCAGGGGCTGTTTGCCGGGGTTGCGCTGGAAGGGGCCACGCTAAGGCAGGACTTGGACGACAATGCCACGCTTTACGGCAAAAAGCTGGAGAACCGCGAAATCGTGATGACGCGCGTGAGAGCACCCGCGAGCGCGATGAGATTGCTCGATATTCTGAACAAATACTCTCCTCGCGAGAGTAGCAACACCGGCTCCAGCCAATAGTCTGGCGAGAAAGAAATCTATCGTGACCTTCACAAAGCTTGGCGGCGCACTCCTGATGGTTTGCGCCTCATTATCGGCCCAGGGGCAGCAGGACGAGCCCGTTTACCGCGTGACCGTAACGTCGCGGACCGCGAAGGCAATCAGCTACCAGCATCGCAGCGCAACCACCAGCATCGACTTCCAGGGTACAAATCTTCTGCCCTCGGCTCGCGGTGTGGCTCGCGTCGCGAGCAAACAAGGGCGCATCGCCATCGAAGTGGAATTTCAGGGATTGCAGCCAGCGGCTAAGAACGGCGCCGAATACCTCACCTATGTGTTGTGGGCGATCACCCCGGAGGGTCGCACGGCTAACTTGGGTGAGGTTCTTCTTAATGGCTCCAGGAGCAAGCTCGATGTCACCACTGAACTGCAAGTATTCGGGCTCATCGTCACCGCCGAGCCGTATTTCGCGGTGTCGCAGCCGAGCGACCTGGTGGTAATGGAAAATGTCGTTCGCGCCGACACGGTCGGTAAAATTGAGCCTATCGACGCCAAGTACGAACTGCTGCAGCGCGGGCAGTACGAGCGCCTTGCCAATCCCCTGGCGTTGAAGATGGATCGGAGGCAGCCCATTGAGCTGTACGAGGCGCGCAACGCGGTTCAGATCGCCCGCTCGATGGGTGCGGATAAGTTTGCACCCGAGACGTTCCAGAAGGCTGAGAAGAGCCTGTCGCAGGCGGAAGCCTACCAGACAAGCAATGCCGGCCGCAAACCTGTAGCCATGAGTGCTCGGGAGGCCGTGCAGATGGCGGAAGATTCACGCATCATCGGCGTGAAGCGCCAGGAGGAAGAGGCGCTGAACACGGCCCGATTGCGCGCTTCGGAGCGCGAAGCCACCGCGGAAAACGGGCGCGCAGAGGCGCAATCAGAGACGGATCGCGTGAAGCGTGAAGCGGAAGCGGCACGCCTCAAGGCGCAGGCCGATACCGACCGGCTGACTCGCGAAAAGGATGCGCAGGCATCCGCGGCCCAGGCCGACGCCGATCGCGTCAGGCGCGAAAATGACGCTCGCATGAGCGCCGCCACAGCCGAGGCGGAGCGCCTCAGGCGGGAGAACGATCGGCAACGCGCTGCCAGCGACGCCCTACTCGATAGCGCCGCCAAAATGCGCGCTCAACTGGAAACTGAGAAGACGGAATTGCGGGTGAAGCTGCTGGCGCAATTCAACGCCATTCTCCAGACGCGGGACACGCCGCGCGGCTTGGTGGTCAATATGTCGGATGTCCTCTTCGACACCGGCAAATACACGCTCCGTCCGCCGGCTCGCGAGAAACTGGCCAAACTGGCGGGTATCGTGTCCGGCCACCCTGGACTCGTGCTCGCGGTCGAAGGCTACACCGACAGTGTCGGCGGCGACGAGTACAATCAGCAGCTTTCCGAACACCGTGGCGAGGGTGTCCGCGATTATCTGGTCGAACAGGGCATGGCCGCCGGTTCCGTGACGGCAACGGGCTTCGGCAAGGCCCAGCCGGTGGCTACCAACGACACCCCTGAAGGCCGGCAGCAGAACCGGCGTGTAGAACTGGTGATCTCGGGCGAAGTCATAGGCACCGTGATCGGCCCGCCGACCGCAGACAAGTAATCGGAGGAAGGGGCCGGGGCACCCTCCGGCCCCCGGCCATCACTACATAAATGTACCCAGGAGAAAAAGAGGCTACATGTCTGAAAATAGCAAGATCGTAGTTACGGATGCAGACCGCCCTATCAAATCCCAATCCGAATTCCGTGAAGGCGATGAAGTAGTGTTGATCACAGGCAGCTACCAGGGCACGCCCGGTGTCTTTCTGCGACTGAAAGAAGACCGCAACTGGGCTGACATTACCGAGCGCGATGGCAGCGTCCGAAGTCATCCCATTCAATGGCTTGGCCATGCGGTGGTTGGATCATGACAGGCGCAATTGCAACCGGCAGCCTCTTCATAGATGAAACAGCGGCGTTGCCGTGCGGCGCATTGCTCCAGCGAGAACCGCACTCCAGCGGATGGGCGGAGGTCAAAAACGCCCGCTCTACGTTCGACAAGGAGCTCTCCGAAGCGGGATGGACGTTCTTCTTTATGGCCGGCGAGATTAGAACCACAGTCTTCGGATTCAATCGGGAGAAGTCTCTGGGCAACGCATTGAGCAGACTCATCGTCGACGTGAAGGGCCGCAAATGCAACTGCATCGCGATTACTGAAGTGAAAGGAAGCTCGTTCCTGAAAGTGCCCTACGTTACCGTAAGCGCCCACGCACGGCATCTTCAAAAGGGCCAGACTTTCTGTGCGAGCACGACATCCTCGGCATAGTTGACGCCGTTCCGATGAAACGCCGGAACGCCGGCTAGCTCGAAACCCACTTACCGGGAGATTTCATGTCAAAACAAATCATCTTTAGCGACTATTCCCGCCAGGCGATTCTTCGCGGCGTGAACCAACTCGCCGACGCCGTCAAAGTGACCCTCGGCCCCAAGGGACGCAACGTTAGTCTGGAAAAGAAATTCGGCGGACCGACCATCACCAAAGATGGCGTCACAGTGGCTAAGGAAATTGAGTTGAAAGACCCGCACGAAAACATGGGCGCCCAGATGGTGCGAGAGGTCGCATCCAAGACTTCCGACATCGCCGGAGACGGCACCACTACTGCTACCATTCTCGCGCAGGCGATTTATCGCGAGGGAGTAAAAGCAGTGACCGCCGGGGCCAATCCCATGGCCATCAAGCGGGGCATCGATAAGGCCGTGGCGTTGGCCGTCAGGGAAGTCGAGAAGTTCTCCATGCCGGTCTCCGGCGACATGATAGCTCAGGTCGGATGCATCTCCGCCAATAGTGACTCCACCATTGGGAGCATCATCGCCGAGGCCATGACGAAGGTCGGCAAGGACGGTGTGATCACGGTTGAAGAATCCAAGACTATGATGACGGAGTTGCAGACGGTCGACGGGATGCAATTCGATCGCGGTTATCTTTCACCCTACTTCGTCACCGATGCCGAACGGATGGAATGCGTGTTCGAGGATCCTTATATTCTTATACACGATAAGAAGATCAGCCACATGAAGGACGTCCTCCCGATTCTGGAGCAGATTGCGCGTGCCGGAAAGCCGCTACTGGTGATCGCCGAGGATATCGAAGGCGAAGCCGTGGCCACCCTGGTGGTCAACAAACTGCGCGGCACGCTCGATGCCTGCGCGGTCAAAGCGCCGGGATTCGGCGACCGCCGTAAAGCCATGCTGGAAGACATTGCGATTCTCACCGGTGGCAAAGCCATCATGGAAGAGACCGGCATCAAGTTGGAAAACATCGGGCTGGAAGACCTGGGCCACGCCAAGCGGGTCACGGTGAACAAGGACAGCACCACCATCATCGACGGCGGCGGAGCGCAGCGGGCGATCGAAGGCCGGATCAAGCAACTCCGGGCTCAGATCGAGGAAACCACTTCGGATTATGACCGAGAGAAGCTTCAGGAGCGGCTCGCGAAGTTGGCCGGCGGCGTAGCCATCATCAAAGTAGGAGCCGCCACCGAGACCGAAATGAAGGAGAAGAAGGCCCGTGTGGAGGATGCGCTGCATGCCACCCGCGCGGCGGTAGAGGAAGGTATCGTGCCGGGCGGCGGTGTTGCGCTGTTGCGTGCTTCCTTAGCACTGGAAAACCTTGAACTCGAGGGCGACGAACAGTTCGGAGTGAGAATCGTACGCCGTGCCTGCGAAGAGCCGGTCCGCCAGATCGTCCGGAACTGCGGAACCGAGGGCGCCGTGGTCGCCGAGACAATCAAAAATAATCCTGATCCCAACTTCGGCTTCAATGCGTCTGCAGAAGTGTACGAGGATTTGGTGAGCGCTGGCGTGATCGATCCCACCAAGGTCACTCGTACGGCTTTACAGAACGCCGCCTCCATCGCCTCTCTCATGCTTACCACCGAGGCGATGGTATGTGCGATTGTGGAAGAGGCCGGAGAATAGGATAGGAATGAACAAAAGGTTGGAAAAGCGGCATAAGCGGCAGGTTTCACGCACTCGCTCTCGCGTCAGACTGTCGCAGCCCGACGTAAGAACGCCGGAACAAATTGCAGCGGCGCGGGAGGCGAGTCGGGCAGTGGGTATCGTCCGAAAGAACCCCCATGCAAATTATGCTACTCCGCCCAGTCACGCGGCCCTTTCCACGGGCGGTGCGGACACAGAAGAAACTAAGTCATGATCCGCTTTTTCTTCGGGCTGTTTTCGTGGCAATGCCCGTACTGCAAGTCCATCGACTTTCGCCCGGTGGGCGCGCGAAACTCAGTGGACGAAGCCCTTCACTGGCTGCTGCAGCCTTACCGGTGCTCGCTTTGCGGCCACCACTTCTTCCTCTTCCGGCGGCAGGACCTCATTGGTGGCGCCGCCTGACTTGGCGCCGGCTCCATTCAAATTGATACGCGGGGTGTTGCGGCTTCGGCCTCTTCCCGTAGTGAAGCCAGCCGGGTCTGTAAGGTCCGCAGGCTGATGCCCAGCATCTGGGCGGCGAGCTTCCGGTTCCCGTGCACATGCGCAAGGGTCAGTTTGATGTAAGCCTCCTCGATCCTGACGAGGCGGCGCCCCGGAGCGAGCATTCCCGGAGCCGCGGGCCCTTGTTCCGGTTGCGTGTGAGAGTTGAACCTTCCCCCGGTTGCAGACGATGGCAAGCTGGCGAGGCCGATTTCTCCCGCGCTTGCCATGATGGCGGCCCGCTCCAACACATTGCGCAATTCCCGCACGTTGCCCGGCCAATCATGCTGCTGGAGAATTTCCAATACTTCATAGTCGAGACCTGTGACGCGCGTGCCATGCTTTTTGTTAAGACTCTCCAGCATGGCGTCGGCAATCAATGGAATATCTTCCTTGCGCTCGCGCAGGGGCGGAATGACAATCTGGAAGACGCTCAAACGGTAGAAGAGGTCCTCGCGGAGGTTCGTTCCCAATTCCCGGCTGGTCGCCGCCAGCACCCGCACGTCTACTGGAATCTCGTGCCTGCCGCCCAGCCTGCGAACCCGCAGGTCTTCGATAACCCGCAACAGCTTGGCCTGCGTGGCAAGCGGCATGTCGCCGATCTCGTCGAGAAATAACGTCCCGCCGTGAGCCTGCTCAAAGCAGCCGGCGGACCGCTCCACGGCTCCTGTAAATGCGCCCTTTTCGTGCCCGAACAACTCGCTCTCCACCAGGGTTTCCGGCAGCGCTGCGGCATTGATGGCGATGAAGGGCCCGTCGGCGCGAGGACTGCAGTTGTGTATTTCGCGGGCCACCAGTTCCTTACCGGTGCCGCTTTCACCGCCGATTAATACCGGCGCGGAGGTTGGCCCCACCTGGCGGATCAGGGCGAAAATCCGCTGCATCGCGGGGGAAGCTCCGATGAGGCTCCCGAGCACACCCCGGAGGCGCAGATCTCGCCTCAACTCCTCGTTCTTTTGCAGGCTACGGTGGTACCCGATGGCGCGTTCCAGCAGGGCCTTGAAGGCGTGCGGCTCCACGGGCTTTTCCAGAAACCAGAACGCTTTCAGATCGTGGATCACAGACATCGCCTTCTCCACGCTGCCGAAGCCGGTGAGTGCGATCGCCGGGGTGCGGTCCCCCCGGTCCTTCAGGTGGCGAAGCAGTTCGAAGCCGTCCATGCGCGGCATAACCAGATCGGCAACGATGACGTCCGCGTTGAAGGCAGCCAGCCGTTCGAGCGCCTCCTGGCCGTCGCTCGCCATCTGCGTCTCGTAATTGCAATCGGAGAGCATAGCGGACAGGGCGGTGCGCTGATGCTCATCGTCATCGACAATGAGTATGCGGCCCGAAACCGCGGGAAATCTCGCCATTGGGTTGTCCCATTCTACCAGCCGGGTCTTCCACGGCGCGGCCGGCAGGCCTGCGGCACCGACTTCCTTGGCCGATCTCGCTTTTAGCGGCTGTCCTTCCGGCTGTCAAATTCCTGGCCGCCAAGCTGTGACCGGTTAGGGTTATGGAGTACGTCATTGATCATCCGAACCAGCCTTACCGCAACAAACGGTTTCTGTATGTATGCCCAACCGTAATTGAGAACCAGGAGGTTGCCGCGGGCGCCACCGGACATCAACATGACATGCATGTCCGGACGAGCCGCCTTCAGTGCTTCGCCAAGGTCTGGGCCCGACATCTCCGGCATTTCCACGTCGGAGAGTAACAGGTCGATTCGACCGGCGGTTTCACCGGCAAGCTGAAGAGCGGAGTGGCCGCTCGCTGCTGATAGAACGTGAAAGTTCTCGGCTTCGAGGATCTTCACCACGACATCGAGAATCGAAGGGGTGTCGTCCACGACTAGAATTGTTTCGCGATTTCCTTTTGAGGGTGAGGACATGAACTGCCGCTTTCCGTTGCGCTAGAGAGGTTGCGTAAGAGCAATCGAGAGTCCAGCAACCGCTGCCGCCATGGCTGCCTGAAACGTCAGAGTCGCCTGCGTCGGCCCATTTTAGACGACTCAAGTGCAATATCTGCATTCAGAATGCAACTTTCGCGCCGGCAACCGGCCTTTGACGCGGCAATCGGCGCGCGGTCTTAGTAGGTTCCAAAGGTACCAAACGTGCGAGAGCCGCAGGGCAGCCAAGGACGTGCATGTGGATCTCACTCCAACTGTGAAATGATGGAAGAGGGCCGTCTTCATTGGCCTCCCTGGGAACAATCGTGAAGCAAACCTCCGACGCTCGGGCCCGCATTCTGGTGGTCGAAGACAATGGCTCGGACGTTTTCCTTCTCGAGCGTGCTCTCCACAAACAGGGTTTTCCATTCGAGCTCGTGCACCTGTTCAGTGGAGGCGCCGCCCTGGAGTTTATCCGGGGGGAGGGCCCCTACCTCGATGCGCCAACTCCCCACCTGATCCTGGTGGATTTGAATCTGTCGAAATATACAGGGGAAGACATCCTGCGGGAAATTCGTAAGGCGAGGCACTTGGCCGGAGTGCCTGTATGCGTGTGGAGCTCTTCACGCTCACGTCGAGACGAGGCGTTGCTCAGGGACCTGGGAGTCTCCCAATTCATTCCCAAGCCTTCCGGTCTGGATCAGTTTATGCAGATCGGCAAGACCCTGAAGGACCTGCTGGCCGGTCCCGCAGCGGCCTGATCAGTTTACGCGCGAAAGAAAAGTGGGGGTCGGTGGTCAAGAAGAGCGGCAAACGTACGCGCAGAGAGGCCTCGCCATCGCCGCGCGTGCACGGTCCGCCGACTGCGGACGCCGGGGAATGCGCCAACAACACCCCTCGGTACATTGTTTGCGTAGGAGCGTCCGCCGGCGGGCTGGAGGCCTTTACGGAGTTGCTCAGCCATTTGCCGGACGATACCGGAATGGCGTTTGTGCTGATTCAACACCTGGACCCGAAGCACGGTAGTCATCTGACGGAGCTCCTGTCCCGGGAGAGCAAGATGCCAATCGTGGAAGTGATTGGCGATATCCGCGCCGAGTCCGATCACGTCTACGTGATCTCACCCCAATGCAATTTGGGGATTTCGGGTGGCGTACTCCATGCTCCGCCGCGGGCAGGCACGGGCCCCAACATGCCGATCGACTCATTTCTCCGCGCCTTGGCTGCGGACCTGGGCAATAAGGCTCTTGGCGCGGTTCTGTCGGGAACCGCAACTGATGGCAGGCTGGGCCTCAAAGCGATCAAGGACGCCGGTGGCGTAACGTTTGTGCAGGAGATCAAAACCGCGAAGTACGAAGGCATGCCGAAAAGCGCCATCGCCGCCGGCGTGGCGGATTTTGTGCTGCCACCGGCCGGAATCGCGCGCCAACTGGTAGCCATCGCGCGGTCTGTTCGCCTTCCCGGGGAGCCGAGTGTACCAGCCGACTCGCCGGGAGAGGGCGAATTGGGCAAGGTCCTGCGGTTGGTGCACGCTGCTACCGGAGTGGACTTTACGCATTACAAATACGGCACTCTGGCGCGCCGCATCAAGCGCCGCATGGCTCTCCGCGAATTCGAAAAGCTGGAAGACTATAGCCGCGAGTTGGAACAGAACCGCGACGAAGCGGCGGCGCTGTGCGAGAACTGTTTTATCACCGTCACTTCCTTTTTCCGCGAGCCGGCGGTTTTCGATGAATTGAAAGACAGGGTGTTCCCGGCGCTGGTAAAAGATCGCGCCGCCGCCGATCCCCTCCGGATCTGGGTGGCTGGGTGTGCTTCCGGCGAAGAGGCCTATTCCATCGCCATCTGCCTTACGGAATTCCTCGATGAGACCAAAGCGGACTTTCCCTTCGAGATATTCGCCACCGATATCAGCGAAGGGGCCATCGAAAAGGCGCGCGCCGGTATATACGCAGGCGCCGCGATCGCGCATGTCTCCCCGCGGCGGCTGGAGCGCTTCTTCAACCGGTCGGACCGCGGATACCAGGTCGCCAAGATCATTCGGGACACATGCGTTTTCGCCCGGCACAACCTGGCACAGGACCCGCCATTTTCCAACCTGGATCTGGTGAGTTGCTGCAATGTGCTGATCTATCTCGGCGACGTCCTGCAACGCCAGGTCTGGTCGACTCTGCATTACGCCCTCAAGCCGTGCGGCTTTCTGATACTCGGCCCATCGGAAAGCATCGGCACTCTTTCGGATTCGTTTCATCAAGTGGAGAATGCTCACCAGATCTACCAAATGCGAGCGACCGCGAGCACGGCCGCGGTGCCGCGCGGCGAGAGCCGGCAGTTGGAAGGCCGCGTGGCCCCACGCGAGAGAACGGCGGGGACACGAACCGGTCCGGAAGTCCTGAGAGAAGCAGACCGGTTGGTTTTGGCGGAGCATGGCCCCCCGGGAGCCATCATCGACTCCGAACTGAACATCGTCCAGGTCCGTGGCCGCACCGCTCCCTACCTCGAACTCTCGCCGGGCGCACCCACCCGGAATCTTCTCAAACTCGCTCGCGAAGGCTTGATTGCAGGGTTGGGCAAGGCCCTCCGTACTGCCCGGCGGAAGAATGCCTCGGCCACCGAAAAGGGCTTCCGGATTGAAGACACGGGCCGGCTAAAGGACGTCGGCATCAAAGTAACTCCTATCCGGGGTGTGTCAACCGGCGACGAACCTTATTTCCTGGTCCTGTTCGAAGAATCCGAACCGGCAGCTCATGCGAGAGGGAAACGCAAAACCGCGATTCGAGAAACCGGGGAAAGCGCCCGGCTGCGCCGCGAGTTGGTAGCGACAAAGGAGTACCTGCAATCGATCATCGAGGAAAATGCGACCACGCTGGAAGAGCTGAGGGCAGCCAACGAAGAAGCGCAGGCGGGTAATGAGGAATTGGAGACCGCGCAGGAGGAATTGGAATCGGCCAATGAAGAACTTAACACCCTCAACGAAGAGCTGAAGATCGGCAACATGGATTTCAGCAAGCTCAATCGCGATCTGGCCAACCTTCTGGAGAGCATCAGCATTCCGCTGGTAATGGTGGGGCTGGACCTGCGGATTCGACGCTTTACACGCGCCATCGAGCCCCTGTTGAACGTGATTCCCTCCGATGTGGGACGATTGATCACCGACCTTCAGCCCCAAATCGAACTGCCCGGCTTGCGGCGATCGCTACTCGAAGCACTGGAGGGCGGCGATCGGAAGCCGCGCGACGTGCGCGACTCACAAGGCCGCTGGCATTCCGTGCGAATCCTGCCCTCTCTCGGATTGGATGGCAAGATCGATGGCGCCGTCCTGATGCTGATCAATATCGACGCCGCCAAACGAGGTCTCGATTTCGCCGAAGCCATTGTAGAGACGGTGCGCGAACCCCTGGTGATTCTGAATCAGAATCTGCAGGTTGTGCACGCCAACAAAACGTTCTACACCACCTTTCGGGCGGTGCCCGAAGAAACCGAAAATCGTCTCATCTACGACCTGGGGAACGGGCAGTGGAATATTCCGAAACTGCGCGAGCTGTTGGAAAACATTCTCCCGGCCAAGTCCACGTTCCGCGATTTTGAGGTGGCGCATGTATTCGAACATGTCGGCAGGAAAGTGATGCTGCTCAATGCCAGCGAGATCTATAATCCGAATGCGCAGGTCCGCAGGATCCTTCTGGCGTTTGAAGATGTGACCGATCGAAAGCAGGCCGAGGAAGCGCTCCGGACTACCAACTCCGAATTGCAGCATTTTGCCTATGCGCTTACGCACGACCTGCAGGAACCTCTTCGCATGGTGGTGAATTTCACGCAGCTTCTAGCCCAGGAGTATACGGGAAAGCTGGGCAAGGAAGCGGACCAATATATCTCCTATTCGGTGGATGGAGCCCTGAAGATCGAGTCGCTGCTGCAGGCGTTGCTTACGTATTGGGAGGTGACCGGCCGCGCCGACGATAGCTTCACAGCGGTGGAATGCGACACGGTTCTCACCAAAGCCCTGTCGAACTTGGAGACGGCCATCGCGGAGACGGGCGCCATCGTAACTTCGGACCCCTTGCCGTCGGTGGTAGCTGAAGAAGTGATGCTGACATCGCTCTTCCAAAACCTGATCTCCAATTCCATCAAGTACCGGAGCCGGGAGGCGCCGAGAATCCACGTATCTGCTGAACGAGACGGAGAAGGATGGCTGTTCGCAGTGCGGGACAATGGAATCGGTATCGATCCGCAATACTTCGACCGGGTGTTTGGCATGTTCAAACGTTTGCATGGGAAGGACATCCCTGGGACCGGCATCGGACTGGCGCTTTGCAGGAAGATTATCGAGCGCAGGGGCGGGCGCATCTGGGTGGAATCGGAAGAAGGCAAGGGTGCGGCGTTCCGGTTCACCATTCCTGCCCGGCATCCGGAGATTACACCCCGTATCGTACAGTAGAATGACCACGCACATCGAGATCGATCGTTTGCGAAAGGCGCTCGAAGCGGAAACGCGCCGGTGCCTGGAACTGCAGGTGCAACTGAATAGGGCAAATGCGGAATTCGAGGAGTTCGTCTCGATCGCCGCTCACGATTTGCGGGAGTCGCTGCGGGACGTGACTGCTTACAGTCAGTTGCTGGCGGAGACCACTACCAGGCGCTTCGATGCCGATCCCGACCCGGGTGCATTTCTCGCACGAATCCGGGACGGCGCCGCCAAGATGGACTCGCTGCTTAGTGATGTGGTGGATTACTGGTCCATCGGTGCTTGCGGCCCGCAGGCCGGCGCGACGAACATGGAAGCGGTCCTGGACCAGGCGCTACTTCGCGCAGACACGACGGGTGCGGCCGTTACTCACGCAGTATTACCGTGCGTGTGCGGGGACTTCGACCTCCTGACCAAGGTGCTGCACCACCTGATTCGGAACGCTATCGAATACTGCGGCCGAGCCGATCCGCACGTCCACATCTCGTCTGAACGCCGGGATCCGGAGTGGGTGATCGGAGTTCAGGACAATGGCCCAGGGATAGACATCGCCTTTCAAGAACGTATTTTTCAAGCCTTTCAGCGACTCCACGGGAGAGAGTTTCCCACCAACGGACTTGGCTTGACATTCTGCCGGAAGGCAATCGAACGGCAGGGTGGCCGGATGTGGGTTGAGTCGAGCCCCGGGGCGGGGTCGACCTTCTATTTCACGCTTCCCATCCGGCAGCCAGGGGAGTAACCTCTGGTTCACGATCGGCGAGTCGCTGCACCCACTCGACGGCCGCATGGTTTGCCAATACCATGGCTCCTTTAGTGGAGACCGCCGAGCATGTAGACGAGCAGCAAAACCAACAGGACGGTGCCCAGGCCCACACCCGCGCCGCCGCCGTAGCCCCATCGGCTATGGCCGTAGTATCCGCCGCCGCCGCCCAAAAGCAGCACCAAAAGCACTATCAGTATCAGCATCGTGATTCTCTCTTTCTATTTCGCTGTCCAGCGCGATGTGCTCAGCCAGGGTGACGACCCTTGTCGCGATCCCTGGCTGACCGACAACCTTTTTGACCCGGCTCTTATCAGGCAGATTGATGGCCATCGCGTTACCGCCCAGGCAGGCGGCTCGACGCTGAAATGCTCTGCAAGTCTCGCACTTCAGGTGCAGTTCTTGCGCCGGAATAGTTGGCGTGCTGAGCGGCAATTCACGCCATAAGAGTCGGGGAGTTGGGTCAACTCGGGTGGCTGCCGTACTACTGCGCCATACGCTAAACAGTGCCCGCGAGCTTCACAGACTGGTTACTGGCCGATATCCGCTTACGCCGGTTTGGATGAAAGGCCCATCGCACGTGAGGTTGTCCGCCGTGCCATCCCGGACTCAACGCACCGGCCCGTAAACCACGTCAGTTGAACCGTGTTGCCGTTTGAGTTCGTCTTTGAGCGAACCTCCCTATTTTGGGCCCTCTCCGATTCACTTCGCTTGCATCGCCTCGATGTAGTCCGCCGGCGCGTTCACTCGCAGGGTCTCGCTCTCCTGGCTCTCCAGCGAGCGGAAAATATGGCCCCACACCGGCATCGCCCGGCTGCCGTGCGCCGCCATCACGTCCGACCCGTCAATCACCCGCATCACCCGGATCTTCGGGAATTTCCCGCCCTCCTTGCGCGCGATCTGCGTCAGGTCGGCGGGCGGCTTCTTCAGCGCCTCGGAGTGAACCCCAAAATGAGACAGCAAGTTAAGGGGACAAATACATTGAATGGAGAGAGGAAATGGATTTGTCCCGGGCTGTGTACAAGCCGTGATCTCAAAATCGCTGCCATGCGTGCCCTCGACGCCGGTTCCACCACCGCCGAGATCGCGCGGAAGTATCAGGTGAGCCCCCACCTGCTGGAACGCTGGCGCGGGGAATGGCGCGCCAAGGGCGACTTGGCCTTCCCAGGAATCGGACGCCGCGGAACGGCCCTGCCGGCCGCGATCAGATGCAGAAGACGCTCTGGAATCGCCGGCTTACGGCTACCGCAGAATCACGGCCGAACTGCAAAAGCGCGGCTTTTCCGTCAATCACAAACGGGTGCTGCGGATGATGCGAAGATAATTTGCTCTGTGTGGCGGCATTAGCAATGGCGTTGTCGGAGAGAAAGCCACAGCCTGGTCTGGTCCACCACTCCGATCGCGGGATTCAAAATGCTTCCCATGCCTACACCGAGACATTGAAACAACATCAGGTCCAAATCAGCATGAGCCGCAAAGGAAACCCGAACCGTTCATGAAGACGCTGAAGTACGAAGAGGTTTACCGCAAGGAATATCGCGATTTCCAGGAAGCCCATGCCAGCATCCGCGAGTTCCTGGAGCGCGTCTATAACCAGAAGCGGCTCCACTCCGCTCTCGGCTACCTGCCGCCTGCGGAGTTTGAACAAAACGGAGGGCCCCGTCAATGAGGTGGCGGCGCGCGTTCACAATTGGGGGCGCTGGTAGAGTAGGGCGCAGGCGCGCCGGTTTCCTGCACCCCCTCATCGAACCGGACGTGCGGTTTTCCCGCATCCGGCTCCCCGATCATCTTCTTCCGGCGGCTTGCGCCGCAGTCCTTCCAAGTGGCTCACCTTTCCCACCATTTGGTAGAACCGACATCGGTCATGCAGGAAGTGATACCCCGACCGTTTCTTAGCAGTCCGGCAGGGGCACTGATGCTTGCGCCGGAGCCATAACTGCAACTCGCTCCGAACCGCCCAGTCCACCTTATGGAATGTCCGATTGCTGTTGCCGACCCGAAAATAGGTGCACCACCCATGCAGGATCGGGTTCAGCTTCTGGATCACCACGCTGACCTGCCCGTTGGACGGGAACGATCGCACCGCTTCGCGGACCCGTTGACGGATATTGCGGCACGCCTTTTCGCGCGGCCACATCAGAAGCATCCGCCCCGGAGCTTTTCGAAACTCGAAGCCGAGGAACGCAAACCTTCCGCTAGCGTCGTCAGCCGACTCTTTTCCTGGTTCACCACCAATCGAAGAGCGGCGAACTGCGCCTGCAGTTGCTCCCACGCCTCTCGTGCCTGTTATTCCGTCCGCGCCAGCAGAACCATATCGTCTGCATAACAGACCAGCCGAACATTGCCAAGGGCGACCCCGTCGCTCCGGCACCATTGACGATCTACCTCGTGCAGAAAGATGTTGGACAGCGTCGGCGAGATCACACCGCCCTGAGGAGAACCTCGGTCCGGGTGAGTCACCTTGCCTTCCTCCATAACTCCCGCTTTCAGCCAAGCTCGGATCAGGCGCAGTACCTGAACATCTCCGATGCGACGTTCCACCAACTTTAAAAGCAGTTCGTACAAAATGCGTCGAAGTAGGACTTCAAGTCAACGTCCACCACGAACGAATACCCCTCGTTGACGCTTTGCACAATCGCGCTCAGCGCCATCCGCGGCGTCTTCTTCGGGCGGAATCCGAATGAACAGGGCATAAAGTCAGCCTCGAACACCGGCTCGATCACCAGCTTCACCGCCATCTGCACCACTCGGTCCTTCACCGTCGGGATACCCAACGGCCGAGTTTTCCCCGGCTGCCCGGGCTTCCGTATATGCACCCGGCGCACCAACGCTGTCCGATACTGACGGCTCCTGAGTTCCTGCTCAACATCATTCAGGAATGCGGCCGGTGTTGCAAAATCAGTTAGTGCAGGCGGCCCTGTGTCCACCGGCTCGCCTGTTTTGGGGGATGTGCGGAGGCTTTGAGCCGCGCTGGCCCAATTGCTCCCGAAGCCAAGTTTAGGTTTAAGATGCCGAGGATTCCCCGGTCGTGCTTTAGTATTACCGTGGGAATTCAGAATTGCATTCGTGGTTACAGAATTAGTTACAAAACCCTTCAAAACTGCCCGGAATCCCTCAAATTGCCGGCCGGGATCAGGGCAACGTATCTTCTTCAAAATGAAAGTCTTTGAGGATATTTCGTACTTCTTCAAAATCGGGTGAGAAGGGTCTCATAATCCCTAGTCCGGCGTTCGAGTCGCCGCGCCGCCACCAATCTTTAACGCGAGCAGGCCAATCCCAACCGATACAATTGATTTTGCGGCGGGTTTCACGATATCTGGAAACCGGAGAGCCACGGCTACCATGTCAGTTTCAGTCCCATCTGGAGTTGCCGCGACGTGGTGGAGGTGTAGTTGATCAGCCCGGCGCTCGGCGAAATCGCCCCAGATGAAGTAAACGTCGTAATGAGCGGAAGCCCGAGATTCGTCCGGTTGAGGAGGTTGAAAAACTCGGCGCGGAATTGCAGCGCGGTGTTTTCGTGAATGCGGATCGCCTTAAAGAGAGAGGCATCCAAATCCAGGAGGCCGGGGCCTTCGATTATGTCCCTGCCGGCGTTTCCGTACGTGCCCGCCAGCGGCAGCGTGAAGGCCGCCGGATTGTACCACCGCTGCTGCGTACCGAGGATCAGCGGCCCGGCAAAACCTGGCGTAAGATTGGGGCGGTCCGGCGCGCGGGAATCTCCGTTTCCGGATTGGTTGAATCCGACGAGCGGTGTGAAAGGAAACCCACTCTGCGCGTTGATAATTCCATTCAGTTGCCATCCGCCGGCTAATCTGTCTAAGACGGGCCCAGCGTTACCTAGCAAGCTCCGCCCGCGGCCGAATGGTAATTCATAGCTGAAATTGCCGGATACGCGGTTTCGGACGTTGAAGTTGGAAGGCCCCCAATCGCGGTGGGGATCCTGGGGATCCATAAGGGTGGTCGTGCCGCCGACTCCCGCATTGGCCAGGAACGAAGCGGAGTGAATATCGAGGCTCTTCTGGAACGTGTAATTCACGCGGAACTGGACGTGGTGCGTTAAGCGTTGGCGCAAATCCACCTGCAACCCGTTGTAATTGCTGTTAGCGTTCGACAGTTCATAGCGGGCGTTTCCCAGGTTGGGATTGGCGCGCGGAGATTTCGCCGGAAAGAATTTCGCACCATTCACCAGAGTGGGATTGGCGGTATTCACGTCTGCCGTGTCCAGCAGGTGATACCCATGTTCGCCCACGTAGCCGATACTGAGCACCGTGTTTCCGGAGAGCGCCTGATCGATGCGCAACGAATATTGCTGCACAGTGGGCATCTTCAAATCAGGTTGGATGCCGGCGGGGGAAATCTTGGCGCCTGGAATGGGCTCGCCCGGCGCCAGCAGAATCGGAAACATAGCGGGAGAAACCACCACTTTTTGATTGAACGCGCCTAATGGCGCAGCGTCGCAGCACGAGCCGATATAGTCGAGCTGCTCGTAATAAATCCCGAAACCGGAATGGATGACGGTCTTGCTGCCGCCGAAAGGAGACCAGGCGAGCCCCACACGAGGGCCCATCAGGAAGCGGGCGTTATTCTCGCTGTAGATCGAGGTTCCCACCACGGGTTGAGTGAGCAGGGCATGGCTTGGCCCGAATACGAAGTTCGACGCTAAACCCGCTGGAGAATTCCAACCGTTGTTGAATTCGTGGCGCACCCCCAGCGTGAAAGTCAAATTCGAGCGCAAGGCTATCGCGTCCTGCACATACCAGGCGCCGGCAAATTGCCGCCAGCCGATTTCGATAGGGGAAAGGGTTCCCACGACCTGCGTAGCCTGGCCCTGCAGAAAATGTTGCAGATCGGCAAAACTGGCGACGCCGGTTCGCTGGTCGGCGGCATCGTCGTTGGACTGGACCCGCTGGAACCAGACGCCCGCTTTGATCTGATGCCTGCCGCGCACAATTCCAACGTCATCGGCATAGGTGAACAGGTTCCGGTGGATCGTCTCGACTTGCTGCGAGCCGCTGGCGCCGGAGCCCACAAAGCTTCCGACGTTGCCCAAACCGGACGCGCCGATGGAAATCGAACCCACAGGCTCGCCCTGCACAAACACCAAGTTGGGGTCCGTGATGGTGGATGTGCCGTCGAGGTGCCACGCGGCCCGGGAGAAGCCGAAGCGAAATGTGTTCAGCACGGAGGGCGAGAAGATATGCGTTTCCTGCACACTCGCCACCTGGCTGCGGAGGACGCTCAAAGTTCGCTGCAGCGGATTAGCGCCCGGTGTGGAACTGACTCCGTCGTCCACGGTATAGGCTCCGAAGAGAGAATCCTTGGATGAAAAATCGTGGTCCAGGCGCAGGTTGCCGAAATCCTCGCGCACGGATTGCAATGGGTTGGAGTAGCTGAACGCGGCGCCTCCCCCTAGTTCGGGCCCGTTGGGGACCGGCCACAAAGCGAAGTAGGGCGCTATTCCGGGGGACAAGCCAACCTTGGTGAGCACTCCACTGCTGTTTGGCAGCAGCCCCTGCCGGGCATTCAGATCCGGCACCACCGCGGCACTGCTCTGCGAAAGCCGCCAGCGCAGGCCTTCATAGCTTCCGAAGAGGAACGTCTTGTCTCTGACGAGTGGCCCTCCTGCCGATCCGCCGTATTGATTGCGCCGGAGGGGGGGCGGAGAGAGGGTCTGATCGAAATAGTTGCGCGCATCCAAGGCGCTGTTGCGCAGGAATTCGAAGACGCTGCCATGTAACTGGTTGCTGCCGGACATAGTGACCAGGCTGATCTGGCCTCCCGGCCGCTTGCCGTATTCCGCGCCATACGTGTTCTCCAGAACGTTGAACTCGCGAACGGCATCCACCCCCAGCAGTTGCCCGCTGACGCCGCCGGGTATCACATCGGCGGTGGACACGCCGGTGTACTCGATGCCATTCAGCAGAAAGAGATTGTAGTCCTCGCGGTTGCCTGCGACGGAGAAATTGTTTCCCTGGCCGCCACCGGTGCTGGTGACGGATCGGTTGGAGGTGGTGTTGGCGGTCCCGGGATTGAGCGTGATCAGGTTATCGAAGCTCCGCCCGTTGAGCGGCAGGTCTTTCACCTGGCGCTCGCCGACGAGCCCCGAAATGGCGGTAGTGCTGACGTCCACCACAGGAGCTTCCGCCGACACAGCGATCTCCTGCGTTGCTTCGCCCACCTGCAGCGTCAAATCGGCGGTGGCTTCTTGGGCAACTACCAGCGAGATCCCGGTCCGTACCGCAGTTTTGAAGCCGGCTTGCTCCGCCTTCACCTCATAACGCCCTACAGGCAACGCGAGCGCACGGTAGTTGCCCCGCTCGTCGGTAGTTAAGGAACGGGTCTGTGCGGTGTCCAATTGAGTGATCGTGACGGCCGCGCGCGGAATCCCGGCGCCGGAACTATCGGTGACGGTGCCGGCGATGGAACCCGTCACTTGAGCGAGTGCGATCACCGCGCCCAGGCAAACCAGTGACGAAAGCCACCCCAAACGCAAGAAACCCCGGAACTCGATCCGCAGCATGTCCATTCCTCCCCGTGCAGTGCGGAGGAATATATCAGAAATGCCGACCAACAGGCAAGCAAATGTCACCTGCAATGTCACCTGCAATGTCACCTGCGAGGCTAAAACATTTCAGGAAAATGGAAGGTCAAAACGGCATTCAGCCGCTTGTCGGAGACGAGCATATCCCGGTTCTTGATGTCCAAAGCGATGCCTCGGGGCATTCGGAGCAAGCCCCGAGGTCCACCGATCGTAAACTTCGGCGGCACGTCGCCATTATCGTCGATGCTCCAGACACCCACGTAGGCATCGTCCGACGACATATCCGCATTGGGACCCGTCCCCCGGACGCTGACGATGATCTCCCCTTTCGGCGGGTAGACCGTGAAGGGGCCGCCGAAAGCATTCAGGTGACTCTTAGGCCCTCCGATTACAGCTTTGGGCTTTACGTTGCCGGAATCGGTGCGGTTGAAGATCAGCAACATGGTGCGCCGGTCTTCTCCTCTGCCGGTTCTGCCGCCCGACAGCAGCAGGTTGTGAACCGGATCGACCGCCAGCGGTTCATCGCTCCCAAGCAGCGTATCGGAACCTCCCAGCACGCGGATTGGCGCCACGTCGCCCTCTCCGTCTCTGGGAAAAACCAGAATCGTGCCATGGCGCGTCGGCACATAAATTTCATTGTGGACAGCATCGACGTCCAGGTGTTCGGGCGCGTCTAACTGCGTGTGAGGGCCTTGGATGATGCGAATCGGCCGCACCTCGCCATTGGCCCCGCCGCGATATGTAAGGATGGCTTGGCCGAACTGCTGCGGAACCGTGAACTCATCGTGAATCGCATCGTAGGCGATCCCGTGCATGGTCCGGCCCAACAGGCTCCCTTGTCCTTCGACCTTCCGAATTGGCGCCGCTCCCCCTTCCGCCGACCTGGCGAAAACCGCGATTTGCGGGTGCGCCACTCAATTCGGCACCAGAATCTGCTCCCGCTTGGTGTCATATGCCAAAGGGTGTGGATTTCCGAGGCCGGGCACGGGTTGGTTCGGCGGGGCGCTGCGGATGATACGAAGAGGCGGGACGTCGCCGTTGGCGGTGGGCGGATAAACTGCCGCAATGTGGTTTCCGAAACTGGCGACCCACAGTTCGTTGTTGGTTTTGTCCAGGTACACGCCCGTGGGATTGCTGACCAGGCTTCGAGCCCCCTTCAACACGCGAATCGGAGCGGCGTCACCACTGGCCGATGCATTGAATACGAGCACGGAATTTCCGCCGTCATTCGCCACGAAGATCTCGTCGCGGTCCGGATCGACGGCGATGGCCGTGGGCCAATCCATTTGCGTTCGGGGACCTTGGATCACGCGCAGGGGAGCCGCATCCCCCCGCGCATCTTTTGCATAGACCGTAATCGAGGGTGGCAGGATTCTTCCGGAGCCGGGAACGGCATCGTCCCGCGTCAGCGGCCAACCCGCGATTTCCTCCCGCCGGCGAGCTCCAGGCTGTGCACGCACCGAGTGGGTCGAGCCGTGATTCGTTACGAATAGGAGATTGTTCCTGGTATCGAGAGCCATGCCGTGGGGATCCGCGAGGCCGGTGTGATCGCCCTGAATCACCCGCAGCGGAGACGTGATGCCTTTGGCGGACTTACTGAATACCACAATCGCGTTGTCGTGTTGGACCGTCAGGAACAGCTCTTTGGCCCCCTCATCCACGGCGATGCCGAAAGTTCCGTGAGGCGTGTGAAGTTCGCGGTCCGGCTTCACGTCGCCAATCGCCTGTCGGGAGAAGACCACCAGCGTATCGATTGTGTCGTTGTTCACAGCGTAAATATCGCCATTGGCCGGGTCGATATATAGCCCGCATTGAAATTCAATTTTGGTATTGAGGCCGCCGATGAGCCGTTTGGGCTCGGTGGAAGCTTCCGGCGCCGTCTTGGCCGTTCGATCGTACACCCACAAATTGAACAGGTTCTCATCGGTAAGGACGACCTCATTGTGCGCGTTATCCACCGCCACGGCGCTGTAGGCGGCATACGGGTCTCGAATCGTATAGATGGGCCTACGCTGGCTGAGATCCGCAGGCGAGGTTTCCGCGATTCGCGCCTGCATCAGGGCATTGCGGAGAGGCGTCGTACCGGCATACGGCGGCAGTGCTTCCGATACCGGTTGGTAGGCGCACTCCTCGCCATCTTCCGATGGAAGGCTGTCATAGGAAATGAGCTGCGCTCCGCCCGGCAGCTTGTTCAGGAACGGCAACTGCCATCCCAAGCCGAGATCGGTGATCAGCGCTACGCAGGCAACCAGACAGAATCCGGTGGCCCAGGCGCTGCGAAGCAGCAGTTTGCGAATGCCCCCCACGTGCGCATCAATAATACCTTGCAACCGGATGCGGCTGTCAAGCCGGCGCACGTTTCTTGACTTTTCGCTGCGGGAGATTTTAAATCGGCTTCATGGACGAGGCCTCAGGACGGAGTGTGTTAGCCAAGATCGTGCGGTGGGCGATGGCCCTACTTGCTTTGTCTTCCGGCGTACGGCTCTCGGCCCAAGTCCAGAAAGCATATATTCGCACCAGCGGAATCTCATGTGGTGTTTGCGCCGCCGTCTCAGAGGTGGGATTTCGCCGGTTACCCGATGTGGAACACGTGTCTATCAGCCTGGCCAAAGAGGCGATCCTGGTTTCCTACAGCCGTAACGGCAACTTCTCCCTGAGAGCGATTCACGATATCCTCGATCCCCAGAAGGTTGGAATCATCGAAATACAGATCACTGCGGAAGGTCGGGTCCTGGAAGAGCATGGAAAGCGAATCTTCGTCACTGCCAAAGACAAGTTCAGTCTCGCAGCGGGAGGGAATACGCCGGTGTTGCCGGTGGATCGATTGATCTATATAGAAGCCGCGCTCGACGAGCGGCGCCAGCCCTTGGAACTGACTGTTCTGAAGTTCGGAGCGGGGAACTAAAGAAGGGCTTCGGGTTGGTTGAATTCAACTTTCATCGGCGATAAGATAACCTGCGCTCCGAAAAGGGGGGATATGCGGGCGCTTCTGGTTTTCTGGTTGTTCGCGGGGTCGGCCGCGCTCTATGCGCAGCATGGCTACACCTCAGGTGACGTAGAGAGCGGCGGGCGCCTGTTTCGCGCCAACTGCACGGTGTGCCACGGACCGGATGGCGATTTCATTCCGGGCATCGACCTGGGCCGCGGCAAATTTCGACGCGCGAAGGACGATGACGATATCGTCCAGATCATCTTGAAGGGCATTCCGGGTACCGGCATGCCGTCGCACAATTTCACCGATATGCAGGCCGAGCAGATCGTGGCTTATCTGCGTTCGATGGCGACAGCCGGACGGAGCAGTTTGCCGGGTGGAAATGTGGCGCGTGGCAAAGCCATATTCGAGGGGAAGGGCGCCTGCCTGAGTTGCCATCGTGTGCTGGGCAATGGTTCGCGGCTAGGCCCCGATCTCTCAGATATTGGCATCCAGCGCCGGGCGGCCGAGTTGGAGCAGTCTCTGCTCGATCCCGATGCGGAGATTCTCCCTGATAACCGCTACATCAAAGTGGTGACCAAGGACGGTACGGAATTGACCGGACCGCTGCTGAATATTGACACCCTGACGCTGCAGATGATGGATTCTCAGGAACGCCTGCGATCCTTCGCGAAAGCCGACCTGCGCGAGTATTCGCTGGTGAAGAAGTCGCCGATGCCGTCCTACAAGGGCAAACTCACTACTCAGGAATTAGCAGACCTGGTCACGTACCTGGTTTCCCTGAAAGGGATTTGAGATATGAAACGAAACGCACTGCTTCTGTTTTTCGCGGCTGGACCGCTGCTGGCGCAGGTTTCGTTCGACCGGATCCTGAATGCCAATAAAGAGCCGCAGAACTGGCTGACCTATTCTGGGACCACGCTGAGCCAGCGGCACAGCCTCCTCGACCAGATCACGCCAGCCAATGTGAAGAACCTGGAACTGGCCTGGGTGTACCAGGTGCGATCGCTTGAAAAATACGAAGCGACCTCGCTGGTGGTGGATGGGGTGCTCTACACGGTGCAGCCGCCCAACGACGTGGTCGCGCTCGACGCCACAACCGGCCGCGTTTACTGGACTTACTCGTATTCGCCGGATAAGGACGCCCGGCCGTGCTGCGGGCGGGTGAATCGCGGCTTGGCGATCCTGGGCGACACCTTGTTTATGGGGACGATTGACGCGCATCTAGTAGCGCTCGACGCCCGTACCGGCAAGCCGATCTGGAATACCAATGTGGCTAGTGCCGCGTCGGGATACGCGATCACGCACGCGCCGCTGGTGGTGAAGAACAAAGTGATCGTGGGGACCGCCGGAGGCGAGTTCGGGATTCGCGGGTTTATCGCGGCTTTCGACGCCAAGACCGGGAAAGAAGTATGGCGGTTCCACAACATTCCCGAACCCGGCGAACCGGGGCATGAGACCTGGGCGGGCGATTCGTGGAAAACGGGCGGCGGCTCGGTGTGGGTGACTGGCTCTTACGATCCGGACTTGAACCTGACGTATTGGGGAATCGGCAATCCCGGCCCGGATTGGAACGGCGACAACCGCAAGGGCGATAACCTCTACACCGATTCGGTGGTAGCGCTGGATGCTGATAGCGGGAAGCTGAAATGGCACTTTCAGTTTTCGCCGCACGATGAGTTCGATTACGACTCGGTGCAGATTCCGGTACTGGTGGACATGGAGTGGCAGGGGCGACCGCGCAAGGTGATGCTGTGGGCCAACCGTAACGGCTACTTCTACGCCATCGATCGAACGGATGGACGTTTTCTGCTGGGGAAACCGTTCGTGAAGGTGACCTGGTCGACCGGATTGGATGAACGGGGGCGTCCGATGCGCGCGCCCACGGCGGCCAGCAGCGCCGAGGGGGTTTTGATTTATCCCGGCAACCAGGGCGGCACGAATTGGTACAACTCTTCGTACAGCCCGCGCACGGGTCTGTTTTACATACCGAGCTGGGTGGAGTACAACACGGTGTATTTCAAAATTCCCGCGGAATATAATGAAGGGCGCAATTTCGGCGGCGGGGTACTGCGAAACAACGTGGGGAACCGGCGTCCCACGCTCACGCGGCTGGAAGAAAACGAGGGCTACGGCGCGGTGCGCGCGGTCGATCCGAAGACCGGGGATTTGAAATGGGAATTCAAGATGTCGGACGTGACCGATGCCGGCATCCTGACCACCGCGTCGGACCTGCTATTCACCGGGGGACGCGAGGGTTACTTCTTCGCCATCGACGCGCGGAATGGGGAGCTGCTATGGAAGGTTTCCGTGGGCGGCATGGTCCAGTCGGGACCGATGACCTATTCGGTGAACGGGCGGCAATATGTGGCCGTCGCTGCGGGGAATTCATTGTTCAGCTTCGCGCTGAAGCAATAGCTTCCGCACAGATCGCTCGTTCGGGTAGAAATTCCCGACCGCGCAGCCGATAAGCTTGAGGATGAGCGCCGCTACGCCCCCGGAGCTTTCCGAAAGCAGATTAACCAAAGACATCGTCCTCGCCTCCATCCCGGCCTTCCCGCCGATTGTTCTGCGCGTCTTCGACCTGCTATCCAGCCCGGAGGCGGAGATGGGGCCGTTAGTCGAGCAAGTGGCCTCCGATCCGACGCTGACCGCGCAACTCCTGCGGCTGGCTAATTCGCCACTGTTCGGCCTTTCCTCGCAAATCGATACGGTGCAGCACGCCATATCGACGCTGGGTTTTGAACGCGTGCGCTCGCTGGTGATGGCGGTGGCGACGAGCAATTACATGCGCGGCGCGCTGCGGACGGATGCCCTGGAGCGATCGTGGCGGCACACGCTGGCCACGGCAATTCTGGCGCGCGAGTTCGCCAAGGCGGTCCAACTGCCGCCGGATCGCGCCTATAGCCTCGGGCTGCTGCATGATATCGGACGCCTGGGGCTGCTGGTGGCGTTTCCAAACGAGTACGCGAGCGTTTTGAAGGCTGCGGATCGCGATCCCATATCCCTGCTCGACCAGGAGAAGAAGTTGTTCGGCCTGGATCACTGTGAAACTGGGCGTTTGTTGCTGGAGCAGTGGAAGTTGCCCGCGGAATTCTGCGTGGTGGTGGGACGCCACCACGATCCTTTCGCCGGCGGCCCGATGGATTCTCTGAGCGTCTGTCAGTTGGCATGTCAACTGGCAGATACTTTGGGCTACGCCGTGGTGCCGCCACTCAATCCGGTACCGTTCGAACAGATTCTTTCGCTGCTGCCGCATGCCGCGCGGGAGCGGTTTCCGGCCGAACCAGAGGCGCTCCTAGCACTCATCAATGGAGTAGTGGGGACGGAAGGAGCGGTAGCTCATCCGCCGGTCCTTAAGGAACCAACCGCCGGGAGCGCGGCGGCTGAGCTGGCGATCAGTTCCCCCGAAGCCGTTCCAGTCTCCGCCGCGCGCGGCCTTTTCGGACAGGTTCCTTCCAAAGGATGGGATTTGCTGATCGTCCTTGTAACCGGGGCCATCTTTACGCTCGTACTGGCCGGATGTCTGTGGATCTGGAATCCGCGTTGAGAGGCACTTGACCTCCGGGTATGTCGCCGTATAACATGTCGTCATGCGACATGTCACCCCGCTGAGCGAGCCGGTGCTCCTGATTCTGCTCAGTCTGGCGGATCGGCCGCGCCACGGGTACGCGCTGCTCAAAGAGATTGAAGAGTTGAGCCGGGGACGCGTGCGCCTGAGCACGGGCACGCTATACGGCGCCTTGCGGCGGCTCCGGGAAGACCGCTGGATCGCGCCGTTTGAGCAGCCGGATACGTCACGCGATAAGCAGGCCTATATGCTCACGGCCGAAGGCCGCAAACAAATGGAAGGCGAGTTGGAAAGGATGAAAGAGTTGACCAGGGCCGCGTCGCTACGCCTGCGCGCCCGGGAGGCATAGGGCCATATGCAATGGATCTTCACGCTGCTATTGAAGCTTTACCCAGCGGACTACCGGGCGATCTTCGCTCGCCAGATGCTGGCCGCGTTTCTGGAATCGGCTGAGGATTGCCGCCATCGAGGCCGCTTTGCTCTCTTCGCGTTTGTGACGGCTGAATGCGCGGGCTTGATCGGCGGCTCGATTCGCGAGTGGTTTGTGAAATGGACCACGCCGCGCATCGAGCGCCAATCCTGGATGGAAGGAGCGGTGGCCGATCCCGGCGAGAGGTTGCCCGGTCCGGTGGCCGATGCCGAGCGGCGAGTCGCCAGCCTGGTGGATCAGATGGTCTATGCCATCGCGCACCACGATTTCGAAGGGGCGCGGCGCTATTCGTATCAGGAGCGGCGCGAGCGCGAAAATCTCCGGCGCCTGCGGGAATCCTATGGATTTCCGGGCGGCTCGGAGACTACTCCTTAAACGGGCTCAGAAGGAAATCCGATCCTGCAGCGCCTGGATTTTGCGGCCTGGCACGCCGTAGATGATGAGCAGGTCGTGCCAGTCTTTGAAATCGCCATGCGTTTCGCGGTAGTGGACGATGGCTTCGGCCTCTTCGGTAGTCAGACCGAGTCGGTTGGTAATTTCGGGCGCGCTGGCCTTATTCAGGTTCACCTTGCTGGCGTCGGTGTTTTCGATCTTGGGGAAGTTCGCGGCAAAATAGGCGGTTACGGTGTCGATATCCTGCTGCGTCATGGAGCGCGCGCGCCCGGCCATGCGCACTACGATCGCCTGCCACTCCTCTTTCGAGTGGTGATACTGCGTAAACTGCGAAGGTGGATGGCAGCCCGTGCACTCGCGAAGGATGATTTGTTTGCCTGCTCCTTCCGGCATCTCCTGAGGCGCCGCAGCGGTCTGCAGGGCCGCCCCCTCTTTACCGAAATTCTTCGCCAGATAATTGACGATCGCTGCCATCTCTTCGGCGGATCCGTTCGCGCCTTTCGCGCCCATGCGATCCACCAGTTGCTGCCACTCCGGCCGAGTGAGCCTCTGATTGATGGCGCGGTCCAGCCCGTGGCAGTCGGCGCAGACCTTCTCGAACGTGTCCTTTCCCGGACCATCGGGTAAGGTTTGTGCGGCTCCGCGGGTCGCCAGAATCGCGGATAGGAAGATTAGCAGCTTCATAACTTAGCCAATCCCCGAATGCCGTTTGAAGATGACCGGCAAGTTCTGCGAAAAGGCCGATCGTGCCATGACCATATCGCAGCCGGCTTCCTGCGCTTTCTGCTTTAGCTCCACCTGGACGTGCGACAGGTAGCCGATCAGGCTGATGCTCTTCGTAGCCGGAGCCGCCTTCAATTGCGTGATCAGCTCGAGCGGCTGGACGGCGTCGAAATTCAGGTCGAAGATGATGAGTGAAGGGTTCTCGCCCGCCTTTTCGAGCACCTGCTCGCCTTCCTTGACGAACTCCAGCGCGAGGCCGTTGCGCTTGGCGGCTTCGCTCAATTTGACCGAGAAGAACAGATCGTTCACGACGGCCAGAACTCTTTTGGATCCCTGCTTCTGCATTTTCTTTTATTTGACTAGGAGGAGGGGATCAACGATTCTAACATGGAAAGATGGATGTCCACTCGTATTCGCGGCCCGATCAGATTCGGGTGCGCCACTTGGAATTAGATCTGGATGTGCATTTCGATCGAAAGATACTGGAAGGATCGGTAACATTACATTTCGATGACCGCGGGCAGCGCGAGTTGCTCCTCGATACGCGAGATCTGGAGATCCAAGGGGTAGACAACGCTGCCGGGTTCGAGTTGGGCCCGCGCGACCCGATTTTGGGATCGCCCCTGCGGATCGCACTCGAGCCGGGCTGTGCCTGGGTGCGAGTGCGGTATGCGACTTCGCCGGAGGCATCCGGACTGCAATGGCTCGAACCAGCGCAAACCGCCGGTAAGCGGCATCCTTTTCTTTACACGCAGTCACAGGCAATCCACGCGCGAAGCTGGATTCCGCTGCAGGATACGCCCGGCGTGCGGGTCACGTTCCACGCCAAGGTACGGACGCCCCAAGGGCTCCACGCGGTGATGGGAGCGGAACGGGCGGGTGGTCAGTTCAAGATGCAAAGGCCAATCCCGTCGTACCTGATTTCGCTCGCCGCGGGCGAACTGGAGTTCCGGCCACTGGGCGAGCGGGCGGGAGTCTTCGCCGAACCGGCGCTGGCGGATGCGGCCAAAAGCGAGTTCGCGGACACCGAGAAGATGATCCGGGCGGTCGAAGACATGTACGGGCCGTACCGGTGGGGTCGCTACGACCTGCTGGTCCTCCCGCCCAGTTTTCCGTATGGTGGGATGGAGAATCCGTGCCTGACGTTTGCGACGCCGACTATCCTGGCAGGCGACAAGAGCCTCGTTTCGCTGGTAGCGCACGAACTGGCGCATTCGTGGTCGGGCAACCTGGTGACCAATGCCACATGGAGCGATTTCTGGCTCAACGAAGGCTTCACGGTTTATCTGGAGCGGCGCATCATCGAGAAGGTCTACGGGCGCCAGCGCGAGGAGATGGAAGCGATGCTGGGGCGCCGGGAGTTGGATCGCGAGATGGCGGGGTTGCCGGAATCCGATCGCGCCCTCTATCTGCCGCTGGCAGGGCGCGATCCCGATGAAGGCGTCACATTGGTGCCGTATGAGAAGGGCGCGCTGCTGCTGCGAACCATCGAAAGCGAGGTAGGCCGCGAGCGCTTCGACACTTTCCTGCGCGGCTACTTCGACCACTTCGCATTTCAGAGCATCACGACGGCGCAGTTCCTGGATTACCTGGGGCGCGAGCTGCCCACCACGGTGCCGCTGGACGATTGGATCTATCACCCGGGCGTTCCGGAAGGGGCGGCTGAGCCGCAATCGGATGCGTTCACGCGCGTCGCTGCGGCGGCCGAGCGGTGGCAGCGCGGCGAGGCGATCGAAACGGGCGCTTGGACCACGCAGGAGTGGCTGCACTTTATGCGCTTGCTCGAGAAGCCCGATATGGACCGGCTGGAACGGGAATTCCACTTCAGCGAATCGGGGAACTCGGAGATCCAGCACCAGTGGCTGCTGATGGCCGTACGGGCGGCATACCAGCCTGCGTTCCCAGCCATGGAGAGGTTCCTGTGCTCGGTGGGGCGGCGGAAATATCTGAAGCCGCTGTACACGGAACTGCTGAAGACGCCGGAAGGCCGCCAGCGCGCCCAGCAGATCTATCAACGCGCGCGCGCGCGATATCACCCGATCGCGCAAGCCACTATCGACGGGCTGATGGGGTGAGTTCATCGCCGGAGAGGCGGTGGAAGAGGGCGTACTGGGCATTGGCCTGCTTGGTATCGCCGGCCAGTTCGGCGATGCGACCGCGGAGATCGAACAGGCGGGGGAAATAGAAAACACTGAAGGGCTTCACGCCAGTGCTGGGCGGGATGGGATTGAAGCGCAGGAGGGCGGCGGCCTGTTTGGGTTTGTCGGTCTCCAAGTCGGCCCAAGCGAGGAGAAACGGGACACTATCGTCAGCGGTGGGCGAGGTTCGGTCGTACAGGGGCTGCAAGATGGCGGCGGCCGGCGCGAACTGCTTGTCCGATAGAAGGGCATAGACCAAGGCGACGTCCTTCACGGGCTTTTGCGCGGGCAGAGGGAAGGCTTGATCCGCGCGGGCGTTCCACTCGGCGGCCGATGCCGAGGGTTGGGCAATGAAACGAGCCACCACCGCGACACCGGCGGAGCCCGGTCCGGCAGTCTGGATCGCTTGGGCCACGAACAGCTCAGCCGCGCTCCGGTTCCCGAGTGCCACCTGCCAAATGGCCAACTGGGAGTAGGCCTCAGAGGCGACCTGGCGCAGCGCGCCGGATTCCGCCTTTTGGGCGAAAGCGGCCATCAGCGAAAGGGCCTCTTTGCGGTGACCGCTTAGCCAGGCCCAGTGAGCCTTCTGTAATTCGATGAGAGGATCGCCGGCTTTGGCGCGCGCGTCCAGGAACTGCTGTTCGAGCAGGCCGGCACCGGGGATGTCGCCGGTCATCAGGTGGGCGATGGCAGCCTTGAAGTAGTCGGCGCCGTTCAGGAATGCGGGGTCTTTCTTAACCGCTTGGAGGTAGTAGGTTTCGGCGTCGCTGAGGCGGCCCAGGAGGAGGTGGACGTCGCCCAGGGAATCGAGAGGATTGGCGTCACCGGGGCGGATGGTCTGGTAGCGTTGGAGCGCCTGGGTGGCGGTATTGAGGTCGCCGGCGTATGCGGCGGCATAGCCGAGTTGGTTGAGCAGGTTGATGTCTTCCGGCTCGATGGCGAGCGCTTTCTGGTAGGCCTGCACGGCTTGCGTATAGTCGTGGTGGGCCATAGCAGCTTGGGCGGCGGCGCTCCAGAGGTTCGGATCGTTGGGGGCGAGGCGGGCCCAGGCGGCGAGGGACTGTTCGATCTGATGCGAATCACCATTCAGGCTGGCGCGTTCGTAGGCCAGCCGGGCGCGCTCGACCTTGGAGATCGCGGGGCCGCGCGCCAGGGCTCGATCGAGGAGGCTTTGGGTGGCAGCGCGGTCACCTTGTTGGAGCTTGATCTGGACAAGGCGGGAATAGGCACGGCCGAAGTTGGGGTCGGCAGCGATGGCCTGTTCCAGCGATTGCGCGCTTTGGGCTGCATCGGAGGATTCCAGGGCGGAGACGTAATCGTGGAGAGCGGCGGTGTCCTGCGTGGGTGGCGGGGCAAGTTGGGTGGTGATGTGGCGAGCGAGATCCGTGGCGGCTGCGACGACGCGGCTATCGCCGCGTGTCCTGGCGGAGAGGACTTGGACCATCTTGCCGGTGGCCGGATCTTCGATGGTGAGATGGGCTTCGAGCCGGCCGTCACGCATGGAGTAGTCGCCGTACCCGAGGCGGTTGGCGCCGGCGGTGAGGGCCAGAGCGCGCTCGGCGGAAATGCCCGGGGCATCCAGGGGGCGCCCCCCAAGACCCTGGCCGGGGCGGTGGATCCGGTCGAACGGGACGGCGTAAATTCCGGGCGCGCCGGATAGTTCCCAGGAGATGAGTTCGGAGAAGGCTCGGCCCATCCAATCAAGGGATGGATCGGCGCCGAGGTTTTCGAAACGCAAAATGGCGATGCGCTGGAGGCCCGGATTAGCGGGTTGGCGGGAGCAGGATATGGCAGTAAACAACAGGCAGGCCAGGAGGCCTGGCTTACAGGACACGCGGCTCCAAGGTGAGCAGTTCCTTGAACTCGGGCGTATCGCGGAGGGCTTGGAATTCGGGGTCTTCGCTGAGTTTGTTGCGATCCTTGAAGCCTTCTTCGAGCGCCTTCCTCACGTATTGGAGGGCCAGCTCATTGCGGCCCGTTTTGGCATACATCTTGGCGAGGTAATAGTGGAACTTGGCCCGCTCCTCGACGTTGCGATCTTCGAGCAAGGTGCCGTAGTTGCCCTTGTGCTCGAAGACATCGGGATCGAGGTTGAGGGCTTCCTGATAGGCGTCGGTGGCTTTCTGATACTGCTTGCGCGCGAAATACGCAGTTCCGAGGTTGCTATAGATGGAGGCGGTGGGCGCGAGACGCAGAGCCCGCTGGTAGTAGCGGATGGCGCGGCCGTAGCTTTTGCGGGCGTAGTAGACCGTGCCGATGTTGTTAATGGCCTCGGGATAGTCGCGTTTGAGCTTCAAAGCTTGCTCGTAGTTCTTCCTGGCTTTATCGAGCTGCTGAAGCTGGTGGTAAGCGATGCCCAGCTTGTTATAGGTGATGGCCGTTTTATGCGGTTCGGAATTGAACGCTTCGATGGCCTCGCGGTACATCTTACGGGCCATCATGATATCGCCGCGCTGCTCCTCAGTGAGATTGGGGGCGGGCGCCGGACGGGGCGCGGTGCGATCGACGAGCGCGTTACCGGATTGAGCCAGCGCGAAAGAGCAACCGACGCCAGCCACGAATACCATCGGAAGGAATTTGGAAACCATAGCGGCTCCCTGGGTACAAACCCCTGATCTATTTAAACACACCCAGGAGACGGTGGAACAAGCCCTTCTTCTTCTGCTGGGGCTGCTGCTGGTCGGAGGGCTGCTGCTCGGCGACCTGCGCCGGGCTATCGGGACGCGGCGGAGGAGTCGAGCGCTGCGCTACCACCGGCGGCGCGGCAAGTTGACCGTCTCCGGGCGAACCGGTGATCCGCAAGCTGCCATCGCCGGATGACGGTTTGGGAGAGACATCCCATCCGGCTACGTTGGTGACGTTGGGATGCCCGCCTCCATGAAGCGGGCAACTGCCGACGGGTTGCGTGCCCGCGATATAGACTTCCTGGCGGACCTTAGGGCAATACGGAGTAGCGGGCATGCCGGATTGCGGATCGATGGCGATGGAGACAATGCCATCAGGCGCCGGAAATTCCTTGACATCCCGGTACTCGCGATATTGGAGGGCGCGCTTCATGAACTCGGTCCAGATGGGCGCGGCGGAGTGGGCGCCCTCGAGATCGAGCTCGCGGTTATCATCGAAGCCGACCCACACCACGCACAGCAGTTCGGAAGTGTAGCCGGCGAACCAGCCATCGTGGGAAGTGCCGGTCTTGCCGGCGGCAGGAGCATTGAAACCCGCTGCGCGGACGCCGGCGGCGGTTCCGCTGCGCAGAACCTCTTCCATGAGGTTGGTCATGAGGTAGGCCACGCGCGGATCGAGCACCTGCTTTTCCTGGATGTGGTTCTTGTACATCACCTTGCCATCCTGGGCGCGGACCATGGTGAGGAAGCTCGGTTTCACGTACTTTCCCTGGTTGCTGAAGATGGTGTAGGCCCCCGCAGCTTCCACGGGGGTGATCTCATAGGCGCCGAGGGCGACGGCCGGGGTGGGATGAATCCGATAATTCATCCCGGCGCGGTTGGCCATCTCGACCACGTTGTTGTAGCCCACCATTTCGGCGACCTTCACGGTAGCCACATTCAAGGAGTGGGCGAGCGCATCGCGCAGAGTGACGATGCCATGGAACTCGTGCTTGAAGTTGCTGGGCTCGTAGAGCCTGCCGCCATCGTAAGTGAAGGTCGTGGGCTCATCGAGGACGGTGGTGCTGGCGGTGAGGATGCGCGGGCCGCCCTGCACGGCGGTATCGAGCGCGGTGGCGTAGACGAAGGGTTTAAAGATGGAGCCGGGCTGGCGCTGCCGCATGGCGTGATTGAGCTGGCTGACGCCGTAATTGCGGCCGCCGACGACGGCCTTCACTTCCCCAGTATGCGCATCGATGGCGACCAGGGCAACTTGCGGCTCGGGCGGCTTCTCGCCCCGGAAGCGCCGCTGTTTCTTGATCTGATCGTCGACATTCTGCATGCCGATGCGCACGGCCTCCGTCGCGGCGCGCTGCAAGTTCTCATCGAGGGTGGTGTAAATGCGATAGGCGCTGGTGCGGAAGTTGGCATCCTGGAAGCGGTTGGTTAGTTCGTCATCCACCAAGTCAACGAAGTAGGGAGCGTCGACGGATTGGGAAGCGCCCTTGGCCACGGTGAGCGGGGAAGCGACGGCCAGTTCGTAATCGTGCTGATTGATCAGGCCGTTCTGGTGCATCAAGCCGAGGATGATGTTGCGGCGCTCTAGGACGCGATCGGGGTACTTGAACGGATTGAAGTAAGAGGGCCGCTGGATCATGCCGGCGAGGGTGGCGGCTTCGGGTAGGGTGATTTGGCTGAGATCCTTGCCGAAGTAGGCCTCGGCGCCTTCGCCCAAGCCATGGATATCGAACGCGCCGCGCCAGCCGAGCGGCACCATGTTGGCGTAATCTTCGAAGATCTCTTCTTTCGAGAGCTTTTGCTCGAGCTGCAGGGTAATGATGAACTCGGCGAGCTTGCGGGTCCAGCGCTTCTGGGTATCGAGCCAGAAGCCGCGCGCGAGTTGCATGCTGAGAGTGGACGCGCCCTGCTCCTTGCGGCCTTCCTTCACGTCGACGTAAACGGCCTTGATGACGCGGATGGGGTCGAAGCCGGCATGCTGGAAGAAGCGTTTATCCTCGGCCGAGGTTACGGCGTCGACGACGACCTTCGGAATATCGCCGAACTTGACGAGGCGGCGCTTTTCGCGATTGGGGCCGGAGAGATTGGTGATGAGCTGCGGCTCCAACTGGTATTGGCTGCGCGAAGTGTTGTCTTCGAGCGAGACGATCTGGGAGATGCGGCCGTTGGCGAACTTGATGACACCGGCTTCCTGATCGAAGTAGGAATCCGGCCCGGGGAAGACCTCAATGAAGGCGGGGTGGATCAGGTAATAGCCGATCGAATTGCGGCGCGATTCGTTGTAACCGGCGCGGCGGAGCTCAGCGGCAATTTCAGCGGGCGTGGTGGCGTCGCCGACCGCCACGGTTTCGGGAGCGGCGAAGAGCTTGGCCGTATTGGTGAACGGTCCCACCCGCAGCTTCGCATCGATCATGCGGGAGTAGCGGGTATAGAAATAGGTAAAGACACTGAGGCCCAGGATGGTGAAGAGCGCAAAAGCGATGACCAGTGCGCGTCCGGCCGGCTTCAGGAAGAATTGGGCCAGGCCCGCATTTTTGGGGACCCGGACTTTCATTTCCTTCTTAGGCACTACTGCTATTGTCCCACGGATGACGAGATGCACCGCTGAGACGCGGAGACGCAGAGGAAAGGCAAAAGTCAAAACCTGAGGGCACAGAGGGGGCAGAGGGAAAAAGGAGCGATCGGGCTCGGTGGTTCGGCAGAGACGCGAGAACCAAAAACGAAAAGTCAAAAGTCAAAAGTCAAAAGTCAAAAGTGAATAGGTACACCTCGCCTGACGGCTCGGTCTCCTTTAGTGCCTTCGGCGCTACGCGGCGGGGGCCTCCTGGGGGTTTTGGGCCTGTTTTTGACGCCAGGCGCGGAATTCGGAGAGTTTGAAGCGGAGTCGTTGGGCATTTTTCGCCTCTTCGAGGCGGGCGCGGCGGGCCGCTTCGCGGCTCACTTGGTCGGCTGAATAAACGAACTCGTCCTCTTTCGGGTCCCAGGCTTCCCCTAGCATTTTGTAGTAGTTGTGCAGAAGCACCGCCTCATCCATGGCGGCTTGCTCGGCGGCTTTGCGCTCTTTTTGCATCTCTTGCAGGACCTTCATGTTCTTGTGGATCGACCGGGTGATGCGCTGCTCGTAGATGCTGAGGGTGGCGAAGGCCTGGGGGTTGTCGCGGAAGGTGCCGGCTTCGGTGATGGCTGCATGGATCACGGCATCCTGGCAGATCACTTCGCCGGGTTGTCCGCCGTGGCCGAGAGCCATGAAGCCTTGTTCATGGGTTTTGCTGCGCT